>Ga0136617_10000008_pt1 | contig 116381 bp, 110 predicted proteins | sample AntDrymUQ3222106_2_FD_129672 | JGI IMG/M metagenome (GOLD analysis project Ga0136617, IMG submission 129672) | Polar desert sand microbial communities from Dry Valleys, Antarctica - metaG UQ322 (21.06) | ecosystem: Environmental > Terrestrial > Soil > Desert | place: Antarctica: Dry Valley...
GAACGGGCTTGGATTGATCGCACAAATTGATACGCTGCCATTGACCGTCATAACTGCATCCGGCGCGACACGTGAGGTGAACATCCCCGTTCGCGCGACGGGCACCGGATATCGTCGATTCGCCGGACGGCCGGAATGGGTGCAGGCACATCAGAGCTTCGGAGGCGAGGTCCCGCTCTACCTACGGAATCGCGAAAGCAACCACTGGTTCACCCTGCTGCCTGCGGAACGCACTCTGTACTTCCAGTTCAACAGCGTCCGGAACAGTGCCGACGAACCGTTCGATGCTTTTGCGCAGCGAATGTTCGAGACGGCTGATTCCGCGGGCGTGGAACGTCTCATCGTCGACGTGCGATGGAACTACGGGGGCAACACGGCTCTGCTGACTCCTCTCCTGAAAGGAGTAATGGGACGCGAGCGATTCGGAAAGCGCGGCGGACTCTTCATCATCGTCGGGCGTATCACGAACTCGGCTGCACAGAATGCGGCAACGATGCTCGAGCGATACGCCAATCCCATCCTGGTGGGAGAGCCATCGGGATCGAGTCCCAATTTCGTGGGCGAAGACAATTTCAGCACGCTGCCATACAGCAGGATCGCGGTGGGTATCTCCGATCTGTACTGGCAGACATCGTGGCCGCAGGACGAGCGGATCTGGACCGCGCCACTTCTTCTCGCACCGCCGACGTGGGAAGCGTATCGCCGAAATCAGGATCCGGCGCTGGACGCGATACGAAAATACCCTCGATAACCGACGGCAGTTGGCGTCCTCACGCCGGGCCATATCCAACCGTGATGCATCGAATCAGAAGGCGAGTGGGCGCTTCAACGTCGACGCCCACACACCTGTTTGTTACGGCGTCCTGGATAGGAGCTCGACGCGCCCGTTCTCTCCCACCACTCCTTCGCTAGCCAGGCCAATCTGCGGACAGTACGACTTGAGCCCGTGGGGGTCGTTCGGACTGAGCCCCCCGCGTTCCTCGATCGTGATGCAGTTCGTCATGCTCCCGAACGGGACCGTGACAGCTTGACCGACGTTGATGACCTTTCCCCAATCTTCTGCATGACCCTTGTAGTACTCCTGCCGGTACTCCGTTCCCACTTTCGCTGCAGGGTTCGCCCACATCTGGATTCCGGGCAGCGCGCCGTCCACGCCCCACTCCCACGAGCCCTCGGTGCTCACTACGACGCCATTCTTGTAGTCTTTCACTGATTCGCCGAGGTACCACACGTTGCCTTCGCTGTCCTGGGCGTACCAATCGAAGGTGTCCTCGATCAGCTGGCCGTTGTCATACACGCGGTCGCGCACAACCGTTGCCGAGACGCCATTCACCGTCCGCTTTTCGGTGAGGACTTCAATCGTGATGGTCTCGCCGCCGGTAGCTGTCTTCTCCTTGTACTGATAGGTCGTTCCGGCCTTCAGCGGGAAATACGGGTTGGTGACTGATACCGCCCAGCTCGTGGGAAGCGTTGGGTTGTACGACGGGCTGATCGGCGCCGTGGGTCCATTGCTGTTGTTGCTGCACGCAAGCGCCAGGACGCCGACAATGCCCGTAAACGGGATGGATAGTACGCGCACACTTCCCCCTTCGTGTGAATGGAATGCGAGATGATTTCGAAGAAGGAACACGCGAGCTGTCTTTTCGTGACAGCATCCGACGCTGTGCGACGGTGTGTTACAAAGAACACCATCTGGAGAGGCCCGCCGCAGTTCAGACCTAGAGCCGCCACTCCATTCCCACAACGAGCGGGGCGCGCGGTCTCAGATCGACCGGCGCCAGCATTCCCGTAGCCGGGTCCCTGTTGTAGGTAAGCAGGTTCTTACGGTCGAGGACGTTGGTCAGGGCAACGAAGAGCGCAATTGTTGCATCTCGCCCGACGATGTTGGCATGCCAGTGCTTGCGCACTCCTATGTCGAACCGAAGATACGGGGGGAGATACTGCTCCCCGAGTGGTTCGCCGTTCGCTCGGGGGCTGCCGCTGAACTCGCATCCGCGGTCGAGCAGGTTGCATGACTCCCACTCGAAGTGCCCGCCGATGGCCGTGGTGCGCCGCCCCGCCGAATGGGCGAGGCCGACACGAATTGAAGATGTAGCCGACGGGAAGAAAATCACGCCGCCCTCGAAGAGGTGCGTGGGCCCGTGGTCAGGGACATAGTTGAGAGTTCCCGAGGAGTATCTCACGCGTTGGAGCCCGTAGCTTGCCGTGATTCCATATCGCTTGGACGTGAGGGACGCTTCGACCGATGCACCCCGGGAGCTACCGCCGCCAATTCCAAAGGCTTTCGTCGCAAACGGCTCGTCGTCAAACGGTGCCACCAGCAGCACCTTGTCGAAGTCACGCTGCCACGCCTGCATGGCTATCCGCGTATCGGCCGTGGGCCTGTAAGTGGCCGCAAAAACACCGAGGTCGCTTCTCGCCACAGGAATCCCGGGCGCTCCGGCGCCGGCAAAAAGGTCAGCGGGAAAGACACCAGCCGTCACCGACTCGGGATTGCGGAGCGACTGAGCGAACTGGTGAGCCCTCGCGTAACTCGCGCTCGACGAGAGACGGTCTGACAGCGTCCACCGGAGTTGCGCCTGCGGGCTCATGTACACTCCCCCGGCGGCCGACACCACGGAGCTTCCGATCTGAATTTGAGTCCGCTTGCCCATCGCGGCCGAATAGTGCGCGAACAAGGTCGCAATGGGCTCCCGTCCACTAGTCCCGAACGGGACGATTCCCCCGCTGTCAAAGCGCACGACATAGAAATTGCGACTGAGTTCGAAACGGCCGCCGGCGCTGACGGAGGAGCGAGTGAACGCCCGGTCGGCCACGACTTGCAAGCCTCGGTCAAGCCTGTCGGCGGTCATCGTCAGTCGCGAGACCCTGGCGCTCCACACGGATTCGGCGTCTCCTGCCGCGGACCATCCCAAGAGACGAAGCTTTGTTCTCGAGTAGGCACGGCTCCATTCGAAACCCACCGACTGACCCTGCCACTCAAACGTGTTCTTGCGGCGCTCCTTCAACTCGGATTCCGCATCCGTCTCCGCCGCTGACCTGATCTCGTTTGCCTCATGATAGCTCAGCAGCCTCAATTGGCCGCCCAGGGCGCCAAGCTCGACCTTTGCCAGAAGGTCGCGCGTTGCGCCGCGAAGATGGCTCCGATCCCTGGGCGGTGCGGTAAGATGGGGATACCCGAACCGCGCGCTGACGAGAAATCCCGCACCACCGAGACCAATCGGCCCGTCCAGGGTGAGGCCAGTGTGCGTGTTGCTGACTGACGCGCGCGATGCGAGCTGCGACCCCGGAGTCCGCGTGACCGCGGCGACCGTTCCGGAGAGTGTACTGGGGTGCGCGGGCGAGGGCATTGCCGACGCAACCGTGACGTGCGAAAGAGCGTCCGGATTCCAGGCGCTGAAGACGCCGGAGGTATGATAGGGACTGAAAACAGGAATTCCGTCGAGCACGTACGACGTGTGATCCGATGCACCGCCTCTGATGTGGACGCCTCCCGGAGACTCGGGCTTTATCGTGATCTCACCGCCGGACAGGGATTGAAGGACGTCCGGCTGGGTGAGCAGCGGGTTGTTCCTGATCGCCGCGATCGAGATGTTCTCGTCCACGAGGGAAACACTATCGCCGCTCGAAGAGCCACGGAGCTCGACAGGACGATGCACAACGATTGTGGGGAGCCGGGCGGGCAACGGCAGCAAGGACAATGAGATGTTGATTTCGAGCGTTCCTGTCACCGGAACGAGTGCGTGAAGGGTACGCGGCGAGTATCCGATCCGCCTGACCGCGATGTGATGAGGGCCGGCTGAAATACCGGAGATGACATATCGGCCATCGGCATCTGTCGTCGTGGTGCGGTCGATCTCGGTGAGGACGACGACTGCGCCGGCGATGACGTCGTCGCCCGCTGCATCGCGAACCACGCCCGACACTGTCGCTTGTCCACCCTGGAGGGCGAGCAGCAGGTGTAAACCCGCAATCACAAACGATTCATGGAACTCTCCGTGGGCCCGGGCCCCGGCCCTTGTCGATTCTTAGGCTGTGGCCGCCCCCTCTTCAGAATACACCAACCCGCCAACCATCGCTGCCAGCATCAGGTTCACGAACCACAAACCGCTGTAGGCATACCAGAGCCCCGGTGACATTACACCCATCGCCTTGAAGCCGTAGGTCAGGATCATCCCGAACACGAAGAAGAGGAGCCCGACATACATCGCGGTCCGCGGCCCGGGGCCGAACCGCGGCCGGATCGCCGCGTAGGTCCACACGAGAAGCATCCCGACGATGAAGTCAAAAAACACATAGGTCGCGATCTGGGCGCCGCCCATTGCGGCCATCTGATCGCCCAGTCCGGGCTTGAACGCGTTCGACTCCGCGCGCATTCGATCGGCGAAGATCACGGCGTTCGAGAGGAAATCAATGATGTTGAGGACCAACCCGGCGGCGAGACCCCCGAGAAACAGCTTCTTTGTATTCATGTTGACGGCCATGCTTCCCTCCATTGAAAGTGGGTGAGCGGTCGTACGCCTGCCGCATCAATCCGGGCAAGCGGCTGCATCCAGTGCCTCAATTGTAGGGTCTATGTACCTTGGCTTCCAGACAAGAGTCCATGTGTCATCATCTTGAAAGTATTCAGGTGGTCCGCCAACGCCATTTTACCGGCCCGAGCCTGGTGGCGGAACTGATCATCTGATCTCGTACGAGATCTTCATCTGATGCACTCGCGGGTTAAGACGCTGCATCGGAGCGATCTCCGAGCCGAACTCACGATCCCCTTGCACCGATGCCGGCAATCGATCTGACGAAGCAGTTGTGACTGGATCCGGGTGGAGCTGCAGAAAAACATCGCGAGTCTTTCCCTTCAGGTGCTGAAGCCGGCCACCCCTGAACCCGGTGATTACGCCACCGTAATCCCAGCCGAAACCTGTCAGCGTCAACGGACCGCTGTTGAACCGCTCGACGTCCCTCAGCGATGTGCCGAGTGAGATTCCCGGCGCGATAGTCCAGAGGCTCTTCCTTCCGCTGACCTGAAGACGGGCCGGTCGTGCAGTGGATTTCACATCTACCCAGACGATCTCGATACGGCGAAGCGAATCGTCGGGAAAGAGTACACTGCCCGCAATGGTCATCCCCTCGCCGATGTTTATCTCGGCGGAGCGAAGGTTGGCGTTTCCGAATCGCCGTACGAGATCTGCGCGCGTCGTATTTCCGTCGATGTCGGCAGCTTCGCCAGCCGGCGGAACGAGCCACATCGAGCCCTCGGTTGGCGCGACAGCCACGACTCCGCTGACAGTTCCCGCATTCCCGCCGCTCCGATCGGCTTTCGTTCGCGCAGTACTCTCGCTTGCGACAGCGCGCTGCACGTTGTGCACAGGACGCGGCTCCTCGGATTTGCCGGAACAGTCAGTCAACAGCACACTCAGGACAAACGCAGCTGGAGCGAATCTGAGGCGGGTCATGGACATCTTGTCCCGAACGGACCGGCGGGAACGTCGATCGCGGGCGCACTCGTCACGGGAATCGTCAGATCGATCTCGTCCATCAGGTTGTTCGCGCTGGCGTCGCGCACTGTCAGCGGCTCGAGATTCCACCGCGTCTCGATCATTCGCAGCACGGACGAATGGTCGTACACCCTGCTGGATATATTGCCGCGCTTCGCAAACGGCGAGATGAGGATCGTAGGAACGCGAAAGCCTCGGAGGCCATCGGTGTTTCCCATCTGCCGCTCGCCGGGAGGAATCGGCGCTACCGGCGGCGGGACGTGATCGAAGAAACCGCCCCATTCATCGAACGTGATGATGAGCAGCGATTTGCCCCAGCCAGGGCCAGTCGTGACAGCGTTGTAGATGCTGCCGATGAAGGCCTCGGCGTTGCGGATGTCGCCGGGAGGATGATACGTGTTGCTGTTCGTACTCGAGAAGTCGGGATCCACGAAAGCGACGTTCGGCAGTGTGCCGGCAGCGGCGTCGCTGTAGAACGAAGCGATCGGGGTGATGATCGAGGCGTATCGAAATCCCCACAGCGACGACGTAGTGAGTCCCGCACCATAGTTGCGCCCCGTGAGGTTGGCGCTGGCCAGCCTGTCCCAGATGGTGGGAAGTGTGCTGGCGACGAGGGTATTCGACAGCCGGTCCGTCTGCGCGGCAAGCGATAAAACGCGGTTGGGATAGGTCGGTCCCATGATGGGGCAGAAATAGCGATCCAGTACGGTCCATCGAGGTGCTGCCTGCCCGAGGAACGAAAGATCGCTCGCGATATAGTAGCCGATCGCGAATAAATCGTTCCCGTCGGCCTTCAGCCAGCCGTCGCACAGGCCACCATTGTACTCGACCCTACCGCCCGTGAACGAGTGATTTGGATCTGCGAATCCGCAGTTCTGAAAATCAGTCAGGCGATGCGTTGAGCGGGAAACGACGTTGCGATCCTGATATGTCAACCCACCCTGCCGCCCGTCCGCTCCGGGTAACCATCCGAGCAGATGATCGAATGAGCGGTTCTCCATCGTGACGACGATGATGTGGTCGATCGTCCCTGGGGGAATCGGCGTAACGGGCACTAGTGGATCCGGCGATGAATCGGAGCAGCCGAGGAGTGCCGCGCCAGCCCCGATCGCTACGCGGCTGACAAACTCCCGCCGCGATATCGTTTCGACGCGGCGCATCAGCTCTGGCTATGCCCTGACTTGCGTTTCAATTCGATTGCCCTTCTACGGCGCCGCTTGACCGAGAAGGGAAGCCACAGCATCCACATCCCGGTGAGCCACATGATCAGCAGCGTCATGCCACTGGGCAGAAATATCCCGAGCTTGCTCAGATCTCCCGCAACGAATGACCCGTCGTGAATCGATTCGATCAGGTCCGATCTCCGATATTCGCTCTGCAGCACACGACCGGTGCCTATATCCACCTGTACCTCCCAGCCGTTCTGAAGCCAGACCTTTGCAATGCCTCGCCCCGGTCGAATGTCAATTCGATTGACGTCGTCCCATCCGGTCACGCCGAGCGCCGGCACTGCGCGCACGCTGGCAAGCATGCCTTCGAGATCGAGAACCGGGGATGTGCCGGTACCTCGCTGCTCGGCTGGCTGCACCCATGTCCACTGCTTCTTCAGTTGCAGCAGGAGGCCGCTGCAAACGATGACCAGCACCGGTATCGCCACCAGGACTGCGGCCCAGTAGTGAGTTCTTCGAGACAGAACGTTAAACCGCATTCAATGCACTAGTCGGAATAACGCGGTGTAGTTCCAGCGCGGGCCGTGCAGCGACTGGAGCGCGAATCCGCAGGACTCCACGATTGATCTTAGACGACCTTGTGAAATCATGTCCGGATCCGGTAGTTGCTCATGGATAGCCAGTACCCCTGAAGGCTTCAGCACGCCGGCAATGCCGGCCAGTGCCGCGAGTGGATCGGGGATTTCTCCAAGCACGGTGATCAGGACCGCAAGATCGAAGCTGTCCTCGGGGAGTGGAAGAGGGCGACCCGCGTCAGCAGTCGTGAAACCGACGTTGTCGATACCGGCGGCTTCAAGCCTGGTTCGCGCCTTGGCAAGCATCTCTTTCTGAACATCCAGCAGCTCGAGGTGGCCTGATGGTATTCGCTTCGCCAACTCGACGGAGAAGAAGCCAGAGCCGGGCCCGATCTCGAGAATACGGTCGCCCGGACGGATTGGAAGGCGGTCCACGAAGTCCCGCGGTGAGAGAAGCAGAGCCCGCGCTGGATTGTCGATCAGCCACGTGAGCCAGTGTGGAAAGGGGGTGATCAGATAGTCAATCCGAAGGTGCGCGTGTTTGCCGCGACAGGAAGTACGTGAGCGCCGTAAGAATCAGAAATGCGATCGGCGTGACTATGAGCGGCTCCAGCATCCGGCTTAGCGGCAGGTACGATCGGCCCCAGACGCAGGCTTCGGACTCACGAAAGCCTTCACGGCATTCCATGCAAGCTCGAGATATGGAAACGCGACCCCAATGCCGAGAGCGACCAGCCATCGAATCGCTAACCGCGAGCGACGGGACGTCGCGTTACCCGATATCGCGGTGAACATCACCACACTCTGTCTCTCGGGCGGCCGGCGACATGGCGAGGTTCATTCGGACCTCATTGTTCAGATTACTCATCAGGTGATTGCAGAGCGGCTGTACCCGGCCGATCGAGCGAGACACGCCAGCTTCGCCCGACTACGCGCGTTGACGCGCAAACAGGTCCTCCATCGCGGCCCGATCCATCGACTTCGGCTTCCAGTATCGCTCCCGGCTCCGCGAGGACGGCATCGATTTGTTCGGCTGTAATGTCTTCCAGCCAGACCTTCGCCCGTCTCATCCAGCAAGAGTCTGGATCTCCCGCGGCCTGACCCGAATTCAGGTACACGAAACGCGCATCAGGAGAGCCATGTACGAACGGCCCGAGGAATCGGTACGGGCCGGCGCGACGAGGAGGCCCCAGCCGGACGACGATTTCGAATGATAGCCAGTCGATCGTGGCGTATACCGGCGGAACGAGGTCGCACGCAGCTGTGGGTCCGCGCTGCACGGCAAAGCGTACTCCCGCCGGTGGATGCCGCACCAGCAGATGCAACCGGATCTCGCGGTCAGTTGTGCTTTTGGTTCCTGGCATTTGAAGCTTCCTTCTGGCTCGTCTGAAATCGCTCGATCCTGAATGGTGTCAAATCGAACTTCGACTGACCACTCATCGCGAGGTCGGCCTGTATTTCGCCGATCACGCTGGCAAACTTGAACCCGTGGCCGGAGCAGGCACTGGACACGATTACCCGGGGATCATCCGGGTGAAAGCCGATCACGAAATCATGGTCGGGCGTGTTGGTGAACAGGCAGATATCGCGCTCCCGGACTCGCGCCCGGGACAACGCGGGGAGTATTCCGCTCAACGCGCGACGCAATGGTTCCACCTCCTGATCGGTCACCTCCCGTCGCACGGTATCCACATCATCGACGACCTCGCCGCTGTGCATCACGCTCGCCTTCACGCCGCGAGGGAGCGTCGGAAAGCCGTAGCATATCTCTCCCGGTTCGTACTCGTGGGCCCAGATCGGGAAGGCGGGCTCATCGTACCGAGTCGTTTCACCGTCCGGCCCGAACCAGAACACCGCCTGACGCTCGACCTCCAGCGGAAGATCGACAGCACCCGTCAATTCGCTGGTTCTCGCACCGACCGCGAGGACCATTCGGTTCGCGGTGTACTCGCTCTTTGACGTCGATATTCGCACCCCATCGTCGAATGATTCCCAACTTTCGACCGGCTCCTCGAACTGAAGGTGCGCCCCATTCGCTCGCGCCACTTCCATATGCGCAGCATTACATGCCTCTGGGTCGAGATAGCCGGCACGCGGATCATACACCGCGACGAGATCCTCACGAAGCTCGAACGCAGGAAATCGTTCTGATACTTCGGAGGCGGTCAGCAGCTCGTAGGGAAGCCGGTGCTCGCGCGCGCTGCGCAAGGTTCCGGTGACGAGCATTCCCTCGCGCGTGCCGATCATCAGCCCGCCCGTCATGTGCAGCAGTGGAGCCTCAGCGAGTTTCCCCAGCTCTGCCCATAGCTCGTAGGCACGGCGCAGCAGCGGCACGTACATCGGATGCTCGAAGTACATCTCCCGAATGATCCTGCTGTCGCCATGTGAGGAGCCGAACCGGTGGCCCGGACTCCAGCGCTCGAGCCCGAGCACGCGCTGTCCGCGAAGCGCAAGGTGCGCCGCGGTTGCACTTCCCATCGCCCCGAGGCCGGCGACGACAACGTCATAGTGGACCGTCATGTTCCCGTGAAAATGACACGTTTGACATCTTGCAGATGTGAGCCGGCTCCTGCATGGTAACGTCGATCACTGGCTAACGGCGCTTCACCATGACCCAAGTGCATAGCGCAACTTCGGTAAGACCGACGGACGAGGAGCTGGATCTCTTCGGCATCACCCACCGCGGCTGCGTGCGTTCCGAGAACCAGGATCATTTCCTGGTCTCGACCGTTCACCCGCAGGTGGTGATCCACGGAACGAGCTTGCCGCATTCCGAATCTCTCCCGCTGCGTGGCACCCGCCTGGCCACGCTTCTCGTCGTCGCGGACGGAGTGGGGGGCGCGGCTGCGGGTAGCGACGCGGCCCGCCTCGCGACCGAATCCGTCATGCGCTACGTGTCGTCGACCCTTCGATCGTACCATGCGGCCGGTTCAGCTGGCGAAGAGGAGTTCCTGACTGCGCTCAGGGCCGCAGCGATAGAGGCACACAACACGGTACGCGCCGAGTCGGCACTTCGCAAAGATGCGAAGCGGATGGCGACGACACTTACCGTCAGCATCGCGGTTTGGCCGTGGGTATATATCGTACAGGTGGGAGACAGCCGCGCCTATCTCTACAATGATGGACGGCTGAGTCAGATCTCGCGGGATCAGACTGTCGCGCAGGAGCTGGTAGACCAGGGCGTTCTCGCCCCCGAGCGTCTTCAGCGTTCTCCTTTCCGGCACGTTCTGTCGAGCGCGATCGGTGCAGATGAGGCACTACCCGATGTTACGCGGGCGGACATCGGCGAGCGGGGCTCGCTCATTCTTCTCTGCAGTGACGGGTTGATCAAGCATGTCTCTGACGACGAGATCGCCGCGGCAATCAGAACGATGACGAGCTCCGAGACGCTGGTGAACGAGCTCCTCCAGCTGGCACTTTCGCGGGGCGGATCCGACAACATCACGATTGTCGCCGGCCGCAGCGTCCGGCAGTGAGCGAGTCGAATGACTCGGCGCGACCGCTGGGCTGCACTGGCGCATGTGCCTACTGCTCCGGCGTCAATCCCGCCGCGCGCAGCTGCCGATCGCTTACGCCCGCTCGCTCCAGAAGCGCCTCATATCTCGGATCGCCCTTCATCTGGCGCAACCACGGCAGTGCCCGGATAAGTGTATTCGAAAATCTGGCTTGCCCCCCGGTTTCGCGGTTGAGCATAGCGAACGCACTGTCATATTCGCCGAGTGCCATGTACAACTGGGAATGTTTCATGCGCCCGGAGTTGAGGGCTGCGATTGCGGCGGGCCGCGCGGTTGGGTCGCCCAGGCCGCGAAGTACCGGCTTGACTCTGGAAGCCTGCATGCCGATTGCGACAAACTCCGCGACGGCCTTGTCGAGCTTTCCCTGCTCAGCATATAGAATCCCAGAAAGTAATGGGCTCCGGTGTGCCGCGGATCGATCGCCTGCGCGTTCAGATACTCTTTCTCTGCAGCGGCGCGATCTCCCGTTATCCAATATGGAAATGCGAGGCTGTTTGATATGACGGCTGACAGGGGCTCCAGCTCCTTCGCCTTTCGCAGCGCGAGGATTGATTGACGGGGTCGTCCGATACTCCAGAAGAGTTCTCCGTACCACTGATGCGCCGTCGCATAGCCTGAGTCGAGCTTTATTGCCCGCTCCAAAAGCTGCTTTACACGGGGGAAATCGTTTTCGGCGTAGTACAATACTTCCGCCAGCGACGCATGGCCTTCCGCAAGGGTCGGGTCGAGCTCGATTGCCCGCATCGCGGCGGCCTTTGCGCGCCGGAGCGGCTCATCGGTTGTGTCCACCTCGTAAAACCCGAAGAGGCTGTAAGCGTCGGCTAGCCCCGAGTAAGCACGCGCAAAGTTCGGGTCGGCATCAATTGCCTGTTGAAAAAAAGTCGCCGAACGCTCGAGGGCTCCCGGCGTTCCTCGTTGCTTCCAGTGAAAGCGCCCAAGCATGTATGCGTCGTTCGCTTTGACGCTGGTGGTCGATGCACGCTTGAGCGCCTGCCGGTCGGCTTGTACAAGACGGCCGCCGAGGGCCTGTGCGACATTTTCGGCGATTCGGGTCTGGACCTCGAACACCTCAGAAAGCACGGCATCAAATGGCTCACCCCAGATCTGGACACCGGTCGAAACTTTCATCAATTGCGGTGTAACTCGTATGGTGTTGCTGCCGGAGGCTGAGCGCGCCCACCGCACCGTCCGTCGAGGACGTAGTTGGCGTCGAGCTCGCGTCCTATCTCCTGCGCGTTTTTTCCACTCTTTCGGTAGCTGGCGGCGCTGCTGCGCGCGACAACGCTCACACCCGAGAGCTTGACGAGCCTGTTGGTCACTTCTTCGGATAGCCCATCGGCGAAGTATTCATCCGCCGGATTTCCAAGATTCTCGAATGGAAGGACTACGAGTTTTACCTGGCGGGCTGTAGCTTCGCCCGGGTTGAGGAGCCACCACGTCCATGCCGCCACCAACACTGCGCCAACCATGGCGGCTGGTATGAACCAGGCATGGTGGCCGCGTTTAGGTTCAGCACGGGTTGGTATGACGGGCGCAGTTGAAGTTGTTGCGCCGCTGGTGGCGACGTTATCGATCGCGGTAAGAATTTCCCTCGCGCTCTGTGGGCGGTCCGCAGGGTGTTTCTCTAAGCATCGCATAACAAGAGCGGCGAGCTCTGCGGGTGTGTTAGCCCTCCGTCGCTCAATCGGCTCGGGGTTCTCGATCGCGTGCGCGGCCAGCGTCGCCTGTTGCGAGCGCTCGCTGAATAACCGTTGTCCGGTGAGCATCTCGTACGCGACGACACCGAACGCGTAGATATCAGCGCGATGATCGGTGGCCGGATCGCCCATTGCCTGCTCCGGCGCCATGTAGGAGGGAGTGCCAAGCGCGATACCCACGGAGGTGAGTCCGCCACTTTCGGAAGCCGCAGCCGAAAGAGCTTTTGCGACACCGAAGTCCGTTACCAGCGCGTGATAATCGGTTACCAGGATATTTTCTGGTTTGATATCGCGGTGCACGATACCATGCTCGTGCGCGTAGCTCAGAGCTTCGGCGATGTCGCGCATCAGCCGCACTGCTTAGGAAATCGGCAGGGCGCCTCGTGAGGTCAGGATCGCGCGAAGCGATGCTCCCTCGACCAGCGGCATCGTGTAATACGGCATCCCATCGGTCACTCCAGCCGAAAGGAGTGGGACGATATAGGCGTGTTGCAGTTTCGCGGCAACCTGAATCTCACGGCGAAATCGCTCAGCGTTGACGCCGGCGGTGAGCTCGGGCTCGAGAACCTTCACGACAACGCTCCGATCGAGCGAAATGTCCGTGGCTGAGAATACGCGTGACATTCCGCCGCCACCGATCTCGCGGTCGATGGTGTAGCTGCCGCCAAGAGTCAGTTGAAGTTTTTCGCGCAGATCGATTGGTGTGATCCCGGTGGGTGCAATGCGCAGATACGATATGGCCAGTGGCGGCGATCCGCCATTTGCTATGCGAAAATGCTCCGTCATCTGTGCTGGTAGCCGCAGCCTCGAATCGAGCCCACAGGTAGATTCGCGCTGACGCGAATGATGGGAGTGTGTCGCCGGAGCCCGGGCTACTTTTTCGGGGAGCCGCGAGCGGCCCGAGCCGCGAAGTTGGCCGCCACCCCGGTTCGAATCAATTCCTTGAATGCAGCCCCGTTGAGCCTTCTCCCCGTCGCTTCATACCGCGCGTCTTCGGTTCCTGCCGACGATTGCAGGGTCGGCTACCTGGCGAAAGCCTTCGCCACACTGGTTCTGCCACAGTACGCGGAACTGGTGTCGCAGATCGCGGGGCCTCTCGCGTTCGGGGAACTGCCGATCATCTTCTGGCTCTTGATCTGTGGCGCAAAGACGGCCGCGCCATGACGAGCTCGGCTAGTCAATCACGACACGCTGCTGCAAGCATCCGCGAGCTGAGCCATCGCTGCTAACGCGCCCCTATCGCACAGAACCTAGCCGCCCGCGATGGTCAGTGTGATGTACGTCACCCACACTGGAACGATGCGGCCCAATCGCGATTTCAGCGCCGCCGCACCGGCGGGGTCGAGCGTGGCGTAGGGATCGCTCGCCAACCGGGCCTTCGACGCGGCGTCGGCGCGCGCAGTGTCGAGAGACATCGGGCCGTCGATCTTGCCCTGGAAATCCAGTGTTTGCAGCAACTCGTGCAGATGTTGCCTCACGATCGCATACCGTTCCGCTGACAATCCGCTGATGGGTGCGGCCTGGCTCATCGTGTTCTGCTCGAACGCCGCCTGAATCGCCTCCCCGCGGGTCTTCGGATCGGTGGCCTTGCTCGCGCGATCCTTTGCCACACGTACCAGCTCGATCTCGCGCGCGAGTCCTTTTTCGAACCCCTCGAGATCGGCGGCGGTCAGTGTCAGGGGCGCGGACGGTGTGACAGTGAGTGGCACCGACATGGCGGTCGAATCGCCCTGGTCCAGAACCGTTGTTCCGCCGACGCCGCTCGCGGCCTGCGAATCTGCAGAATCATCGCCGCCACAGGCCATGATGAGAAACACACCGGCAAGGAGTAAGACTGCCAATCGATTTGAACGAGGCTGCATTGGAACTCCATTATCTTCGTTGTCTGTTTCACCCGTTTCTCATCCGATCCATCCGCCCAATCCGTATCTCCAACGTCGTTGAAGCTACTCAACGAATCGATCCGGAGACGCGGATCACCTTTATCTGCTCGAGCGCGCGCAAGTACTCCAATACGGCATCGAGCGGGACAGGCCCATAGATGGCGGATGCATCGTTGCGGATGTCTGCCACTGTCCTGCGTCCATCCACGAGGTTCAGCACTTCGTACGCATACTCGCCGCCGCTGCCCCGCAATCCCGTGTATCTGAGCAGCTTCAGATTCGATGCACGAGTGGAGCCAAGGTGCCCGGCGAGATAATCGTATCCGAAACCGGACATCGGGCCAAGCGGTTTCGCGTTTCGCGCGAACACGATCGAACCTTCTCCTGAAGCAGGCGCTGGGTCGCCACCTTTCCCGATCAACATTTCAATCGCGGAGAGAAAACGCTCGCTTCCCAGCCTCTGTCTCTGGGTTCGCGGCGCGAGCGCGTCTATCGAAGTGAGAAGGCTTCGCTCGTATGCGTGATGGAAGCGTCGCGCGTTCGCTGCGTCGGCCTCCTGGATTCCGCTCGTCCGCTCGAGCGTCCGTGCAGCGCGATGCAATGCACCTGCTTCGACGACGCGCTGTACCTCATCGACATCCCGCGCACCCATCGCCGCGAGGAAGTACCCGCTCGCCGCCCCGATGAAAGCGGCACGCTTCAGCTTGGTGGGGTCCACCATCGCGGGTGTGTCGCCGGTGGTGTGAATGTATCTGTCGGGCCAGTCGTGGAGATAAATCGCCGGAATTCGCCACGACCCTTCGGTGTAGACCTGGTGATCGCTTCCCATCTCGAATTCGTCGAGAGCGGCGAGCAGCGGTTCGCGCCCTCCTTCAGCTGCGACGAGTGGATACGGAGCCGATCCGGATGAGGCGAACTGCGCAGACTGGTCGTTGACGAACGCTCCGAAAGCCTCGCCGACATCATAGACGAAGGATGGCAGGCTTGCCGGCCCGCGACTGACATGGAAGATCGCTTTCGTCTCAGGCCCGCCTCCTACCATGTCCATATGCACCACGGCGCGCACGCGCTTCGCCCAGTCGGCGCGTGCGTTGAGGATAGCGATTGTGCCTTCGATTTCCGGGGGCCACACGAACCTGATCGTCCGCGCGGGGCGTGGAATCCGTTTTTCGGCGATCAGCTTCGCCAGCGTTCGCCCGGTTTCGAGGATTGCGGCGCACCCGCTGGCGTTGTCGTTCGCTCCGGGTCGGGGGTGATCGAGATGACACGAGAAGACGATCTCCTCGTTCGACAGCCGGCTGTCGCCGCCTCGGATCATCGCGGTCGCGATGTCGTAGTTGGCGTTGCGCTTACCAGCGCGGACAGTCGCCCGGAGCATGACCTGACTCCCTCGCGCAAGCCGGTCACCCAGTCCGCGCGCAACAGCGGGAGACACCATGAACGCAAAGGTCCGCACTGAATCGAAGGTCTCGAGGTGACCCCAGCGGATGAGATTCGCATCCTCGCCCCACCATGCGGTGCGCTGATTCTGCGCGTAGCTCACGATTCCCGCAGCTCCGTGACGCGCGATGGCGAGAGCCGTGATCGCACCCGGTTGCGACGATGTCAGCACCAATTTGCCACGTAGCTGCTTCCCGAAGTAGTCCGCTTCACCCGTACCTGCGCCGATGTCCACCAGCTCGGCGGTGACCTCTCCACTCTCGCTGTCCTGCGCAAGCGACAGCGGTTGCGCGTCCCAGCTTGCAAGTCGCAGCGATGGAGTCCATGCGTTGCCGTCTGTCCGCATTTCCCACAACTCCGCGAATTCCGCATTCCAGGCGGGCCGCGATCTTTGCGTACCGTAGAAGATTTTCCCGTCGGCGGGAAACTCGTTGACTCGGGCGTCTTCGAGGCCCGCCGCGCGCGCGCGAGCCACGATCATGTCCGCCGCCGCACGCAACGGACGAGACCCACGGGTGCGATGGTACAATGAGATCGCTTCGACTGTCTGGTGCGCTCTTTCACCGGAGACTTCAGCAGCCATGGCGGCAATGACAGGCTCCGGGAGGAGCGGCGGCCGCTGGGCACTCGCGGCGGGAACGAGCGCGAATGATAGAGCAGTCGTCAGTCTTCGAAGCATCGTATCAGCGTCGAGTCGAAACGGTCCCGCTGAACGACACATTCGGCCGCAGATTGCGCGCCTCATAGACCACTCCGGCATCGGCGATATTTGGTTTCCCCTCGAGTTGCAGTCTGAGCGGGTATCCGAGCTCGCTGTCGAACTCGAAGTCGACCCGCCCCACCCAGTCTTCATACGGCGGGCGCGCAGCGTCGAACAGCTGTTCGACAGTCTTTCGCGACGTCAGCGCTATTCCATCGAGCAGGACGCCGCTCAGCGATCGGGCCGAGACGATTTGTCTGTTGCGTACTTCGACAATCGCCCATTCGTTGATCTCGGGCGGACAGAAACAGCCCGTGCGCATCTCGAACGTGTAGTTCGAGATGTTGCGCGACTCCCACCTCGCCTCCGCCTGGAGAAGCTGACGCTCCTCGCGCGATGCGAACGGATTCGTGCAGCCGGCCAGGAACAACAGCAGGCCCGCGAGCAGGATGTGACAATTGTGTCGGCGCTGGTGCGCGTTCATCTGCCGGATATAGTTGTCTTCGCCAACGTCTTCAATATCTCTAGGCGGAATTGGACTTCGGGGCGTGTCATTGGGACATTTCTCTCATGACGCCGGAGCTGGGGATAATCGAGGGTTTTTATGGAAAGCATTGGGACTGGGATGCGCGGAAAGACACCATCTCCTTTCTCGCGCCACACGGCTTCCGATTCTACATGTATGCGCCGAAGGCCGACCCGTTTCTCAGAAGGCGGTGGCACGATGCACACCCTCCGCGCATCGCCGATGAGCTGAATGCTCTTGCGGCTCATGCCAGAAACGAGGCCGTACGATTCGGCATAGGACTCAGTCCTTATGAGCTATTCAATAATTTCGACGCAGCGGCCCGGAATGCACTGGCTGACAAGCTGGCTTTTTTCGACAGCCTGGGAATCGAGGATCTCGCAATCCTGTTCGATGACATGCGAGGCGACGTGGCTGATCTCGCCAGCCGTCAGGTCGAGATCGTCCACTGGGCGCGCAGCAGGACTCAGGCAACCCGCACCATCGTCTGTCCAAGCTACTACTCGGACGATCCGATTCTGGACAGAGTCTTTGGTGCTCGTCCCGCAGGGTATCTCGAGGAGCTTGGAAGTACGCTCGACCCGACGATAGAGATTTTCTGGACCGGAGAGGAGGTCATCTCCCGACAGTTCTCAGCGGGGCATCTCGAGCGCGTTGCGGAACAGCTACAGCGAAAGCCGTTCATCTGGGACAATTATCCGGTCAACGATGGGCAGCGAATGTCGCAGTATCTCCATTTGCGGGGATTCACGGGCCGGCCCGCATCGATGGGTAAACACGTATCGGCCCACGGAATCAATCCGGCACTTCAGCCGACGCTCAATCGAATTGCTGCGTTGACGCTCGTTGATTCGTACCGGATGGACGATGCGTATCAGTACAAACAGTCGTTCGAGAGTGCGGCGATCGCCGTCCTGGGAGACGACCTGGGTGTGATGGTTCGGGACGATCTGCTCACCCTGCAGGACATTGGCCTCGATCGCCTGGGCGATAAGGAGAACCTTCTACGCGAGAGATATGAAGCGGTTGACCATCCGGGAGCAAAGGAGATTGTCGCCTGGCTCGATGGCGAGTACCGTATCACCGACGAGATAGTGCAGACTCAGTAGCCGCAGTGTGGAGCAGAGAGACGCCGCCGTCAGACGTCGAGCCACGGACTGATGTGCAGGTTGTGTTCCGGTCTGGCCAGACCAGCTGCTCTCTTCACGATTTTCAATGCGTTCCGCCTGCGCGCTTTTCGATCGAACAGCGAGAGTTTGTGAGCAATGACACGCGTCAGATCCGACCGCCCCCGCTGATCCAGCCCATCGATACACTGGGCGAAATAGCGGCGATCCTCGCTCCCTTCGAGATCTACTTTTTCTACCATCTCTGGTGTCACGTCGTCGAACGGGAACGTGGGCGCTCGATCCAGCTTCGCGAGGGCGACAAGTGCCAGCATCGTACGCACGCATTTGTCGCACTCGCCGCAATTGATGCGGCCCTCCGGTGGAATCGTCCGATAGTAGCATGACCGGAGCACGGCCAGCGCCTGGGGCCAGTCTGCGACGATGCGGGTTTTCTCGAATCGACTCATTCCCGGCTGCGCCTGGTGAACTGCCACAGCTTCGGTTGAATAGTAATGATCGAGCCAGGGGTGAGAGCCGCCTTGCTGTTGCCTTAACCCGAGCCCCGCTGACCCGATCTGAACCCGGTCTATTCGATTGGACAGACAAAGAGCTGTGCTCAGAGCTCCGGCTCCAAACCCTACCCACCCCCAGGACTCGTAGTCTTCATAGACCGATCGGATGTTGGTATCGATCGAGATCAATGTCGCGCCAGCGTGTTCGCATAGTGACGCGAGTCGCGATCTGTGCTCCGCGAACGCCGCAAGCCTGTCAGGACGCGCGACGTCCGCATCCAGATCATAACTGTTCAAACCGAACAGCAGAATGCAATCACGGATGGAGCTGGCGTGGCTTGCAGGGTAGTCGAGACCATTGCTGCGCAGCGCGGCTAGAGCGTCGATCCCGCCCGAGAGAAGTGACGCAGCTCGCGGCTCCCTTCGCGCCACGGAAGGAGCAAATCCGCGACTGGGCTCTATGGCGACTACGCCGCACCGCTGATACCACATTCCGAACAGCTCCATCGCTACGCTGAGCCCGTCGCGCAGCCGGCAGCAGATCGTGCCTTCGATCTGGATCCGTTTCTCTCCGTTCCATTGCGCCAGCGGAAGCGCCGCCACAAGAAACGCGTCAGGGTTCGGCTCAATGTCCGCGGCGAACGGATCGCTGACGGCGATGACGATTGTCCTGGAAGGTCGTTCCCGATCTTCCCAGACAAGCTCCGCCAGCAGGCGCTTACCGTTTTCGGTTGATTCGTCCCGTATTCGCTCTATGCGCACTATCTGCTCAGGAATTCGAGATCAGGAGACATGCCGGCCAGACCATAGCATGAATCCAATCAGCTGTTTCATGCCGAAGCTGTCGCGCACCTTGTCGGCGGCATCTACTCGCGTATCCGGCGGTGGGACCATCTCGGCCAGCACGTCCATGTTGAAGAGATCGGCCAACCGTTCCCGGTGTCGTTCAGCGCGCTGACGAACAGCACGCCAACCGGGCCCATCGATATCGTAGACGCGGTGGTAATACCGCCGCTCGCGCCTGCGTCGGAACCGACTGGTGACGGGCTCCATCACCCTGGCGATACTATGTCGAGCTCTCTCGGCGGACGACGGAAGAAGCGACAGCGTGTCGTGGCTGTTTCTGTCGAGCGGCAGACGCGCCAAAGCGGGAAACTGCTGCCGTAGAATCGCGTCCTGCGCCCGCCGGTTCGCAAGTGTGGAGGCAGGCAGCGTCGCAATCGCCGCAATGACCTTCCGATCGAGGATGGGAAGGATCGGCCACGACCCGAACGAGAGCTTCCAAGGAACTCCTCCCGCGTGTGCACGCCAGTCATGCGCCATCAGAAAGCGCCACGGTCGCTCCGCTTCGATCTCGCTGCTTGCATTATAGACGTCGCTCAGTCGCTGCCGCATCTCGTCAACGATGCCATCAAACACCTCCGCTCGCAGTAACCTATCGAGCTGGCTAATCGCAATTCCCCGACGCATTGCCCCCGTCAGCAGCCCCTGTCCGTCGAATGGTTTCCGCTCTCCCGACCGGCTTTCCATGTTATATCCGGAAACAAAACGGGACGGGAGCTCGCGGAGCGGCGCAATCGCACCCCACATGTGGACGCTCGAAAACCCGGATCCGAGATGCTCCCATTTCGCCTGAAGGCGTGCGTTCGCTGGAAGTATCGCGTCATCCAGCTCCATCGTCTGATGAACGCAGCCAAGCGCTCCGGCTACGGCGCGCGCGCTGATCATTTCATAGTCGGAAGATGAGCCCAGAGTGAGAGCATGCATCCGATCTCCACGCTCGTGCAGGTAGCCCGCAAGAAGACGTGAATCGCGTCCACCGGAAAGCAGCAGACCCTGGGTTCCGTCGCGCGGCACATGACGATCGATCGCATCCGCAAGAACGGAATTCAGCTCATCGACATCACTCTCGAATGAGCCCGCCTCAGCGCGCGGTGACGCGGGCAGGGTGTATTGAACGATCTCCCTGGGCCGGGACCGGGCCGACCACACAAGAATGTGTCCCTGCCGCAGTCGCCGAACGCCGGAGAGCAGCGCCCGTCCCTCGAACACTGCGTGAGTCAGAAGAATCCCGGTCAGTCCTTCCAGACTCACCTTGGGGGGAAACGCGGGGTGATATGTGAAGAGCTCCGGCGAGGCACCGAGCAGCAGCGTATCGGAGCTCGTTGCATAGTACACGGGGAAAAAGCCGAGCAGATCGCACCCCGCGGTCAGTCCCTGGTGAACATCGTAGCGGAGCGCAGCGTAGAAACCATCGAAAGATGGGGGAACAGTTTTATCCGGCTTCCAGGCATCAGCCAACCCGGCTGCGTCGAGACGCTCTGGCCCCGGACCGGGTATGGCGTCTCCCCAGATCACTGCCGCGCTGGTCGTTGACCAGATGCTGCTGACCGTTGCGCGATCATACGTCGCCCATACCACAGCGAAATTTCCGACTCCGAAGCTTTCGATCTGCAATCCATCCACTGGGGCGATCTTTTCCCTGACCCGCTGCAGGAACTGCCGCCTGCGATCTGCATCCGGGTCGACGATCACGACGAAGTTGGCCATGGCTCGAGTATACTGGCCGCGACTGCGCACGGTAGCAACGCTGTTCTGTGACGATCATTTGTATTCCTTCAGTGAAGCTGTTGTGCCAGAATCCTTTGCGCCCATATTGTGCGCATGACGCCTGTGACCGGAGAAAGATCGCGCCGGATGCCCGATCTGGTCTCGGTGATCATCCCTGTGCACAACGCCGAGGCGCTTCTTCCGTTTCAGCTGGGCGCGCTGGAGAGGCAGACTTATTCCGGCGCGTGGGAGCTGGTAGTCGCCGACAACGGGTCCACGGACAAAAGCGTCGATGCCGCGAAAGCATGGATCGGCAAAGTGCCTGACATGCGAATCGTGGACGCCTCGACGCGACCTGGTGTGAATTGCGCGCGTAACACCGGTGCGCAGGCGGCCCGGGGCGACTTCCTCCTATACTGCGATGCGGATGACGAGGCTTCGCCGCAGTGGCTCGAGGCGATGGCGAAAGCAGCACCTTCCTTCGACCTGGTTGGGGGCCGCGTTGACCCTGCTGTCCTCAACGACCCCGTGACGCTGGCATGGAGATGGCCGCACCCGCAGGACAGACTGAACACCGCGTTGGGTTTCCTCCCGTATTCCGAGGGATGCACCTTTGGAATCTGGACCGATGTGCTTCGCGATCTCGGCGGCTGGGATGAAGGCTATGATCGCGGCGGAGACGAGATAGAGCTCTGCTGGCGGGCGCAGCTATCGGGGTATAGCATCGGGTACGCAATCGATGGCGTGATGCGATACCGTCACCGCAAGCGGTTGGGCGCGATGACGCGGCAGATCTATCGTTATGGCATTGGTGATACAAGGCTCTACCGCGACTTTCGCGGACGCGGCGTTCCGCCGGCCGGCTTCCGAACACATTTCCGCGAATGGAAGTGGCTGGTTTCGCGCGCTTCGCACCTCTTCAAGTCGCGTGAATCACGTGGAGAATGGATCTGCACGGCCGCATACTGGGCCGGACGAGCGACCGGAAGCATCCGCTACCGCGCATTTCGTTGATGAAGCCGGAAATCAGCGTATGCATTGCGACTTACCGCAGGCCCGGTGGGCTGAACCAGCTGCTCGCCTCCCTCGAGCGGCTCGACCGGCGGACACCCCGTTTCGAAGTGATTATCGTGGACAACGACGTCGCTAAAAGCGCCGAGTCGATCGTCGACTCAGCGCGGCGGTCGGCGCTCGCCACTAAGTATTTCGTTGAGCCGGTGAAAGGAATTGCACGGGCACGCTCGCGATCGGTACAGGAGGCCGACGCCCCGCTTGTCGCGTTCATAGACGACGACGAGGAAGCAGATCCATCGTGGCTGCTCGAGCTCTGGCGTGAGCTCACATCCCGCAACGTCACCGGCGTCATTGGCCGTGTCATTCCGAGATACCAGGGTGGCACGCCGTGGCGAGCGGAGTTTCTCTCTTACCCTCGCTTCCCGACGGGGCGCACACTGGAGTGGTATCACACGCGCACGAGCAATGCACTCGTGCGACGGGATGCCCTGATGCAATTCAGCGGACCATTCGACGAAGCCTTCGATCTCACTGGCGGCGAGGACTGCGAGCTGTTCGAGAGGGTGATTCAGGCAGGCGGCACCTTCGTGGCTTCAGAGACCGCCGTCGTCTACGAGGACGTGCCGCCGGAACGGGTCACGCTGAAACGCGTTGTCACCAATTACTTCGCCGACGGGCAGACTTTCGGGCGAGTTCACTACCGAGCGACGCCGTTGATTCGTATCGCGCCGCAGGTTCTCAAGGCATTCATGGAGGGGGGCCTGTTCATGATCGCCGGCGCAGTATACATGATGTTCGACCGCGCTCGAGGACTTCGACGGCTCCTCGCCGGGGTTTCGAAGCTGGGCCTGGTCGGCTCGAGATTCGGAGTCGTGACCCGCAAGTACGGGTGAACGTCCTAGTGGTGACATACGGTCTGCCGTTCCCTCCTCACAGCGGAGCGCAGATGCGGGATCTCAATACGATCCGCTGCCTGTCGCGGCGGCACTCGGTGATGCTTCTCAGCGTTACGTTTGCGCCACACGACCCGGCTCATCTCGATGCGTTGCGCGAGTACTGCGAGCATGTTGACACAGTCCCTAACTTGCGCTCGTCACCGCGCCGAGCGGCGGCCCTTGCGAGGGGCCTTCTGGCGGGCCGGCCGATTGCCGCCTATCCGTACTACATTGAAGAGCTTTCGCTGAAGATCCGCCACGTTCTTGCAACTCGCCCGGTAGACGTCGTCAGCTTCGAGCAGACCTATGTAGCATCCTACCTGGGCTCGATTCCACAAGGTCATCGCTGCAGAACCGTCCTCTCGCTTCACAACATCGCGTCGAGCCAGTATCACAGTATGGCCAGCCTACGAGGCGGCGCGGCGGCAAAGGCGGCCTGGAGAGTCAAGGGATGGCTCATGGGCCGCATGGAGCTTCAGTATCTCGATAGATTCGATTGCATCGTAGCCGTTTCCGAGCGTGATGCGTCGGTTCTTCGAGCGGGGCATCCCCGCCGGCGAGTTTCGGTTGTCGAGAATGGGTTCCATGCGGCAGGTGTGACGCCCTTGGCAGAGCCTCACGAAGGCAACAACCTGGTGTTCGTCGGCAACATGATCTACGCCCCCAACGCGGATGCGGTCATCTATTTCGCGGAAGAGGTGCTCCCGATCGTGTGCCGTACAGTTCACGATGCGAGGTTCCTTGTGGTCGGCGCGAGTCCTCCGGAACAGTTGCAGCCTTCAGCACGCCCAAACGTCGTCGTCACAGGCGGGGTTGACGACGTAGTGCCGTACTACGAGCAATCGCGGGTCGCGGTGGTGCCGCTCAGAGCAGGTGGTGGCACCCGTCTCAAGATTCTCGAAGCAATGGCGCTTGGCAGAGCCGTGGTCACGACCTCCAAAGGGTGCGAAGGCCTCGACGTACGTCACAGAGAACACGTCATGATTGCTGACAGCACAGCGGACTTCGCCCGAGGCGTGGTCGAGCTTCTCCAGCGGCCCGATCTCAGGCAGGCACTGGCGCGGAATGCACGCCACCTTGTTGAGACGCGATACGACTGGAGCATCATCAACGAGAAGCTTAGCGCCTTCTACGAGAACGAGCTTTCGAAGGTCACGCAGTAGAATGTCCGCCAGCTACGTTCTCCCCGATAAGCCGCTGGTGGTCATTGAGCGGAGCGCCGCCTGGGCCTCCATGAACTTTCGAGGGCTCTGGGCCTATCGCGAGCTCTTTTATTTCCTCATGTGGCGCGACCTCAAGGTCCGCTACAGGCAGACGGTGCTGGGTGCAACCTGGGCGATACTACAGCCTCTGCTGACGATGCTCATCTTCACCTACTTCTTCGGCCGCCTGGTGAAGGTCCCGTCGGACGGGATTCCATACCCGATCTTCGCGTACGCGGGCCTGGTTACCTGGAGTTTCTTCTCCAGTGCCGTCTCCCTGGGCAGCAACAGTCTATTGGCGAATTCGGGCGTGATCGCCAAGGTTTACTTTCCGCGCATCATCATCCCCGCCGCAACAGTATCAGCAACCCTCGTCGATTTCGGGATCACCCTCGTCCTGCTCGCTCCGCTGATGCTTTACTATGGGTACGCGCTGTCATGGAGCTTCGTGCTACTCCCTTTCTTCATCGTGCTGACAGCACTCTTCGCACTCGCTGTCGGAATGCTGATCTCCGCTTTCGCGGTGCGTTATCGTGACGCCCTCTACGCCACGCCTTTTCTGATCCAGATCTGGTTCTTCATGAGTCCCGTCATCTACCCAAGTTCGCTGGTCCCTCCGAGTCACCGGTGGCTCATGGAGTTGAATCCGCTGACTGGTATCATCGAGGGTTTTCGCGCCGTGCTTTTCGGTCGCCCGCTCAACTGGAGTCCTGTCCTGTTCTCCGTCGCTTTTCCGATGGTCCTGCTGATTTATGCCGCGCACAGATTCAGAAAAGCAGAGAGAACCTTCGCGGAGTTCATCTAGCCAATGCGAAGGCCGATCGTTCGGGTTCAGGGACTGACCAAGCAGTTCATCCATACCACTCGCGACAAGGAGTTCGTCCATACCGCTCGTGGCGGTGCTTTCGGGCCGTCCGATACGCTCAAGGAGGCGCTGTCGCACGCGGCGCGCGCGCCACTCCGCCGATTTCGTGGTGCCAGACCCGCAGGAACGGTAGCAGCGCTCACGGATGTCTGTTTCGAGGTCGAACCAGGGGAGATCCTTGGCATCATCGGCCCGAACGGCGCCGGCAAGTCCACCCTCCTGAAGATTCTTGCGCGGATCCTCGAACCGACCAGCGGCAGGGCCGAGCTGTACGGCCGCGTCGCGAGTCTTCTCGAGATAGGAACAGGTTTTCATCCCGACCTCACGGGAAGGGAGAACATCTACCTCAACGGTGCGATACTCGGCATGAAGCGGCGCGAGATCAACAACCGGTTCGATGAAATCGTCGCCTTCGCCGAAGTAGACCGGTTTCTCGACACGCCCGTGAAGAGATACTCGAGCGGAATGTTTGTCAGGCTTGCGTTCGCCGTGGCCGCACATCTTGACCACGAAGTTCTCATACTAGACGAGGTGCTCGCCGTGGGCGACCTTCGATTCCAGGAGAAATGTATCGGCAAGTTCGACGAGATCACGAAGAGCGGCAGAACCATACTCTTCGTTTCGCATTCGCTGGCTTCGGTCACACAGCTTTGCGGAAACGCGATCCTCCTGATGGGCGGAGAGATCCAGCGGCGCGGCCCTGCGGCCGAGGTTGTCGACTACTATCGGATGGTGAGCGGCAGCGAGTTAGCGCGGGCGTGAGCACGTACAACGTCGACGTGCTCTGCGGCAGTTGCCAGCGGCTACGCGTGGACCGCAGTTAGCTGACCCGACAACCGCCACCTCAGGCTTCAGATGCATAGCCTGCCCATCGTCTCCGTTGTGATCCCCGCTTTCTCGCGCCCGAAAGCGCTGCGCGCCTGCCTCGACGGGGTAGCTGGTTCGTCGTGGGACACTGGGCATATCGAGGTGATCGTCGTGGACGACGGCAGCCCCGATTCTCTTGACCCGATTGGCGAGGACTTCAGAGACCGCCTGTCGATTCGAACTCTCCACCAGAAAAACAGCGGTCCAGCCAGCGCGAGGAACGCGGGTGCGGCGGCTGCGCGCGGACGCTTCCTGGCTTTCATCGACGACGATTGCATTCCGGGGCCATCGTGGCTGCGGTCGCTGGTTGAAACGCTGGAGGCAAGCCCGGATGTGCTCGCGGGCGGGCCGGTCGTGAACGGTCTTCCGGGAGATCCCTACGCCACCGCCAGCCAGTCTATCGCAACCTTCGTCGCAGCGCACTATGCCGATGGAAGGGGCACGGAGCGTTTCTTCACAACCAACAACTTCACGCTGTCCGCGAAGCGTTTCAACGACATGGGAGGGTTCGACACGTCGATTCCTTCGCAGACCGCAGAGGACAAGGAATTCTGTGATCGGTGGCGTGAGAACGGATACCAGATGGTGTGGATCCCGGAAGCCGTGATTCATCACGCACACGCGCTGACGTTGTGGCGCTTCGTGCGACAGCACTTCGACTACGGGCGCGGCATACTCGCGTTCCGCCTGATGCGCCTGCGCCGATCAGGTGGACGGTTTTTTCCTGAACCTCTCTCCTTCTACTTCCGGCTCATATTGCACCCGTTTGGACGGGAGCGACTACCTGCCGCCTTGCGACTGATGATCCTCCTCGCCATTTCACAGGCCGCGACGGCTGCGGGCGCACTGTTCGCCGCACTCGGACTCGACCGGACCAAGCGCCAGCGGAATACATGCGTTTAGGAAGCGGTGACCGCGGTCATTCGAGAACGCGCGGGAACTGGGACGCGCAAGTCGTTGTGCCCCCCGATTCGCGGCCGTATGCTTCGCATCGCGCATACTTCACGGCTGTTTTGGCGCGAGTCGCACGACGCTGCAGGACTGAGCTGACGAAATGAATGAGACTTCTCCCGAGCTACTCGACCGACTTGCGTCGTCCCTTTCCGACCGGTATCGCATCATTCGCCTGGTCGGCGAAGGGGGCATGGCGACAGTGTACTCGGCGGACGATCTGCGCCACAATCGAGTCGTCGCCGTCAAGGTTCTCAGACCCGAGCTCACGGAGGGTGTTGGCTCCGAGCGGTTTCTCCGTGAGATAAACACTTCAGCGCGACTCAACCACCCGCACATCCTGCCGCTCCTCGATTCCGGCAGGGCGGGCGATATGCTCTACTATGTCATGCCCTTCGTTGAGGGCGAATCGTTGCGCGACCGGTTGAAGCGCGACGGCCGATTGCCCCTGGACGACGCGACGCGTGTGATCGCCGAGATCGCGGACGGACTGGGATACGCGCATCGTGCGGGGATCGTCCATCGGGATATCAAGCCCGAGAATGTTCTGTTATCGAGCGGGCACGCCGTCATCACCGACTTCGGTATCGCGCGGGCACTCGATCAGGCTGGCGACTCGCAGCTGACCCGCACCGGCACGGCGACCGGCACCCCCTATTACATGAGTCCCGAGCAATGGGACAGCGCCCCGGATATCGATGGCCGAAGCGATCAGTATGCTTTGGGGTGCATGGCGCACGAGATGTTGATTGGCCAACGGCCTTTTGCAGCGCCGACCAACATGGCGCTCATGCTGCAGCACCTCACGGCGCCAATTCCCGGATTGCGGGATGCTCGGCCGGACGTACCCGAACATGTCGAAGCCGCGATCAAAAGGGCGATGGCAAAGCTGCCGGAAGAACGATTCGCCACTTCGGACGATTTTGCGTCGGCACTTCGGTCGGCTACTGCGCACCTGCCATTACCGGCGGCTCCGCCTGCTGTGCGACGAGTTCCGAAAATACCGGCGAACGCGTTGAAAGGAGTCGCAGTCGCGGTCCTTCTCGCCGTTGCCGCGTACGCTGGATTTAGCATGCAGAACCGCGGACCATCCGGTCCGACGCGACTCGCGGTGCTGCCATTTCAGAACCAGGGACCAAGCTCGGAAGCGTATTTCGCAGATGGAGTCTCCGAGGAAATCACGAACCGCCTCGCGAGCGTCGCCAGCCTCACTGTCATCGACCGCCGGAGCACCGCGCAATATCGGGGGTCGCCCAAGACATCTCGTCAGATCGGAGATGAGCTCGACGTGGAGTACCTGATCGAAGGCACCGTGCGATGGACGGGGCCGAGCTCGACTCAGAATTCGGTCCGCGTCACCGCACAACTGATTCGGGCTTCCGACGGCGGTGTTCTTCTGCCATACGACACGACCGCAAAGGTCGACGACGTCTTCGCCATTCAGGCGGGCATTGCCGAGCAGGTTACGGAGAAGCTGAGCGTGGCTTTGCTCCAGCCGGAGCGCCAGCGCCTTGCCATTCAGCATACCGAGAATATCGAAGCGTATCGTAACTATCTCCAAGGCAACAGCGCGTATGATCGCAGCTGGGCTCGAGCGGATGTCGCATCAGCGCTGGCCTTCTATAAGAAGGCTGTCGAGCTGGATCCCAATTTCGCGCTCGCGTGGGCGAGGCTCTCCCGCACGCACTCGTGGATGAACCAGCTTCGTTACGATTTGAGCGCCGAGCGACTGGTCGAGGCAAAGTCAGCTGCTGATCGGGCTATCGCGCTTGACCCCAATCTGTCGGATGCACACCTCGCTCTCGGTCTCTACTGGTACTGGGGATTCAACGACTATGATCGGGCGCTCCCTGAGTTGCTGAAAGCCAAGCAGCTTCAGGCGAGCAATGCCCAGGCAGCGCTTCAGATCGGCAACGTGCGCCGGCGTCAAGGACGGTTCACGGATGCAATCGCCAGCTACCGGCAATCGGCGGATCTGAATCCGCGGTCACACAATGCGTGGTTCAATCTTGGCGAAACACTTCTCTATATACGCGACTACGATCAGGCCGCGCCTTTTCTCAGACGAGCAACCGAGCTCGCACCGGATTTTCTCGAGGCCTGGATCCAGCATGCTCGCCTCGCAATCAACGGACGCGGAGATGTCGCGACAGCGGGGCAGATCATCAGAACTGCCGAGGAGCGCATCCCGCCCACTGCCTGGCGGCCAGCAATGGTCGAATTCGTGCGAATAACCCGCCCGCAAAACCTGCAGGAATATCTGGATCGCCTCCGGCCGGGCACCTATGGGTTGGATAGCACGAACTACCACTCCGTAAAAGGTCGTTATCTGGCACAACTGGGAAGGCAAGCGGAGGCGGCTGTGGAATTCGATTCCGCACGCATGGTCCTCGAAAAGATGCGGGACAACCAGCCCGCCGAAGCCTGGATACATGCAAGCCTCGGCAGCGCCTACGCAGGACTGAACCGGCCGGCCGACGCTGTAGCAGCCCTTCAGCAGGCGATCCGCCTCCTCCCTGTGACGAGGGATGCACTCGACGGACCCGAGCTCCTGGGCATTCTCGCCAGCGCTTACGTCACGCTTGGGAATGCGGACAGCGCAGCGGTGTACTTCGATCGCGTACTCTCAATTCCTTCGTGGCTTTCGATCAACCTGGTGAAGGCAGATCCGTTGAATGCCTCATTTATCGGCACGCCGCAGTTTCAGGCACTGGCGACGAAAGTGTCGGCAAGGGAATCAGCGCGCGCTCGTGCAGCGCCGCCGAGCGGACAGTGAGCGACAGATCGGGCAAAGCCCGGGATTCAATAGTCAGCGAGGCGTTCGTCGCGACATCAGCGCACGGCCGCCAGCACGACTGATGCAATCCGCCGTACAGGTGCACCGACCATTCGTCTGCCTGCCGCGAAAACGCGCCGTACGCGGGTTCTCCGCATTGAATGATCGAGCGCACGCACGACATCGTGCCTTCCCCTTGCCGCGGCGAGCCCGCGCAGATCCTCAAACTCGCGAAAATCAGCGAAGTAGGAGCAGTCGGTGCGGGCAATCGTCTCGATGAGATCGGGCGGGTGCGGCAAGGTGGGACACTTCTTCAAAGCGCCGCAGATCTCCAGCCCGATCATCGTCCGGATACACTTTTCACACGTACCGCAATTCTCATCCGTCCAGGTTTCATAGCAGACTCGCAGGCCGTCCAGCGCCAATTCTGAATCCGAAAGGAATTCGATCTTCTCTGATCGTAGGAACGCCACTCCGTCGTATACGATTGCGGTGGCACGCGTCGAAAACAGCGGATCCGTCACCGAGTGCGACCCCCAGGGATGGAGTCCGCGATATCCGCCCCCGCCGGCGATGTACACCGTACCAAGGCGACGCTCCATCGCCAAAGCGATGCTCGCGAGACCTGCGCCGTGCGCGAGGTACGACCACTGCGCTTCGCTCCAGCGTGTTGCTCGAAGGTTGGTCGTTACGTCGATCAAGTCTTTGCCAACAAGGCTGGCGATCACCGCGTGGCGCTCGCGCAGCCGCGCGAAGGCAGCTGGCTGGTCCAGCGAGATATCGAATCCCCAGATCGTGATCAGGTCTTGAATGGCGCGGCGCTCGCCGGGAGCGGCCGTCGCACGGTCACGCAGTAGCGTAAAGAAGGAATCGACACCACCCGAGAAGAAGGCACCGACTCGCTCCGGTCCAGTGGCTGGGGATGCGGCCGCGATATCGGCGTGGACCGCAACGTCATGAAGATTCGGATACCACGCCTTCCATATCGTCGTCAGTCGCGCTGTGTTCGCGGTTAGAGCGGCATCCACTGGCAACGGCAGATGTAGCGGCTCACCAAGCGTCGCGGCGAGTGGGAGGAGGCACGCCAGCCATGGATTGCCGCTGCGGGACAGCTCTTCCGCATGCGACTCAGGGACCTCGTACCAGTACTCCTCCGAGTGGCCGCGCGCGTACTTCACGTCAGCGCAAAGTCGCACGCGATTGCTCGCCATTGGCGATCGCTCTACACGAACGTCACGCACTTCCATCGATGCTTCTCCTATGCGAAACGCGACTCCGCACGATGAATGGCTGGCGCTCCTGCAAGCTCACTCGCCATCGCGACCGCTTCATCCGCTGATCGGGCAAACTGGACACCTTCGACGCCGCAGGTCCAGGCTTTGTGAAACGAAGAGAGCTTTCCGTAAGAGTTGTCGAGGATGACGTGGGGAATTCCGAGCAGCATTGAAAGGATATGACCGTGCAGCCTGTCCGTGATCACCACCTCGCCTCTGCCAAGCGTCCTGAGCCCGGCCCGAAGGCGGCTAGTCGCGAGAGGAGAGAACGTCCGGGTCAGCAGTGCACGCCAGAAACGTTGCCTCGGAAACCGTATCGTTACGCCCGTCAGCGAATCGTTCAGCCGACGCAGTGGCGTATACGGCTCCCTGGGCCAATCGGTCACGCCGGGTGAATCGGTCGGAGCAACGACGGATTTCTCCTTGTCGTTGCGACTTATCCAGACGATTGGCTGCGTGGCAGCCAGCGGACGTTCCAGAGATCCCAGGCAGAAAGCCATATCGGGACACAGCTCACTTGCCGCGTTGAATTCACGCCGCGCTGTTTCCAGGCTATGCTCGTCGCGCCAGAGAAGCGTCAGGTTCCGGTGCTTGTCGACGGCCGCGCGCGCGCGATCGAGTGCAGGGCGCCCCTGGAAATGCATCGTTTGCGGCAGCTGAATCACCGGATTGCCGGGGAATGCTAGCAGTATGTTTTCTCTGCACGTCTGGCCGACCGGCCAGAGATCGCCAAAGCTTCCACCGCCCGTCAGCAGGATAGCCCTGTCGCCGACTGCCTTCGTCAGCGCGCGTCGATCGTATGTCTGAAAATCGCAGATAAAGTCCAACCCGGAAATCCCAACCGACTCCAGCCAGGCGAGCTGCCCGAGATAGATCGCGCTATCCCCCACGTTCGAGTAGTTGGGAAAGTCAATCATCGCGCCGACAGAGTACCTCCCAATCATCGGTTGGAGGACTCGATCGATGACTCTTTTCAGGTTTGCTACAGACTCGCCCATTCCAATCATTCGCGGATCTTGGCCCGGTTGCCGCTGTCCGGCAAGTGAGCGCGGTATCACATTCCCGCATTGTGGACACGGACCCGTCCACTGACGCGGACATCGAGCATCGGCGACGACTTTCGAATTCCACGAAGCTCGTTGAATGACAACGAGTTGAGTCAACAGGCAATTCGCGGCTCGCGGAATGCCATAACCCGCAAATCCCTCAGGCTCACACGATGCGGTATCACACACTCTACCGTTGTGCGACAGCATTCTTCCTCGCACAACCGACGTTGCTGCACGCGCAGATCAACATGTCTTCCATCTCGCTGGGAGATATCGAACGCGCCGTCCATATTGGCCGGATAATTCTGGATGCAACGGAGAGCCGAAGGTCTCGCTCGCCGGGCACCAGCACAGGGAGAGGGCGCAGTGCCGAGGGCGCGGTTTCAGCGGCCGGAGCGGTTCTTTCCAGCCGGTCAGCGTCGCGCACTGCCCGCCGCGCAGTCGCCACCGGAGACGAGTACGTAGGTGTTCCGTACGTCTGGGGCGGCAGCACTCCACGCGGTTTCGACTGCTCCGGTTTCGTTCAATACGTGTATCGCGAACATGGTGTGCAGCTGCCCCGCACGTCGCGACAGATGGCGCACGCCGGCAAGGCCATGCGAGCTCACGTCGCTTCTCTCAGGGAGGGAGATCTGATGCTCTTCCGCGGAAAGACCGGAGTGATCAGTCACGTTGCGCTGTACGTTGGCAATAACCGGATTCTGCATTCATCATCCAGCGGAAAGGGCGTCCGCTACGACGATCTCTCGAGCAAGCGCGGCAGCTACTATCGCTCCCATCTGGTGGCCGCACGGAGGGTAACGGAGGATGGCCGGTCGCTGGTGCAGGCTCTGTCGCTGCTATACCGCGAGTACCCCTTCGATCACTTTGATCCGCCTGATGGAGCGCCGCGAGTAGGGAGATAGTGCGAGCTGGTCACTGACTCTAACTCCTCCCGGAGGCCGCGCGTCTGCGGCGCAAACTGCTCAGTGGCCAGTCACTCCTCTTCTGCCAGCTTCTGGACAGACTCGAGACTTCTCAGCGTCGCCGGCCTGCCAAGCAGTTTCTGCAGCATCGGCCCAGTGACCTTGGAGGGCATCGCGAGCCGGCGCAGCCAGTAGATCTCGCGTCCCTGCACGCGGAAATCGTCGGCCTCGGTGCGAAGAGCGCGGAACTGGCGCTTGAGCCTGTCGTCAGCCTGATCCGCAAGGAAAACGATGAACACTGCCACCTCTCCGCCGTAAGAATTGTCAGGCGGAAAGGGGTCACGCTCGACGATCGCCCTCAGTTCCGCTGGTGTGCGTATGAAGGCTGCAATGTCGTAACGGAGCGTCTTCATCAGGTGACGCGAGATCTGCGCTTCAAGCGGCGCGAGTTTCCCGACGGCAATTCTGAATCCCACGTTGCCCGTTCCCGGCAGTACCTCCACATCGAACAGATTGAGTCGCTCGATCAACAGGCGTAGCTTGTCAGCGCTTACAGCCTTGCTGCCTACGGGTATTCCGCTCAGGAGCGCTACGTAGCGTTGCATTGGACTCGGATTGGGCCAGTCAGGGTGTTGGCAAGTTGACAGCCATCATGCATGGCTCCTGCCCTTAGCCATTTCCCACTCCTCCGCCTGCTGAATCCACTCGCGTTCTTGCCCAATTCTCCAGCGGCGTCAGCTCCACCGGAAACTCGGCGAGCAGCGCACCAGGGTCGAATTTCTGATCCGTAGTTTCACCGACTATCGAAGACCTGAGGATACGGGCAACCCCTGGATGAGCCGGCTTCAGTATTCCCGACATCACACGCAGAACAGGGAGTGGAACGTGGCCGACCCTGGCTTTTTTTCCCGTGACGCGCTCGAACGTCTCTACGACCTGGTGGGCTGAGAGATTCTCCGGTCCACCTATATCGATGGTCCTTTCCCGCAACCTCAGGTCTTCCAGCGCGAGTACCACCACTCTGCCCACGTCGGCCGCTGCGACGTAGTTCCTCGGATTGGTGCCGGGGCCGAAGAGCATTACACGCTTGCCCGTCGCGACTGCCTTTCCAATGAGATCCCAGGCGTAGATTTCCATGAACGCCGACGGCCTGACGATCGTGTACCGCAATCCACTCGATTGGAGATGCCGCTCGATCCGCTCCTTTGTGCGCCAGAAATCGACAGGATGACTGGGAGAAGCGCCGAGGACCGACGTGAAGACGAAATGAGAGATGCCTGCCTGCTTCGAGGCTGCAATGAGCGCCCGCTGGCCGTCGTCATCGACGCGCGCACTAGAGTTCCGGCCGGCGCCCAGCATGGAGTGCGACGCGGAAACCACCGCCCGCACGCAGCGCGTTGCTGCACGAAGCGATTCCGGATCGCGCAGATCTCCGCGTACCACCTCCGCTCCTGCTGCCGCGAGCCGCGCTGCGCGGACGGGGTCACGCGTCATCACGCGCACAGCGTGCTGCTTTCCGAGAAGCTCACGAGCGACATGGCCGCCAAGTCTTCCCGTAGCACCGACTATCAGGATCATGCCTGGCTCCTCAGTGACCTTTCACCACGTGCGGCCTGTATGGCGCTTCCAGCTCCGCGATCTGCTGCGGAGTCAGCTCGAGGTCCACCGCCCGAACTGCACTCTCGAGATGCTCGATCTTCGTTGCCCCGATGATAGGAGCAGCGACGAGCGGCTTCGATAAAAGCCAGCTCAGCGCTACCTCCGCAGGTCCGGATCCGGTTTCATCGGCCACTTTTCTCGCTGCCTCGACTACCTCCAGATCGCCCGGAGAATCGTACAGGTCCACGGCGTACTGATCGCTATCCGCGCGAATGGTGCCTTCGACGGGCGACGGTGTCTTTCTGGCAAGTCGGCCTCGCGCCAGGGGCGACCAGGGTATGACCCCGATGCCCTCCTCGATGCAGAGAGGAATCATTTCCCGCTCTTCTTCGCGGTAGACCAGGTTGTAGTGATTCTGCATCGAGATGAAGCGAGCCCATCCATTTCGCTCCGAGGTGCTCAACGCTTTCGCCATCTGCCATGCGTAGCCGGAGCTTGCGCCGATGTATCGCACCTTGCCCTGCCGTACGAGGTGGTCCAGCGCTCCCAGTGTTTCTTCCACCGGCACCGTAGCGCTGAATCGGTGGATCTGATACAGGTCGATCGTTTCCACGCCAAGCCGGCGAAGGCTCGCTTCGCATGCCTGAACTATATGCTTGCGGGACAGGCCGTCCATGTTCGGACCGTCACCCATCGAGAAGTGCACTTTGGTAGCAAGGACAATCTCTTCCAGCCTGGCCATCTCCCGTAACGCTCGGCCCGTGATCTCTTCGCTCACACCCATCGAGTACATATCAGCGGTATCAAAGAAGTTTATGCCGAGGTCGAGCGCCTTTCGGAAGAAGGGCAGCGCATCTGCCTCGTCGAGCACCCAGGGTCTCCACTTCGAGCTGCCATACGTCATGCAGCCAAGACAGATGCGCGAGACCATCAATCCGGATTTTCCAAGCTGCGTGTATTTCATTCCAATCCGCCGTATTGTTAGCGTGCTCGACGTATTTTGACACAAACAGGATGATTCCGCTTTGAAGCGAGGCGCCATGTGGTCGCGATTCCTGATCCTGCTGCTGCTGAGTACAGCAACCTCGGGCGCGGCACTTTCCCAGAGAGGGCCCGCCGTTCCGCCTGGCGTCGCTGGTGAGACGGCATCCGTCGTATTCGATCCCGTCGCCGCGACGAACGCCTATCTCGCAACGCTCCCTGCGGCGGCGCGAGCAAAGTCCGATGCGTACTTCGAGGGAGGATACTGGATCTACGTCTGGAATTTCCTGATTACCGTCGCTGTCATGTTGTTCGTGCTGCGCTCGGGGCTTTCCCGCCGAATGAGAGAGCGAGCCGAGCGAGTGACGAGTTTCCGGGGAGTCCACGTGTTCGTTTATTTCGTGCTCTTTACCCTTCTCGTCGCGGGTGTGACACTGCCGTGGACACTCTACACGGATTTCTTTCGCGAGCACCGGTACGGTCTCTCCAATCAGACGTTCGGCGAGTGGCTGACTGACGACCTGAAGGGACTCGGCATTACCCTCGTTATGGGCGGAATCGCTGTCACCGGACTTTACGCGACCGTACGCAGCCTGCCCAGAAGCTGGCCCGTGTGGGGATCGCTGGTGGCCATGGTTTTCCTCGTCATTGGAGTGCTGCTCGGACCTATTTACATCGTTCCGTTGTTCAACAAGGTGACACGGATAGAAGACCCGAAGGTGAAGGAGCCCATACTCGCCATGGCCCGGTCCAACGATATCTCGGTGAGCGATGTGTTCGTGGTAGACGCATCGCGGCAATCCAAACGGGTGAGCGCCAACGTCTCCGGGATCTTCGGAACCGAGCGGATAACGCTCAACGACAACCTGCTGAATCGCACATCACTGCCCGAGATCAAGGCGGTGACGGGACACGAGATGGGTCACTACATCCTCAACCACATCTACGAGTTCCTGGCCTATACGCTGATGATCGTGATATCGGCGTTCGCGTTCATCCAGCGGGGTTTCAACTGGGCCAATCGCCGATGGGGATCTTCGTGGGGTATTCGCGATATCACCGATCCCGCGGGTCTGCCGCTCGTCTCCCTGCTCCTGACCATCTTTTTTTTCGTGCTCACACCCGTCACTAACAGCATCACGAGGACGAACGAGGCGGAAGCCGACATGTTCGGCCTGAATGTCGCACGTGAGCCCGATGGGTTCGCTCGCGCCGCTCTGAGACTGTCCGAATACAGAAAGATGGAACCGGGGCCGATCGAGGAGATGATCTTCTACGATCATCCGAGCGGACGTACCCGGATTTACAAGTCGATGGTGTGGAAGGCGGAGCTGCTGCGGACGGAGAAGGGGGGATTGTAATGCGAAGGTTCCTCCCCGCTAACAGCGTCCTGGCGGCGATCGCGATCAACCTGGGTTTCGCATCCATCCCGATCATCAGAGCCGGCGAGAGACACGAAGTTCCCCGGCCTGCACCGGGAAGGGATGCGGCCGGCGCCGACGGCTCCTTTCACCTGTCGCCCGGCAGGAAAAAAGCACCGGTCAGGGTGGCTCAGGCGAACGACAATCGCGTTCCGTCGGGATATCTCGTCAACGGAGTCCTGAGTCTGGAGCTCGAGGCCGTCGCTGGGCGCTGGTACCCGGAAGGCCGAGGCGCGCCTGGAGTGCCAGCGTATGTGTTCAGATCCGGGAACGCCGCTCCCTTGGTTCCGGCGCCGCTGATTCGTGTACCTGCGGGAACGGAAGTCCATGCGCGGGTTCACAATTTCCTTCCGGAAGTGATGTTACTCCGAGGCATTCAGGACCACGGCGTTCAGTCGCTGGAAACATTCGTGATACAGCCCGATGAAACGCTGGTGATTCGCTTCGTCGCAACAACTCCAGGCACGTACTACTATCGGGGTAGTACTTCAATTGGTGTCGACACGACCGCAAAGAGGTTTGACTCGCAGCTGGTGGGAGCGTTCATCGTGGATGCTCCCGGGGAAAAAGCGAGCTCGAACGAACGGGTGGTTGTGCTGACTCTCCGCAAACCGTCCTCAGGTGAGCTACCGCAACCGCAATCGAAGGAAGTGTTTGCATTGAACGGCCGGGTCTCGCCGCACGCGGATCGATTGAGCCATGCTGTCGGCGATACGGTCCGCTGGAGGCTGATCGACGGATCAACCACACCGCACGCGCGACACCTGCACGCCTTCTACTTCAACGTCGAGACGAACGCAGATGGCGACATGCAGCGGTCTTCGACTGGAGCCACGGCGCCGCTCGCCCGTTTCACTACCGCCCCTGGACAGGTACTCGAGGTGGAGTTGACGGGCGACCGGGCGGTGGTCTTGAGCAGTGGCGCCTCAGCCATCGTTCACCGGCTTCCGACCGTACAGATACCGGCTCGCTGAAGACCCCGACCGACTACTTCGGCGGCGCCGTAATGAAGCCCCGTTTCTTCAGCAACCCTTCGATCTGCGGATCCCGGCCTCTGAACGCCTTGTACGCATCGAGCGGATCGACCGTGTTCCCGATCGCGAAAACGTTCTCGCGCAACCGCTTCGCTACCGCGGGATCGTACAATCCCCCGGCATCGAGGAACGCCTGCGCCGCATCGGCGGTGATCACGTCAGACCACAGATAGCTGTAGTAACCAGCGGAATAGCCGTCGCTTGAGAAAACGTGCAGGAACTGGGGCGTGCGGTGCCGCATCACGATTTCCTTCGGCATCCCGAGCTGCGCCAGTGTCTCGCGCTCGAAAACCTCCGGATCGATGGGCTTGTCACCCGCCAGATGCATCTTCATGTCGACCAGCGCACTCGCCAGATACTCGACCGTGGCGAAGCCCTGGTTGAAGGTTGAAGCACGCTGAATGCGATCCACTAGAGACTGCGGTATCGGCTGGCCGGTCTGATAATGAAGCGCGAACTTCTGAAGCACCTGAGGAGTTGCCACCCAGTGCTCGAGCAGCTGAGACGGGAACTCGACGTAATCGCGGGCGACGTTCGTTCCGCTCAGCGCCGGATAGTTCACGTTCGACGACAATCCGTGGAGTGCGTGCCCGAACTCGTGAAACAGCGTGGTTGCGTCGTCCCATGAAATGAGAACCGGCTCGCCGGCTTTGCCCTTCACGAAGTTGGAATTGTTCGATACGATCGTGGTCACCTGGCGATCGAATTTTTCCTGGCTCCGGTAGGCATTCATCCACGCTCCGGACCGCTTGCCGGGCCGCGCATACGGATCGAAGTACCAGACGCCGATGTGACGGCCTGACGTTCTGTCCTTCACCTCCCACACACGCACGTCCGGATGATAGACGGGGACATTCGTCACTGGACTGAACGTGAATCCGAACAGCTCGCCGGCTACCCAGAACATTCCCTCGCGCAGCTTCTCCAGCTGCAGATAGGGTTTCACCTGATTCTGGTCGAGGTCGTAGCGGGACTTCCGAACCTTCTCCGCATAGTAGCGATAGTCCCACGGCTCGATGGTGATGTTCGCGCCTTCGCTCCGAGCCAGCTTCTGCATGTCGGCCACTTCCTCTCGAACGCGGGCAACGGCAGGCTTCCAGACCGCCTCCATCAGCTGCATGGCGCGCTCGGGGTTCTTGGCCATCGCGTTTTCCAGACGCCAGTGCGCATGCGTCGGAAATCCGAGCAGCTTCGCACGCTCGGCGCGAAGGGCCAGTATCTCCGTGATGATCCTGTTGTTGTCGTGCGTGCCGCCCAGGTCTCCGCGGCTGACGAACATCTTCCACGCTTTTTCCCGAAGCGCACGGTTGGTGGAGTAAGTCAGGAAAGGATCGATCGACGAGCGTGTATTCGTGATCAGCCAAACGCCGGATTGTCCTTTCGCAGTGGCAGCGGCAGCGGCTCCGTCGCGCAATGACTGCGGCAGCCCCGCCAACTCCGCTTCGCTCTTGATGACGAGAAACTGGTCGGTTTCATCGGCGAGAACGTTCTGGCTGAACTGCGTGAACAGGCCGGCGAGTCGCTGATTGATTGCTGACAACCTGGATTTTGCGGTGCCATCGAGCTTAGCTCCGGCACGCACGAAGTTCGTGTAGTACAACCACGCGAGCCGCTGTTGCTCAGGGGTGAGCCGTGACTTTTCAGGAGAGTTGTAGACTGCCTCGATTCGCTTGAACAGCGGCGCGTTCTGAAAGATCTGATCCGAAAATGCGGCCAGCTTCGGAGCCATCGCCCGCTCTACGGGCTGAAACTCCGCGTCATTCATGCTCGAGCTCCAGATGCCGTAGGCAGTCGTCACTCGATCGAATGTCCGGCCCGTACCCTCCAGAGCTTCAAGTGTGTTCTTGAACGTCGGGGCCGCGGAATCGTTGGCGATTCGATCGATCTCTGCGAGGTTCTCCGCCATTGCCACATCCAGGCCTGGCTGGAAGTCAGCGATGCGGATGCGGTCGAAGGCAGGCACTCCGCCGTAGGGGCCCGCCCAGGTTGCAAGAAGCGCATTGGTCTGGGCGGCCGACGCGGTCGGTGAGGCCGCACCACTTCCGGGAGCAGGAGAGACGGTGGCCGGCGAAGCGGCAGCCGGCGCACCGGTCGTGGGCGCTGGCACGGACGAAGAGGTTGTCGCGGATTTCATGCTTCCTGTGCAGGCGATGGAGATAGGGAGGAGCAACGGCGCGATGCTTCGCATGGACTGGAGGCTCATGGAAATATCTTGGTTGGAGTCCGTCATCTTCACATCAGTTTAGCGACATCTTCCGTCGATCGGCTAGCGCTTGCGGGTTAGTAGCTATATGCTACCAATAGCTTTGGACTGGAGCGGGAGCGGTGAGATCTGAGCCTTTAAGGTCAAAATCGTGGGGTGAAAAAGCCGGAAGCTGGAGCCGGCCAGCCTGGGCCGGGAGCCTAACAGAACGACGGAAGAACGGTTACAAAACCCTAGGTCGCGCGGTTTGTAGTTGAGCCCACGGCTCAGGCTCACTAAGCTCACGCTATTGGCTTTTTCACCCCACGATTTTGACCTTAAAGGCTCAGAGCTCACCGCTCCGGCTCCCAGCTCGTCTACGCCAAAGGTCTCATCGGTCGGGCCAACCTCGACGAACGCGCATTTATCGGTTGCGGTACAGGTGCGGGAATCCCTTCTTGAGGTTCGCAACCTTCGGCGCATCGTGAATCATGATGTACGGATCACGGGGATGCTGAGCCGCATATTCCTGATGGTAATCTTCGGCGACGTAGAACTTCGCCAGGTGCGACACTTCGGTGACGATAGGCTTCGAAAACAGCTTCCCCGCCGAGAGCTGGGCGATGTATGAGCTGGCAATGCGTTTCTGGGTGTCGCTGGTATAGTAGATGGCCGAACGGTACTGCGTTCCTACGTCGGGTCCCTGCCGGTTGAGCTGGGTGGGGTCGTGAGCCACCGAGAAGAAAACGCGAAGTATCTCTCCATACGTAATCTTGGACGGGTCATAGACAACCCGAACCACTTCGGCGTGACCCGTAGATCCAGAGCTTACGTCGCTGTACGACGGGGAAGCCGATGGGCCTCCGCTATATCCCGATGTCGCGGACTTGACCCCCTTGATGTGCTCGTAAACTGCCTCGATTCCCCAGAAGCAGCCGCCGGCGAGCACCGCCACTTCTTCCCCCGGCGTCCTGGCCAGCGGGGCGTCGACCGTGGGCTTGGGAAGAACTGCAGCGTTGGCGGTTATGGAACCAACCGCGGTATTGCCAAGAAACACAACCGATGCCGGGATCGCGACCAATCCGATCGCGACGCGTGCGATGGCTGAAATCATCTGAATGCCTTGTGTGAAGGGTCCGTTATTGAACGCCGCAAAACGCGTATTGGTTCCATTTCGGGACTCGGATTCCGCGTTTCGTAGCCCATGAAGCATCAGGCTGGTCCGTGGCGGAGTCTGATCGCCGGAAATAGCTTCTGCCCCATGCTCAATATACGCCGGCAGACTCAGGAGTCGTCGCCTTGGCGCGGCCCGCCACCCCGCCCGATTTAGTATTATAGTGCGCCTAAATCGGCCGTTCTCGTGCGTCGGTATGCGACAGTCATTCTGGCTTTTCGCCGTGATGGCATCGCCCGTCGTGCTCCAAGCGCAGCAACAGGTTGTCACCCCCGCACCTCGCACTTACATACGTGTCAACCAACTGGGCTATCTGCCGGACGGCCCCAAGACCGCCATCGCCTGTTCTCTCGACTCGGCGCGCATACCGACATTCACCATCCAGGACCGGGACGGCCGGGTCGTTTTCGGACCGCGCGCAGCAAAGGATGGCGGCAGCTTCGGGCCATGCGCGTCGACGCAGCGGCTGGATTTCTCGACATTCAGAAAAACTGGCCGCTATACGATTCTCGCGGGCGGCGCCGCGTCTCCCCCGGTTCGAATCGACGCGAATGCCTATGCCGGCGCCGCGGATACGCTCCTCTTCTACATGCGGCAGCAACGCTCCGGCTTCAACCCGATCATCCGCGACTCCGTGCACAAGCTGGACGGGATAATCGTCGACGACCCGGCACGCGCCGGACAGTTCATCAACGTTTCCGGAGGCTGGGCGGACGCGTCGGATTACCTCCAGTATGTCACCACGTCGGCCAACGCGACCTTCGTGATGCTGATGGCGTATCGCGATAATCCGAAAGCATTCGGCGATTCTTTCAACGAGCGCGGCCTTCCCGGATCCAACGGAATACCCGACGTCGTCGATGAAGCGAGACACGGGCTAGAGTGGCTCGTTCGCATGTATCCGACGGACGACCGGATGTACAACCAGCTCGGTGACGACCGCGACCACGCGGTGTGGGATCTTCCATGGACCGACCAGTCCGACTATGGCTGGGGGAAGGGCAAACAGCGGCCGGTTTACCCGTGCACCGGAAAGCCTCAAGGCATCGTGAAAGCAAAAAACCGTTCTACCGGCTACGCATCGACCGCTGGAAAGTTCGCGTCAGCGTTTGCGATCGGCTCACGAATCCTTGCGAAGCGTGACCCCGAATTCGCTGCCACGCTGAGACAGAAAGCGCTGGCAGCCTACCGGCTGGGCAGGCAGCACGACGGTGTCTGCCAGACCGCTCCCGGAGGCCAGCCGTACTTCTACGAGGAGGACAACTGGCACGACGACATGGAGCTTGCCGCCGCGTCTCTCGTCGATGCGACGAGCCAGCAGCATTTCCTCGGCGATGCACTGAAGCACGCGCGCAACGAGCCCGTCACTCCATGGATGGGCCGTGATACCGCGCGCCACTACCAATGGTACCCATGGCACAACAACGGACACTATGAGGCGTGGCGACATGGATCAGCGGCCGAGCGCACGCAAATGGCCCGGTTCTATAGAAGAGGCCTGGAGGCGGTAGCGGCACGAGCGAACAACGGATTTCGGGTCGGTATTCCCTTTATCTGGTGCTCCAACAACCTGATGGCGAGCTTCGCCACGCAGGCCTACCTCTATCGGAAAATGACAGGCGACAGCCGCTTCAGGGAATACGAAGCCGCCGCCCTCGACTGGCTGCTCGGCGCAAATCCATGGGGCGTCTCGATGATCATCGGCCTCCCCCAAACAGGCAACTTCGCGCGCGATCCGCATTCCGTTATCGCCAAGGATCTGAAGCTTCAGCTTACTGGCGGTCTGCTCGACGGGCCGGTGTATCGATCCATCTACAAGAATCTGCTCTACATCAATCTCCACGACCCCGATGAGTACGCCGCGTTCAACACGGGGTTCATCGTCTATCACGATGACGTGGGAGACTATTCCACCAACGAGCCGATCATGGACGGTACCGCGAACCTGACTTATCTGTTCGCGGCGATGGCCGCGAAGTAGCCCACCGTGCCAGAACTGCCCGATGTAACCGTGTACGTCGAATGCATTGCATCGAGAATCACGGGGCGAAGGCTGGAGAAACTTCGTATCGCGAATCCGTTTCTCGTGAGGTCGGTTGACCCACCGGTCTCTGACGCAGTCGGCAGGTTCGTTCTCGACGTGCGAAGGATCGGCAAGCGGATCGCCATCGGCCTCCAGGATGACCTCTGGATGGTGATCCATCTGATGATCGCGGGACGCTTTCGATGGCTCGCCGCGGGAGCAAAGATTCCGGGCCGCCTGGGGCTTGCTGCCTTCGACTTCGAGAACGGATCACTGCTGCTCACTGAAGCTGGCACCACGCGGCGCGCATCGCTGACTCTCGTTCGTGGCGAAAGGGCGCTCGATGATATCAATCGTGGCGGCGTGGAGCCGCTCGAAACCGACCTTGCCACGTTCACCGCGAAATTGACCGCCGAGAATCACACTCTCAAACGCTCACTTACCGATCCCCGGCTGTTCAGCGGTATCGGCAACGCCTATTCCGATGAGATCCTGCATCGCGCGCGTCTTTCGCCAGTGAAGCACACCTCGCGGCTCACTCCTGAGGAAACAAAGCGCTTGTTCGACGCGACTCGCTCCACGCTCGTTGAATGGACCGACCGGCTGCGCAAGGAGGCGGGCGGCAACTTCCCGGGGAAAGTGACTGCATTCCACGACGGAATGTCGGTGCATGGCCGGTTCGGAAAGCCCTGCCCCGTATGCAGCACTCCGGTGCAGCGGATTCGCTATGCCAATAACGAGACCAGCTACTGTGCGCGCTGCCAGACGGACGGAAAGCTTCTCGCCGACAGGGCGCTGTCACGCCTGCTCAAGCAGGACTGGCCGAAATCGATCGACGAGCTCTAGGGTGATCTCGTCGTCGCCGGTGACGGTACGCCGATGTCCGTCATGCGCACGCGATAAATGTCACCCAGGCCGTTGCGCGGGGATGTCAGTCGCTGCTGCATTTCCTGATAAGTCAGGCGCCGTGCCGGCATCTTGTCGAAGATTCCCCGCGAGCTGCTGAAGTAGAGCCACTGGCCATCAGGTGATACGCTCTGGTTGAAATCCCCCGAGCCCGAATTGATTCCGTTCTCGAGGTGCAATGGCTTCTGCCAGATTCCATTCCTGTTGTAGCTGATGAACAGATCGAAGCCGCCGAGTCCGCCCGAAATTCCCTGGCCGCTGATGATCATGTAGCTCTCATCGGGGGCTATCCAGGGCTCGACTTCGCCCGCCCGCGTGTTCACCGAGTCACCGACATTTTCCGGGGTCAGGTACGCACCGTTCTGCCAGCGCGCGACATAGATGTCGTTGTTCCCCTTCCCGCCCGGGCGCGCCGAGCCGAAATACAGATTGCCGTTCGCGGCTGGAGAAGGAGACCACTCGGTGGTGCCATCCATGTTGATTGGCGACGGAAGATGTTTCGGAACGCCCCAGTTACCCGCGGCGTTCTTCTCCACCATCCATATGTCGTAGTCGTCTCGAGCAATGCTGTCGGTCGGGTTGATCGGACGATTGGAGATGTAGAACAGCTTCGATCCGTCAGGCGAGATATGCGGATCGGCATCGCTCCAGCGCCCCGAAAAAGGAGCGACTCGTGGCGGTGACCATCGCCCACCGCGGTTGTCCGAAAGGAGAATAGTGAAGTAGGTGAAGCTTCCGTTGGCGCGGCAGAAGTAGGCAGTGCGCTGATCCTGCGCCAGCGCCACGAAGAAGTCCCACGCTCCAGTGCTGAAGACGCCTTCACCGAAAAGCTCGGGTGGTGCGGGCGATCGTCGCAAATCCGGAGTTTGCGACAGGAGAGGAAGAGAGGCCGCGCTGGCGAACATCGAGAGCGCCCACGTGAAGCATCTGACTCTGCAACATTTCATAGCTCGAGCCTCATCGTCGCGAGAGATTGGCCGCCGTCGCAAACCATCACCGTACCGGTGATGAAGCGAGCGGCGTCGGAAGAGAGAAAGAGCGCCAGGTCCGCTATCTCACTCTTTTCCGCGAATCTGCCGAGCGGAATCATGCTGGTGACATAGGCCCGCGCCTTGGGTGTGGGAGCGAGGCGTTTCATTCCTTCCGTATCGTCGACGGCCCCGGGCGCGATAGAGTTTACTCTCACACCCTGACCGCCCCACTCCAGAGCCAGTGTTTTGGTCAGCATGTCCACTCCCGCCTTTGCAGCGCAGACGTGCGCCTGCATCGGCATCGGAACGAAGGCCTGTGTCGCGGAGATGTTGATGATCGACGCTCCTGGTCTCCGTAAATGCTCGAAAGCCGCGCGACACGTGTTGAACGTGCCCAGCAGATCGATGTCCACCACTGCCTTGAATCCGTTGGCCGACATGCCGAGCGCCGGCGCCGGAAAATTGCCCGCCGCTCCGCAGACGACGATGTCGATCTCACCCAGCTTTTCGCGCGCGGCGCCGATGGCTCCCGCAAGTGCATCGTAGTCGCGTACGTCAGCAGAAAATCCCGCCGCTATCCCGCCTAACGCACCAATGGATTCAGCGGCTGCATCGAGCTTCGCCTGCGTTCGCCCGATCAGCGCCACCTTCGCTCCCTGCTCCGCGAAACGCTCGGCGATTGCGAGATTGATTCCGCTGCCGCCGCCGGTGACGAGGGCCACCTTTCCGTTGAAAAGTCCTTCCGAGAACACTCGAGCCATCCATACTCCAATGCTGATGGTTTTCCCCCCGCCCTGCGGGGCGGTAGAATTTTACGTCTCCAACAATCGGGGTACCATGAAAGCTGTTGAGTCAATGCTGATGGGTTTTTCTTTGCTGGCGACAGTTGCGTGCGCTGCGAGCAGCGCCAACACGGGCTCTAGTGCCTCTGGATTGAGCGGCTCGACTGCCTCCAGGCTTTCGACGCCTCAGGCACTTCTTCAGGCCGACAAGGATTTCTTCGCCGCAACCACGGCGCGCGGAATCGAAGGCTGGATGTCGGTCATGGCGCCCGACGCACTGCGCATCCAGTACAGAGGCGGGATGACCAAGGGATATGACGCCGTGCGAAAACTGGACTCGCCGCTGTTCGCCGATCCTGCCAGCCAGCTGGTGTGGTATCCCACCGAAAGCCATCTCTTCGGATCGGGAGATCACGGCGTGACAATCGGACTCTCGGCCGTCATGCAGAAGCAGCCCGACGGAACGCAAGTCCCTGTGTACCGCGGCCGCTATATCACAACGTGGCGGCTGGATCGCCAAGCCAACCGGTGGCTCGTGACGATGGATACCGGATATCCTGACTCGACGGTCGTACTGCCGGGACGTTAGCGCGCCACCGGTCGTCTCGATCTACGAACCATAGCGCGCTCTTCACGCGGGGAGAACAACTCTCTGGCGGCGGCGCCGGAGATTCCCTCTACGGCGCCGCGTCTGAGCGATAGCTCGACTCCCTGATCCGTTGCCTTCTCGTCGAGCAGCCCCGCGGAGCGGAGCAGCTGAACGTGATGAGAGATCGTCGGCTTCGATACGCTGAAGACTCGGGCGAGCTGCACTGAGGTCATCGGCTGGCGCGCGATCATTGAAGCCATGGCGTATCGCGTCGTGTCTCCCAGCGCCTTGAAGACGAGCGCCGGATCCGGTGCCGGGCCATCCGCAACGAGAAGGTCCGGGTCGAGCAAGGGAATGAAAAACCGGGTGCGCTTGGCGCCGGCATAGGCGGCCCACAGCCCGGCGCGGTTGAATGCTGAAGGGATGACGTGGATTCCAGCCACTGACCGGAAAGGCACTCGGTCACCCCCGCGCGTCGCGCCGACTGCGCCGTCGCTCGCGGAGATCGGAAGCCTCACTGTTTCCGCGAAAGCGCCGAATCCCTTGTCGGCCAGCAGCAGCTTCCATCTCTTCGCGGTTTTCTGCATTCGGGGCTCGAGCTCGCGCCATGTCGCTTCGAATGCAGAATTCCAGAACGACCCGACTGCATCCACGACTCGAGCGCGATAAGAGGCAGGCTCTTCGAGAATTCGCGTCATGGCCACCGCACTCGGACTGTTCATTCTGAAAGGGAAAAGTCCGAGAAGAGAGAGAAGTCTTTGCCGCGTTGGCGCTTCACTGGCGACGATCGCCGCGAGCCGGGTTTTGCCGCTGACGAGCGCATCGGCTGCCCCCGAACTCTTGAACACCCCGTCGAGGACAGCCCCCTGAAACCGATCGTCATTCAGCGCGCGAAGGTACTCCTGAATCTCGTTGACCTGAAGAGAATCGGGCGCATCGCGTAGCGCGTCTGCCAGTAGCGGCCACAGCAGGGGAGATGGCGCTAGCGCACGCAGCTCGCGGCGCAGCCTGGAACCCATACGTCGTTTCGCATCGCGCGCCCAGACTTCCAGTCGCGCATCCTGCCCGCTTTCCAATGCCTGAAGCGCGTAAAAAATCTCGAATCGCGGTCCCACTGTGATGCGCACCGTCGGCTCGGTGGATTTTGCGGGCAGTTTGGGCTCCTCAGGAGATGTGGTTAGATAACGGACTAACTCCCCACGCGCAACCCTTCGTTGCCCGACTGCCGTTCTATAAGGAACCGCCCGTTCGTAGCGTCGATTCGAACCACTCCCGTTTTTCCGATGTCGCCTCCAAGAATTCCGTCGAGAGACACGAACGTCGAGTAGGCGGGAGCGAATACGAGAAGCTTGCGGAAAACGAGTGGCTGACCTGCCAGTGACAGTCGCATCTCGTTGATGAATCGACCGCGGACCGTCTGCAGCCCGGCAAGTCCGCCCACGAGGCGTCGCTCCCCGACGAAAGTACGCACCTTCATCTTCGCGATGAGAGCGTCGGTCGAGTAGGTCTCCTGTGCGCCCGTGTCGAGATTGAAGTGAAGAGCGGTTCCCCTGGTAGTGATGAGCCGCACAATCGGCGTTCCCACCCAGAAGAGATTTCGCGGAATGCGTGCCGCGCGTTCATCCCGCACTGGTCGAGCGACGGTGACTCTACGATTGACGTAGTCGATGGAGACATCGAGACGGCTGATGACATCGTAACCGATGATGCCATCGATTTTCACCACCTCCGACGCTTTGCTTCCCAGGCGCACCTCCATCAAATCGCTGTCGACGATCATTGCCGTCGAGCTGGCAATCCGGATCCCGCCTATCTCGAGGCGGGCGATCGCCGCCGGCTGTGCCGCGACTCGTCCGGTCGCAGTCGCGATTTCCAGAGTATCAGGGATGAGGGGCGTGATACCGCTCGCCGCTGCGACGTTCGATGCCACGATCGACATGCTCGATCCTGTGTCGAGCCAGAAGAACCTTCGCTGGCCATTTACGAGAATCGGAATCATCGGCGCGCCCGATGCTGACAGCGAAAGGGGAAGCACGACCACCCGGCTCGGAAATGTCAGTTTTCTCTCCGCAACGTCCTTGAAAGCATCTGCCCAAGCCTCGACTTCTGCCCGGTCGCGCACTTCCGTTACCGGGGCATCAGTCCTTCTCGTGGGATTGAGCTCCGACAGAATCTTCCACTTGTCCTGGTACTGGAGCATGGCGGTGAGAAGGCGCCTCGACGCCGCACGCACCACCGAATCACTCGCGTTCGACCGAAGGCTATCGAGTCGCAGCTCGGCCTCATCAGGCTGGCCTGACATTACGAGTTCGAGCGCACCCGCGAACGCCCGCTCTGAATCGCTTACCGGATGTCGCTCGACATAAGCCGGCTCGAGGTTCGACATCGCCTCCCAGAACGTTCGGCTCCGATCCACCGGACGCCTCCCAGCGATCGCGACCCCGGTCGATTCCATTGTGACGCTCGGCGGCACGTCCACTATCACCGGCCTGGGAGGTGAGCACGCCATCGTTCCCGCGAGTACCGTGGCGATTGTCGTGGCTGTCGCCGCGATCCGGATCGCTTTGCGCTGGGTGGTCAGTGCTGTCTCGATGGAGTGGACCCGCTATTAATATGTTCAAGGGTACAACGACGCATTGAACAGGGATGACAATGGACGACAAGATCCGGAAGACTGACGAAGAATGGCGGCAGAAGCTTACACCTGAGCAGTTCCGCGTTGCGCGGAAGAAGGGCACCGAGCCCGCATTCACCGGGAAGTACAACGCATCGAAGGAGCCGGGCCAGTACAACTGTGTGTGCTGCGGTAACGTGCTCTTCGATTCTGACGACAAGTTCGATTCCGGTACCGGATGGCCAAGCTTTACCCGGCCGGCGGCGGAAGGAAACGTCGCCACCGAAACCGATTCCAGCTTTTTTATGAAGAGAACCGAGGTGCTTTGCAACAAGTGCGATGCGCACCTCGGTCACGTCTTCGACGACGGTCCCGCGCCGACCGGCCTCCGCTACTGCATCAATTCAGCTTCGCTCGAGAAGGCCGAGAAGCCGCTGTAGCGACGGGGCTTTCGTTTCCCGTGCGATCCACTGCGCTGACGGTGACGGCCTGCGGCATGACGGAGGCGGAGCCGCCGGCGAACATGTGCGAACGCTGGTGTCCGGGAAGAATCATCGTGGTCCAGTCAGCCCCGGTACGGTAGCGAACGACCCACAGCCAGACCCTGTCCTCGCCGCGAGGTCTGAAATCGACGACTGCGGCACGCGTCGCACTGTCTCTTCGAAGAATCGCGAAAGGCAGTCGCGGCGGCACAGCGTCAAGCCAGGGAGAAGGCGGTACGAGAGCGGGGCCTGAATACGGCCCCGCCATCAGCCGTTCGACAAGGCTGTCCTTGCTCTGCATCAATGCCTTCGCGCTGAAATGCACGTTGCCTGTCGCTCCCGGCTGCATGCGCGTGGCCGAAATCTGGTCGAGCAGCTCCTGAGCAGTGAACCCATTGGGCGGAGCCGCGCCCACCCGGCTCGTGAAGTTACCAGGCCAGATGTTGCGACCTTTCGTGTTCTGCGAAACCCACCACCGAAGCAGTACAGGATAGCTCACGTCCTGCCGGCCGATGGGCCAATAGAGTTGCGGAGTGAAATAATCCATCCACCCTTCGTTGATCCATTTCCTCGAGTCGGCGTAGAGCTCGGTGTAGGCGTCGAAACCCTTGATCTGTTCAGGAAACCCCGGACGCCACACCCCGAATGGACTGATACCGAACTTCACCCACCGCTTCGTTTTCTTCGTTGACTGATAGAGCTCACGGACGAACGTGTCGACGTTGTTCCTGCGCCAGTCATCCCGGCCGAGCTTGCCACCAGACCGTACGTATCGACCCCAGGTCGAATCATCCGGAAACGCGATCACGTTTCCTGCCGAGTCTCGTTCCTTGTAGGGGTAGAAGTAGTCGTCGATGTGAATTCCATCCACATCGTAACGCTTCACGACATCGGTGATGACGCGCAGTGAATGACGCCGCACTTCCGGATCGCCCGGGTCGAGCCAAAGATGCTTTCCATATGTTCGGACAATCGCCGGCCGCGTGTTACTGACGTGAGTGGCAGCGATTTCGGACTTGGCCGACGGGTGCAGGGAGCGATACGGGTTGAACCATGCATGAAGCTCGAGGCCGCGTTTGTGTGATTCCTCTACTGCAAATGCCAGCGGATCATAGTAGGGCTCGGGCGGGCGGCCCATCTGGGACGTCAGGTATTCCGACCACGGCTCGAGCTTCGACTGGTATAAAGCGTCGGTACCAGGCCGAACCTGCAAAACGATCGCATTCATTCGAAGCGCGACCGCGCGATTGAGGATCGCTATCAGCTCGGCCTGTTGCTCCCAGCTATTGAGTCCGGGACGAGAGGGCCAGTCGATGTTCGAAACAGTCGCAACCCAGATCGCACGGAGCTCCCGTGCAACGGCGGGCGGTGACTCCGCCTGCGCTCCCAGACTCGTTGAACACAGGCCTGTACTCAGAACCAGACCGACTGTGAATGCCTTCATGCGGGCACAAATTGAAGGGGAAGTTCGTATGACGGGAGGCCTAACATATTGCTTGACGCGGGCAGTCGGCACCGCCAGAATTGCACTCCTATTACCGAATTTGCAACCAGGAGAATCAGGATGCCCCGGATCAGCTATCTGCGAATGCTGTCTCTGACAGCGGTGGTCGTTGTCACCGCGTGCGCGGTCAAGGAAGAGCCAGCCACTACAGCCGGCGCCGATAGTTCGGCTGTCCCGGGCAATGCAACGGGTGGCCCGACCGCGAACGTCGTCACGATCAATGCTTCCGACTACAAGTTCGAAGCCCCTGACCAGATTCCGGCCGGGCTGACGACGTTCAAGCTCGTGGACACCGGCAAGGAGCCTCATCACGCGACGTTGATAAAGCTCACCGAAGGAAAGACTGGAGCGGACCTTCAGGCCGCGATGAAAACCATGAAGCCCGGCACCCCTCCCCCCGCCTGGGTCGTCCTTGCGGGCGGTCCGAATGCTATCGCGCCTGGCGGCGAGTCGAACGCGACCCTTGTCCTCGAGCCGGGCAACTACGCGCTCGTATGCTTCATCCCCGACCCGAAGGGGGTACCCCATTTCGCCCTCGGGATGGTGAAACCGCTCACCGTGACAGCGGCGGTGACCGGCACGGCTCCCGAACCGATTCCCGACATCACGCTGAGACTTTCGGACTACCGGTTCGACTGGTCAAAGCCTCTCACGGCTGGGCGACACACCATCCGGGTGGAGACACTGCCCGGACAGCCGCACGAAGTCACTCTATTTAAACTCGCGCCGGGCAAGTCGCTGAAGGATTTGATCGGATGGGTTCAGTCGGGGATGGGGGGGCCGCCGCCCGCCGCACCCATCGGAGGGATTGCCGGCGTGGCGCCCGGAATTCCGTCGACATTCACGATCGACTTGCAGGCCGGCGATTATGCGGTCGTCTGTTTTCTCGAGGACCACAAGGATGGCAAGCCTCATTTTGTGCACGGAATGACACAGGCGATAAAGGTTACCTGAGCTGAACTGAGTAAAGAAAAAAACCCGCGGCTTGCTCGCGGGTTTTTGTTTGATATTCGCTTGGACCTTCGGCGCCCTAGGTACAGGAGCCTGTCTCCCTCCGCAGCGAAAATGCGGCATCGCCGCGGACACGAATGTCCTCCCCGGCCTGATTTGTAGCTGTGAGGTCGACTCGCAGGCTGAGGGGACTTGCAGCGAGCACCAGTAGCGTCCCTTTCGCGGTCGTTGCGGTGAATGTACCCGCACGAACGGCCGCGCTGGCCGAGCTCGACGGCCGCCCGGTCAGTGTGCCCCATCCTCCGCCTTCAAATGCAGTCACGATCGGGACGGTTTCTCCCGCCGGAAGCGGCACACGGTGCACCAGCGAGATGTATCCACCGTTGACGTTGAAGGCGGAAACGCTCCAGACAGCTGCTGACGCCGTCTGGTTCTCGCCCGCAATGAACGCGCGCTTCAGCATGTCGAACTGATCGATCGAGACGTTGGATCGGGACAACCTGTTGAACAGCACCGCGTTCGAGGAGCTCGCGCCCCGCTCGATCGTGACGGGCCAGCTCAGCTCGATATACTCGACGTTGCAGCTGTCGGTGAGCAGCTCATACGTTGAGCAGCCGGGAAGTGCCAGCAACAATAGCAGAGGGAGTCTGCGCATCACGTCAAGGGTTTGGGTTGCTTTCACTCGCATTCGATCATGAACCCGTCGGCTGCCAGCGAGGTTCCACACAGGGCTGCCTGCTTCAGGAAACGAGCGGGTTCCGCGAAAGCGTGAAGTCGATGGCGGGCTGAACCACCGTCGGCGCGACTGCCCTATGCCGAATCTCACGCTGGGCTACTGTGACAATGGCGCCGCCAAACCAGAAGTACAGGAATGACAGCACCGGAGCGTTGAACACGACTCCGGTCATTGCATTGATCATCACTCCGATGGTTGTGAAGAGCACGGCAGTGCCGAACATGCGGCGGTAGTTCGTGCTACCGTGTCTCGCCACCTTGAAGGCGGCCGTTCCAATCCCGACAAAGATCGCGAGGTGGGCAATCAGACCCTGAATACCCAGCTCCACCGCGTACTTGAGGTAGGCATTGTCAGCCGTCAGCGGATCGACGCCGAAACGCACGGCCGACTGGTCGGTAGTGCCAAGACCCGACCCCCATGGCTGGCTGAAGAAAGCATCGAAACCCTTCCCCCAGTCTTCGAGGTGAGATGCACTGCTTCCTGTCTGCCAGGTGAGAGTGTCCCATACAAAACTTGGCAGTCCGGGTACCACGAGCAACGATGCGACGAGCGTCAATAATCCCACGGCCACACCCGCCACTGCCCATTCCGGCCGACGCAGCATCAGCACGACGAGAAAAAGCTGAATCGCGCAGACGATGATTGTCATTCGCGTGATGCTGAGCAGCAGCCCCGCCCAGATGATGGCGTACTCCAGCTTCATGCTGAAGCTGCGACGCTGCACCACACCGAACACCCAGGCCGTTGCAGCAGGGAGGATAATGAGGAATGGAACAGCGAATCCCTGACTCGACAGAAAGATGGATCCCGCGCGCTGCATCTCGACGTTGCCGATGCGGGTCCAGTAGTTCATCGGCAGTCCATACTCGTTGCCGGCAGTGAAGGCGCCGACATTCAGAAAGTCCTGGAAGTAGGATGCGACGCCCAGCAACACCAGCATTTCCGGAGTGACAAGCAGCCATTCCACAATTGCGATCGCACTGATCAGAACCGCCAAGATGTAGAGCCGCCTCAGCGTATCGGGATCGTCGGCGATCTCGGGACTCGCCCTGCCGATGAAGTAGAGCAGAAGAAAAAATGCGATGTCCCTGATTCCGTAGAGCTCGGTGCCCGCCGGGAGCTCGATGCGAAGCCAGGCTTCCCCGCCGATGAGAAAACCAAGGGCAATCAGACAGAGTCCGCCGACAGCGAGATCGACCCATGACACTTTGACCCTGGGACCTTTGCCGAGGATCGCCCGCACAACTACCAATCCTGTGAGCAGCAGCACTACGCCTTCTTTCCATGCCGCAAACACCCTGACGCCGGATGCGGAGAGCCCGAGGCCGCCGAACAGCACGGCGACAAGCAGGCTGTGGAAGGGCAGCCCCCACGAAAAGAGCGGCAGGGCGAATCCGCTGAAGAACGTCTTTCGGGGGACTGTGGCTTCGTTCAGAGGAAGAGTGGCTTCGTTCATTTGAGCCATAAGGTATGCCTCGCCGCTGTCCGCGCGCGACAGTCCACGCGGATTCCGGGTATTCAATTGGCGACTGAGGCGTGCCTTTGAGGACTCGGTAGCGTTTCCTGTCTCGACCGGTATATGGGACCCGACTAGGACCTCATCGTACTCGCTTGAAAGAGACACCCTGCATATCGATCGACTGCGCCGGCCCTTCTCCCTGAAATGAAAACGTCACTACTGATCCGGAACCGGCAGTTTCGATTCTCAATTGTCCTTTCGCGGCATCGAATATCTCTGCCGGACCGTGTAATGCGCCCCAGCGAAAATCAAGACGGCCAGCCCGCGCCGTAAACGTGAGCTTTCCGAACGACGGCTCTTCGAAGACGCCAGCAAAGTCGGTGAGCGGCCGACTCAATGGCTGCCGTTGCCGCGCAGCGCGGGTCGAATCCTGTACTGCGACATTTCTTCGTGAATCGCCAAAACGCTTCCTGAGCTCGTCCATCCGCTGCTCAGTCCGCTGCCGCGCATCGGGCCGACCGGCTTCGAGGTCATAGGCGAACGCGGCAACGATATCGGTCAATGCCGACAGTCCACCTGACGACATCACCACCACGCCAATGCGGCGGGCCGGCAGGAACGAGAGGTGCGACCGCGTCGTGTGATAGCTCCCGAACCGGCTCACCATTCGCTCGCCCTCGTATGTACCGATGTCCCAGCCAGCACCCCAGCCTTCGCGATCGAAGAACGCGAACCGCTTTGCCTGATCGCGTGTCTGCTTCGCGATGAGCCGATGGCTGAGCGCGACAGCTTCCGCGGGAAATACCCGCTTGCCGTCGATCATTCCGCTGTCGGCCTGCACGATGGTCCACCGGGCCAGATCACGGAGGGTCGACAGATGCCCGCCAGCGGAATTCATTGTCGCGTCGGTCTTGAAGAACGGCTCGGTGATGTAGCTACCGTCCGCTCGAAACCGGTGCGGCTTGGCGATGCGCTTCGCGTTGAGGCCGGAGACTCGCGTGTATGTGTCCCGCATGCCGATCGGCTGGTAGACCTTCTGCTCGAGGAACCGCTTCCAGCCCTCCGGCCTGTTGGCGTCGATCACCATCGCTGCCACGTTGTAGCCGAAGTTGCCGTAAACGAGATCGTTCGTTGGCGCCTGTCCCGCCAGCGCGATCAGTTCAGGCCAGCGAGCTTCCGGGATCTCCCCCGTGAACGCGGCGCTCTGAACCACGGCGTTGTCGTTCACCCGATGCGTATGCGACAGAAAATGCGCGAGCGTCAGCGACTCGGCGCGCACCGCAGGATTCCACCGCGCCTTGGGCAGCAGGGTGGTAATCGGCGCATCCATTCTGATTGCTCCCTGATGGGCGAGGAGAGCCACGCCGAATCCAGTCAGTGACTTGCTGGTGGATGCGATGTACCAGAGCGTGCCGTCGTCGGCCGGCACCCCTGCCGTCACATCAGCCTTGCCATGCGACTTCATATAGGTGGTGCGGCCGTCCATTATGACGGCAACTCCGAGCGCGGGCGCAAGTCCGTCGGCGACGGCGCGCGTCGCAAGTGAGTCGACGGCGCGCGCAATCGATGCAGGGTCGGGGCGAGCGCCCTGAGCCGAGGTCAGGGACAGGGGAAGCAATGTGAGGCCGAGCGCAATTCGTGCGAATGAATCGAGCATGAGACTACTCCGTCGGTGGTGAGACCCATGCAGTATGCACGCGATGGAGTGTGGAGACTTGAATCCACGAAACCTCGCTGCGGCCGGCGGCACCTTCGGATTGCTACAGACGCCCGCGCCAGTGATACCCCAGCTCTTTCATCAGCATGCGATAACGTCCCGGCGTGATTCCAACCGCTCGGCGGAAATCCCGGCACAGATGAGGCTCGTCGGAGAAGCCGCAGGAATGCGCGACTCTGCATACCGTGCGGGGGGTTTCAGCGACGGCTGCGGCTGCGGCGCGTATACGAAGCCGGCGAAGTTCCTCTCCGACCCCGGTGCCATACCATCGGCGAACGCTGCGGGCGAGATATACCGGGTGCACACCGGCGCGCTGGGCGACACGCGCAACTGAAAGTCCGGGATGCCATGCCTCGCGCAGCTCGAGCATGATCTCGGCGAGCCACGCCGGAGGATGCCCTTTCGCGACCGTCGCCGGCCGCGCGGTGAACGCCGCGAGAAGATCGATCAGGTCGGGATCATCGGATGTGAAAGCGCGTTCGCCACTTCTTCCGCGTTGCACGATCCGCAGGAATGGATTGGCAACCCTGGCATCATGTGTCCATCGCCAGCGGGACTCCGTGACGGGTCATCTATCAGTGCCCCGATTGTGCCGGCGGGAAGGATGAGCCGTGCCAGCTTCGCTCCCGCGGTGCCGAAGTCATCAGAGTGAACCACGCCTGAATCCTTAGCGACCACGCTCAGAGCGCCGGCGTACTCCGTGGCACTGCCGACAGTTTCGGAGACGCGCCCGCCGAGAACCAGACTCAGGTGGAGCTCACCGTGCATGTGCGGCCGATGCCGGGTACCGGGTCGATAGCCGTCGGCATGGAATGCGAGGGAGGCAGTCATTCAGACCCTTGTACGCGTCTGAAGATCAGGAGTTTCCGCATCTGTCACCGGCCGTGGCAGGAAAGGAACTCCCCGACTCATCGGCCTCAGCGCAACACAGGGAATCGAACGACCAAAAAGTTGATTTGCAGCCGTTTGCCTTCTTGCGGCGACAGCATTTTAGGCTGCATAACTAATTAATGGTTGCCGGGCGGGCGTCGATCCCTCCTTGAATAAAGACGATCCCCATGAGTTTGGAGACGCAACGGTGACGGAGGTCTGATGGTGATCGCCCTTCTGCCATCTATGCGGCATCAACCTCGCTCAGGCGAGCAGCCCCCTCCAATTTTTTTGAAAGACGGTGTCGGTGCCATGGATAGCGTGAATGTTTGCACGGATGCCGAACGTTTCCCGATGGGATCCTGATCTGCCGACCGACCGCACCGATCCCCTCGCGGGGACCCGGCCCGCGTCCCCTCCAACACGGCATATCTGGCGACTCGGCGTGGACGTGCGTCGGTTGCTGGGCGTCCGGACCGGCGTCGCCCGAGTGGTCCACTCAATGCTCACCGAGTGGCAAAAACTTCCATTACCGTTCGACGAGATCCTGTTGCTCTCCCCGCGCCCGCTTCCAGCTGGTCTCATCCCGGCGCATCCGGCGTTCAGAAGCGTCGTAGTCGGTCCTGATGTTCCCGGGCTTTTGTGGGAGCAGGTGGTCCTTCCCGCTCGAGTGCGGAACCTCGACGTTCTATTCGCTCCTTCCGACACTATGCCAGTGTTTGCACCTTGGAAGCGCGTTGTCTGGATGCATGCATATTCGCCTGAGATGGCCGCCAGCTTCACGTGGAGCGCGAGAATTCGCTGGGAGCCGTTCGCGCGGAATGCCGCGCGGAACGCGGACGCAATCATGACTTCCAGCCTGAACATTCTGGAGACCATGGAGGCCGGACTTCGACGCGCGGTGCCGCGCGACCGTGTGCATTTCGCGCCGCTCGCCGCGGATGCCCGCTTCCATCCGCGAGAGCAGGAAGATCCCGAGCTCCAGGCCGCGCGCCTGCGATACGGCTTGAGCGACGCGCCTTACATCCTGTTCGTCGGCAAGCTCTCGCGCCGACGCCACATCCCCGAGCTGCTGGCCGCGTTCCAGAACATCAGCCCAGAGGTACCTCATCGGCTGCTGCTGGGGGGCCCCAACCTTCTCCAGCTGGACATCGATGGGCTAATCGCGGAGCTGGGGCTGACTGGGAGAGCTCTCTACCACGGATTCGTTCCCGACGCGGATCTGCCGCTCCTTTATGCAGGTGCGAGTCTCTTCGTGCTGGCAAGCGAGGGTGAAGGGTTCAGCCTCACTACTCTCGAGGCGATGCAGAGCGGAGTACCTGTCATAACGCTCGACCGTCCCAACATGGTGGAGGTGACCGCGGGTGCCGCGGTGCTGGTGCCTGACGGGAGCGCACAGACGCTTGCGCGCGCCATGCGCGAGGTTCTTAACAGCCGCCGGCGCCAGGAAGAGATGCGGAGGAGAGGACTCGACCGAACGAGCGTACTGACTTGGTCCGCAATGGCCCGACAGACGATGGACGTGCTCTGGAACGTGGCTTCGGGAACATAGATACGCATCTGACTATTCCTCGAGATCCCTATCGTCCTCCACAGAGGCGCCGGTCGGAATCGAACCGACGAATAGCAGATTTGCAGTCTGCCGCCTTACCACTTGGCCACGGCGCCGGGCAACGCAAGTTACCCGCGTTGTCATACGGTCTCAAGCGCGCATTTTGCATTGCGCGGTCTCATGGCGACAAAAAAAACAGCACAATCCGGAACTTCGATTTCTTCAGGTCCGGAACGATGCCGCAGAAAATTCCTGCGCGCCTTTCCAAAAGCGTTCGCTGATCCGAAGTACGTCGACTGGGAGCGCGGCTACAAATGGGAAGCGCACGAGCGATGGACAGATCTTCTGGGTGAAGCGAAGCTGCGGTCGCTTCTCAGAGCCGGCAAACACGCTGATGTCGCCCGCCACGCAGTGATGATCGAGTCGCGCACCAATCTCCTCTTTTCGTTCGAGAAGATGGCGCTCCGTGACGCAGTGAAACCTCCTTCCGGCGCACGCGCGTTCGCTGAAGGACTGTGCAGTTTTCTGCACGGCAGCGGAGCTGACGAAACCCGTTTTGAACGTTGGCGCGATGTTGTGGCTGATCTCCCCCGTCGTCAGACTCGCGTCCTCACCTGGCCCGTCCTGACTGTCTTCGGCTTCATCGCACAACCGGAGCAGCACGTCTTCCTCAAGCCGATGGTGACTCGGAGGGCAGCTGAAAAATACGGGTTCAATTTCGTCTATCGCTCCCAACCCGATTGGGAGACGTACGAGAGCCTTCTTTCGTTCGCCGCAACTGTCAGGCGGGGTCAGCGTGATCTGCGCCCGCGCGATCTGATCGACATTCAGTCGTTCATCTGGGTTCAGGGCTCCGACGAGTACTAGCGGCGGTCACATTGTCGACGATCGTGCACTGAGCTGTAGGTTACCGGCTATTGTATTCGGCAAAGCGATACTCTGCCTGGCAGCCGTAGGGGTTACACGAAGCGAGGAGAGCCAGCCCGATAAGTTGCGGCCATGATGACGATCCTGCGCGCAGGCAACTGCTGGTCGCGCAATATCATTTGTCGCTTCCATGGACGAAGTGCCGCATCGCTTGTTGGACACTATTTTGGTTGACAAAGGTCCGACACTACTCCAAACGCAGAGCGGTTGATGGTCACGCCAGACTCATGAGCTCAGAGCGAGAGGCGATCGCTGTTCGCAGGGCGGTCGAAACCGATCTGCCGGTAATACTGGACTTCATCGAGCGGCTCGCGGATTACGAACGGCTGGCCGACAAATGCTTCGCGACTGAAGAAAAGCTTCGCGCCACTTTGTTCACTCAATCGCCCGCCGCGGAAGTAATGATTGCTTCGATCGACGGGCGGCCTGTCGGTTTTGCGTTGTTCTTTCATAACTACTCGACGTTTCTCGCGCAGCGGGGAGTTTTCCTCGAGGATCTGTTCGTCGCTCCCGAAGCCCGCGGCAAGGGCGTCGGCGGAGTACTGCTCTCATCCCTCGCGCGGATAGCGCTCGATCGCGATTGCGGACGCATCGAGTGGAACGTTCTCCACTGGAACGAGCTCGCGATCGGCTTCTACAGGAGCATTGGCGCGGTGGCAATGGACGACTGGACCACGTTCCGCATCACCGATGTGCCACTTGCTACACTCGCATCAAATGCTCCGCACTTAACAGAGTAAAGTCGCCATCGTCTATCCAGCAGGTGCGCGAGCCCGCGCATAGTGATAACCAGCCATGAGGAGATAGACATGAGAAGGGCACTTATCGCGGCCGCCGCCGCAGCGATCGCATTTACTTCAGCAACGACGGTGCGGGCACAGCAGACAGCCCGCCATCGCGCTGTGACGTGGTGCAGAAATCATGACGGGCGTCAGCTCGACTGCCGTGAGATCCGCAACGACACAAAGGAGATTCGCGCGGACAAACGCGAAATTGCACTCGACCGTCGCGAAATCCGGCGTGATATCCGCCACGGTGACTTCAAGGAAGCGCGACAGGACATGCGCGAGCTGCGTGGCGACAGACGAGACCTTGCGCGCGATCGCCGCGACCGCCGACAGGACGTGAGGGATCTTCGCAGACACTAGCCGTGCCGTAGTATTGTGGCATGAGCCCAGCACATCATAACGATTCGGAGAGATTGCGGGGACGGGGCGAAAACTCCTTCACGGACGACGCCTTGGTCCCCTTCTCTACACCTGGCTCGGCGTCATCGTCATCTCGGGATTGCTCAAAGCCTTCGAGGCGGGGGAACGACGTCAGACAGACCGACGCGACGCTAGAGCCTAGAAAGCCTTCATCGTGCGCCTGCCGCGACCCCGCTTCGCCACAACATACCCGACCGGGCCGAGCGCGGCCGCAACCATTGCACCCAGGATCGCAGGAGCTCCGTACTCACCGTCCTTGAGTTCCACCCCCGTTACGAACATCAGCACCAATGCTGGCACCAAAGCGAGCAGTGTCACACCGCGCGTTCCCAGCGGTATCCGGAATGCACCGCGCAGCCCTGGCTCGCGGCGACGAAGCGCAATGAGCGCTGCGAACTCGAGAAAGAGCGCCATCGAATACAGCAGCACGTCGGCGACGACGAGATGACCGAACGACAGGGTCGCGAATACAGAGTAGAAAACGGCGGATACGAGCACAGCGTTGCGGGGAGTGCCGCGTGCATCCAGCCTCGAGAGCGCTGGCGGCAGGAACCCATCTCGCGACATTGCCAGTGGTACTCTCGAATAGGTGAGCAACAAAGCATTGAAGAGAGCAACCGCGCTCAACATCCCTGCGAGCGCCAAGCATATCGCCAGACCCTCGCCCGCCAAGCCGGCGGACATTCTCGCGATGTCAGGCCATCCCCCTTCCTTCCATTGCGTCCAGTCGCTCGCGGCGAGCGTCGCGGAAAGCGGAACGAGATATCCCAGTGCAATCATCGGCAGCGCCACTGCGAGCGCCTTCGGATAGCTTCGGCTGGCGTCGACGACTTCGCCCTGCACCGTCGACGCGTTATCCCAGCCGATGTAATTCCACAGGGCGATCGACAACCCAACACCCAGTCCGGCGGCACCGCTGTTTTCAGGCTTGGTGAACGGTTCCCACGGGACGTGCGTGATGTTCGGTATCGCGGCGATCGTGACGAGCAGGAAAGTGCCAAGTATGAACGCGCCAGCCAGCACGGAAGCCCGGCCAACCCGCCCGGCACCGCGCAAATTCAATCCGGTTGCCGTCCAGATCACTGCCAACGCGGTCATCCATTGCGCTGCACCACCGATGTCTGGAAAGAAAAACGCGAGGTACTGATTGAACAACACCGGATAGATCGCCATATCGACAAGCGAATACATCCAGGTGAGCCACCCATTCTGAAAAGCCCAGAACGGACCGAGGGCACGATAGACCCATCGATAGTAGCCGCCCTCTTCCGGCAGCATGCTGCCCAGCTCGCCCACAATCAGTGTTTCGGGTATCGACCACAGAATCGGGACCAGCACCATGATCAGCAGCCCGAGGCCAGGGCCCGCCGTCACGATTACCGATTCGGTCGTGAAGGCGCCGCCTGACACATTGAAGAAGATCACGAATACGAGCGACAGCGTCGTGAGCGAGCGGCGAAGCGGCGCCTTCATCCCGGCGGAACCTACGATACGGCCTGTTCCCTGCAAGCAGTCAGGAAAATGATGAAAGAGACGCGAGCGCCAAAGTCGCATCCCGAGGAGCTGAGGATGCGCTGGGACATCGTGTTCGACACTCTCCGCGCGTTCATGCAGCGCGCCGGTACGACGCTCGGCGGACTCGGTGCGTTCCTGGTGGCTGGAATGCTGATAGCCGTCGCTGCGATCCTGCTGTTTGGGCAGGTCGCTCAGTACGTCATGAGCGGAAAGACCCAGGCATTCGACGAGGCGGTGCTGAAGTGGATGGCCGCCAATAAAACTCCCCTGGCCGATGCGGCGATGGTCGAGGTGACTGCACTTGGCACCGGAGTTGTGGTTTTGACAATCGTCGGAGTGTCATCGCTGTTTCTGATGCTGACGCGTCACAAGTACTCCGCTCTCCTGCTGCTGGTTGCTACCGCCGGCGGCCTTCTCCTCAACACGGCTCTCAAACAGTTCTTCGATCGGCCGCGTCCACAGCTGTTCGAGTGGGGCACCCACGCGGCGACATCGTCGTTTCCGTCAGGGCACGCGATGAGCGCGACAATCGTCTACAGCACCGTCGCTTATCTTGCAGCCCGGCTCTACAAGCGCGTGTGGCCACGCTGGATCACGATGATCCTCGCACTCATCATCATCGCGCTGATCTGCGCCAGCAGGATGTACCTCGGCGTGCATTATCCGTCGGACGTGCTTGCTGGTGCGACGATAGGGCTCGGGTGGGCCGCCTTCTGCATGGCGACCCTCGAGGCGATTCAGCGGTTCTCGCTGCGGTCGAGGCCCGAGATCACGAAGGACGAGATGCCTCCGCCCGATGTTGCGCAGGCCCACGTGACGCATCCCGTCGCGTCAGGTGGAACGCCAACCCGTCCCACAACGTAAAGGGTCGCTCGGCAGAAACCGCGACATCGAATTCGTATTCGCGCGCAAGTCGCGCAATCTCGTTCGCATCTCCCTCGTCGTCTCCTCCATACGAATAGTTGAGGATCACAAAATGTCCTCCCGGCTTGAGCACGCGAGCGGCCTCTCCGAAATAAGTCTCTACCAGCGCCGTTCCCGATTGACGGATGTATGGAAACGTGTCAACTGCGATCGCCGCATCGAACACTGCGTCACCAAATTCCCGGAGATCGCGGCCGGTCCCTTTCAGCAGTTTGACATTGGCCAGTGGAGCACACCGGCGCAGGGCTGCATTGATCATCTGCGTAGACACGTCGATGCCACTCACCTCGCGCGCACGACGTGCCAGCTCCTCCACCAGGCGCCCGATTCCACAGCCGATATCGAGCAGCGAGTGTTCGGCAGAGATCACTCCCCATCGCTCCAGCTGGGCGATGATCTCTCCCGTGGCCCTGTCGAGGAGCTGCGGATTTCCGAGCGAGTAGAGCGCCACGCTCGCTTCTTCCGACTGCTGCACTGACCAGTCGAACAGGCGCTCGCAGAAGGCGATCCCATCCTCTACCGTCGCCGCCTGATCCGGGGAATCCATGTTCGATCTAAGCATCTCGGCGATCCGGTCACAGCCCGGCGCATTCTCGACTACCAGCTGCGTGAGATCGTCCACGCGGTCGCGGAGAATACTGTCACTCGCTCGTGACAGCGTAGCCGCTCGACCCGTTACTTCATCCACCGCCTTGCGTACCGCGGGCGCGTCCTCGGTTTCGATCAGCATCTGCATCAGGGCGACCGCCGGTGACACGCTGCCGGAAAGACACTTTGTGAGGATGCCCCGCAACTCCGGTGGCTCTACTTCGGCAACGAGACGCTCCACCGCTGGGGGATACGCATCGGGGGGCAAGGTCATCCGATCCACCCCAGACGATCGAGCTCCGCATAGTCGCGATCGATGAGACGAATGCCGATGTCGTTGCGGTATCGTGCATTCGGTATGACGACTTTATTTACGACATTGTAGGCATTGCGGCGCGCGCCTTCAATGGTGCCATCGATTCCAGTCACTACCATGATGTACCCGATCATCCCCGCGGTCGTGAGCTGTTTCGCGTGGCACGAGACCTCGCCATAGTGAAAGGAATTCCGTTCGGCATCGCTGAGTGGCTCGCGAAAAGAGATCGGCACTCCCTTGCCGAGGTCATCGTATCCCTCCGAGTACGGAAAGGGTGGAACAGTGATGACTACGCCAACCGAGTAACCATCGGCCGTTGGGATCTCAGTGCCATGACGGTGGACCATCCGCTGGAAAATCGCATCCCATCCCTCGAGATGAAGCGAGTCGAGAATGGGAAAGCCCGGATATCCGAAGCGACAGGTGAATTCGAGTGGCCAGATGCCGCGCTCGTTGACGATGGTATTGAGATTGATGTACCCGCAGTAGCCGGAGTCTTTCAGCATCCCGGTAAATCGCGACAGGGTCGCGTCGAACATTCGCCTGGCACCACGATAGGTGACGACGGTCCCCATCTCACCGGTGAGCTCGCCGACATCCCCCGGAAAGAACCGCTTGTGTTCCCAGTCGAGATTCGGCGGTGAGAGAAATCGCTCGCCATCGAAAAATGCGCCAACGCCGACTTCGATTCCCGTCACATGCTCCATCAGGACGAATCGAGGAGCGAGCGCGTCCATCCATCGGGCGCGCATCGTCGACAGCAGGGCGATCATATCCGCTCCATCATCCATCTGCCCGACGTACCCGCGCGTTGATGGCCAGTTCGACCCGCTTAGCTTGAACACATAGCGATCAGGAGATGTACGCAGAAATGCGATTGCGTCGTCGAAACTGTCGAACGCATGTGTTGCCGCCGTCACGAGCCCGGCCTGGCGCAGCATCTCCTGGCCGTATTCCCGATCCCCCTCGAGCCTGTCACCCAGCGCGCTTCCGCCTATCACGTGAAAGCCGTCTCGACGAAGCTCGTCCTGTGTATCACCGTCGCATGCCGTCTCGAACAGGACGATCCCATCGTCGCCCGCTTCTCGTAACCAGCTCAGATCACCGCGCCAGTCCGCGGTGAAATCAAGCATCCCCTGCATTACGTCGCGGGATGCTTCGTCTGAAACGGAGACCCTTACCTCGTGGCCTTTCGCCTTCAGACGGAGGTACATGTCGCCCAGATCGTTTGTCTCCCCGACTCCAAGGAATCTCACGCTGTTGTTTCTGCCATTCTCTCAATTGGTCCGTGCAGGAACGCCCGGAGACGAAGCTCATCCCACCGGTCCAGGATCCACCGCCTCACCGGAACCGGAGCGATTGGGCTGGACAGGGCGTCGATTCCGTTCCTGCTGAAATTCTCACACAGATCACGGACCGATTCCTCCACGCCATTGTCACTCTCTTCGTTGTGGTCGTGACGCGAGAAATCGCCCGCCATGAGCAGGTACGCGAAATCGGCTGATCCATCGGGCGCAACAGCTGCGACAGTCGATTCGTCTTCGCTGATGAAAGCGTATGGAAGTTCGCGCAGATATTCATGCACCGAGCGGGAGTACTCTCCATCCGCAATTGCCACGACGAAGAGGGAATTCAGCTGATAGCCGATGGCGGCAGCTTCGCGCAGAACCCGGCAGGGATTGGAAAGGCTGCACCATGACAACGCCATGGTTCGCGGACGCAGGGTATTTGCGATCTCGAGCGTCCTCAGCAGATGGGCCGTACCGTCGGGTCCCGAGCCCGCTTCGATCTTCAACTTGACCCGCGGCGGCTCGGGAACGTAGGGCGGATTGCAGACGAGCAGGTGCGGGCTCCAGGAAGCAAGGAGTGTAACCGCATCGGTCGACCACAAATCCACCGTGTCGAATCTTGCGTGCTCCGACAGACCGAGCACGCGCGCGTTACGGATGGCAGTCTCCGTCCCGTCGGGGTCTACATCCAGTCCGACGAGCGTGCTTCCCTTTTCTATCCGGAGCAGGTGGAGGCCGACGAGACCGCTGCCTGAAGTCAGCTCCGCGATTCGAAGCGGCTCTGATGATTCGCCGTTTGCCGTCTTGAGGGAACGCGATCGCGACAGTGCCGCCTCCGCAGCGCAGACGCAGAGAAGTGTATCCTCCGGTGAAAAAAAGGATGTGAACGCGAAGGGAGGCAGGAACGCGCGCAGCCTGCTGCCTTCATCCACAAAGGATTCCAGCGCAGAATATCGCGACACCGGCCGTCCGAAATCATAGGGTGTCAGACTAAACCCCCTCTGTTCCTCGAAGGGCTCACCTCTTGCACATCTCCGCACATAGCGACAATACAGATTGCAAGCAGCGCACCGCGCGTGAGCCGGATCTCCGCACAGTCAGAGCCTACTGCCATGTTGAAATCAATTGAGCTGCCGTCCATGCCCTTGCTGACGTCACGCAGCGATTCCCTGGCGGGCGAAGACACACTCGCTGAGCGGCTCGCCAACCTGCTCGCCGATCCTGATCTCGACGAAACGCTTGCCCTGCAGCAAGGGCTGGAAGACCGCCTCGTCGACCAATCGCGACAATTAGCGGCGAGATCTTACCCATCACGCATGACTACCGAGCGCCAATCCGATACCTGGATAGATCATTCGGCGCGTTCCGAGCTGCATCGTGCTCTGCTCGTGATCTACGATCAGCACATGCGCCTGCCGGGCGACTCGCGCCTCGCCTATCAGTTTCATCCGCTGGTTTGCCGGGTGATGCGCGAGCTGGAAACGCCGTGGGAAGCCGACATGATACGGCGAGCTCATGCATCACATGCGCTCTCGCTCGATTCGCTCCCCGCGGATGCGGCAGAGTTCGCCGCCTGGTATCGCGATGCCGCGTTCAATCATCCTCTTTATGAGCACGACCTCTACGCGTTCGTCGCATCCGATGCGACACGCGAGCAGCTGGAGTGGTTCTTTCGCATGGAATGCGCTGGGGAGGCGGCGTTCGACGACCTTGTCGCCCTCGCCCAGGTCGGTACACGAGGTGAGGTCAAGATGGAGATGGCCTCCAACTACTGGGACGAGATGGGAAAAGGCCGCACGCACGCCGTGCATACGCATCTCTTTCACGAGCTGATCACCGGCTTGAAGCTTTCAGCTCCTGACGCTTCCCAGCTGCCGTGGCAGGTGCTCGGCGGTGTCAACGTGATGTTGTGGAGCTGCATCCCCCGACGGAACGCCTATCGTGCTCAAGGCGCACTCGGTGCTGTCGAGCTGCTTGCTCCACAGCGCTGCACCCGGGTGGTTCACGGGGCATATCGTGTCGGAATCCGGAAGAAGACGGTGGTGTACTACGGAGCTCACGCCATCATAGATATCGGACATGCTGAGGGCTGGCTGTCACACGTGGTGGAGCCGCAGGTACGTGAGCGCCCCGAATCTCGTGTCGGCATTGCGGAAGGCCTTGTCATTCGTGCGAATGCAAGCCTCGACTATTTCGACTACTGCCTGACAGCGGCCAGGAGCGTGGCGGCTTAAGACGGCTTAAGACGGGTCAAACCTTACCGGAGAGTTTCGGCGGCGCGCTAGAGAGTTGCCGACCCCACCACGATCATCGGGCCCGTTGGTGCCGGCATCCCGCCTTCCGGCTCCTCAGTGATAGCCACCGCTCGCAGGGCGTTGGGAGCCAAAGCGTAGTTTGCATGCATCACCGTCTTTCCCTGCGCATCGGGCTTGAACGTCCCAGCGGAAATTTTGGCGTCGTCCGTTACGAGCCATACCTGATAGGTCATCCCAGGCTTCGGCGAGCGAAGTCCATAGGTGATCATCATCCAGTCGTTTGATACGCGGTTCCAGAACATTTTTCCGTGCGGCTGCTGTGCGGACTCGGTAGCCAGTGAAACCATCTTCACATCGGCCCCACCCATCGCTGCGATCATCGCGTCCTTTTCGGCGATCTGCGCCAGCAGACTATCCTCTCTTGAGGAACTGTCTCGAGTTGCCAGAGCAGCACGAATCGAATTGCGATCGGCACTGACCCGCATCAGCTGCACGCCAGTAGCGATCAGGGCCAGGGTCGCCGCGAGAGCCATCCAGCCCATGATCGACCGATTACGTTCGGGTCGCTCCGGCCGGACTGTTCGCATCGGCGGCACTTTCCCCGGAGGAGTAACGCGCCGGGCCGCTGCATCGGTTCCCACCGCGCGCTGTGATACCGGTGTGATCTTGTGGCCGAGGCCGGCCAGACTTGCAACGCCACGCGACAGATCCGCCGATCCGGTTTCCGTTCCTGGCTGAACGTCGCGCTCGGCCCTTGCCCGCATCACCAGTCGTGAGCGGATGCCTGCTGCACGCCCGCCATACATCTGTTGATCAGGAGCCAGCTGTCCGAGAACTGCCACGGCCTCTTCCATCGCCGCGAGCTCGGGGCCGCATTCAGGGCAAACGGCGGCATGTGCGCGAACGGCGGCGCCGACCTCGACCGAAACCGCGTCGAGAGCAACTGCTGCCAGCTCGGAGAATGCCTCCTCGTGGCTCATGTCGGTCATACCGTTCCCTGCCGGTGCATCGATAAAGGCTCCCTCAGTTTCTGCATTGCAAGACGCATCCGCGTCTTGACCGTTCCCAGCGGCTGACCGGTTGCGTCAGCTATCTCCGTTTGACTCAACCCACCGAAGTATCCGAGCTCGAGCACTTCACGCTGTTCCGCCGGCAGCTGCTGCAGCGCGGTGAGAACATGCCTCCGCAACTCGGAGCCTGCGGCGTTTTGTAAAGGGTCCGCCGACGGCGACGGCAAATCGGCAAACGTGCGGTCACTCCCGAACGGCTCCTCCCTTTGCCGGCGTTTCGCTCGCAGTCGATCGAGGGCTTTTCGTCGTCCAATCGTCAGCAGCCATGTGGAAACCGCCCCGCGAGACGGCTCGTAGGTCGAAGCCTTTCGCCACGCCTGCCAGAATGTTTCCTCGACGACATCCTCCGCCTCGTCCGCATCCTTGAGCAGATGCATCACCAGCGAATACAGCGAGCGCATCCACCGGTCGTACAACGCACCGAGCGCGGTCTCATCGGAATCACACATCCGCCGAATGAGAGCAACATCTTCCGCGTTCGATCCGCTGTCACGTGAATACGACATTTGCTGCTCGGATGGATTCATTTCGTCTTATTCTAAGACGCGGAGAGCGCAGAGGGAACGGGACGATCGGAGAAGTGGCGGCACGTGACGTACAGTCTCCGCGCCTCTTCTTTTTTCTGCGCCCTCGTTGTAATCAGTACTTGGCGAGGTAGTTGTCGAGCTCCCACTGCGAAACCTGAGTGATGTACTCTTCCCACTCCATCCGCTTCGCCGCGAGAAAATTGGAAGTGATGTGCTTGCCGAGTGCGTCCTTGATTACGTCGTCACGCTCCAGCTCATTGCAGGCCTCTTCGAGATTGTGCGGCAGATCGTCGATCTTAAGTCTTCGCTTCTCGCGGTGCGACATCTCCCAGATATTGGTGTTCACCGGCTCGCGCGCATCAGCCTTTTTCTCGACACCGTCGAGTCCCGCTGCGAGCTGAACGGCAAGTGCGAGATAGGGGTTTGCCGCCGGGTCCGGAATGCGAAGCTCCACCCGCGTGCCAAGCCCGCGACGGTCGGGAATGCGAATCATCGGCGTACGGTTCCTCATCGACCACGCGACATTCACCGGTGCCTCATATCCCGGCACGAGCCGCTTGTATGAGTTCACCAGCGGGTTGGTAATGGCGCAGAATCCGCGCGCGTGATGGAGCAGCCCACCGATGTAATACAGCGCCGTTTCCGACAGCTCCCACTGCGCATCTTTGTCCCAGAATGCATTCTGCCTGCCGCGGAACAGCGACTGGTGCGTGTGCATGCCGCTTCCATTCTGGCCGAACACCGGCTTCGGCATGAATGACGCCATCAATCCGAACTGCTGGGCGACATGCCTCACGATGAACCTGAACGTCGCGATATTGTCCGCCGTCTTCAGTGCGTCAGCGTAGCGGAAATCGATTTCGTGCTGTCCGTGCGCAACTTCGTGGTGAGCGGCTTCCACCTCGAATCCCATCTGTTCGAGCACGTCGACAATTGCCCGCCGCGCGTCCTCGCCCAGATCCACGGGCGCAAGATCGAAGTAGGCACCGACGTCGTGAGTCGTCGTCGTCGCTTCGCCGTTCGGACCGGTCTTGAACATGAAAAACTCGGCTTCCATCCCGGCGTTCATCGTGCTGAAGCCCATTTCCCTCGCACGGTCCAGCTGCCGGCGCAGCACTCGCCGCGGATCTCCGTCGAATGGCTGGCCGTCAGGAGTGTTGATGTCGCAGATGAGCCGCGCCACACGGTTGTCCGAATCCCCCCAGGGAAATACCTGGAACGTGCTCAGATCGGGCGCGAGGAGCATGTCCGACTCCTCGATTCGGACGAATCCTTCGATGGATGATCCGTCGAACATTATGTCCCCGTCGAGAGCCTTCTCGAACTGCGACCTCGGTATCTCGACGTTCTTGTTCACGCCGAGAATGTCGGTGAATTGAAGCCGCAGAAATCTCACGTTGCAGCTTGCCGCCAGTTCGAGGATGTCGCTCTTGCTTGCGCCCGACGTATCGGGGACCGAGGCCTTGCCGCGCGCGCGAGTCGTTGTTTTTGGAGGCACTATTCTCTCTGGGAACGTGGGAAAATGGAAACAGCGAAGCTATCGGTGACTGCGGAAGGTGTCAAGCGAAAATTGCATTTCGTGCAAGCTTTTATCTGAATTCGTTCGGAAGCTGACAGCCGGAGTCCGCTTTGTGTCCGGCTCGTGTGCAGATAATGCAATCTTCGAAGGCAATTCAATGATCCTCAAACAGCTTCGACGCTCTGACCTGCGCGATACATGCGGCCCTAGTAGGTTGTAGCGCATGACGCTTCCCCCGACACAGGAAGTCGTGTGTCCCTCCTGCGGCACCGCCGGCTCGAGCCGTTTCTGCGCCAATTGCGGAGCGTCACTGGAAGCCGTGACGTGCAGCGGCTGCGACACGCCGCTCGGGCCAGGTGCGAAATTCTGCCACCGCTGCGGACGGCCTGCCGGCGACAACCCGAACGTGGCGATTTCGGCGGCGGCAGGAAGCGGAGTCGCATCGTCCCTGCCGTGGATCGTCGCCGCTATCGCGCTGGTGACGCTTCTCGCTTTCTTTGCCGGCAACGCCTTCAACTCCAAACGCGCCAGCACTCTCGACGCGCCACAAAACGCTCTTCCGCAAGCGGGCCTGGACGATCGCGGATCTGTTGCCGCAGGTCAGGGTGGAATGGGCTCATCGCGCGGTCCGGATCTCACGCAAATTTCCCCGCAGGAACAGGCCGAACGACTGTTCAACCGCGTTATGATGCTCAATAGCCAGGGCAAGACTGACAGCGTGCAGTTTTTCGCCCCCATGGCGATCGGCGCGTACGAGAGGTTGACGCCCCTGACACCGGATCATCGCTATGACATGGGGCGAATTGCCGAAGTGGCCGGGGTTCTCCCCATCGCACGAGCACAGGCGGACACGATCCTTCGACAGAATCCGGTGCACCTGCTTGGACTGATCCTCGGAGCGAGGGTCGCAACTCTCTCCAATGAGGCGGCCGGCCGGAAGGTCTTCGAGACGCGACTCCTCGCCGCCTACGACGCGGAGTCGAAGCGGCGTCTTCCCGAGTATGAGCGACACGAGGACGACATCACCAACGCGCTCGCCGTTGCCCGTGGAGCCGCTGGAAATACGAGATAGCGATCCGGTCAGAACCTGCATCGCGCGACAAAAGTCGCACTGGCAGAACCATGGTCTTGACGCGGCCGCGTCGCGGCTGTATTCGCTGTCTTCGTAGCCTGCGATGCGTCGAAGATGTATGAGGCACGCGAACTGCAGCGTGGCAACCGCAGGCTGCACCGCGCACCGAACAGTCAAAGGGGGGAAGTATGCCGAGAGGTGATGAGTCGAATCAGCCATACAGATTCGCCGATGATGACGATTCCGACGATCTCGGTGGGTTCAGCCGAGGAAAGCGGTCGTATGATGATGACGAGGACGAGGAGAATGGCGGCTGGGCCATCAACGAGGATCACAGCGACCGCCTCTGGGACAGCGCTGACGACGTTGACGATGACGACGAGGAAGAGGGAACAGCTACTGAAGGCGAGGATGTAGAAGAGGAAGAGGAAGAAGAGGCAGATCTGTTCGGTGGCGGGGCTCCACGGGGGCGCCGCGGCCGCCCGAAAGGGTCAACGGCGGCGAATCGAGAGAAGCAGCTGCTGGCCGCAACCCGTCCGTCCCGTGACAGGTCAAACGATTTGGCCAGCGACGACAGCAATCTCTTCGGTGACGTCGATATGTCGGCTGCCGATTCAGCCAGTACGCCTCAGTCGGTCACGGGCGAAAGTGACGACGACAGCGAGCGGTCTCGCGGTAAGACTCGTGGTGGAAAAAAGAGCTCTGACCGCGAGAGCGATGGTGATTCCACGGGCCGGTCCGGCAGCCGCGGTGCAAAGTCAGGTGCATCCAAGGGCGCGCCGGGAAGCTCTAGTGGAAGTTCGAGCGACCGAGGGAGCATGAAGTCGGAAGGTCGATCGTCCGGGACCGCCGCGCAAAAATCGACTGGCGCTTCCGCTGGTAGATCGGCTGGCACATCGTCGTCTGGATCGACACGGAAATCAGCAGGCAAATCGGCGAATAGACCGGGTGGTGCACCGGCCGCCAAATCATCGAGCAATTCGGCGGGGAAGTCGGCCGGCAAATCCGCAAATAGATCCGCCGGCAGAACTTCCAGTGCATCAAGTGCCAGGTCTGGCACCAGGTCCGGAGCAAAGAAGAGCGGTGCCGCCTCGCGTAGCACCGGGAAAAGCGCGTCTCGAAGTGGCGGCGGATCAGCCGCAGGAAAGTCCGCATCGACGAAAGCGAGTGGACGCAAGACGGCAGGCCGCCCGGGTTCAGGCCGCACCGCCTCGAAAACATCTTCACGCAAATCCGTCGGGAAAACCAGCGGCCGCAAAAGCGCAGGCGGCGGACGAGCTTCGGGAGGTGCCATGAGCTCCGGAGGGCGAAAGACATCTGGAGCACGAAAGAGCACTGGCGGGCGAAAAACCTCCGGAGGCCGACGCCGCTAGGACAACCGCTCGCTCATAGCCCTCGACGTCGAGCGCTGCGAGCATCGGTTTCGCATTACATTCGAGCCGGACGTGTGAGCGGGAGATCGAGTCCTCCTCCGCACGTCCGGCTTTCTTGTTAGAAGCAGCCGCTTTCAGTGCGCCGATTGGCTTTCCACGAGGGGTAAGGACTGATGGATCAGAACGATAGTCGATGGCGAAAAGTGTTGATGTCGGGTGGCGCTCTCATCGGTGCCGCGGCGGCTTACAACGCGTTTGCCCGAAAGGGAGTGGATCCCCTCAACAATCTCATCGGTGGCGAAGAAGGCGGATTCGAATGGCGCGGGCGCCGGATCGCTTTTACGCGGCGCGGAAGCGGCCCGCCACTGTTGCTTATCCACGGAATCAACGCCGCGGCATGGTCGTACGAGTGGCACGACAACGTAGACTACCTGTCGCGCGCCAACTCTGTCTATACGATCGACCTGCTCGGCTTCGGCCGGTCCGATCGGCCCGCTCTCCGGTACACGGCGCGCCTCTATATCTCGCTCATTTCCGACTTCGTCCATCAGGTGATCGGCGAGCCATGCGTGCTGGTCGCCAGCTCGTTGTCCGGTGCGTACGCAATGGTGCTGGCCGCCAGAGATCCCCAGCGCTTTCCGGCTATTGCTCTCATTGCGCCCACGGGATTGGTGCGACTCAACAAACCCGCCGGTGTTGGCGGCGAGGCGGGCAGGTTGGCCGTAGAGACTCCGATCGTCGGAACGGCGATGTTCAACGGTCTCGTATCACGTCGCAGTCTTCACACGTGGCTGGAAAAGAGCTACGCGGACGACACGATAGTCACGAAGGATCTGGTGGACATCTACTACTGGACGTCACATCAGCGCGGTGCTCGTCATGCTCCCGCGGCTTTCATTTCAGGTCACCTCAACATCGATGTCAGACAAGCGCTGCGGCGACTCACGCAGCCGACTCTTCTCGTGTGGGGAGAGGAAGGATCTGCAGTGCCGGTCGAGGAGTTTCGCGGTTTCCGCTCGCTCAAACCGGACCTCGAGCTGGCAGTGCTCACACCCGCGGGTGACCTCCCGCACGATGAGCGTCCTGATGACTTTAATGTTATCCTTTCCACATGGCTGAATCGCCTGTCACTCTCCTCCGCGCCCACTCTCGCCACGCTCCCTGGAACGCCCGAGGACTCGCCGCACACGTTACCGCACTTGTAGACGCGGCCGGCATGCGTCCGACGAACGCATCCGCGCGCGCTGCGCCGAGTGCACGATCGGTGCGGTTTTACGTTGCGAACGGGTTGCTCGACCGGCCGGAGGGTACAGGCACCGCCGCGACGTACAATTACCGGCACCTGCTTCAGCTTCTCTCGATCAAGATCAGGCAGCGAGAGGGACAGAGTCTCGACAATATCCGAGTCGAGATGAAAGACGTCACCGGAGACGCACTGGAGCGCAGGATTGCGACATCGCTCGCGCCCGCATTGGAATCCGGCGCTGACACTACGGTAGAACGTGAAGACGGTCATGCGCACAGCTGGCGCCGCGCACCGATTGCGGACGGCATCGAGCTTCATATCAGGGAAGACAGCCCGGCTTCTCGCGAAGAAGCCGTGATCGCGATGCGCGAAGCCGTTCGTGCCGCGTTAGGACGAGCGGATATCCGGTAACATCAGATAACGAGCACCCTTCTCGCCCCTCAAATGCTCGGCGAGAAGCTCCTTCGCGCGCACGACATCGTTCTTCTCCATCCAGTCCGCGATCACTATCCGACGCCCGCGGCCTTCGACAGCGATCGCCACTCTCCCACCACGCGTAACCAGTAGCGCGCCGGCACCACGCGGCCTCGACAACGGGTCACGAATCGACTGGTCCAGAGGAAAGCTGTAGACGTTTGCAGGATCACTCGCCGACAACACTACGAACGGTTTGGATTCTGTCTCTTCGGCGGCTATCGATCTCAACAGTTCGACTGCGGCGAGGGAGGCGAATTGAGCTCCGCCCAACCCCTTCACGAAATATCCCCGCCTCACTTCGCCCCTGAATTCGAGTCGTTTCAGCTCGCGATAAATGGCTCTCCACGGGGTAGGCGGTTTCTCGCGGCGCCAACATTCTCGCGACACCAAGCCGTATCTATCGAGCCAGTGACGCGCTATTTGAACTGCGTTATCCTCTTCCCGCAAATCTCGCCCAAGCGTTCCGACCCTCCGCACCAACGACCACCGCCCACTCCACGCCGAGGTCGCAAAACCTGGCTTGTCGGGTCGTCACCATTTCGGGAGACGCCGCAGATTCGGACGCCGCTGCACAATTCGACGGTTCGCTGAAGGGGCATAACCGGCCGGCAGCCAGCGCGTTGGATCGGGAGCATTATGCGACCCCAGAGGCCGCCATCGCACAATTTCACGCATCGCTTCCACCGTGTCGTTGGTGACGAGGCCGGCTGCCGCCAGCTCTCGCAACGATTCCTTTACCGCCATCGTGCTGAACCCCGACACAGCCTCGAGGTCGCTCGTGAAAGACGCGCCCTCCTCCTCGATTACACGCAACACGGTCTTCGCCTCTACACTCAACTTGTCCATCACGACGTCCGCTGCTACTTCGCTGCCGAGCCATAGATTGCCCGTTCCTCTCGCGAAGAATCGCAGACGAGTCAGCATCAGCGTATCTGATTTCTGATCGGGATTCGCCTCCCCGGTCCACACCGGCTCGCCGGTGGCCATGAACTGGGACAGCCACGCTGGATCGTAAGCAGGAACGCGGACGCGCAGATAGTCCCGCTCCCAGGCTCGCGCGGGACGCGCGATACCGTAAAGTTGCCGCATCACATCCGCGACTCCCTCTGCTCCGCTTAGTGGCTCCCGCTCCCCGACATGCTGCCACCGCTGCACCAGTTCCGCGAATGCACTCAGCTCCACCGCTTCGATCTGACGTCTGAGCGCCGCCAATGCCTTGCGCCGGGCAATCTCCGCGATTCGCCGTGAGCACCATTCCGGATCGGAAATTTCGGGGCGAAATTTTCCCCGTACCAGCTTGCCGGTTCGCTGCCATTCAGTGAGTCGGTCCTCGATCCACCTGGCATCCCATCCATAGCGCATGGCAATCTCCGGCACGGTCACCGGACCAGCGAGCGCGACATACCGCGTGAGGATTTCGCGTTTCGCTGCGGAAGATGTCATGACAGCATCGAGCATCGTCGCCGGTACGACGTCCTTTGCACTCAGCTCCAGCATTTCATCATGCAATCGAACGCGCGACGTTGCCTCCTTCCCGAACGCCGCTGCATGGCGCGAATACGACTCGGTCAGCACGAACCGCCACTCGCCCCCGGGGAATGCGAGGGCGATCGCTCGCCTGCTCGACAACAGCTCATCGAGAGGCGCGCCACGCACGCCCTCCTCAGTCGTCGCCACACGCTCCGCCAGCTCTTCGCGCGTGAGGTCGCCCGCGCGATCGAGAAAGTGCGCCAGCTCGTCTGTGCTTCGTGCCCTTCTTCCCTGAGCCGTACCGCGCCGCTCCGCTACTATCTGGCGGATGGCGTCGAGGGTCAGGTCGTCACCCGCCTCTTCGCCCATCACTTCGCCCAGCATCGTTCGATCGAGCGACAAAAGTGCGGCACTTTGCTCGGCGCGAGGCGTGTCGTCGCCATACATCCAGTCCATCACGAACCCGAATTGCAAGCTCGCGGCAAACGGAGAAGGGACACTGGTCTGTACTGTCTGAACCTTGATTCCACCGGCTTCGATGCGGTCGAGCACCGACATCAGTCCCGGCATGTCGAAAGCATCCTGCAATACGTCGCGATAGGTCTCGACCAGAATCGGGAAGCTGGGGAACTGTCTTACCGTCTGAAGCAGATCGAGGGATTTCAGTCGTTGCAGCCACAGAGGCATTCGCCGTCGAGGATTACCGCGGGGAAGCAACAGTGCCCGAGCCGCATTCATTCTGAAGCGCGCCCCGAACAGCGATGTCGACCCGACTTCCTCCATCACCAGCTGTTCGGCCTCCCTGGCCGAGAGCCCCAGCAGCGCGCCGACGGGGCTGGACAATCCGAGATCCGGCATCCGCAGCATGATCCCGTCGTCCGTGGTCTGCACCTGCACGTCCGCTCCGTTGAGAGCTTCACGCGCCCTCTGTGCGAGCGCCATTCCCCACGGCGCGTTCACTCTTCCTCCAAACGCTGCATGTATCACGACCCGCACGGCTCCGGTATCATCGCGGAACTGTTCGATCACGATCGTTTCGTCATCGGGTACGATTCCAGTCGCGGCTCGCTGCGCGCCGACATACTGAAGCAGCGAGTTCGCGGTTGCAGCGTCGCATCCGTACTTGTCCTCCAGCGTCGCAACATCCACCCCCGCGGCCAGCTCCCTCCTCAGCGCGCCGACGCGGTGGCTCAGCTCGAGCGACCGCGCTCCGTACTCTCCGTGCCAGAAGGGCATCCGCGCGGCCCGTCCCGGGGCTGGATTCACTATCACCCGGTCGTGTTCGATCGCCGCAATGCTCCAGGTGGTCGATCCGAGCTGAAACACATCCCCGACACGCGACTCATGAACGAATTCTTCATCCAGCTCGCCAAGCCGGGTCCGATCGGGAAGGTTCACGGTGTAGAGGCCGCGATCGGGAATTGTCCCTCCCGAAATCACCGCTGTCATGCGCGCCGCGCGGTCACCGGTGACGCGATCCGTAACTCGGTCCCATGTCACCCGTGCCTCGAGCTCGCCTGCAATGTCGGACGGGTATTTTCCCGATAGCATCGACAGCGCTTCGTCGAATGTTGCCCGCGTGAGCCGGTGATAGGGATAGGCCCGCCGCACCATTGCGTACAGGTCGGCGGCTTTCCAATCGTCCACCGAGACCGTGGCCACTATCACCTGCGACAATACGTCGAGTGAGTTCTGTACCACTTTCGTGGCCTCCACTTCTCCCGCCCTCATTGCAGCGACGATGGCGGCGATTTCCATCGCGTCATCCCTGAATGTCGGAACGAGAATTCCCCGGCTCGCCGCACCGAGCGTATGACCAGCGCGGCCAATGCGCTGCAACCCCGCGGCAACGCGCTTCGGAGATTGCAGCTGAATCACCAGGTCCACTGAGCCAATGTCGATGCCAAGCTCGAGCGAGCTCGTGGTAACGAGCGATCTGAGCGAGCCGGCCTTGAGACGCTCTTCGAGCATGTGTCGCCGTTCCCGCGACAGCGAGCCGTGATACGGCTGGGCTATGTCCTCCTCCGCCAGCACGTTCACGCGCGCCGCGATCTTTTCCGCCTGCGCGCGGTTGTTGACGAAGATCAGTGTCGTACGCGAAGCGCGGATATGGTTCAGCACAAGAGGCGCAACTGCCGGCCACACACTGCCTCCGACATTTCCCAGGTCGGGCACCGGCGACTCGATCGATATCTCCATTTTCTTGGTGAGCCCGCAGTCGACAATCGTCACGTCGCGGAAGCGCGGGCTTCCATTCTCGCCCTGTTCGCAGCCGCCCAGGAAGCGTGCAACCTCCTCGAGCGGACGTTGCGTTGCCGACAGCCCAATGCGTTGTGGCGGTTGAGGCGTCAGCTGCTCGAGCCGTTCCAGCGTCAGCGCCAGATGCGCTCCACGTTTGCTGCCCGCGATCGCGTGTATCTCGTCGATGATTACAACACGCGTCGAGCCGAACATGCCTCTCCCACGCACGCTCGTCAGCATGATGTTGAGCGACTCAGGCGTGGTGATGAGAATATGGGGGGATTTTCGAAGCATCCGAGCCCGTGCCGAAGCGGGCGTATCACCGGTGCGTACGGCTACCCGGATCTCGGGAAAATCCCGTCCCGCTGCCTCGAAGCGGCGTCGCAGCTCTGCCAGCGGAGTCTCGAGGTTACGCTGGATGTCGTTGTTGAGCGCTTTGAGCGGCGAGATGTAGAGCAGGTGAACCCCGTTGCCCAGCGGCTCCTTGATCCCCTCGGCGATCAGGGCATTCAGCTCCCAGAGAAAGGCGGCCAGTGTCTTTCCCGTTCCGGTCGGCGCAAGTATCAGGGTGTGCTCGCCGCTGGCGATCGCCGGCCAACCCAGGCGCTGCGGTGCGCTCGGCTTACCTAGCGCCTCTGCAAACCATTTCCGGACTTCGGGTTGGAACCGACGGAGAATCTGCGTCATGACTCCGGGAGGGTTTGCCTCATTGCTTCGGGACGAATGCAATCCGCACCCGGTGTTGCAAAGTCTCCGCCCGAAGTCAAGTCTCCGCTACAATACCCTGACCATCCTGCTCGCGCCCCACTCCAGGGCCTTCCCCTTCCATGAGCGATTACGGAACGTCTCGAGCTTGATCTCCTCGGCGTAGTTCAGGTCATCGAGGAAGATTTGGTCCATCCTCCCGCCGACGTTCACATTGAGCGCGACGATCTGCGACTCGCTGTTGAACGCGATGGAACGGTTGTCGAAGTTGAGCGAGCCGACGGACGACCAGATCCCGTCCACCACGATCGTCTTTGCGTGCATCATCGTGGGTTCGTACTCGAAGATCCGCACGCCACCCTCCAGCAGCCTCTCGTACAAGGCACGTCCCGCATACCATGTCGTCTTCACGTCGGTTTTCGCGCTCACCGTCATTACCCGTACGTCCACGCCGCGCCGGACCGCCTTGATGAGAAGATTGCAGAAGTCACCATTCGGGACGAAATACGGATTCGTTATGTAGAGAGTCTTGCGGGACCCGGCTATCGTCAGCGCCAGAAAGCGCTCCGCGGTGGTGCTGCCGATAGTGGGCAAACTGTGCATCAGACCGGCGTTGACGTTGCCTTCCTCCTCGAAGGCGATCGGTGGAAAGAAGAGGTCCCCTGTCAGCAGCTCTCCCCCGGTCTCTACCCACCCAACCGCGAACGTGGACTGAAGCGCTGCGACAGTAGGACCGTGAAACCTGACGTTCGTCTCGCGCCACTGATGGTCGTGCCGCCCGTCCCCAAGCCAGTAGTCGGCCAGGCCGAAGCCACCGGTATACCCGACGCGTCCGTCAATGACGATCGCGCGAACGTGCGACCGGTTGGTGGTCTTGTGAAGATTGTACCACTTGAGAGGCCGCAACCACTGCACCTCGACGCCCGACCGCTCGAGATGCTCCACCCAGTCGCCGGCCACCGGCTTCGAACCAAACGCATCCAGCAGCAGCAGCACGCGCACACCAGCCTGCGCCCGCTCGGCCAGATACTTCGCCATGGTGTCGGCGACGGCGCCAAGCTGCGAGTAATAGAGCTGAACAGTGATTGTTTTCTGAGCGGCTGCGAGGTCCTTCCAGAGCGGTGGATAGCTACCCTCCCCGTTCAGTAGTATCTCAACCTTGTTGCCGGGCTCGATGTGGGTTCCGGTGAAAAGCTCTATCGACCTCGGAAACAGCGGATCACTCACCTCCGGCGGACCTTCACGATCTCCTTCCGCTATCACTGTTCTGACAGTGGCACCACGCGTCACCGACAGAAAGCCGATGAGCATCATGGCGAACATGACTAACACGAGCAGCGCCAGCGCGCCGTATTTCACGATGCCCATTGCTTTCAACTACCTCAGTGCGGTTGGAGCGTGATAAGCGCGGTGGCGGCATCCGCTCCTTGCCGCATCTTTGGAGTTGCAACAGTTTCACCTGACATGACTCTCGCAGCCCGCAGGCGCCCTGCGAACCGAGCCATTACGCTGGACAGGTCGCTCGAAGCGCTGCCGATTTTCAGGCTGAGCGATTCGGCGGATGAGTCGACTATAACATACTCGCCCCCATCGGGAGGCCGCTGGCGGGTTCTTCCCAGTCCCGGTGACCGTCTGCCCGGAACCTTCGACCAGGATGTCTACATTGAGATCCTGCATCGCTACAGCGAGGCCGGTTTCCCGGATGACGGCACCGTCAGCTTCACTCTCCATTCGTTTCTCCGCTCCATCGCCCGTCGCGTTGACGGAAGGACGTACGAGCAGCTCCGTTCGGCACTGACACGCCTTGAACGAACGACTCTCGAATCGAGTGGTGTCTATACGGCGGCGGGCAGCGCCGCACCGGCAGACCACCGGTTCACGATCCTGAGCTCGGTGGCGATCGAACGTCGGCGACTCGCTGACCGCGAGCAATTCACCTTGTTTCCGGTGCTCACCGCCTCCGAGCCCGGCGATGCGCGTGTCACTATATCGCCTCTCCTGCGGGACAACATCGCGGCGGGATCCACTGTCGTTATCTCTTCCCCTCTCTATCAGTCGCTTACCAACCCGGTTGCCCGCCGCCTGTATCGGCTGCTGGAGGTAGCAAGAGCGCTCGGCACGGTAACCTGGCGGGTGACACTCGACGAACTCGCGCAACAACTCCCGCTTGCCCAACGTTATCCGTCGCACCTTCAACGCGTCCTTCAACCAGCCAACGAAATGCTCGTCGGAGCCGGACTAGTCCGAAGTGCAGCGTTCCGTCAGGTCGCGCGTGAGTGGTTCGTGGACTACGTGCTCGCGAGCCGCAACGCGTAAGGCCATCGCGGTGTCAAAGTGGATGCATCATCGCAGTTGCAGAACAGATGAATACAGCGGTTGCGCTGGAACTCTCACAGTTTTCCAGCGTACCTAGTACCTTCAGAAAGTCCCTTTCACAAAGAACAGCATGTCGACTCGCCGCAAGCTCGCCCTCGCCACGCTCGTTGCCGCACCGCTGCTGGTGGGCGGGTTCGTAGCACAGGAGCGAGACACCCGTGATGGTGCCCGCCTTCTCGACCAGGTTCTGACAATCGTGTCAGGACGCTTCGTCGACAGCGTGGATGCCGCCGCTCTCTACGAGAAGGCTGCCCGCGGTCTCGTCCACGAGCTCAACGATCCTTATTCCGTTCTGCTTTCGCCCAAGGAGCTGGCCACGTTCACGGCCCAGACTGGCGGAAAGTACGGCGGAGTCGGAATGGAGATCGCCGAGGTTCAGGGTTTTGTCACCGTGCAGCGCATCTTCCCGAATACTCCAGCTGAGCAGGCTGGAGTGATCGAGGGAGACCGAATCGTCAGGGTGGATACCGCGGACACCCGGGGATGGACGACGGCTCAGGTGTCGGACGTGTTGAAAGGGCGCCCGGGCAGCAAGGTAAACGTGAAATTCATGCGGGCCGGCGTCGTCGAGCCGATCGCGGTGACATTCACGCGAGCCAATGTCAGGATCCCGGCCGTCCCCTATGCGATCATGCTCGATGGCAAAATCGGATACATCCCGCTTCAGCAGTTCAACGAGACGGCAACCGACGAGCTCCAGGCGGCAGTACAGCGTCTTAGCGGCGAAGGCGCGCGCGGCCTCGTCCTTGATCTTCGTGGCAACGGAGGCGGCTACCTCGAGCAGTCGGCGACGGTGGCGAATCTGTTTCTGTCAAAGGGAATGGAGATCTCGCGTGTCCGCGGACGCGCTGGATACCAGGAAGTCCTGCACGCCACTGACAACCCCATTGCGCCCAACATTCCGCTCGTAATACTGACTGACGGTCGCACGGCCTCCGCTTCGGAGATTGTCGCCGGAGCTCTCCAGGATCACGATCGCGCGGTAATCATCGGCACCACTTCATTTGGAAAGGGGCTCGTCCAGACGGTCTACCCCCTCGAGGGCGGATACGCCCTCAAGATGACCACTGCCAAGTGGTATACGCCGAGCGGCCGCTCCATTCAAAAGGACCGCAAGCTGCTGCCCGACGGATCGTTCGTGGAAGTCCTTCCCGACTCCATGGAGACGGACTCGGTTCGCAGGTCACGGCCGAAATTCAAGTCGGATGCGGGACGAGTCGTGTACGGCGGTGGCGCGGTTACACCCGATGTCATCGTGCAGCCCGATACGCTGACGACCGATGAGCAGAAGCTGCTCGCTGCCCTCGCGCCAAAGGCTCAGATTGTTCGCTCCACCCTTGTCAACTACGCGGTCGAGCACAAGGGAAAAGTTCAACCCGGATTTGCGGTCTCCAGGGCCTGGAGAGACGAGTTCTACACCCGGCTCGTCGCACAGGGCGTGAAGATCGACAAGGCGCAGTACGAGGCCGGCGGGTCCGAGATCGACAGACTTCTCGGCTCCAGCATTGCGCGCATTGCGTTCGGAGACTCCACCGCCAAACGTCGCGACGTCGCCGAGGACGCGCAGCTTCGGCGCTCCATCGATCTTCTCCGGCAGGGCCCGACACAGCACGATCTCTTCGCCGCCGTATTGAGTCAGACACCGCCCGCCAGTCGCCAGTAGATTGCTTCGTGTCACACCGCCATCGCGGAATCCGTGATGGCGGTTTTTTTTGCATAATTCCCACGACAACACACCGCCGGAGTGTCATATGGGTGGCTTGATCTTTCTGGGCGCCGTAGCGCTCTTCGTGATCCTCGTTGTCACGAAGTCGTTCAAGATCGTCGGACAGGCCGAGGTCATGGTCGTGGAACGGCTGGGAAGGTTTCATCGCGTGGCGCGATCAGGACTCAACATTTTGGTCCCGTTCGTTGAAGTCCCCCGCACCATCGATGTCCGGTATTTCGAGAGCGATGTAACGGGGACGAAGCGTGTCACCGCGGGCCACACCTCGCGTATCGATCTGCGCGAGCAGGTGCTGAATTTCCCCAGCCAGCCCGTGATCACCAAGGACAACGTCACCATCGACATCGACGCTGTCATCTATTACCGCGTTGCCGATCCGCAAAAAGCTACGTATTCGGTTCAGAATCTCCCCTACGCACTCGAAACGCTCACCCGCACGACGCTTCGAAACATCGTCGGCGAGATGGAGCTGGACTCCACGCTTGGCAGCCGCGACGTGATCAACAAGCGAATGCGCGAGGTGATCGAGGAGGCGTCGATCGGATGGGGCGTGGACGTCACCCGTGTCGAGCTTCAGGCGATCGAGCCCCCTCGCGACATTCAACAGTCGATGGAGCTGCAGATGCGTGCCGAGCGGGAACGCCGTGCCGCGGTCACCAATGCTGAAGCGGGAAAGCGGGCCGCGATTCTGGAGGCAGAGGGCGTGCGCGAGTCGCAGGTCCGGCGCGCTGAAGGTGAAAAAGATGCAGCGATTCTTCGCGCTCAAGGCCTGGCTACGGCGCGGCTGGCCATGGCTGATGCGGAAGCAGAGGCGATCACCAAAATCGCTTCAGCGCTTCCCGAGGGTCAGGCCGCTATGTATCTGCTCGGAATGAAATATCTGGAAGCGCTCCCCACGCTGGCCCAGGGCAAGAACTCGACGATCTTCCTGCCCGCCGAAGCTGCGGGAGTGATGGGTGCGATCGGCGGGCTGAGAGAGCTGGTGTCCCGCGCGGCCATGCCGGCGCACCGAAGCGAGTCGGAGCCACCTGCGCCTTCCCTGGGCGATCCGCGGAAACTGGGCGGAAGCTGAGCTTGAAGGAGGAAATCACCCAGGAAAGGGCGGAACGAATCGCGCGTTCGCACCCATGCGACAACTGCGGTGAGTACAGCTTCAAGAAAATGCGCGTCAGACCCGCCACCCCCTCGGACCGGCGTGCCCTCGGCGAAGTGTGGCATATCAGCAAGATCTGCGGCGTCTGTGGAATGCAGCATGAGATCGGTATAGATGCAGAGGGGGACATCGTCTACGCGATCTAGCCTGCCTTGGTACAGACCGCTTCTCCCTCAAATGCCTGGCGGCCAATTCGGTTTCCGGGAGTAGTCTCCAAATACGGTTTTCAGGACCTCCCGCGGATCGGTCGTCCGGACGATCGCATCGAGCAGGGGTGCCAGAAGCATTGGTCGCGAGTAATCGCGATATCGAGCGTAGCTGTGGTAGAAGCCAACCGGCCCTTTCCGGGTCATCCGTCCGAGCAGTATGTCAGGGAGTAGAAACCTGGTCGCCGCGTAGTAGAAGTTGAGCGACCGGGTCTTTGGCAGATCGCTTTCGCGGATGCCCCTTGGAAGTGAGCCGTGCTTTCCCCACTGCACGTTGATCGCGACCTGAGATCCGGGCCAGGCCGTGTGGAGTATAACTCCGTGCCAGTATGTCCATACTTCGGTCGGGACGTTGCCGGAGTCATAGCCGATCCAGACGACCTCCTGGTCGGTCGGCACGGTGAATGGGATCCACGACCCGTGCACGTCGTCGCGCCAGAGCAGATGGTAGGCGATTACGCGCCGGGTGGGGTGGAGCACCGCGACCGCCCGGGACAGAGGGAACGTTTCATCCCTCTGGAGGTATAAAATCGGCGCGAGGCTCCCCGCCAGTACAGCGCCACTATCGGTCTGTGCGAGGGAACCGCGCAACTCAATGGGTCGCGATGGGATGTGGGCGCGAGGCCCGCATCCGCCAAGCGATGAGGTGATCATGACGAGCGCGGCCAGTCCGCGCGCCGCCCGGCTCATTTCAAGCCGTATAACAGCGACCCGAACAGCGCGTCAGGGCTCCCGGCAGTGGCGCAGGAGCTCGGGCTGCAGGAGGGCCGATGAGAAAGCCTCGTCCAGTTACGTACAATCCCGCGCAAGTTCTTCATCTCATCAACAGCGACCGGTCAGGGTCGCCGCTGAGTTGTCCCTCCTGTTCGGGGTCCATCGATCGCGATCCCGGACAATTCCCTCCCGCACCGATGTCGCATGTGACCCTTCGGTGCAGAGGGTGTGGAAGGACCGCACGGTATGTCGCCAGTGCGGCGGGTGCTGCCTGAGAAACCGCTAGGCACTTGCACAAAACTTGCCCCGATCACGGGCAACATCGTATGCGCGGCGATGGAACGAGTACCAGCGTTCGAGCCTCCGCTCGCCTGTCGCTCCTTTTGTGACGGCAGCGTCATCGCATGGCGCCTGCGTTCAGCTGGAGGCGGAAAAGAAATAGTCATGGCACGCATCACGGGCACAGTTAAGTGGTTCAACGATGCAAAGGGGTTCGGCTTCATTTCGCGAGAGGGCGGGCCCGATGTATTTGTACATTTCAGCGCGATATCGGGAGAGGGTTTCAAGTCTCTCGCGGAAGGCGACCAGGTGGAATTCGAGGTCGTTCAGGGTCGGAAAGGACCGCAGGCAGCTGACGTAACCAGGACCTGAGAAACGCTTCGATCAATCAGCCCCGGCTTCCCGCCGGGGCTTTTCTCTTGCCGTCTACATTCACAAAAGACACTCTCTACAGCGGCATTCGATTTGCCTTTGCCCCGAATTCCAAGCCGACTCAACCGCAGGAGCACAAATGGCCGCGATCTGGAAGGGGTCAGTAGCCTTCGGACTCGTCAACATCCCCGTCGAGCTTCGCACCGCAGTCCGGGCGGATCACATCGGCTTCCGACTGCTGCACGAGGAAGACCATTCGCCGGTGAAGTACGAACGCGTCAGTCAGGCCGATAGCAAGCCAATTCCGTGGAACGAGATCGTCAAGGGATACGAGTACGAGAAAGGCAAGTTCGTAATCATGAGCGATGACGACTTCAAGGCAGCGGCGATAGAGGGCTCGAAGAGCATCGACATCCTCGACTTCGTCAAGGAAGAAGAGATCGATCCGCGCTACTTCGAGACGCCGTACTATCTCGTTCCGGGCAAGGGAGCGGAGAAATCATATGCTCTTCTGCGCGAAGCCATTCGCAAAACCGGCGCAGTCGGCATCGGCAAGATCATCATTCGCCAGACTCAGCACCTTGCCGCCATCAAGGTGATCGGCGACGCGCTGGTACTCGAGATAATGCGGTTCTCGAACGAACTCGTGGACGCCGATGAGTACACATTTCCGAGCCGCAGCGGTGTCCGGCCGCAGGAGCTCGAGATGGCGGAGCAACTGATCGAGAATCTTGCGTCCCCGTTCGATCCGGCCCGGTACACCGATGACTATCGCGCCAATCTGATGAAGCTGATCAAGGCAAAGATGAAAGGAAAGAAGGTCAAGCTCGAAGAACCGGCCGAAGAGACCGCGGAAACGGGCGTGCTCGACCTCATGTCGCGGCTTCGCGCAAGCCTCGATCAGGGCAGCGGAAAGAAAACCGCGAAAACGAAGCGAGCCGCACCGGCGAAAAAGGGAGCGCGGTCGACCAAACGAAAAACGGCCTAACCACTCCACATGGCGGCGCGCAACGGGCGGTCTGGCGACGCACAGGAACAACTCGCCGAATATCGGCGTAAGCGGGATTTCACGAAGACGAGAGAGCCGTCAGGCGCTGAATCTTCTCCTGGCGAGGGTGTGCTTCGCTTCGTCATTCAGAAGCACGCGGCCTCGCACCTCCATTTCGACCTTCGCCTCGAGCTGGATGGCGTGATGAAAAGCTGGGCAGTTCCCAAAGGACCCAGCGTCGACCCATCGGTCAAACGTCTCGCGATGCAGGTCGAGGATCACCCGATCGATTACAACACTTTCGAAGGAACCATTCCCAAAGGCGAATACGGGGGTGGAACTGTGATGCTATGGGATCAGGGGACGTACGTCGCCGACGGGGCGACACCCGAAGAAGCTGAAGCCGTGCTGCGCGAACGCCATCAGAAGGGAGATCTCAAGCTCACCTTCTTCGGCGAGCGAATGAGAGGATCCTGGGCGCTGGTCCGAATGAAGTATTCGCGGGACGGATCCTCATCAGCAAAGCCGCAGTGGCTGTTCATCAAGCACAGGGATGAGTTCGCCGCCGAATCGGACATCGTGGCTGAAAACACAACTTCGGTGACTACCGGACGGACAATGGATGAGATCGCGTCCGGCAACAGCCGTGTCTGGCACAGCAATCGAGCTGAGAACGTGAAACGGACGCTCGTGCGACAGACTTCTTCGGGCGCGAGTGCTGATGAAAAAGCAGGCGCGACAAAATCCGCTTCGAGCACCAGTGCCGCTGACAAAGCTGCCGCGATCGACGCCCTCACCCGGCAGCTCGAGCCGATGTACGCAAGCATCGGCACTCAGGTTCCCGGCGCCGGCTGGAACTTCGAGCCCAAGTACGACGGCGTGAGAGTGCTCGCCTTTGTCGCTGGCGGGGAAGTGCGGCTCATCACCCGAAACGGAAAGGACAAGTCCGCCCAGTTTCCGGAAGTCACGGAAAGTCTCCAGTCTCTCGCTGCGAAAAAAAAGAAGAACTACATCCTCGACGGGGAAATCGTCGCGCTGATCGACGGCGAGCCAGGCCGGTTTCAGGAGCTGCAGAGCCGAATGCACGTGCAGGAAACACACATCATTGCCCGTCACCGAAGCTCCACCCCCGCGGCCCTGATGGTGTTTGACGTTCTCGCGGCGGGAGACGACATCCTCATTCGCGACCCTTGGGAGAAACGACGCCAGCGCCTTGTCAAAGAGCTCGGCAAGTCTACATCGCTACAAATTCGGCTCACGGAATCGATGGAAGGCGATGGCGAAAAGATGCTGACCCACGCCCGGAAAGAAGGTTGGGAGGGGGTCATCGCCAAGCGCATCGATGCCGTCTATGAGCCAGGGGTCCGCTCGCGCTCCTGGCTCAAGCTCAAAATCGACTTCCGGCAGGAGTTCGTTGTCGGCGGCTTCACCGAGCCGCGCAACTCACGGCAGCACTTTGGCGCTCTGTTGCTCGGATACTTCGACCAGGACCGGTTCATCTACGTCGGACACACTGGTGGTGGCTTCACTGGCGCGGGTCTGGCGGAGATGTTCCGCCGGCTCGAGCCGCTCGAGATCGCCGCGTCTCCCTTCGAGGAAACCCCGAAGACCAACGGGAAAGCGCACTGGGTCGAGCCGCAGGTGGTGGTAGAGGTAAAATTCAGCGAATGGACCGGCGACGGAAAACTTCGCCAACCCATCTACCTCGGCACACGGGACGACAAGAAAGCGAAGGAGGTGGGCCGCGAGAGCGGCAGTATGCAGAAGAAGACCGGGAAGAAAGCCGCACCGAAAACCGAGCCGAAAGCCCGCTCCGCCTCGAGCGCGGTATCGAAATCATCGGCGCGTCGGCGCATCCTCGCCGGGCCAACGCTCGACGCTGTCGATGAGAAGAAACCTGTGCGTCGCGTCAAGCCCCGCCAGCACGAAGCTATTCTCGCGCAGCTGCAGGAGATAGAATCCAGAAGCAGGGACGGCCGGGTCGAAATCTCTCCGGACATCGGCATCGACGTCACCAACCTCGGCAAGGTGTTCTTCCCGAAGAACGCGCTGACGAAAGGCGATCTGATGCGGTACTACGTGACAGTGGCGCCGCTCATTCTTCCGGTGATGGCGGACCGGCCACTCGTTCTCAAACGCTTTCCGAACGGCGTAACCGGCCAGTCGTTCTTTCAGCAAAATGCCGGTGACCCGCCCCCAGTGGTGCGCACGGAAACCATTCACACCCAGGGCGGCTCGACGAACCTGCGAATCGTTGGAGGGGATCTCGCGACGCTGCTGTATCTCGTCCAGCTGGGAAGCGTGTCCGTCGATCCCTGGCATTCCCGCGCGACGTCGCTGGATCACGCCGACTACAGCATCATCGATCTCGACCCCGGGCCTCGGGCTCAGTTCAACCGCGTCGTAGAAGTCGCCCAGTGGGCAAAGGAAACAATGGACAGCCTGGGTCTGCACGGGGCACTCAAGACATCCGGGTCGAGAGGCCTTCACATCTATCTTCCCCTTCCACCGACGACCCCGAATGAAGCGGCAACGCTCGTGGCCCAGATAATCGCCACACGAGTAAGCGAAGCGCATCCGAAGGAAGCGACCATCGAGCGCGCGGTGAAAGTCCGCGGCGCATCGATGGTCTACGTCGACTACCTCCAGAACATCATCGGCAAAACGGTTGCTGGCGCCTACTCGGCCCGTGCCAACCCGGATGCGATGGTTTCGACTCCACTGGACTGGGATGAGCTGACGGACGATCTGGATCCGCGGGAGTTCACGATCGAAACCGCACCGGCAAGGTTTGCGAAGCGCGGTGACATCTGGGGGGCTCAGATGAAGAAGAGAAACTCGCTTCGCGCGCTGGTCTAGCCTGGGGGGAAGCCGATCAGCCCTGAGGCCTAGCGGGAGCTCACCTTTCGCAGGGGAAGATCGAGCTGATCCTGCGGCTTGGAAGGATCCTGCCGCGGCGGAGAGTCGAAGGTTGAATCACTGCTCTCATCCACCATGTGAGTGAGCTTATAGTACAGATGAAGAGCATTGACGGGAGCCATGAAGCTCCGGCGTCCCGCACGAGAGATGGCGACGGCCTCCTCGCGCACGCGTCGAGGGAGGTCCTGCGCCATGGGATGGGCGAGGAGCCTCCGGATCTCCGCTGTGTTTCTCGCCAACAGTGCAGCGCACAGGCTGTCCAGGTATGCGAGCATCGTTCCCGTGGATAGAGCTATTTAAACCTTAGGTACACATTGCAACTAATACACTCAAAAGGCAATACTGTCCAGCGCCTATCCCTTCCCGGTACAATCCCTTTACCCCACGCCGTACAGGTTCTTTACCCTCAGGACGACAGAAGGTCCAGCCTGATACCTCGCTGGGCGGGTCGCCGCTTGCGCGGGGCATATCGGTAGAGCTGCGCCGGACGTCCCCGACCCTCGCTCCGCCATTCGTCGGTCGGTTCGACAAGCCAGGCTCCCTGGAGGGCCCGTCGGAAACTCGCCTTGTGGAGCCGTTTTCCGAGCAGCAGCTCGTACATCTGCTGGAGCTCTGTCAGGGTGAACATTTGCGGTAGCAGTTTGAAGGCCACCGGCGCGTGGTCCATACGGGACCTTACCTCGACCAGCGCTGAATCGAGAACGACCTTCTGACGGGGAGCCAGCTGGGGAACATCGCTGAGCGGGAACCACGCGTAGTTGCCGCCAACAGGCGAGGGGGTTCCCATCGGCACCAGAAGAGCGTAGCCGACCGAGATGTCCGAATCCACCGGATGCCGCTTTCCGTCGCCGAAGGCGCCGATCTGCTCCATCCACGCCGGCTCAGTCCCCAGAACCGCCTTTCCGATCCGGCCCGCCGATGCTTCCAGCGCTTCCCCGGCGCGCGGTCCATCCCAGGGCAGACACCATTTTTCGCGCCCTTCTGCGGATCGCCAGAGCAGCACCGCGAGCTCCGATCGCACGGGGGTGAGGATCGCTACATCGATTGTATAGGAGAGCTTTTTCGCGCGGCGGTCGGACATGTACCGCGAATTAGTCACATATGGTGACTAATGTCAAGCCCGGATTTTTTGTTTGGTAGCGATTCGCTATTAATAGCGCGTCGGAGGGACTGACTATATACGAGCTCTGGGCTCGCGCGTCAACAAGAACGAGTGACTATCGCTGAATCGCGGATCGGGCGATTCCCGTACCGCGAGAAACGGTCCGCGCCGGCGCGACGAGCGGAATGGAGATCGGAAGAGTTCCTTCAATCTTCGCCTTGCCCGAGATCGCACGCGCCGCCGCGGACTGGGACGGGGGAAACCCGCCCCACGCCACGACATACGTCGGTACTGAAGGAATCTGCTGAAGCAAGTACGGATTTCCGAAGGAGACGACGATCGGATGTTTGCCGCGCTCCACCAACCGTTTCACGAAGGCCGCAAACGCCTGTGGTGCGCTGGCGGACACAGCGTCCCAGTTCTGGCCAACGTATGAGCTGACGATCGTTACATCGGCTGAATCAGCGGCCCTCTCGAGACGCGCATAGTCAGCTGCCGGATCCTCGGCCGCCAGAAACTCGGCGCGGACGTTCTGAAACGTCGTTCGCAGCTCTCCATTGAATGCTACGCCTGCTGAAAGATCGTTTCTCCGCCCCACTGTTACCGAGAGAACCCGGGCAGTGGCCGGGGCTTTGACGGGCACTTGCGAAAGCGAGTCCCGGACGAGCGTTATGGACCGCGCGGCGATTCGCCGGGCAGCGGCCTGATGTGCCGTGTCGCCGACGATGAACCGCAGCGAGTCGAGACTCACCAGCTTCCGCCTGTCCAAGCCGAGGTCGCGCTTGGCCTGCAGGATTCTGCGAGTCGAGCTGTCGAGGCGCGCCTCGGTGTATCGGCCTTCGCGCACTCCGGCGACTACGGCGTCGATGGTCTGCGCGACATCCAAGGGCTGAATGAGAATGTCGACGCCGGCCGCAACCGCTCGCTTAACCGCTTCGACGGCACCGTACTGATCGAGAACGCCGCGCATGTCCATCGCGTCGGAAATGATCATGCCGTTGAACTTGAGCTCTGTTCTCAGGAGACCCGTCATCACGCTTTGAGACAGCGTGCCAGGAACACCTGATGAATCCAGCGCGGGCATTGCGCCGTGAAAAGACATCATCGCTCCAACTCCATTCCGGATGGCTTCTCGAAATGGTACCAACTCGACACTATCGAGTCTGCTTCTGCTCACAGTGACGACAGGGAGCGCCAGGTGAGAATTGACACCGGTATCGCCGTGACCGGGAAAATGCTTGCCGGTGGCGACCATGCCGTGTGTCTGCAATCCGCGGATGAAGGCGCCGCCGAGTCGCGCTGCCATCATCGGATCTTCGCCGTAGGAGCGGGTGTTGATGACCGGGTTTGCGGGGTTGTTGTTGACGTCCAGTACGGGGGCGTATGCGATGTGAATTCCGAGCGCCCGGCCTTCGAGCGCCGTCAGCTTGCCCTGCTCGTAGGCGAGCGAGGTGTCACCCGTCGCCCCGATGGCCATCTCCGGTGGAAACACGACAGCTCCGCCGAGGTCTATGGCGTTGGGAATGAAATAGCCGCCTCGGGCGCGAAATCCCGCTCCAGCTTCGAGGTCAGCTCCGAAGATGAGCGGAACCGTGGCCATTCCCTGCATCGCGTTCAGCTTTGCTGCCAGTTCTGTGGGGGAGCCTACGGAGATCGTGTATCCTCCTACTTTTTCCCTGACAATCTGATCGGTTATGCGGAGCCATTGCGGCGAATCGCCTGAGGTGTAATCGCCGAGCACGGTGGGCCACACCATTTGGGCAGCTTTTTCTCGGAGGCTGAGTCCGGCCATCACCGAATCCGCCCAACCCCGAGAACTGACGCGTTGCTGCGCTGATGATGGCGTCCGACTGCCGGTTACCGCTGGCGCGCAGCCCGTCGCCACAACCGCAATCGCAGCAAACACTCTTACCAACCGCGAGGCGCTCAATGCGAGATCGTGCCCTGCTTGGTCGTATCTATGTCCGAGCCTGCCCCGGTCTTGAACAGGAACGCCGACATGTTCTTCGTGAGAAACGAACGCGCCTGAGGATCCATTACATCCAACCCGTAATGGTTGATGAGCATTGTCTGCTGCTTGCCCCAGTCCGTCCAGCACTGGCGGCAGATCTCACCCACCACGCGCGCGCCGATCTCCCCTGGAAAGGGCGCCTTCTCGAAGCCTTCGCGGGTCTGGCCACACCGTACACAGGCTACGTCGGCCATCGTCGGCTACGACCGCGCGTATTCGATCTTCGCCAGACCGAGCAGTGACAGAAGGCGAAGGTAGACCCATCCAATGTCCAGTTCATACCACTTCGCCTTGAATTTCGCCGAGTGCGGATCGGCGTGATGGTTGTTGTGGAGCTCCTCGCCGCCAAGCCAGATGGCGATAGGAGAGATGTTCCGGCTTTCGTCCTTGACGTTGAAGTTGCGGTAGCCCACTGCGTGCCCCACGCCGTTGATGATTCCGGCAGCCCAGAAAGGAATCCAGATCATCTGCGCACCCCAGACAAGGGGGCCGACGAAAAATCCGAACAGCCAGATATCAACGCCCAGCATCACGAGAATGCCAAGCCAGTTGAGTCGCGATAACAGATAGCGCTCGAGCCAGTCGTTCGGGGTTCCCTTGCCGTACTTGTCGAGCACGCCGGGTTGCCGCACGGCCTTTCTATAGTAGAAAGCGCCCTTGAGGACGATGTTGCGAAGCCCCTCCATCAGCGGACTGTGCGGATCCCCTTCTCTATCGGCGAACGCGTGATGCTTTCGATGACAGGCAACCCATTCCTTGGTGACGATCGCCGTCGAAAGCCAGAGCCAGAGCCGCATCGGCAGTGCGGCGATGAAATGCAGCTTGACACTTCGATGGGTCTGTGCACGATGCAGGAACAGCGTCACGCAGACATTGGTGAAGTGGCCGGCGATCACTATGAAAAGCACGGGTTTCCACCAGTCGGCCGACCAGCTTCCAAAATCCGGCATTTGCTACTACTCCCTCGTTTGATGCGGGCATTGAGCAACAGGCGCAATCTATTGGATAGCGATAGACGTGCCAACACGCCCCCTTGCGGTGATAGACAGTTATCCCTAGCGTGTCGCGCACATGGCAGTCCGCGAACGAAAAAAACGAATGCTTGCCTTTGGCCGTGGCGAATCCATCGCTGGCAGAGCCACTTCTGAAGGCACCCGCCGCTTCGCGGACAGATTCGCTGGGAGTTATGTCGAGGATTTCTACAGGGCTTTCGGCCCACAGCTCCTCGCCTCGTCCATCGGCATGGGCACCTACCTCGGCGCATGCGACGACGACGAGGACGCGCGCTACGTCAAGGTTCTGAGCGAAGGTCTTGCGCGCGGTCTCAATCTCCTCGACACCGCAATCAACTACAGGTGCCAGCGGTCCGAGCGAGCGGTTGGCCGAGCCGTTCACACGGCGATTGAATCGGGTGCTGTGGCACGGGATGAGATCATCATCTGCACCAAGGGAGGATACGTGCCCCTCGAAGGAGAGCCGCCAGAGTCGCGCGATGACTACGCGGCCTACCTCAAGCACGAGTTCTTTGACCGCGCAGTCATGGATCCGTCAGATGTAATCGCCGGCGGCCACTGTCTGACGCCGCGCTTTCTCGACAACCAGATCGAGGCAAGTCTCGACAACCTCGGCGTCACATGCATCGACGTCTACTATCTTCACAACCCCGAACAGCAACTTGAAACGCTCGGCGCGGAACAGTTCACGAATATGGTGCGCGCTGCCTTCACCAGTCTGGAAGCTAAGGTTTCGTCCGGCACGATCGGCGTGTACGGGTGCGCGACGTGGAGCGGATTCCGAGTCTTCGCCGCTAATCGCAGCCATCTGTCGCTGTCACTCCTGACACAAATCGCGGAGGAAGTCGGTGGAAAGGATCACCACTTCCGCATTGTGCAGCTGCCCGTGAATCTGGCAATGCCCGAAGGGATTCGCGCGCCTACGCAGCAGGCCAAAGGTTCCAACACGGCCCTGCTTCCCCTCGCTGGGTCGATGGGCATCTCGGTGGTCGCAAGTGCATCGCTGATGCAGTCGCAGTTGACGCGCGACCTTCCGTCCGGCGTGCGCTCCGTGTTTCCCGGAATGGAATCGGATGCACAGAGAGCGATTGCCTTCGTGCGCTCCCTTCCTCTGTCTTGCGCGCTGGTCGGAATGCGCGCCATCGATCACCTCGATGAGAACCTTGGAGCCGGACGGGTGCTTATTCCATCGTGAGTTCCGCCACTTCTGCGCTGTCGTAGGGAATCACTGCAATCCGGTGTGCGTTCGTGTCGGCCACATAGGCGTGTCGCTCTCCACAAGCCACTCCCCCCGGTTCACTCAGTCCTCCGACCCACTTGGTTGCCGTTCGGATTTCCGGATCGATCCACTTCAAGCAATCGTTGTAGGAATCGGCAATCAGCAGGCGGCCGTTCGGATGAGGTGCCACATCCTGAGGGTGCTGTAGCCTCACCTGATCTCCCGGTCCGTCTACATCTCCAAAATCGAACAAGCCTGTTCCCACCAATGTGCCGACCTTCCCGGCCGCTTCGGAGTCAGCCCACCGAATAGCGCTGGATTCGGAGTCCGCGAAATAGAGACGGTTGCCGACTGACGCGATGCCCATGGGTTGCGCCAGCAGCGCTTCTTCCAGCGGGCCATCTCGAATGTCTTCCCCGCCAGCGCCTGCATGAATGCGTGGCCGAACCGAGCCCTTGCTCATTGCCCACAGCTGATGAATGCCCGCCATTGCGATGTAAAGCGTTTCGCCTGCCACAACCAGATCCCAGGGCGTGGAGAGGGAGCCCGACTCCCGGTCTTCGTGTGTCCGCAGCTGTCGCCCATTGCCCGGTACCGTACTGACCTCACCCGTATCGAGGTCTACCGATCGGACGGCGTGGTTGCCGGCGTCGGCGACGTAGAGGCGGTTGCCGGAAAACGTGACGCCTTGGGGCGAATTGAATGATGCGTTGAAGCCGTCTTCAAAATCACTGCGGCCCCCAATGGTGCGAGCTACATCCATTCGCAAACCGCTCGCATCGAGTGTTCCGACAAGTACGCGGTGGTTTCCGCTGTCGGATATGGCAATTCGCTTCCCGTCGACGGCGACTTTCCCCGGATAGCGTAGCGCTGTTGGAGCGATCACCGGCACGTCCACCGGAAAATGCGGTTCGGTTTCCGTCGCCTCCGGGGACGGTGCTGACGTCAGCAGCCGTTCGATGAACGGAACGAGCATTGCGGCAGTGAACTCGCCCGCGTGGGCGCCGACTACATATCCCCGCTGATCCACGGCAACGACCGTCGGCCACGCGGATACCGCAAAACCGCGCCATATCCTGAACTGCCGGTCGTTCACAACGGGATGCTGCGCCCCGAGTCGAATCGAAGCGTCCCGGATCCGCTTCGTTACACGCTCGGCGTGATATTTACCGCTGTGTACTCCAATGACTGCCAGTTGCTGCGGGTATCTCGATTCGAGCTCCCGCAACTGCGGAAGTACATGTATGTAGTTAATTCAACCGTAGGTCCAGAAATCGAGCAGAACGATCTTCCCGCGGAGATCCGCCAGCCGCAGTGCGCGGCCGCCTGTGTGCACCCAATCCAGACTTTCCGGAAACTCGGGGGCTCTTACCGATGGAAGTGAGGAAATTTCTTTCGTCATGACAATATGGAAGCAGTGAAGGTTGTCCCGCCTGCTGCATTATCCGGACTAGCTGTAGCATGACGGGACGACCGCATCATCGGGCCGGCGGCGGATTTTGCAATCCCTGGCCAGATGCACAGCCACACGGGTTTTCTGGCGTTATGCGGTGGGCGCTTACACGAAAACACAGTCGAGCCGAGATAGACATCGTCCCGCGTGTGGCTTTTCCCAGAAAACCGCGACCGACAGTAGACAGCGATGCGCTGACTATCACATGGATAGGTCACAGCTCCTTCCTGATACAGTCAGGAGGCGTGAACATTCTTACCGATCCGATCTGGTCGGAGCGCGCATCGCCGGTCTCCTTTGCGGGCCCTCGTCGGCTCGTACCTCCGGGAATGTCGTTCGACGACTTGCCTCCGATTCACGCGACATTCGTCTCGCACGACCATTACGATCATCTCGACGATCGCACCACAAGGCAGCTGATACAACGCTTTCCTTCGATGCACTGGCTCGTACCGCTCGGCGTAGGCCGGTTTCTGTCACGGCGCGGTGCTTCTCTGGTAGCCGAGCTGGATTGGTGGGATACCCTCGATCTGGGAATGTTTTCGGCCAGCTGTACTCCCGCGCAGCATTTTTCAGGGCGGTATCCATGGAACCGGGACGACTCCTTGTGGTGTGGCTGGGTGATACGCTTTCGGGGTCGCAGCGTTTTTTTCGCGGGAGACACTGCGATGCATCCTGAATTTCGCGCGATCGCCAGGAGACTCGGACCCTTCGATGCCGCGATTCTACCTATTAGCGCATATGAGCCGCGCTGGTTCATGCAGCCTGTGCACATGAATCCGACTGACGCGACTGGCGCCTACTGCGACCTGACTGATGTCTCGACGCGAACAACGGTGATGGTCCCGTCGCACTGGGGAAGATTCCGGCTCACCGATGAGCCCGTTGCTGAGCCGCCCGCAGAAGCGCTTCGCGCGTGGTCGGACGCGGGACTGTCGACTGACATGTTGTGGTTGTTCGCACATGGTGAAACGAGGTCACTCGCATAGCGCTGCGCATTTCGTGTATCGAATGGGGATCACATCTGTTATAGTTTGTGCGCGGAAGTTGCTATTGTCTCGCACGGACCTCTACATCGGAGCTCGTAACATGGCTGCAGCCAGGAAATCACGCGGTGGTTCGAAAAGTGGAAGGAAGAGCGGCGGGAGTTCGGGAGGCGGGAAGTCTGGTGCTGGTTCTGCAACCCGGAAGTCCTCAGGTCGCAAGTCATCGAGCCGCGGATCGTCAGGCCGCAAATCGTCGAGCCGTGGATCCTCTGCCCGCAAATCGACCGCCCGGAAGTCGTCAGCGCGAAAGACCACCGGCCGGAAATCTGCCGCACGAAAATCAACCGGTCGTAAGTCGTCGGCACGTAAGTCGTCGGCACGTAAGTCGTCGGCACGTAAGTCGTCCGCACGTAAGTCGTCCGCACGTAAGTCGTCCGCACGGAAATCATCTGCCCGCAAATCTTCTGCTCGGAAGTCGGCATCCCGCGGCGCATCGCGAAAGAGCAGCAGCGGTCGCAAAGCCTCACGGCGTCGTACAGTATCGACTGCCGCGCGTGTATCGCGCACCGCCAAATCGATGGTTGACCGCGTCGGTCGCGTGGCAACGGAAGTGGTACAGCAGGCAGTGGGCGGTGTCGAACACGCGGTCGATGCCACCAAGGAGTTCGTGCAGGATCGCACCTGAGTCGTGATGCCGGTGATGATTGGAGCAGGTGCTCGAATCGTCACCGGCGGCAGTACCCCTGCTCGCGATCGATAGTCGACGGAAGCTCTTCCTCCGCTCAGCGGGCGTTGTTGGGTACATGCTCATCGAGCCAGCCCCGAACTTCGCTGAACACCTGATCGCGCCCGTAGTCGACGGTGATGATGTGTCCCGCACCCTCGACCCATATCAACCGCTTCTTTGTTGATCCTGTTTCGGCCAATGTCCGTTCGGCAACTCGCGACGCAATTCGTGGATCATTCCGCGACTGAAGCAGAATAGTTGGTGCAGTAATCGACGGCAGCGCCTGTCTCGCGATTCCGCAAAGGCGCCACAGCTCATAAAGAAGTCGTCCGCTGTAAACACCGTATCCTAGATTTTTTTTCCTTTCCGACGGATCGAGTATTGAGCCGGGGCTTCTGCCCGCACGAGGGCCCGCGAAACCGCCCCACATCCAGTGCGATGCCGATGCCAGCCGGTAGGCGAACGGCATCTCCATATACGGGGCGAGCAATACAAGCGCACGCAGGTCCGGTGTCTCGGCCGCGAGTATCGCCGCCAGCGCACCCCCCATCGACAATCCGGCGATCGCCACGCGTGGATGATTCGAGCGTAAACGAGTCAGCTCGTCACGCGCGGCACCGAGCCAATCGTCGCGCCTCGACCTGGTAAAGGCCTGGACGTTTCGGCCATGTCCGGGCAGAAGAGGCGCGGTAACATCATACCCTGCGGCATGGAGCTCCCCTGCCAGCAGTCGCAGCGTTTGAGGCGTGTCTCCAAAGCCATGCAGGAGGAGAACTCCGTTAGAGCTCCCCTCCTGCAGATCGATCGACTCGGCGCCGGCGATTGTGCCGGCTTCCGATGACGGCCCTGAGTGCATCCGGAGTGGTTAAAGTACGGCGGGCTCCTTCGAGACGCTGAGCGCGGGTCGCACTTCAGTTCCGTCTCTTGAAATATGATGGCTGAGTGCGCCCGGCGCGATAAGATAGGCCATGCCGTGACGCTCCGCCGTGCCTGAGCCCACCAGCTTTCCCAGGGCAAGCGCGATTGATTCACGAGTCGCGCCCACCATCTCGCACAGCAGCCGGTGATGCTTCAGCTCGAGGCGAAAACGACCGTCCTCGCCAACGAACGACCGGTCGCGGCAGAGGCGCTCCAGCGCTCCCACCAGGCGCTGCTCCACGTTCTGCGACGCAAGCGCGTTGAGCTTCTCGAGAAGCTGGGACCGCTCGCCCATCATCTGCCCGAGAACCTGAATCGCCGGGCCGGGCTTCTCCCTGACAAATGCACGAAACTGTGCGCCGCTCAGATATAGACTTTCGGTATCCTCGGCCGCGTGCGCATCAGTGACGTACACCGCTCCCGGAGTGATTCCCTCGACCCCGAACGTCTCCCCGGGCGTCACTATCGCCGGAACGAATCCGCGTCCTGCGCGGGTTCTGTTGCGCAGTACGACGTGCCCCCGCAGCACTATGGAGACGCCATCAGCGGGAGCGTTCTGATGGTATATCTGGAAGCTGGGAGGCCAGGTGCTCCGCGCCGCATAGGGCAATAGCGCCATTACATCATCTGCCGTCAGCCGGGACCGTCGTTTCTGCGAGAATGAGGTTTGCATACAATCCTTTCTGACGCGCGTCCGTGATGGAGCAATGTCCGGGCAGCGGGATTACGCCATCTATTGACTCCCTTGTTTAACGTATTTGATCCAATGCGTTTCTGGCAATGTATGGATCCTTGCTGGCCCGTGAAATTCTACTCGTCGGGCTCCGCGATAGCTCTCGCAAGCGCTTCCCGGAGCGCTTGCTCGCGGTTTGCTGATTCGGGAACCGCCGAGGCAAATGCGGAGAAAGTCCGCATCATTTCGTCTTCCAGAATCTCGCGTGGATCAGCGACTCCGAGAAGCTCGAGATTCCGAATGGCGAGATGGCGAAGCAGCTTCACGGTCGCGGGGTTCAGCGCGGCAAGAGATGCGGGCGTGCATGGGGTCGGAACGGTTACTTCCTCGTCGCGCTTTCGCCTGCCTGCGTCCATCAGGGCGCTCATCGGGGCGAGTGCCACCACGAACGACCCTAGCGTATGTTCGCGCCACGCGCCAACAACCCCGCGCCTTCGAAGCCCCGCAAGAAGACGGAGAATCTCCTGCCGAATCACTCCGATTCCGCCCGGACTCTGATTTCCCCGCCCGGTTATCACCAGCACGTCGTGCGAGTTGTCGACCTGTCTTGCCCTGAGCCACGCATCCGCGCGCACGCGGGCATCCGCTGCGGAAGGAAGCGACTCTCGCAGATTGAGGATGCGTTCCATTCCAAACGTGGCCTCGTCGAACGCTTGCCAGAGCGTATTTTTCGACGGCTTTGATTTATTGTGGCTCAAGGCAGCCTTGCTCGACGCTGACTATGTGCTATCCGAGCCATCCGCATCTCCTTTCTACTTGCACTGTGCCGGCTCGCCCGCTGGCAAGCCGAACGCTGTCGTCACGGCTATTCTCCAGCCGGCGGGCGTCTTTACGAACACTCGCTCCGAGACGCCGCTCGTCGTCACCTTGTCCTGCGTTACCGTGTAGCAGTAGGTGCCGTAGACGACGCCACTCTGAAGCGCGACCACACGCAGGTTCCTGGCGATGAGCGTATCAGGCCAGGTTGTGTCGGTCAGTGCGCTCCAGTTGGTGTAGCCCAGCTGCAGGCCTCCCGGTCCGTTACGGGCGAGTGCGGGCAACTGAAGATACGTTGCCAGATAACGGGGCCTGTCTCGCTTGTGAATCGCATCGATGTTCGCCTCGAACAGACGGCGAGCTTCGACCGTGTCCTCGGTGACTGGTGCGACGTAGCTCGTACCTGCTGATTGCGGCGCGCATGCCACGGTGGCAGCGATCCCGATCCAGAACAGAAAAACTCGATGAGCTTGCATGGCTGAATGTTGCTGAGTTGGGTTTGCCGGCGCGTCATTGAGAGAGGCGATGTCCAGCCTCGCTGTCAGGTCAGAATTCGCTCGAGCAACGCGAGACCTCGCGCCAGCTCGTTCCTGGTCATCACGAGCGGAGGGAGCAGGCGCAGCGTGTGATCCCCTGCTGTTATGACGAGCAATCCCGCGTCCCATCCGCGTGCAACGATGTCTGACGCCTTTTCCACTACATCGATCCCCCACATGTAGCCAAGCCCGCGAACGGCGCGCACACGGCCAGACCTGCGCGCCATTTCCTGGAGTTGTTCTCCGAACCACTTCCCGTTGTCGCTCACCGACGCAAGCAGGAGAGGGTCGGACAGTCGTTGCATCACGTGTTCCGCTACCGCGGCGACGAGCGGCCCCCCTCCGAACGTCGTCCCGTGATCTCCGGCTCTGATTGTCGCCGCGATCTCGTCCGTGACGAGAACCGCTCCCATCGGAAGCCCTCCCGCGAGCGGTTTCGCAAGCGTCACCATGTCGGGCACGACGCCAAAACTCTCGTACGCGAAGAGGGTACCGAGTCGGCCGAGTCCGCACTGAATCTCGTCGAAAATGAGGGCGATACCGCGCTCGGTAGTGAGGCTCCGCAAATCGTGGAGGAGCTCATTCTCGATGACTCGCACACCACTTTCGCCTTGCACCGGCTCTACAATGAGGGCTGCCACCAAATCCCCATCGAGTGCAGCATCCAGCGCCGACAGGTCTCGCTCGCAGATGCTTACTCCGCCCGCCAATGGACGGAATGGTGCTCGGTATGCGGGCTTGTCAGTCGCCGCCAGTGAGGCGAAGAGGCGCCCATGAAAGCTCCCGCGCAGGGCGATGATACCGGTCTTGCCATCGGAGCCCGTCGCTTTCGCCCATCGACGCGCGAATTTGAAAGCGCCTTCGTTGGCCTCTGCTCCCGAATTGCAGAAAAACACTTTTGACGCGAACGATCTTGCGGTTAGCATCGCCGCCAGACGTTCGGCGGGCTCGGACCGGTATAGGTTTGAAACGTGGATCAGCCCGGTCCGGAGCGCCGTGTCTATCGCCCGCCGAATTCCCGGATCGTTATGGCCGAGCGCATTGACGGCGATTCCACTGCTGAAATCGAGATAGGCCTTGTCGTGCTGGTCGAATAGCTCAACACCATTTCCCCGTACGAATTGCATTGGGGCCCGATTGTACGTGGCGAGAAGGGAGAAATCCGAGCGAATATCTGACGCCGATTTCTCTTTCGTCGAGGCTATGGTCTGAATCACGTCGTGCCCGGTGTGAGGATTAGCGCCGTGCCCAGCGATCGATCGGTTACCGCGTTGAGGGAAGCAATTCGCACCCCTCTCACTCCGGCAGCCAGCGCAGCGAAACCCGCTTCCAGTTTCGCCCGCATTCCGCCGTTTACAACTCCGCGAGCGATGAGTTCATCCGCCTGCGCGGTATCGAGCGAAACCATGACCGCATTGTCAACGCTCATCACTCCCGGCACGTCCGAGATGAGCCACAACTCGGCACCGAGCGCGGCGGCCAGGGACGCCGCTGCGTCGTCTCCGTTCACGTTGATCGCTGCGCCCGATTCACTGGTCGCATCCCTGGCCAGCGGTGAGATCACCGGCATGTACCCGGCGTTGAGGAGCGTTTCGAGCAATCTGACTTGAATCAGCGATGGCTTCCCCGCCCTGCCGAGCTGCCCCTCCGGCATCGCTTGCGCTTCAATCGTTGCCGCATCCTCACCGGAGATCCCGACCGCGGGAATGCCGACAGCTACCAGTGCCGAAACAAGTCGCTTGTTCGCGCTCCCTGACAGCACCATCCGGAGGATCTCCAGGTCCTCGACCGACGTCACGCGCCGCCCATTTTCAAACGACGGCTCTCGCCCGAGCCTTCGCTGAAGCTCGGTGACTTCATCGCCGCCGCCGTGGACGACACACAGGTCACCGGCAGAATGGTCCCACGCATTCCGCAGCTGCCAAAACAGATTCCCGTCCGACTGAACACGGCCGCCGACCTTTATCACGATGCGCTTGCTCATGCCGGGAGCCCCATCTCTTCCTTCAATCCGAGCATCAGGTTGGCGTTCTGCACTGCCTGCCCTGCCGCGCCTTTCGTGAGATTGTCGATTGCCACGGTGATGATGAGCGTGGAGTGACTGACGTTGGCCGCACGACACACTGATATCCGGGCGACGTTCCGGTGCACGACATCGCGCAGCGACGGTGTCACGCTGCTGATTTCAATGAAACGCTCGCCGGCGTAGAATTCCTCCCAGACAGCAATGGGATTCTCTACCTCGATATTCAGCCGAACGACGATCGTGGCGAGAATACCGCGTGCAACCGGCAGAAGATGTGGCGTGAAGACGAGATCGGCGGTCGTCTCATGGCGCGCGAGGACGGCGCGCATCTCCGCGAGATGACGGTGCTCATTCCCCACGCCATACGCCCGAAAATCCTCGCTCACCTCGGCGAACATGAGATCGGTTCTCGCGGTGTAGCCCGCGCCGGTCACTCCGCTTGCACCGGCAACGGAAATAGTCGACACGGGCTCGATGATTCGACGCTGCATCAGTGGCGCAAGACCCAGCAGTATCGCCGTCGGATAGCAGCCCGGATTGGAAACCAGTTCGGCGCACGTAACTTCCGGGCGGGCCAACTCGGTCAATCCGTACGGAACTCCATTCGCGCCGTTGCCCGGACGAAGGTCGGCGGAGAGATCGACGACGCGGGTGCCGGCCTGCCGCGAGCGATTGACCCATTCCAGCGAGGTCCCGTGCGGAAGCGCGCTGAAGATTAGCTCCGCACTCTCCAGAGACGCATCATCGGCCGAGATAAAGGTTACTTCTCTGCCTGAAAACCGGACGGTCTCCCCGCGCTGTACATGGGCGGCTGCAAACTCCAGACGAAGCATCGGATGACGCTCGATCAGGAGGCACAGCTCGCGGCCCGCATAGCCGCTTGCGCCAAGAACTCCCACCGGAATTTTATGCACGATTAATGCATAACATTGCAATCACGACGAGTCAATTATTTTGGCGGAACACAGCGGGATGCGCGACTCTGCCAGCAATTGGCTGGTGCGGATATCCAGCGAGGTGCTAGTGCGGCTCTCCAGCAAGTAACTTGAGCCGCCGGACTACACGGTCTCTCGCCAATCCCGATCGGCAAACGATGAGGATGGTGTCATCTCCTCCAATCGTTCCGAGGATGTCCGGCCACGCCTCACCGTCCAGAGCCGCTGCAATCGGTTGGGCGCCGCCCGGCACGGTACGAAGTACGATCATCTCGCTGACGCCGTCGATCCGCAGAAACAGCTGAGGAAGCAGGGTTTCAAGCGCCGCCCTGCTTTCTTCGATAGTGCCATCCGTAACTGCGTAGCGAGCGCCCTCCGGCGTGGGAATCCTCGCCAGCCTGAGCTCGCGCAAATCCCGCGATAGAGTTGCCTGAGTCACATCCCAGCCGCGGTGAAGCAGCAGCTTCCGCAAATCCTCCTGGCTGCTGACTGCCCGGCCCTCCACCACCTCGAGTATCGCGGACTGACGTTCTCGTTTGTTGGCCATGTCCTCCCCTCCCTTCCAGGACGATATCACTCGCGCTCTCATAGAGCGAGTTCGGGGATCCTCTGGAGCATTGACCGTGCTGCCTGTATTGCTTAAATATACGACTCTTGTGAATAAATATTGAGGAGTATATGACGCGTACAATCGTGCTGGCGTACTCGGGGGGACTCGATACCTCGATCATAGTTCCCTGGCTCAAGGAGCACTACGACGCGCGTATCATCTGCGTCGCCGGCGATATCGGCCAGGGCGATGAGCTCGAGGGAGTACGTGCCAAGGCGCTCGCCTCGGGAGCCGACGAGTGCTACATCGAAGATCTCCGGCAGGAGTTCGTTCAGAATTTCATCTGGCCGACGCTTCGAGCTGGCGCCATCTACGGGCGCAAGTATCTGCTCGGCACCTCCATGGGACGGCCCCTCATCGCGCGACGACAGGTGGAAGTCGCGCGACGCGTGGGCGCCGACGCACTGGCGCATGGATGCACCGGCAAGGGGAACGACCAGGTTCGGTTCGAGCTGACCTACGCGGCCTTCGCTCCCGAGCTTCCCGTGATTGCTCCGTGGCGCGAGTGGGACATCCGAAGCCGGGATGACGCGCTGGAATACGCCGAGAAACACAATGTGCCGGTAGCCGCCACGCGGGAGAAGATATTTTCCCGCGACCGCAACATCTGGCACATCTCCCATGAAGGAGGAGTGCTGGAGGATCCTGCTCAGCCGCCGCCCGCTGACCTGTTCATGCTGACGACTGACCCCGAGCTGGCCCCCGACGAACCCGAGCAGGTATCCATCGGATTCAGCGAAGGTACGCCGGTGGCGGTCAATGGTGTGTTTCTCGATCCCGTTGCCATCCTCACTACGCTCAACGGAATCGCGGGACGGCATGGGGTCGGCAGAATAGATCTCGTGGAAGACCGACTGGTGGGCATGAAGTCGCGCGGCGTCTACGAAACGCCAGGGGGCACCCTGTTGTACACGGCGCATAGCGAGCTCGAACAGCTGATACTCGACCGTCGTACGCTTGCCGCCAAGGACTTAATCGCGCCACGCTACGCAGACCTCGTTTACGAGGGTCGATGGTGGACCACCGAGCGTGAGGCGTACGATGCTTTCGTGAATGTCACGCAGGAGCGCGTCACCGGCGGCGTCACACTCAAGCTGTACAAGGGCACCGTCTCCGTCGTCAGCCGGGCGAGTGAGTACGCTCTGTATGACGAGCGCTTCGTCACCTTTGGCGAGGATGACGTCTATCAGCAGAGTGATGCCGCGGGTTTCATTCGGCTCTATTCCCTTCCCGATCGTGTTCGCGCGCTTCGCGACCGCGACCTCGCCAGCCAGGCGGTCGCCCCGGTGTCGCCCGCCGATGAAACGCCGGTGCTTTCGGCATCCTGGCAGGACTGAATCCGGTGGACGGTGACGCCCCATCTCACAAGCTTTGGGGTGGACGATTCACCGTCCCCTCGGCAGCTGCGCTCGATGCGCTCAACCGATCCATTGGCATTGATTTCCGGCTCTGGCCGTACGATATCCTTCTCTCAAAGGCATGGGCGCATGCGCTCGGCGACGCCGGAGTGCTCACCATTGAAGAGCGAGAACAGATCGACAAGGGTCTGAGCTCCGTTTCCGAAAGCCTGATGGCGGGCGCTTTGCCGACGGCATCCGATGAGGATGTCCACACCATGATCGACCGGCTGCTGCACGCTGCGGCCGGCGACGTCGCATCGAAGCTCCATACAGGAAGGAGCCGCAACGATCAGGTAGCAACCGCAACTCGCCTCTGGACGATTGAAGCGTGCACCACGCTCGATTCTGCCATTCGTCTGCTTCAGCAGTCGATGATCGAGCAGGCGTCGGCTCATATGAGCGCGCTGATGCCGTCCTACACTCATCTTCAGCGGGCACAGCCGGTTTCAGCTGCGCATTGGATGCTGTCCCATTTCTGGCCACTCGAGCGCGATCGCGCCCGGTTCGCCAGTGTCGCACACAACACGTCCGTACTTCCGCTTGGCTCGGGAGCGATAGCCGGGTCTGCGTATCCGATATCTCGTCTTCTGCTGCAGGAGAATCTCGGTTTCGCTTCCCTGTCGCCCAACAGCATCGACGCCGTCGGCGACCGTGATTTCGTCGCTGAGATGCTCTTCGCGATCGCATTGCTTGGCGCTCATCTCTCTCGTCTCGCCGAAGATCTTGTTCTGTACGGGTCGAGTGAGTTCGGTTTCGTCCGTTTCGGCGAGGCTTTCACGACGGGCTCAAGCATGATGCCCCAGAAGAGGAATCCCGACGCACTCGAGCTTGCCAGAGCCTCGGGTGCCCGGACACTCGGCGAGCTCACAGCGCTGCTCGCGACTCTCAAGGGGTTGCCGAGCGGCTACAACAAGGACCTTCAGGACGACAAGCGAGCATTGTTCAACGCTGTTGATCTGATGACACTCGTATTACCCGCCGTAGCCGGAACACTGTCGGAAATCACGTTTGATGTGAAGCGAATGCGCGGGGCGGTATCCAGCACGATGATGGCGACTGACCTCGCCGATTATCTGGTAGGGAAGGGAGCGACCTTTCGCGATGCGCACGAAGCGGTGGGTGCTCTTATCCGCGAGACGGAGAGGAGAGGCTGCGAGCTCGATGACCTGAAGCCTGAGGTCTTTACCGAGGCCAATGGCCTGTTTGGCCCGGATGTGTCGGATTGGCTGGACCCGGTGGCGTCGACGGAGCGGCGGTCGGTTCCTGGAGGTACTGGCTCCGGCGCGGTGCGAGCGCAGCTCGAGGCGGCGAAGTCAGCATTGCTAGCCCGCTGAATCGGCTCAAGGGGCCAACCCTCACTTCGTTAGAATATTATCTAACACTATCCACAAAAAAGAACCCCGAAGTCCCGGGGTCCTTTTCTTTTCGCAGCTGTGGACTAGAAGCTGATTCCGAAGGTCACCGGAATGAACTGCGTGGAGAAGTTCTCGGTGAACACGTGGTGAAATCGCGCCTCGATGAACGTATTGAAGCCGCTCAGGGGGAACGATGCGCCGATTCCGCCATTGACGCCGAAGTCGGTCTCCTGGTCGATACCGGTGTCTTCGGCTTTCAGACCGTAGATGCCGCCGCCGCCGATGAGATAGGGGCGAATACCCGTGCCTGGAAGGCTATACACGAGGTTGGCGTTTGCTCCGATGATCCGGGTGTCAGGAACGCCGGGAAAGTCGTCCTTCGCGGAGAACTTGTTGTACATGCCGTCTACCCTTATTCCGATCGGACTACCGTAGGAGGTAAATCCAAGGGAAACGGTTCCGTTGAACCCGGTCGTCATGTCGTTGCCGAAATCGCCGACGGGGATTGCTGCACCGGCTGAGATGCCGAGGCTGACCGGCTTGGCCGATTGGGCAAAGCTGGTGGAGGCCGATAGGGCGGTGGCGGCTACTGCGAGCGCCAATGAAATGCGTTTGATGACCATAAGTATTGCTCCCTGCATGAGTTTGGTACTTGGTGATGTGTCTCGATACCCCAGTGTTGGGTAGCTAGTCTGTACCGTCGGGGCAGCGAATTGTTGCACCAAAAGCGCAGCAATTGCTGCTTGTAATTATCCTTGAAATGTAGGATAATTTAGTATGAGAGCGTATACCGTTGCCACTGCTGCCCTTACGCTCAATGTACGTGTCAAGTGGGTCGACAACACATTGTCTCACCACTCAATCCCCGGAGTCGTCCACAAACGGCAGGGTGTGACCCGCCGGCTTACGCCTCCAGCCATCGTAACTCTAGATATCGCCCTCCAGCTTACCGCCGAATTGTCGCTGCCCCTGGCAAAGGCAGTAGAAGTGGCCGCGCACCTCGTACATACCGGTGGGGAATCAGCTCAATGGAGATTCAGCGAGAATGGATTGCTGACGATGGACGTCGCGTCGATCCAGAAGGCGGTCACCGACCGGCTCGCCCAGGCTGTCGAGGTAACCCCTGTTCCGCAACGCGGAAGACCTCCCAAATAGAACGGGGCGCCTCGCGGCGCCCCGTTCTGATGCGGCAAAGAAAGCTGGCGCGGTACGGCGCTTCAGCTGCTCTTCGTGACGTTCTCGGCGGCCGGACCCTTCTGCCCTTCGACAATGTCGAACTCGACGGTGTCGCCTTCCGCGAGTGACTTGAAACCGTTGCCGGAGATCGCGCTGTAATGCACGAAGCAGTCCTTTTGCCCATTGTCAGGCGTGATGAAGCCGAAGCCCTTCGCATCATTGAACCACTTTACCTTGCCGGTCGTACGCATTCCTGCTCCTGGAAATAATCCCTGCCGGCTAACCGGTCAGAGACAAGCTGGTGGCCAGTCCAGAAAAATGAACTATGCCGAATGAAAAGCACTTGGAAAACCCAAGCTGGGCACCCAAGGCCTGGTTACAGGGGCAAAATTATACAACCAACCGGAAAGACGGACAATAGACAAAGTGTTCAAGTTTCCACGAGTCTCACATTTGTGATGTAGTACTCCGTTTCGGCAAAGCATGAGGTGGGCACTCCGCGATGTTGCTCGTACGAAACAGAGACGCGTTTGCCAAGGTTCTTCTCGAGCAGCTTCGCCATGGAATCGGACCGGACACTGAAGCGGAAGATCTCAGGCATCGCTCCGGGAAGGTTCGCCATGGCCAGCTCTCCCTCCCATGTCTTGCACAGCCATCCTTTCTTCGAAAGTTTCTGCACGTAGCCGGCTCGCTCACCGTTGGAGTACGTGTAACTGAGCGTAATGGCAGCCCATGCCGCAGCCAGACCCACAGGTATGAGTAACACGGAAAGGAGTATCAGCAGTCTCCAGTGGCGCTTCTTCCAACCGGGCTTCGATGCTGATGGGACTGAGGTGACTGTGTCGTTCATGCGAGGCTCCATTGATTAGCTTTAGTCCCTGGATGCAGAAAGATAGCAAATGACTTTCAGCCCGCGCCGCGAAACCGTCTCTGTGGCCGTAGGCTCTGTCAGTGTCGGCTCGGCTTACCCGGTGGTCGTTCAGTCAATGACGAACACGGATACAGCCGACCCTCAGGCGACGGCGGCTCAGGTTGCGGCACTGGCGGAAGCTGGCTCTCAGCTCGTCCGGATCACCGTCAACAACGAGCACGCAGCGGCGGCGGTTCCAGAAATTGTCTCCCGCCTCGCCGAGCGCGGCATCCACGTCCCGCTGATTGGTGATTTCCACTATAACGGGCATCTTCTCCTCGCGGCATATCCCGACTGCGCACGAGCCCTCGCCAAGTATCGGATCAACCCCGGAAACGTCGGCAGCAAGAGAAGGGACGAGAACTTCCGAACGATCGCCCTGATTGCCGCCGAGAATGGAAAGCCTGTGCGAATCGGGGTGAACTGGGGGTCGCTGGATCAGGACCTTCTCACTCAGATGATGGACGCCAATGCCATTCTGCCGGAGCCGCTGCCCGCAAAGCATGTCTATATGGAAGCAATGCTCGCAAGCGCCCTTCGATCGGCTGAACTTGCCGAAAGTGCTGGCATACCGCACGACGCAATAATCATCTCGGCAAAGGTGTCAGCAGTGCAGGATTTGGTGGAGGTCTACCGCCGTCTGGCCGAACGCTGTGACTTTCCCCTGCACCTCGGCCTGACGGAAGCAGGACTGGGTTCAAAGGGAGTAATCTCGAGTACTGCGGCGCTTTCCATCCTTCTCGCAGAGGGAATCGGGGATACGATCCGGGTGTCTTTGACTCCCAGACCCAACGGCGACCGCACTGAGGAAGTCCAGGTTGCACAGCAGATCCTGCAGTCGCTCGATCTCCGGCAATTCAATCCGCAGGTCACTGCCTGTCCTGGCTGCGGTCGGACAACGTCGACGTTCTTCCAGCAGATGGCGGAGGACATTCAGACCTACCTGAAGGAGCAGATGCCGGTGTGGCGGACGCGCTATCCCGGCGTTACGGACCTCAAGGTTGCGGTCATGGGTTGCGTAGTGAATGGGCCGGGTGAGTCGAAGCATGCCAACATCGGGATCTCGCTGCCAGGCACGTTCGAGGACCCCAAAGCTCCGGTTTACGTAGACGGAAAGCTGATGGTCACCCTCAAGGGCGAAAACATAGTTCGGGAGTTTCTTGTGATTCTCGAGAACTACGTTGAGCGGCGGTATTCCGAAGCGCCCGCTCTCCCTTCTCGCCAACCGGTAACCGTATAGCGGAGCGGACTAGCGCTCGCTCTCCAGCGCTGTTACAGCCGCGCGCAGCTCGGCCATTATCGGCTCGCTGAATCCGATTTCATCGAGCCGAGTGAGGACGGCACGGTACCACTTTACCGTGGCGGCCTGGCCGCCGCTGAAGCGCGACCACACCGAATTCGGATCCTCCGTCCTCCTCAGGTCGGAGAGAACTGAATTCGCATTGTGGACCTTGTCCGCGGCGCAGACCCAGCGGGCCTCGTCATTCGCTTCCGCGAGCCGATAAAGGTAGTCCTGCTTACGCTGGTCGGACGAAAGCTCGACTCCATCGTCGTCCAGACGCCGGTGCGTCACGCCCAGAACCATGGCCAGTACATCGGACCCGAATTTGTCACCGATCCTCTGTGTTAGCATCTCGCGCGTGTACCCATCGCGGACACAATCCTCGACGACATCGTGAAGTATTCCAGCAACGACTGTCTTGTCGTCCCGGCCATACCGGCTGAGGATCACCGCCACGTTGGCCGGGTGCGTAAGGTAGGGAAGCTTCGTTCCTTTTCTGACCTGGCGATCGTGGTGCTTCGCGGCAAACGCGAAAGCGTGATTGATCGTATCGCTATACCCGGGGCCGGTCGTCAAGAAATACCTCCGAACCACTTCATCATGTTTTCGAGACCGGCACGATCCTCGTCCCCAAAGGCACCGATCTGATCGGAATCGATATCGAGCACAGCTGTCAGGTGTCCGGATCGATCGAAGACCGGAACAACGATTTCGGATCGGGAGCGCGCATCGCACGTAATGTGACCCGGGAACAGTGATACGTCGTCAACGATAACCGTCCGGCCCTCTGCGGCGGCAATACCACAAACGCCCTTGCCAAACGGGATCTCCAGACACCCCACCGTTCCCTGGTACGGGCCAATCCGCAACATCTTCTGCGGCTCCGCTACGCGGTAAAATCCTGTCCAGAGATGTGCGAACGCATGATGAATCAGCGCCACGATGGTGGACATTCCGGCGACTGGATCGTCGATGCCCTCGAGTATATACGCTGCCTGGTTGCTCAGCTCCGGATATGCTTCTGCCAGCGGGATACCGCGAAGATCGAGCGTCGACTCAGCCATCACGACCACTACCTGCGCCCACGAGTGCGGACCCGTCGGCCGTCTGGCTGCTCCGAGGTCGTACGGGCTCATCGAGCGCTTCAATTACCGGCAGATCATCGTTCCACAGAACGAGCCCGTGAATGCGCAGGTCGAGCTCGCGAAGGTTTGACACCGAGGTCCGGAGCTCGGAAATGCGCGTGTGTCCGATGCGAGCGCACAGCACGATATCAGGGGCCGGAATGATGCTCGCTCCGCGTCGCTTGACATAAGCCGTTGGAGCCGCGATCACGATCAGATCGTAGCGCCTTTCCATTCGTGCGAAGTCTCCACGAATGCGCTCTGCTGCCTCATCTGACGGTGCTCCGGCGCGTTGTGTCCCGCTCGGCAGGACATCGAGCCAGCGGTCACGTCCGATCGCCGTGTGGACTATCGCCTCGCCCCAACCGGCTGTTTCGCTTACTATCCCCGACAGGCCCGGATTGGACGGTATCCTGAAAACGTGGGATACCGCGGATCTCGTGGGATCCACGTCAACCAGCAGGACACCTCGTGCTTCGTACGCCGCGGCGGCGGCGATATTCGAGGCGACGGTGGCGACGATGCCGGCATCGTCACCGGCAACCGTGACTATCGGAATGTTGGCCTCGGTCGCCGCGAGATGTAGATACAGCCTTCGATAGCTCTCGGAGATGACATCGATCAGCGGAGGTCCGGACACATCGGCCTGGCGCCGGCTTCGCTCGGCGACGACTGCGGCTGGTTCGATGACACTCAGCACGCGCACACCAGTTACCTGTTCGGCTTCACGCGCATCCGAGACCGTCGGATTCCGAAGTTCCAGCAGGAACGAAGTGGCGAATCCCAGCGAGAGCGCCAGCACTAGTGCCGCCGCCAGCATGGCGAGCGGAGGCGCTCCGACGTTGGCAAGATCACGCGCCTTTGTCGATTCACGATCGATCCGCTCATTCGTCGCTCGCATCTCGGCCAGTATGCGGATAGCGCTGGCATAGGCGCGCTGACTCACGACACGCTGCGCCGTGTATCGAGCCGTATCCACAGCCGCTTGTCGAGCCGACGGGGCAGGGGACGGACGCAGCATCCCGAGCTGAGCGCGCAATGTTCCGCGCTTGGCTTCCGCAATCGACTGAATGGATCGCCCTATCGCCGTCGCCCTGGACGTAAGCGCGACATAAACCGGATCCACCCCGCCTACAGTTCCAAAGGCATCGCGCTCGCGCTCGATTTCGGTGAGGGAGTCGAGCAGCACCTGCACCTGCGGATCGGAGCCCAACACCGACACCATTGCCAGGGCGCGGTAGGAAGAGGGAAGGGGCGCGTTGTCCGCACGTTCGATGAGACGATTCAGCGCCGTCACTACAGCGGCGATTGATTCCCGCTGCGCGATCAGCTCCGGCGGGAAGGTATCCACCAATGCCACAGGCGGCGGAGCAACCAGACGGCGGGAGACCTCGAGCATCGAGTCCGCGGTAACGATGTCTGCCGCGGCGCGGTTGCGAATGGCCACTGTTCGCATGGAGTCAGGGCGCACCTCGAGTCTCGCGGTAACGGTTACCGCCGCCTTCGTGGCTTCCCGTGGAACGAGCACAAACGCGATCAGGGCGCCAACGAACACGAAGCCCCCGACGATTCCCATGACCGCCAGCCGGCGCGAAGCGTTGCGCGACCGCGCCGACATCCACTGATAGTTGGGGCTGCTGAATGCCCGGTTCACTTGGTCTTCAAAGTTTCGACCGCCGACATAATGGCCAGCACCGCCCGTTCCTTCTCTTTCGCTTCCACATCGAGGGTCATGCGCAGGCCGAGCCACTCATGGGGAAAATCCTCGGGATCGATGAACTCCGCGTGAAAGCGCGGATTGCCCGCCTGCCATCCACCTTTCGGAGAGGAAATGTGCATCCACGGCTCATGCTCTCCCCATGTGCCGGTTGCGCGCCTGGTTGCCTCACTCACCGACATTCCGTCGGGATTGCAGCGGTGATGATGGATGTCATAGATGAATCGTATACCCAGTCGCTCACAAAAAGGGAGCAGGACGGCGGGGGCAAAGAGTCGATCGTCGTTCTCCAGTGCGACCAGTGATCGCGCCGGCACGTCCAGTCTCGTGACTGCTGCTTCCAGCCTCGACAATGCTTCCTCGGCGCCGCCGGCGCGACCCCCAACATGCAAGGTCAGCGCCTCTGCTCCTACCAGCTGCGCCACACGCGCCTGGTGTCGCATCTCCTGAAGCGACGCATCGGCAACGCGTTCCGACTCCGAGTTCAACACCACGAACTGATCCGGATGAAAGCTGAGGCGAATATCCAGCTTGCGCGCGAGCGCGCCGGCTCGTTGGTAGGCCGTCACGATCGCGACACCGTCGTCCAGGTCTGCCGGATCGTAGCCGCTCACCGGGTGTGTTGCCAGCGGCATGATCTGGCTGCTGATGCGAAAAGCGCCAATGCCGAGATCCGCGCAACGCTCGATTGCGGCTCCGAGTGCTTCGGCGTTCGATCTCACTATATCGGACAGGTATGCCCTGCGTGCATCGCCGGACAACGTGGAGACGTACCTGTGGGTCGCTTGCCTGAACTTGATGGGCGAATCGAGGAACTGGCAACAGAGGCCCCACCGCAACTCGCTCACGAAAAAACGGGAGCACCTTTCGATGCTCCCGCAATCCAGACCATCCCCGAAAACCGGGGCATGGAGCTACTGAACCGTAACCTTTCCCTTCATGTTCATCGCAAGGTGCGGCGTGCAGTTGAACGGATAGTTGCCGGGCTTGATGTTGGCGAACGAAACCGTGATGGACTCGCCGGCATTCATCTTCATCGCACTCGACAGCTGACCCATCTTCTCCGAGATATTCGCATCGAGCTGCGCCTGCACGTCTGCCGGAACCGTTGCGGGATCGAACGCGACGTTGTGCGGGCCGCCAGAGACGGTCGTGAACTTGATACCGTCGCCGGCCTTGACGATGATGTTGGCAGGCTCGAAGCGATAGCCCTGAGCGTCGCCGACCATCTTGACTTCGTGCGTGGTACCGGTGATGGCAGCCATCGTCGCCGATCCACCAGCAGGTGCGGGCGTGGTGCCCGCTGGCATCGCGGGGGCAGGGGCAGCCATCGAGTCGACGCCAACGGCCGTCGTGTCGCCAGCATTGCTATCGCCGCCGGCGCATGCGCCGAGTACAATGGCGCTCGCAGCGAGCGCAGTTAGGTAAAACCGCATTTCTAAAGGCCTCCAAAGCCGTACTAGTCGAACTGGTGAGAATTTCGCTCCCGGTGAGAGACTCACTCAGGAGATTGTGAATTTATTCACAAAGACTGCGGAAATCAACGCGCTGCGCGCTTCGGTTTCTTCCCCTTAACTCCCTGATACTCTCTCTGAGCCTCTGCGCTCTCCGCTTTCACCTCTGCGCCTCTTCTGTTACCGGAAGCTCGTGATGAGATCGCGCCGGAGCTTGGCCGGATCGCCGACGTACGCAAACCGTATTCCCTTCATGTATCGTCTGGCGACCCGCCTCACCGCCTCGGGTGTGACGCTCTTCAGTTCCTGGACAAATCTGTCGCCGGCCCGGTAATCCCCACGGTACAGCTCCGCGCGCGCAATGAAGTCAGCTTGGGCGCCGTTAGTCTCGTTATCAAGGAAGTATTCGGTGAGGAACTGTTGCTCCAGGCGCTTGAGACCTTCCCGGTCCAGCAATCCCTCCTGAAGCTCTACTACCGCCGCACGCATAAGCTTCAGTGTCGTATCCGGCGAGGCCGTGGAGACGTAAAGCCCGCCGGCACTCGCGGCCCTGTCCAGAAACGGTGCATGAACATCATAAGTGAGATTCTGCCGCGTCCTGATTTCCGCGAACATTCTGCCCGTCAATACTGAGGTCGCAATCCGCAGCGCCTGATAGTCATCACTGTTAGCCAGCGGCCCGCTGAAATATCCGACGATATAGTTGGTGGGAAGGGAGCGCTGTTCGATGACTACGGCTGGCTCTCTCTCGGGCAACCGGGCTGGAGGCGTCCACCGGTAGCTTCCCAGAGGCAGGGTAGCGAGCGTGCCGCGCACCAGGCGCTCGACGCGTGCGCGGTCGACATTGCCGACCACCACGAGCATCATTCTGGATTTTATCAGGTGACTGTCGCGATAGTCACGCAAAGCTTTCGCGTCAATGGCGGA
>Ga0136617_10000009_pt1 | contig 114094 bp, 100 predicted proteins | sample AntDrymUQ3222106_2_FD_129672 | JGI IMG/M metagenome (GOLD analysis project Ga0136617, IMG submission 129672) | Polar desert sand microbial communities from Dry Valleys, Antarctica - metaG UQ322 (21.06) | ecosystem: Environmental > Terrestrial > Soil > Desert | place: Antarctica: Dry Valley...
TGAAGTAACGTCTGACGGACGTTGGCTGATTTATGCCGCCATCAAACATTGGACTTGGACTTTGTGGAAAAAACCGTTGGACGGCGGCGAAGCGGTGAAATTATCGGAGCAACTTTATGAAGATGCGACAGTTTCGCCCGACGGCAAGCAGATTCTTTTTGGTTATTATGTAAAAGATGCGGCGGACGGAAATCCTTGGCGAATAGCCGTGATGCCTTTTGACGGCAGCGCGCCGCCTAAACTGCTCGATTTGCCGTCTCCGCTTGCATATTTTGATTGGTCGGCGGACGGTCAATCCGTTTATCTGGTTAAAAAAGTTGATGGCTCGAACGTCTGGCAGTATTCGCTCGACGGTAAACTCATCAGGCAAGTAACCGATTTCCCCGCCGAAACTCCCGGCTACATCATCCACTTCGCCTGGTCGCCAGACGGCGAACAACTTGCCCTCACACGCGAAACAAAACTCAGCGATGCGATTTTAATCAGCGATTTCAGATAAGACTTCCGACAGTCATTCAGCGATTCATAGCTTCTTCATCGCTATCTTGCGTGTCGCCGCGCAGGATTTGGAATAACTGATTAGATGTTAAAATAAAAAGCGAAGAGTTGTAAATTCTTCGCTTTAGCTGCGGTAATCTTTTGTTAAATTATCCTTTTCTCAATTCCGTCAAAATTTGTTTAGTAACGGCTTTGAGTATATCAAACACCCCGACGCCCTGCGAAGAAGCCGTCACTTCAAAAACCGGCTTGCCTTTGCGCTGTAATTGTTTGGTTAATTCGTCGTTTTAAAACCACGCACCGTGCAGAGTTCTAGCGGCAAAAAATCGAAAAAGCGTTTAGCGTTTCTCTCCGTCATAAGGGTAAACAATTTATCTTTAGCCTGCGGCGCGGTCGAATATTTTATTTATGCATTCCATCATAAAACATTATTGATAACTCAAAAGAAAAAATGTTAAACTTTTGTCTAAACAATTCACTTAACAAATTACTCTTTAGGATTTCTTTAATTTGAAAAGCACTTATAAAGAATCGTCATCTACAGATTTACCTTACTAATGTTTTAAAAGCCTTCTCATAAAAACAAATGAAGAATCATTCGTTGTCGCAAAGTTCACCCAGATTAAATTGCGTCGCTATCGGCGGTGGAAACGGGCTTTCAACCGTTTTATCGGGTTTAAAAAAGTTCGTTGGAACTAGCGAAATCGAGTCTGTGCGGCTCGATAAACTTTCGGCAATCGTCGCCGTTTCCGACGACGGCGGAAGTTCAGGCAGATTGCGCGATGAACTGCAAATGCCTCCGCCAGGCGATATCCGTAACTGTATGGTGGCGCTGTCAGAAGACTCGCATCTGCTTTCAAAACTTTTTCAATATCGTTTTCGCGGGCGGGGCGACCTTGGCGGACACAGTTTCGGCAATCTTTTTCTCGCGGCGCTTGCGGAAGTTACGGGCGACTTTGCCGAAGCCGTTCGACTTTCTTCGGAAATTCTGGCAAGCAAAGGTCATATATATCCGGCGACGACGGCAGATGTTCGTCTTACGGCAGAACTTGCGGACGGCTCGATCGTGCGCGGTGAAACAAACATTTCAAAGATTGGAAGTAAAATTACACGTCTGCGTTTAGAACCGGAAAACTGTCCGCCTCTGCCGCAGGTTTTAGCTGCAATTGATGAAGCCGACATTATCACCGTCGGACCTGGATCGCTTTTTACCAGCCTTTTGCCGCCGATTTTGGTTGATGGCTTGGCTCAAGCAATCGCCGACTCTCCGGCGGTAAAAGTTTTTGTCTGCAACTTAATGACGCAGCCGGGAGAAACGGACGATTTTTCCGCGCGAAAACATCTTGAAACGGTGCGCGAACACGCGCCCGCAATCAGTTTTGATTATGTAATTGTCAACAACCATCCGATTAACGACGAACAAAAAGCTCGTTACGCTAGCGAAGGAGCGAGACAAATCGGCATTTCAAATTCAATTCTGCCGGAAACGATTGAAGACGCGGAAATTCTTTATGGTAATCTATTGGACGGAAACGAAAAAGTGCGACACGACCCGGATAAATTGGCGCAAATTATATTATTATGCGCGGTTCAACCGAAAACTTTAACAGTGAGCAGTTAGCGAAAAAGCTTTATCATAGATAAATAAATCCGCTCGCCGCTGACTTTGGGAAAATATGGAACAATCAGCTTCCGACGAGCAAAAAACCGAACAAAAAACTCTCGATGTGCTTGTTTTAGCCGCCGGATTTGGAACCCGTATGCGGTCGAATCTGGCAAAGGTTCTGCATCGACTTGATAATCGTCCGCTGGTCAATCACGTTTGCCGCACGGCAACGGCGCTTGCACCGCGCAAGATTTACGTGGTTATCGGGCATCAAGGCGAAGACGTTAAAAATGCGGTTTTAAATGAGTTGGACATCGAACACGCCGAATTTGTCTGGCAAAAGGAACAACTCGGCACAGGCGACGCGGTTAATTCGGCGCGCCAATTTTTGGAAAATGAAGACTCGACGCTTTTAATTCTTTCCGGCGACGTGCCGATGATTCGCGCCGAAACCTTAGCGGCACTCGTTCAGCAGCATTATAATCATCGTGGTAAAGGCGCAGCCTGCACGATTTTAACCGTCAAGCTCGAAGACCCGACCGGCTACGGGCGCATCGTGCGCGATGAGGAAGGAGTTTTTGACAAAATTGTCGAACAAAAAGACGCCAGCACTGAAGAACGCTCGGTAAAGGAAGTAAACTCAGGCATTTATTGTTTCGATACCAAAAAACTTTTCTCCGCATTGTCCGGCGTTCAAAATAACAATGTTCAAGGCGAGTATTATTTAACCGATGTTCCCGGTCTTTTGCGCGACACGGGCGAAAACGTCTCACTTTATCAGCACACGGACGCACGCGAAGTTTCCGGCATTAACAACCGCGCTGAACTTGCCGAATTGGAGCGCATTCTGCGCCGCCGGACAATTTCGCGGATGATGCTCGATTACGGCGTTAGTTTTATTGACCCGACAACCGCATATATCAGCGAAGCGGCAAACATCGGGCGCGATACTGTAATTTATCCGAATGTTTCCGTCGAAGGTGAAAGCGTCATCGGCGACGGCTGCACGATTCGCGCGGGAACGCGCATCACGAATTCGCGCATCGGTCGCGGCGTCGAAATTCTCGATAATTGCGTGATTGCCGATTCGGAAATTTCCGACAATTGCACAGTCGGACCGTTTGCACACTTGCGTGGACAAGCAAAAATGGAAGAATCCGCTAAGGTCGGAAACTTTGTCGAACTGAAGAAAACTATTCTCGGAAGAAACTCAAAAGCAAGTCACTTAACTTATCTGGGCGATGCGACCATCGGCGAGCGAACAAACATCGGCGCGGGAACGATTACCTGTAATTACGACGGTAAAAACAAACACGCGACCATTATCGAAGATAACGTAAAAATCGGCTCTGACACAATGCTTGTCGCGCCTGTTCGCGTCGGCAACGGTTCGATAACAGCCGCCGGTTCGGTTGTTACCAAAGACGTGCCGCCCGATTCTTTGGTAGCGGGCGTTCCTGCCAAAATAAAAAAGAATTTAAAGGAAGAGGAAGAAAAGAAATCAATGGAAGTATGAAAATTTGAAGGAAAATTCATTCTTCATTCTTCATTCTTTGTCCTTCAAAAATTATGTGTGGAATTGTCGGATACGTCGGAAATAAACAAGTTGTGCCGTTAATTATTGACGGCTTGAGAAAACTGGAATATCGCGGTTACGATTCGGCTGGCATCGCCGTCGTTGATGAAAATAACGATTTAGCGGTGCGCCGCGCCGAAGGAAAATTACGCAATCTCGAAGAGTGCATTCGCCTGAAACCTCTGGACGGAACTTACGGCATCGGGCATACGCGCTGGGCGACGCACGGGCGACCGACCGAAGAAAACGCGCATCCGCACCGCGACTGCACGGGCAGAATCGTCGTCGTGCATAACGGAATTATCGAAAATTACCTGCAATTAAAAGCCGAGCTGCGGGCGAAAGGACACGATTTCAAAACCGAAACCGACACGGAAGTCGTCGCGCATATGGTTGAAGAATGCCTTAAAACCGGCGTTACATTTGAAGAAGCGGTACAAAGAAGCGTTCAACAGCTTAAAGGAATTTTTGCGCTTTCGATAATCTCCGCCGACGAATCCGACAAAATCATCGCCGTCCGGGAAGGTCCGCCGGTCGTCATCGGTTTAGGCGACGGCGAATTTTTTGTCGCTTCGGACATTCCCGCGATTTTGCAGCACACGCGCGACGTTTTTTATCTCGGTGAAAAGGAAATCGCCATTTTGACGAAAGATTCTGTTCGCGTTACGGATTTTGACGGAAACGTCGTCGAGCCGAAACAACAGCGCATTACTTGGGACCCGATAATGGCGGAAAAAGGCGGCTTTAAGCATTTTATGCTGAAGGAAATTTACGAACAGCCGCGAGCCGTGCGCGATACTGTGCGCGGTAGATTGTCCTTAGATACGGGCAAAGTTTACCTCGACGCGATGAATATTTCCAAAGAAGATTTTCTCGGCGTTACGTCAATCAAAATCGCTGCCTGCGGAACAAGCTGGCACGCCGCTACCGCCGGAAAATATATGATTGAAGAACTTGCCAGAGTTCCGGTCGAAGTTGATTACGCGTCCGAGTTTCGTTACCGCAATCCGGTTTTAGATGAAAACACTTTGCTTATTGTTATCTCGCAATCGGGCGAAACCGCCGATACAATTGCGGCGATGCGCGAAGCCAAGCAAGCAGGCTGCAAAGTTTTGGCGATTTGTAATGTGCAAGGCTCGATGATCACGCGTGAAGCCGACGGTACAATTTTAACGCATGCCGGACCGGAAATCGGCGTCGCTTCGACCAAAGCATTTACCGCGCAGATGATTGCAATTTATCTTTTTGCTTTATATTTAGGACAATTGCGCGGAAAAATTGACGAAGAACGCGCAAAATTTCACGCCCAGCAATTAGCCGAACTTCCTTTAAAGATTGAACAAATGTTAAGCGACGCCGATACAATCGAAGAACTGTCGAGAGAGTTTTTCCGCGTGCAGGATTTTCTTTATTTGGGACGCGGAATAAATTTTCCGGTCGCTTTGGAAGGCGCGTTAAAGCTCAAGGAAATTTCCTACATTCACGCCGAAGGCTACCCGGCAGGCGAAATGAAACACGGACCGAACGCGCTGATTGACGAAAAACTTCCCGTCGTTGTCATCAACACACGCGAAAAGGGAAACGAAGCGAGCGAGTTGCGCTACGAAAAAACGCATTCAAACATTGTCGAGGTCAAGTCGCGCGACGGCATCATTCTTTCAATTTTGACCGAAGGCGACGAAATGAGTTCCGTTGTTTCCAACCATGTTATCGAGATACCGGAAACATCTGATTTGCTCGCGCCAATTCTTTCAATCGTACCTTTGCAACTGCTCGCTTATCACATCGCTGTCCGACGCGGCTGCGACGTTGACCAGCCACGAAATCTGGCGAAATCTGTAACGGTTGAGTGATTTTTGATTGCAGATTGTTCGACAATCTGCAATGATATGGCTCTGGACAAATTTCGCCAAGGAGCAAAAAGATGAAAATAAAAGCGTTGTTAGCAATATTATTTTCCGTAATGTTGGTATTTGGTTTGGCGACGATTACAAATGCTCAGACTAAGCCGGACGAAAATCAGAAATCAACCGATAAACAAAAAGACGACGGTGAAGATGAAGAAGTTTCGTCGGCGGAACGAAAACAAGTTAAAATCTCTGCTGAGCAAGCCAGACGAACCGCGCTCGAAAGAGTTGCTGGGACAATAATCGAAGAAGAATTGGAAAAGGAAAACGGCAAAATCGTTTATTCGATTGAGATTCGTGACACAAATAAAAAAGTCTTTGATGTAGAAGTTGACGCCAACACCGGCGCGATTGTCAACGTCGAGGAAGAAAACGAGGACGAAGAAAGCGGTGATGATGACGCCACAGAAAAATCAAAAGAGTCAAAAGAAAAATCTCCGGTAAAAGATTAAAGTTGTCAGAAAAGTTCTGAATTAAAAATTATTTAAATTCAAAAAGTTTGCCGCTTCGATAACGGAACGGCAAACTTTTTTGTTTAGATTTGCGATTTGTCCGCGTTCGTTTTCATCTGTTTTTATCTGTGTTAATCTGTGTCTTTATTTTTTGAGCGAGAAATTATCAATAATTATATGTTAGACAGTTTAGGAAATTTGGAACGCACGCACACTTGCGGCGAGCTTCGCGGTGAAATGGTTGGAAGCGAAGTTGTTTTGATGGGTTGGGTGGCGAAAAAGCGCGATTTCGGCATTTTTACATTCGTAGATTTACGCGACCGTGAAGGCGTAACGCAAATCGTCTTTAGCGAAGAAACCGCAAAAGAAGCGCACGCGAAGGCGAAAAATTTGCGCGGCGAATTTGTCATTGCGGTTAAAGGAACAGTTGTCGAAAGAACGAAAGAAACTATCAACGACAAACTTTCGACCGGCGAAATCGAAGTTCAGGCGAACGAGATTTTAATTTTAAACGACGCGAAAGTTCCGCCGTTTCAACTCGAAGTCGCCGGTTCGGAAAATTTAGCGAGCGAAGATTTGCGCCTTAAATATCGCTATCTGGATTTGCGACGCCCGCGTCTTCAGCAAAATCTAATCACGCGCGGGAAGGTTTTGATGAAGATGCGCGAGTTTATGAACGAGAACGGTTTTCTTGAAATCGAAACGCCGATTCTGCTGAAATCAACGCCCGAAGGCGCGAGAGATTTTATCGTTCCGTCGCGTATTCACACGGGAAAATTTTTCGCGCTCCCGCAGTCACCGCAGATTTTGAAACAGCTTTCGATGATTGCCGGTTTTGACAGATATTTTCAAATCGCGCGTTGTTTCCGTGATGAAGATTTGAGTGCTGACCGACAGCCCGAATTTACGCAGCTCGATATTGAGATAAGTTTTGCCAATCAGGAAATGGTTTTTCGCACTATGGAAGGCGTTTTGCGCGAAGTTTTTACGTTGTCCGAATACAATTTTGAAACCACGTTTCCGCGAATGACTTACTTTGAGGCGATGCGCCGTTTCGGAAGCGATAAACCTGATTTGCGTTTTGAAATGGAACTGAAAGATTTGTCGGACGATTTGCGCGAAACCGATTTTGCGCCGTTCAATGAGATTTTGAAAAACAAAGGCGAGATAAAATGCGTTGTGGCGCGAGGCAAAGCCGATTATTCGCGCAAACAGTTGGACGAATTGCAGGAATTTGTCAGGCGTTACGGCGCGTCGGCACTCGCCTGGATAAAAGTCGGCGGTGAAATTTCGTCTTCGCTTTTGAAGGTTTTAGGCGCAGAAAAAATTGAGCAATTAGCGCAAACAGCTAACGCGGAAAAAGGCGACGCGGTTTTGATTGTCGCAGGCAAAAAATCAGTCGTCGCGCAAAGCCTCGGCGCATTACGAATTGAAATCGCCAGACGCGAAAATTTGATTCCGAAAAATGTTTATAAACCGCTTTGGGTCACGGAATTTCCGATGTTTGAATATAACGAAGACACGGGAAATTACGACGCGATGCACCATCCGTTTACGTCGCTGATGGACGAAGACGTGCCGCTTTTTAAACGCGCCATCGAAGACGGCGAAACCGAATTGTTGGGACGAATCCGCGCCCGCGCTTACGACATCGTGGTCAACGGCTACGAAATCGGCAGCGGCTCGATTCGTATTCACCAGCGCGAAATTCAAAATCTGATTTTCAAAGCGCTCGGTTTAACGCCGGAAAAAGCGCGTGAGCGGTTCGGATTTTTCCTCGAAGCGCTCGAATACGGAACGCCGCCGCACGGCGGATTTGCCGCTGGAATTGAAAGAATCGTGATGCTCCTGTGCCAGACGGACAACATCCGCGACGTTCTCGCTTTTCCAAAAACCGCGTCGGCGCAGGATTTAATGATGGATTCGCCAGGCACGGTTGATGCGGCGCAGTTGGTCGAGCTAGGAATAAAAATCACGGAAGAAATTTAAAGCAAATTATTTTATTTTTCCGTATTTCCGCAAAATCATTAGCGTTTTATCAATTGGCAGTGCTTCAACCGTGCGGTTTTCTTTTCCGGTAACAGTTGTCGCGCGAAACAGCGAATTGTAAATCGCTTCTTCCGTTGCTTCGATTGTCGCTAAAAAGAGCGGCGACATTGCATCGTTCGACAAAAGTTTAACATCGCGTGGAGTGCGGTTTTCGCCCGTAGATTTGATACGAACTTCCGGTGCAGTCGAGAAAGCGATAGCGTAATCGCCGCTGCCGTTTGTTGCTGACGAACCGGTTCGCGCCAAGCCCATCATCGAACGCGCCGCCATTCGTTTTAACTGCCGCGCATCAACCGGAGCGTCAGTTGCAATCACGATAATAATCGAACCGTCTGCCAAATCGTTGATGTCGTTTTTATTCTGCGAAACGGGCGGCTTTGAATTTTCGTTTTTTTCAACAATGTCTTTGAGATAATACTTGCCGAGTTCAACGCCAACCGGCGCACCATCAATTGTTAAAACGCCGCCGAAATTTGTCTGCACGAGAACGCCGACAATGTAATTGCCCAAAGAGGCAGGCAGACGGCGTGAAGACGTGCCGATTCCGCCTTTAAAGCCAAAGGCAATTGTTCCTGTACCCGCGCCGATTGAGCCTTCTTCAACTTTACCTGTTTGTGCCGTTTTGATTGCCGCGAAAACGTCTTTGCGTGTGATGTGTCGCCCGCGAATGTCGTTCAAAAAACCGTCATTGGTTTCGGCAACGAGTGGATTGATTGATTGCACGTTTTCATTGCCGGGCAGAGTAAGCATATAATCAAGCAAAAAAACGCCGACGCGTGGAACACTCAAAGTCGAGGTCAGCAAAACAGGCGTTTCGATTTCGCCAAGTTCATTAACCTGCGTAGAACCCATCAATTTGCCGAAGCCGTTTCCGACAAAAACCGCGCCCGTAACTTTTTCCTGAAACAAATTTCCACCGTGCGGCAGAATAGCTGTAATGCCGGTTCGGACGTTTTCATTGCGGGTAACCGTTGTATGACCAACGCGGACGCCCGGCACATCTGTAATCGAATTTAGTTCGCCGATGGGCAAAATCCCAATCTTTAAACCCGTTTCGCGTACGCGTAGACGATTGTTTTTGGTCATATTCGTTTGAGCAAAAGATTCCGCATTTGCCAGAAAAATCAGCGCCAGAACAAAAATTTTTTGTATATTTGAAAATGATATCTTCATAAAATTATTTTAACGTTAGTTCTGATTATGAGAAAATACACTTCAAATTTTTCGAACTAAACTTGACACGATGTCGTAAAATCAAAAAACAATGGCAAAGAAAAAATTCGACACAAATCCGCTTGACCCGGAGTTTCCGCAAAAAGTTAGGGAAGCCGAAACTGTGGCTTTGCCGAAACGGAGCGAAACCGAACCGATTCCGCCGCCGAGCGTGACCGAAGAACAAACGCGCCGTTTCAGCGACACGAATTTTGCCCCGTATTCTTCACCTTACGACGGGCGGCAAGTTCCGAATGTTTATCAAACGGCGCGGCTTAATTCAGATGTCGGAAATTCGTCTAAACGCAAAATCGGAAGCGTCGGATTGCCGGAAAATATTTTGACGGCGCTGCCTTATCTTCCGTGGTTTGTCGGTTTGGTTGCGGGAATACTCATTCTTTTATTTGTTCCGAAAAGCGAAACGAAAGTTCGTTTTCACGCGGCGCAAGGTCTAGCCGCGCATATCGGAATTTTAATTGTCACGACAATTTTAGGCGGCGTCGGCAAGATGACCGATTTGGCTGATATTGGAAATTTTATTTTTCAGCTTGCGACGACGATTATGTTGATTATTTTCGCGGTTAAAGCGTGGCAGGGAAAACCCGTGCATATCGAATCGGTTGACGATTTGACCGAGTGGCTCGAAGAAAAAATCAAGCCGCGCAATTAAATTTTTAATCAAAGGAGAAATCAAAAATGTATTGCTCTACTTGCGGAAATGAAATCAAAACCGAACTAAATTATTGCAATCAATGTGGCGCGCGAGTTGATAAAACGGATGGCGGCGATAGTTCCGGCGCAGCTTATTTGTCAATGGCGACGGGTTTTGTCTGTCTCGGCGGCTTGGGTTTGACGGTTGGTTTGATAGCGATGCTTTTGAAAAACAATGTTGCTCCCGAAGTGATTGTTATACTTGCGCTGGCTTTTTTGTGCGCTGTTTTCGGCATTAGCTGTTTGATGATTCAGCAGATTTCGAGAATGACAAAATCGGCTTTGGGCGAGAAAACTTTTGAGAAACCGAATCCCGCCCAACTCCGTGCAATGAACACCGCGCAATTGGAAGAATATCGCCAACCGGCGATGAGTGTTACGGAAAATACGACGCGCACGCTTGATGAAGTTTTAGTGGAAAGAAAGTAGGTTTGCGGGCATAACTTTTCATTTCGGAGGAAATTATGTATTGCTCAAAATGCGGAACTTTGGTCAACGACGAATTAAACTATTGCAACAGTTGCGGCGAAAAACTTGCTAAAGCGAAAGAAAAGGACGCGCCGAAATCAATGCTTGACGACATCTTAACTTCGCTGTGTTTTATCGCCATTTTCGGGTTTGTGTTTTTTGTCGGTTTAATGGCTATTCTTTTGGACAAATCCATTTCTCAAGATTTGGTTATCGGGATTGCGATTGCTTATCTTTTAGTGCTTTTCAGCGTTTGTTTTATGCTGCTTCGCCAAGTTCCGAAATTAATTGACGCCAATTTGAAAGAAAATAAAGCGGAAAAATCCGAAGCGATTCAACCCGCGCAGCTGTCTTCGCCGACAACGGCGCAGCTTGAAGAACCGCGCGAACCTGTAATGAGTGTTACGGAAAACACAACGCGAACATTTAATAAAATTCCGCGCTAGGAAAATTAAATTTTCTAAACGCTTTCCGTTGCCAACGCGCCGCGTCTTTCATTTTTCAGCTTAAACAAAGCGGTGATAACAAGATAAACTGCCAGACCAATCAGTGTTAATGACGCCAATCCGTTGACGAATTTTATATCGAAACCGTTTGCCGCTTGAAAATTTCCGACAACCAAACTCGTTAAAGCCCACAACGTAATTACAAGAACAAAAAGCATCGGAACGAGCGTAAAAGCGATTCGTTGACGCGCCTCGTAAAGCCAAGCCGTAATCGAAAGCAATGTCAGCGCCGCGAGCAGTTGGTTTGACGCGCCGAACAATGTCCAAAATTCATTCCAGCTTCCTTTCGGCGCAATCAAAACGCAAACGAACGGCACGATAATCGTTACGAGCGTTCCGACAATCGCGCCGAGTTTTCCTTTCAAACCAAATAATTCTTGAACGATGTAACGACCGAGCCGCAGGGAAACATCTAAAGTGTCGAAGACGAAAGTCGAAAAAGCCATCGCGCCGAAGGTAATCGCAAACGGCAAATTTTCTTTGCCGATGATCAAAGTCAAAAATTCGCCGATGCCGATGCCGTAAATTTTTCCGGGCGAAACGCCTTTCACCGTTTCGGACGCGACAATCATAATCGTGACGAGCGCGATAAAAGCGACGAAACCTTCCGCCAGCATCGCGCCGTAACCGACGGATTTTGTGTGCGATTCTTTGTCAATTTGCTTTGAAGTCGTGCCGGAACAAACCAGTCCGTGAAAGCCGGAACACGCGCCGCACGCGATGGTTACGAAAAGAAACGGAAAAAGTATTCCGGTCATTCCGCCAACGTTCCAGGATTTGAAAGCGGGCTGCGCGATTTCGTAATTGCCGAAAAAGATTCCGACGATACCGACGGCAATCGCCGTGTAAAGCACAAATCCGCCCAAATATCCGCGCGGCTGAAGCAGCGCCCAAACCGGAACTAGGGACGCGACGATGCAGTAAATTAAAATCAAAACGCCCCAGCTTGTTTGGTCAAGTAATAAAACAGTTGAAAATTTTGTGCCGACATAAGAAAGCGCAAAAGTTGCGGGAACAAAAACGATTGTCGAAAGCCAAAGCGGTGGTTTCAAGTATCTTTCGACTAAACCTAAAACAATTGACAAACCCAAATACATCACGCTGGCAATCGCAACCGCGCCGCCTGCGTTAAATTCGCCGATGCCTTGCAATTCTTCGGTTCCACCGACAAAAGTTCCAGCCGTTATATCGGTAAAAGCGACGATGACATAGATGAGCGCAATCCAGATAAACGCCATCATCGCTCGTCCGGCGCCGCTGCCTAATTTTTCTTTTGTGATTTCGGCAATCGAAGAAGCATTGTGCCGCACGGAAGAAGCGAGAGAAGAAAAATCGTGAACCGCGCCGATTAAAACGACGCCCAAAGCAATCCACAAAAGACACGGCAGCCAACCAAACGCCTGGCATGCGATAATCGGACCGGCAATCGGACCCGCCGCCGCGATTGCCGAAAAATGTTGTCCGAAAAGATAAAAAGGTTTTGTCGGAACAAAATCTGTGCCGTCGTTGATTCGATTTGCCGGAGTCATCCGTTCGTCGTTTAATTTGAATTGTTTTGCAACCCAACGCCCGTAAGCGAAATAACCGAAGACGAGCCAGAAAAGAAAAACGATTGCCAGAAGCGTAAGCATTGTAGAATTCTCCGCGTTCGATTTGATAAATCCGAAGCGAAATAAATTTACGATATTTTAAGCATAAACGGCAAATAAAAAATTAACCGCAGATGCACGCGGATTAACACAGATAAAAATAGGATAGACAAGAAAAGACAAAATAATTTAATGCTTTTTTATCCTGAATATCCTGCCTATCCTGTTTGAATTTCTTCTTGTTTCCATTCGCGTCAATCTGTGGTTAAATTTGCTTATGAACAACGAAAAATCACTCCAGGAAACTTACGCGCCAAACGGCATCTGTTTCGGCTGCGGCGTGAAAAACGAAAAGGGTTTGCGAATTAAAAGTTTTCAAAACGGCGATGAAAGCGTTGCCGAATGGCAAGCCGAACCGCATCACCAGGCATTTCCCGGAATGCTCAACGGCGGCATCGTCGGCGCGCTTCTCGATTGTCATTCAAATTGGACGGCAGCATATTTTTTAATGAAGAAAAACGGCAAAGACGCGCCCGACTGCACCGTAACGGCGGATTTTCACGTTAAGCTTCTTCGACCGACGCCTTTTGACGCAACGATAAAATTAACCGCCCGCGTCGTCGAATCAACCGAAAAGCGCGCCGTCGTCGAAGCCGAACTGATTGCCGACGAAAAACTATGCGCCACCTGTCGCGGCAGCTTTGTCGCCGTTACTGAAGGACATCCGGCGTATCATCGCTGGTAAGAAAGTGAGAAAGTGAAAGATTGAAGAGATGAAAAACTTTGTAGGCGGAAAAAATGACCAACGCTTTTTCACATTAACACTTTTTCACTTTTCAATCCGCTGCATTTGTTTTTCAAAATCTTTCGTTAAACCCAAACGCTCGAGCCAAAGTTTCTGCTCGCGCATCAATTCCGGCAAATAAACAACATCTGATAAAGCATAATTAACCAGCTCTTGAGTCCAGATGCCGCTCCAATTTTTTGTGAAAATTTGGCGGTGCGATTTTTCTAAATCAACGGCGAAATATCGGTAAAGCGTTTCGGCTAAACTTGCCGATTGACCCGCGCCTTTGGTTAAAACTTTTTCGGCAATCATTGTGCAGAAAACATTTGCAACCGAATAACCATTTTCGCGCAAAAATTCCAAATCGAATTTCGCGTTGTGGAAAATTTTTGTGATATTAGGGTTTTCTAAAATTTCGGCGAATTTTCCAAGAGTGATGCCTTCGCTGGTTGGAATTAGAACATTGAAATCACCGTTGGAAAATTGAACGCTGAAAAGTTTTCCGTGTCTGACGCTTAAAGCGGACGTTTCCGTGTCGCAGCCTAAAACAGCCGACGCAGAAAGTTTTTGGTAAGCCGTTTCGATTTCTGACGATGAACGCGCAATTAGAGTTTTCACGCTTTAGATTGTAAATCACTCAACATCGAGACAAAAATGTATTAAGCTATCAGAAAAAAATATGACGGAAAAATTAACCGAAACGGAAGCCCGCATTACGGGAGCATTAATCGAAAAACAATTAACCACGCCCGAATATTATCCGTTGACAATAAACGCGCTCGTTGCCGCCTGCAATCAAAAAACCAACCGCGAGCCGGTCGTTAATTACAGCGAAGAAACAATTCAAAAATCGCTCGACGACTTGCGCGATAAAAACATCGTTTATGTTTTTTACGGCAGTACGAGCCGCGTTCCGAAGTATAAACACATTTTGGATAAAGTTTACGAACTCGACGAACGCGAAATCGCCGTCGTATGCGTCTTAATGCTTCGCGGAGCGCAGACTTTAGGCGAATTGAGAGAGCGAACCAGTAGGCTTTATGAATTTTCAGGTCTTGGCGAAGTCAACGAAACGCTTGACGGTTTGATGAGAAGAGACGAGCCGATTGTCGCAAAATTGGAAAGGCAAGCCGGACAAAAAGAAGCGCGCTTTGCCCATCTTTTATCAGGCGAAATTGTTATAACAGACAATAATTTTCCGCAAAATAAAATGGCTGACGCACCAGCCGGAAATGAACGAATAGAAAAACTCGAGCGCGAGGTGGAAAATTTGCGCGGCGAATTAAATTTGTTTCGGCAATCTTTTGAAGAATTCAAAAAGCAGTTTGAATAGGAAAATTTAACCACAGATGGACACAGATAAACACAGATTTTAAGACAAGATATGAATTTTTATAATATCTTTTCTTATCTGAGTTTATCCGCGTTCATCTGCGGTCAAATTTCTTCAATCTTTCTGTTTGCCGTAAACGCCAATTCGCATCTGCACCATTTCTTCAATCGTTACGTTGGGATTGTCGGCTTTTGCTTTGCGAACGAAGGCGCGGTCAATTTTGAAAATCTTCATCTTCACGTAATCTTCGATATCAAGATTTTGTAAACTTTCAGCCTGAATCTCGCTCAGAAATTCGGGTGTGATTTTGAAAATCCGCATTTTAACAAGGCTTTCAAACGGCTCTTTGTCAAAACCCATCGCAGCGACCTGACGAACAAATTCGGCATCGACATTGAAGATTCGTGCTTTTACTAAATCTTCCATACCGAGATTGGCAAAACCGCTTGCTTTCATTTCAGACATAAATTGCGGTGTGATTTTGAAAATAACGGCTTTGAAAAGATCGTCAACGTCTAATTTTCCAAAGTTTGCCGAAAGCAAATCGTCGGTGAAAGCGGTTGTCAAATTTAAGGTAGCGGCAGCAAAGAGTTGGTCTTCTGAATTATGTTTGTTGGAAGAAGGGCTTTTTTCAAAGTCAAAACCACGGCTTTTCATTGCCGAAACAAACTGCGCGTTTGGCGTAAAACGGAAAGTTCCCACGCCTTTTCCGTTTTCAAATCTACCTTCGCATTCGATGTTTCCGGCTTCGCGCACAAGACGAAAACTGACCGCGCCGTTGCGTGTTGTTTGTTCGCGGCTCAAACCTTGCAAATCCGCAAAATCATAACTTTGTCCCATCTGATTTTTGCCGCCCTTTTCGGTGCGTCGTTCAAATGAAAGATAAATTTTTTCGGGTTTGTCAGATTTGGCTTCGGCTTTCCATTCGCCCGTCGTCACGTTCTGCGCGACAATAACGTAATTTCCGATGACAACAACGACAAACGCAAAAACAAAATGCGCTAAAATTTGAATTTTTTTCGACATAAAGAACTCCTGAAATAAAAATTTTATTGGCAATACAAAAGAAAAACACCGCGATACGATGTTTTGTGACAAATTTATTTTGAAGAAAATTTGGAGCGAGTTTTAATTTTTAGAATTAAGATTTTGATTAAGACTATGAGCAATCATCTTAGCGCGAAGTTTGGCGTCATCCGCCATTTTTCCGGCAAACGATTCATCAACCGTTTGGCTGAAAATCTCAAACCATCTTTGAAAATGTTCCGGCTCGAGCGATGATTTTTCGTGTAATGTTCGATGAACGGCAAGCGGATTGCCGAAATAAACTTGTTTGCCAAAAAGAACTTTTTCCCAAAAATCAACGATAATTGGAAGATGAGTTTCTAAATCGAGTTCAGCGAAATGATGATCGATTTTTCGGTCGCGCGTAGCGACAGCATAAAATTCGTCTAAAAGATTTTCTAAATCTTCACGCGTTTCAATATCTCGTTTCATTATTCGGTGGAAACTTCTTCTTCGCCGTGCAGCGCGGCGTTTAACGTATGCCAGCTTAACGACGCGCATTTGACGCGAGCGGGAAATTCGCGGACTCCCGCAAAAATTTTGAGTTTTCCGAGTGAGTTTTCTTCTACTTCTTCATCGAGTTCGCCCAAAACCATTCGGTGAAATTCATCAAACATTTTCGCGGCTTCCGCTTTCGATTTGCCCTTGACAACCTGCGTCATCATCGAAGCCGAGGCTTTTGAAATCGCGCAGCCTGAACCTTTGAAAGCAACATCTTTTACGCGGTCGTCTTCCATTTCGATATAAACTCTGAGTGCGTCACCACACAACGGATTGTTGCCATCAGCTTTGAAATTCGCCGCCGGAATCTCGCGGAAATTTCTGGGATTTTTGTTGTGGTCAAGAATAACTTCCTGATATAAATCGTTTAACTCTGACATAAGATTTTTTCGGTTGGCGATTCGGTTAAATTTTATCGCCGACGGGCGCAGTGAATTTTTCGTCAACAATGTTTCCCGTATTGACCAATTGCGCTGGTTCAAATAACAAAACCTCAACCTCTTCGTCCGCGACGGGACGATGTTCAACTCCGCGCGGCACAATCACAAATTCGCCTTCATTTAATTCGACGGTTTTATCACGAAATTCAAGGCGAAAACTTCCGCGCAACGCCATAAACATTTCGTCTTCCCTTTCGTGATGATGCCACGGAAACGCGCCTTGAAATTTGACGAGTTTGACTTCCTGCCCGTTGAGTTCGCCGACCACTTTCGGTCGCCAATGCTCATTTATCAAAGCGAATTTTTCGGCTAAATTAACTTTTTCCATAAATCAAATTCGACAAACTGTATTTGCTGACTTGAATCCGAGTTTTCTGAATATAATCTTCTACAAATTATTTACATTTTCTTTCAGTTTGGTCATCACACCATTGCCAAATTAAATTCTTACGCTGTAAAGCAAAATCACTTGTTAAAACTTCTTCGCCTGATTTTTCTTTATATTTAATCAGATATACAGCAACATAATCTTGCTCGAAAATAAGCTCAGTATTGATAATTTCCGCGTTTGGATTTTTGCTTAGAAATTCACTTTTGACTGTTGAATCACTTGGCAACATACAAGCGAAACAGAAAAGTGACAGTGAACAAATCAGCAAAGATTTCCGTAATTTCATCAAGCAAAAACCTCAATCACCTTTTGCACCGCGTCCGCCAAAACGTCAACTTCTTCGCGCGTGTTATAAAAAGCGAATGAAGCGCGAGCCGTCGCGGGAACGTCGAAAAACTGCATTACGGGTTGGGCGCAGTGATGTCCGGCGCGAATGGCAATGCCCGATTGGTCGAGAATCGTGCCGATGTCGTGCGGGTGAACATTCTCGATGGTGAACGACAAAACCGACGCTTTCTCACGCGCCGTGCCGACGATGCGCACGCCCTCGATTGCCGAAAGTTTTTCGGTCGCGTATTCCAGCAGTTCGTGTTCGTAACGCGCCGCCGCCGCAAAATCAATCGAATTCAAATAATCTATCGCCGCGCCGAGTCCGATGTTCGCGGCAATCGCGGGCGTTCCGGCTTCAAACTTTTCGGGAATCGGCGCAAACGTCGTTTTCTCAAAACTGACGGTGCGAATCATTCCGCCGCCGGTTTGATACGGCGGCATTTTGTCGAGCCATTCGCGTTTGCCGTAAAGTACGCCGCTGCCGGTCGGCGCAAACATTTTATGACCGGAAAAAGTGAAAAAATCCGCGTCCAAATCCTGCACATCAACCGGAAAGTGCGGAACGCTTTGTGCGCCGTCAACAAAAACCGGAACGCCGAATTTATGCGCCGTCGCAATCATTTCTTTGATTGGATTAACGGTGCCGAGCGAATTGGAAACGTGCGAAACAGCGACAATCTTCGTGCGCTCGTTCAACATATTTTCGTATTCTTCGATTATCAATTCGCCGCGCTCGTTCATCGGAATAACTTTCAGGTTCGCATTCTTTTCTTCCGCCAGCATTTGCCACGGAATAATATTAGCGTGATGCTCCATTGCCGAAATAATAATCTCATCGTCTTCATTGACAAATTTTCTGCCGTAAGCCGACGCAACGAGATTCACGCCTTCCGTGCAGCCACGCACAAAGATACACTCTTTCGCTTCCGGCGCATTGATAAATCTTTTTACCTTTTCCCGTGCCGCTTCATAAGCCGTTGTCGCGTGCTGCGAAAGATAATGCACGCCGCGATGAATGTTCGAGTGTTCTTCACGAAGATATTTCGCGCCGCGCTCAATCACGATGTTAGGCACTTGCGACGAAGCCGCGTTGTCCAAGTAACGAAGTGGCTTGCCGTTTACCGTTTGCGCCAAAACGGGAAAGTCTTGGCGAATTTTTTCAACGTCCCAATCATTCGATTTCATTTCTTTGACAGCTTTCATATTATCTGGTTTTCGACACGGCTTTTTTACCGCTAGTTTCAACCTCTAAATTAATCGGCACTTTTTTTTCTTCGCGGGCAATAAACTCGCGCAAAGCCCTTTCGATGACAGCGGCGCGTTTGTGTTTTTCACCGGCGATGATGTCGATTTTTTTAAGCAATTCTTCTTCTAAGATGATATTTGTTCTAGTTCTCATAGTTTCTTTATGCTTCCAAGTTTGTGTGCAGGCGATTTAGAACCGCCTCGTCTAATTGTTTTTTGATTGATTCGATTTCGATTTTGTTGATAATTTCTTCGGCGAAACCGTAGGTTAAAAGATTTCGCGCTAAATCTTCGTTCAAGCCGCGCGACAGCAGGTAAAACAATTCTTCTTCTTCGAGCTGCCCGACGGTTGCGCCGTGCGAGCATTTTACGTCGTCATTGAAAATCTCCAATTGCGGTTTCGTGTCAACCCGCGCGTCGTTCGACAAAAGCAGATTTTTGTTCGATTGATAACCATCCGTTCCCGAAGCGCCGACGGCGACGAAAACTTTGCCGTTAAAAACGCCGCGCGATTTGTCGTTTAAGATTCCTTTGTAAGTTTGGTGCGAAGTGCAGTTCGGCACATTGTGCGCGATGACCGAATGCGTGTCGTGATGCTGCGCGCCGCCCAAAAAATAAAGCCCGTCAACAAATGCTTCGCCGCCTTCGGAGTTGAATTTCAACGCGACATCGTGGCGCGACAATTTCGCTCCCAAATTTATTGCCGTCGTATCATAAACCGAGCCGCGACTAACTTCAGCCGCCGTTGTCGAAACGTGAAATGCGGCGTGCGATTCGCGCTGAACGCGGAAATGTTTGATTTTCGCTTCGTCGGCGACGGAAATTTCGACAACCGTGTTTGTCATATATTTTGTTTCGTCGCGGCGAACGTATGTCTCGACAATTGTCGCTTCTGCAAAACTTGCAGCGACAATCAAAACGCGCGGAAACGAGATTTTATTTTCATCGGTCAAAAACAAAAGCTGAATCGGTACTTCGATTTTCGCTCCTTTCGGAATGAACAAAAACGCGCCTTCACCGATGAACGCCGTGTTCAAAGCTGTGAAGCCATTCTTTTCCGAATTAACCAAAGCGCCGAGTTTCGTCCTGAAGATTTCCGCGAACTTTTCGTGCCGCGCGGCTTCTGAAAAACTTAAAATCGTCGCGTCTTTTAACGCTTCGAGATTCGACAAACTTTCGTCAAACGCGCCGTTTGCGAAAACCAGAACGCTCGCCCTCGATTCGTCGAAAACGAACGGCGCGACGCGCGTTTTCGTCCACGCCCAATCGTTCGCTTCCATTTCCAAATCTCGCGCGTTAAACCTTTCGGCGACGGTCTCCGACAGTTCTGCCAACAGAAAATTTTCCTTCGCCATCGGCGCGACGTTCGTGTATTTCCAATCTTCGTTTTCGACACTCGGAAAACCGTTTTCGGCAAAAAATTGAAAAGCCTTCTCGCGCGAATTCCTCAACCATTCAGGCTGATTTTGCCGAGCTAAACTTTCCTTGAAAAATTTTGTGTAAATCGTTTCTTTACCTGCTTGTAAATTCATTTTATTTTCGCAATTCCTAAATCCTTACAAATCTTTTTCGCTAATTCTTCGCTGATTTCCTTATGACGCGGAACAGCCGAACGTCTGTTTTGCGCCGGATTGTGCCACCAAGAATAATTTCCGCCTTCGCGCAACAACGCGCAACAATTCGCAGCCTTGCGAATTCAAATAGCGAATCAACTCACGACGCTTCATATTGCAATTGGCAATTCGTGAAAATTCACGCCAGCGAACGCAAGCGCGTCTTGCCGGTTAAATCCCAACGCTTCGCGCAAAGTTATTTTCAATGTTTCCAACAACTCTTCGCGCGTCGCTTCCTGACAATTTACACCCGGAACTTCTTCAATCCAGCCAATCCACCAATCGCCGTCCTGTTTTACAATCGCCGTATAAGTTTGATTCATATTCCCCTTTTATTTTGCCGCTGCTTTCACCCAATCGTAGCCCTTTTCTTCGAGTTCCAAAGCCAATTCCTTGCCGCCTTCTTTCACGATTTTGCCGCCAGCCAAAACGTGAACAAAATCCGGCTCGATGTAATTTAAAAGACGCTGGTAATGCGTTACAAGAATTATAGCTTTTTCCGAATCTCTTAATTTATTGATGCCGGCGGCGACGATTCTGAGAGCGTCAATATCAAGACCGGAATCGGTTTCGTCAAGAACCGCAAGTTTCGGCTCTAAAACCGCCATCTGCAAAATCTCATTGCGCTTTTTTTCGCCGCCGGAAAATCCTTCGTTGACCGAGCGTTTGAAGAATGAGGAATCCATTTCGACGACCTTCGCCTTCGCTTTCAGATAATCATTAAACTCGAGCGGGTCAAGTTCTTCACGACCGAGATGCTTCATTTTCTCGTTGTAAGCGAGCCGCAAAAACTGCGAATTTGAAACGCCCGGAACTTCAACCGGATATTGAAAGGCGAGAAAAACGCCTTCGCGCGCGCGCGCGTCCGGCTCTAAATCGAAAAGATTTTTGCCTTCGTAAATTATTTCGCCCTCCATCACTTCATATGACGGATGACCGGCGATAACTTTCGCCAAAGTTGATTTGCCCGAACCGTTTGGACCCATAATCGCGTGAACTTCGCCCTTATTAATCTGCAAATTCAAACCTTTTAAAATCGCTTTGCCGTCAATTCCGGCGTGTAAATTTTTAACTTCTAATAACATTTTTATATAAATTTTCCTGTTTAATTCGTTTTCAAATATAAATTTCGCCCTTCATATACAAAACCGCGTTTCCGCCGATTTTCACGCGCTCGCCATTCAATTCGCAAAACAATTCGCCGCCGCGTTTTGAAAGCTGCCGCGCGTAAAGTTTATTTTTTCCAAGCCGTTCCGCCCAATACGGAATCAGCGAACAATGCGTCGCGCCCGTAACCGGGTCTTCGGAAATACCGATGCGCGGCGCAAACAGACGCGAAACAAAATCCGCTTCGTCCCCTTTCGCGGTAACGATAACTTCGTCAAATCTTAATTTACTCAAAGCCGACATATCAGGCTCTAAATTTTTGATGTCGTCTTCCGATTCAAAAAGCAGCATCGCCATTTTGCCTTGCGTTTCCCAAACTTGTTTCGGCGTTTTTCCAAAAGCTTCCACTAAATCATTTGCAATTTCGATTTCATTCAAATCGTATTTCGGAAAATCCAAAACTAAAACGCCATCTCGTTTTTCAACGCTCAAATCGCCGCTTCGATGCGAGTAAAATTTGATTCGCTCGTCTTCCAAATTCAAACAATTGAAAATCACAAACGAAGTGGCGAGCGTCGCGTGTCCGCAAAGATTTATCTCAACCGTCGGCGTAAACCAGCGAATTTCATAATGCTCATCTTTTTTAACAAAAAACGCTGTTTCGGAAAGATTATTTTCCGCAGCGATTTTCAGCATCACGTCGTCTGCCAGCCATTCGGTTAACGGACAAACCGCCGCCGGATTTCCGCTCATCGGCGTTTTTGTAAAAGCGTCAACTTGATAAATCGGAAGATTCATTTTTGTTCTTTTACCGCCGCAATCACTTGAATTTCAATCTTCGTCCCAAAGTGCAAATCTTTTACCGGCACAATCGCTCGCGCCGGTTTATGCTCGCCCAAGATTCGCGCATAAACCGCATTGACTTTATCCCAAAGCTCCATCTCCGAAATATAAATCGTCATCTGCAAAACATGATTTAAATTGCTGTTCGCCGCCAGTAAAATCTTTTCGACATTTCCCAAAACGAGTTCGGTCTGCGCTTCAATCGAACCTGTTTCAACCGCGCCCGTTTCAGAATTTCGCGGCAATTGTCCCGACACAAAAATTAAGCCGTTATGCACAACGGCTGAAGAATAATGACCTTTTGGTTCGGGCACTTTCGGCAATTTAATTTTTTCCACGTTTTAACCGACGCTTCCTTCGAGTTTCAATCCAAGCAGTTTCTGCGCTTCGACGGCGTATTCCATTGGCAATTCTTTGAAAACTTCCTTGCAAAAACCGTTAATAATCAACGAAACCGAATCTTCCTGCGAAAGCCCGCGCTGTTGGAGATAAAAAAGCTGTTCTTCGCTGATTTTCGATGTCGTTGCTTCGTGTTCGACACGCGCGGTGGCGTTCATCACTTCGATATACGGAAAAGTATTGGCTTCGCTTTTATCACCAATCAACATCGAATCGCACTGCGTATAATTTCTCGCGCCCGTGGCTTTCGGCATTACTTTCACCAGTCCGCGATACGAGTTGTTTGATTTTCCGGCGGAGATTCCTTTCGAGATAATTGTTGATTTCGTGTTCTTGCCGAGATGAATCATCTTTGTTCCGGTGTCGGCAACTTGCGCGTTATTGGTTAATGCAACCGAGTAAAATTCGCCGATAGAATTATCGCCCTGCAAAATCACCGACGGATATTTCCAGGTTATCGCGCTTCCGGTTTCAACCTGCGTCCACGAAATTTTTGAATTTCTGCCGCGACACGCGCCGCGCTTTGTGACGAAATTATAAATTCCGCCTTTACCGTTTTCGTCGCCCGCATACCAGTTTTGGACGGTTGAATATTTTATTTCCGCATCGTCTAAAGCGACGAGTTCGACAACCGCCGCGTGCAGTTGATTTGTATCGAATTGCGGCGCGGTGCAGTTGTGGACGGCAAAGCCCTTCACCAAATAACTGTGCGTCTCATTAACGTCAATGTTGAAAACCAAATCATCAAATGCTTCACGCGAAACTTCACGAATGGGAACGATAAAATGCGTTTCGGTTTCGCGCACCATATCCCATTTTTTATCTTCCGTATAACCAACCTGATAAAGTGGCTGACGATTGATAATTCGTTCGGGCTGCTGTTTGGAAAATACTGCTTCACCGCCTTCTCGAACTTGAATCCACGCTTGAATGTTAAGTTTATTCAGAAGCATTTGGACTTGGCGTGCAAGCGTTTCCGAAGCCGTGCAGAAACGAATCATCGTTGAATTTTCGCGCTCGGAGATATTGCCGTCGCCAGCTAAATAAGCGTCGAGAAAAACTTTCGCTTGGCTCGGCGAAATGTTCATCAGTTCGGGACTCAAAGTTTTCGTCGTCGCATATTTTCCGCAATGCCGCACAAACCAATCCGACATTTTTTCCGAATAAAACTGGACATTTGTGCCGTGTCTTTCTTCGTTTTCGACGACATAGGCATTTTTGCCCGAAAGTTTTTCGATTAAGTTTTTCGTGCGCTCAATTAATTCTTTTTCGTGAATTCCAAACGCGAAGGAATTTACAAACTGTTTATTTAATTTGTTGTAACAACTCGAACCTTCCGCCAAATAATAGCCGAGCAATTCCAGTTCATCATTATTAAATTTCTTTGAATCGTTTCTTTCGAGTTTCGGCACAAGCACAAAATCGCCTTTTTCGAGTTCGTCAGCTTTAATAAATTGCGGCTCGGCTTTCAATAATTTGTTTGTATCAACTTCCGGCAGCCAATTTTCTTTTCGTTGTTTGCGCGGTTTCAAAACGTCTTTGCGTTTGATTGCATAAACCGGATGTTCAGGCGTTAAACGAAATTCGTTGTAACGTGACATCGGGTGAACCGTAATCATCTCGCCTTGAAAACGGCGAACCATTGCGGAGCGAACTTTTTGAAGTTTACCGTTGTGGTCATAGACTTTATCTCCGGCTTTGATGCCTTCGATATTTCGCCAACCTTCCGCCGTCAAAACCTGTTCGCCCGCCGGATGACAACCTTCGTTATACGCGACATACGCGCCGTCTTCAGCAACAATCAACGTGCGCTCAAACTGTCCCGAATCCTGCGTGTTAATGCGGAAATAGGTGGACAATTCCATCGGACAGCGCACACCTTTCGGGATAAAAACAAACGAGCCGTCCGAGAAAACTGCCGCGTTCAAAGCCGCGTAATAATTATCCGAAGACGGCACAACCGAGCCGAGATATTTTTGAATCAATTCGGGATAATCAGCGACGGCTTCTGTAAATGAACAGAAAATCACACCCGCTTCAAGCAGTTTTTTCTTGTAAGTCGTCGCCACCGAAACCGAATCAAACACGGCGTCAACCGCGACGTTTGCGAGCATTTTTTGTTCGGTAATCGGAATGCCGAGCTTCTCGAAAGTTCTGATAAGTTCCGGGTCAACTTCGTCGAGACTCTGCTTTTTCACTTTCTGTTTCGGCGCGGAATAATAACTGATATTTTGAAAATCAATATTCGGATATTGAAAATTCGCCCAATTGTCGGGCTGTTTCATCGTTAGCCAATGCCGATACGCTTTGAGACGAAAATTGAGCAACCATTCCGGCTCGTTTTTCTTTTGTGAAATAAGGCGAACCGTGTCTTCTGACAAGCCTTTGGCAATCGTTTCCGTTTCGATGTCGGTCGTAAAACCGTATTTGTATTCTCTGTTTGTTAGTAATTCAACAGCCGTACTCATAATATTTTTATTCTTTTATAAATCCGCAAAAATTAATGTCTCAAATTTTCCTGTCCGAGTTTGCGTTCAAATCGTTTTATCTGGTGAAATGTCGCGTCAACTTTCGCTTCGTCGCCAACTAATTGAGCTAGAGTAATTTGCGATAATGCTTCTTGCACAATTTCGTGAAGACCGACAATAACGGGACGAATACCGCAATCGCCTTTGTGAACACACGAATCCAAAACGCCCGTGTAACTTTCACAATGATTGCCGATTTCGTCGGCATCTAAAATTTTGATGACTTCATTTAAATGTATTTCGCTCGCCGGACGCGATAAAACGTAACCGCCTTTTGTGCCGCGCGTCGCCTGCACAAATCCGGCTTTGTTTAAAAGCCACATCAATTTCCCGGCGTTTGCCTGTGAGATGCCTTCGCGCTCGGCAATCTGCGGCAGCGTTAAACTTTCGCTCGCTTCAAGCGTCGCAAGCTGCACAAGACATCGCAAACCGTATTCTTCTTGGGCGGATATTTTCATACTTTCCGAAAGCGTTCCTTCGTTTTATTTAAACCTTTCACTATTTAGAATCGCAAATCATTACTTTTTTGTCAAGATTAAGCCGATTGTAATTTTTGCAGGTTTTTATCAAAATCAAAACAGAAAAATCTATTAATTTGTTTTGATTTCCGCACGTTCTTCAGCGTCTGTCGCCGAAGACATTTCCGTTAAGATTTCAGCGGTCAAAGGTTCGTGGCGTTTAGCAACTTCGTCGTCGGTCGCGTCTTCGAGACATCGGTCGCCGGTTACTTCGTCCCAATCGTAGCCGAGAAAATCCGCTAAATGATAAAGCTGCTTTTCCCACAAATCGCGGTCTGCCGCGTATTCTTCAAAAGCCGGGTCAAGTTCATTGCGGGTTTTGATTTTAGCTTTTTGCAGACGCCCCATCGCGCGATTAAAAGAATTACGCCGCCGCCGAAGCGTTTCCGCTTCCGGTTCAAACGGTGCATTTGCGCGTTCTCCGAGTTTGAGCGTCGTAACAAGTTCGGCGAGAACGTGCCGCGCGCTGTCGCCGGCGATTAGAACGTCCGGGTGGTCGCCGGCTTCGACGTATTCTTTTTCGTCAACGTGAGCGTTCAAAATCGCGGTCGTTTCCAACACGATAAAAAGAGCGCGCGGCAATCCTTTATAAACTTCAAGCGGATGAAAATAATGAATTACCGAATGTTCGAGATGCGATTCGAGCAGCTCGTCCAAATCGCGCGTTGACTGGCGCAAAGTTTCGGTCAAACTGTAAAAACGCCCGCGGGCAAAATGATTGGTAATAAAACCGGAAACATCTGCGCCTTGCCGCGCTTGATGATAAAACGTCAAAGCAACTGCACGCTTTCGTTCGAGCGCGTTGTAAACGGACAATAAATAAGTTATCGAAAGCGAAATAATTCCTAAACCGCAAGCGGCTTCAATCATCGCGGCAAGCCGCATCGCGCCGGAAACCGGCACCATATCGCCGTAGCCGATGGTTAAAAGCGTAACGCCGCTAAAATAAAACGCCTGCATAATCGCGTTGCCGCCCGCTCTTTCGCTGATGTTAAAATCGGTTTCTATTCGCGGTAGATAAACGAGCGCAAATCCGGTTATCAGCATCGTAACTATAATCGCAATGAGCAGCGGCATCAAAAGCGGTCCAACCGATGTCAGAATGCGGTGACGCCAGCGTCGGTCGAGATGGCACGTAATCCGCGTCGCAATTCGCCACAAACCGCGATTCAAAAAATCGCTTAAAAAGCCCTGCCGCTTTGTCGCACGCAAAATCGTCGAGTAAATGTCGTAAAAGACAAATACCAGCAAAACCACGCCTGCTATTGTCAGCAAAATGTTTGTCGTTAAACTCATAAACTTTCGATTTGCAGTTTTACTTGCCGGCAAACTTTTGGCGAATTTTAATGCTTCTTTCCAAACCGTCCGATGCTTCCAAGATTTTCAAGCGCAAATCTTTATCGAGATTCGCGTTGTCGCCCAAAAATTTATTGACGATTGCCAGAGCCTGTTCGCTTTTCTGTCCGCCGATAAAAGCCGCGAGCCAGCCGTTGATGAAAAAGATTTTGCGATTGCGTTTCAGATTCGGCAATTCGGCTAAGGCTTTTTCCAAAAAAGGCAAAGTTAATTCCGAATGACGAATTGAATTGAACGGCACAAACGCTGTTTCGGTGTAACTTTCGGAAACATTCTTATCTGTCAAAAACAAATTAAAATAATACTGTTTTATTTCCTTATCTGGAACGCTCGCGCCCGAAGCATAAACATAACGTCTTTCTTCATCAGACATATTATCCCTTGAATGCCCGCCGACTTTTTTATAAATTTCCTGCATTGCATCTTTATCACCTAAAATTCCCAAACGAATTAAAATGTCGTAACGGTCTTTTAACTTTAAGTTCAAATCTTTAATTTTTAACTTTCCTGATTGAATATCCTTTAAAACCGTTCGCGCTTTGTCGGTCGAAGCGACATTCAAAAACGCTCGATAAAATGTGATTCGCTGTCCGAGCGTCGGCGCGTTCTGCATTTTTTCGATTAAAAGCGTTTCGAGCTGCGCGGCGAGTTCTTTTGATTGCGCGTCAGACAGATAATAATTCATAGCAGTTGAAACGCGTCCCAAAAGAGTTTGAATCGTGCTTTCGTCGGTTTCGACGTTCAGGTTTTTGATGACGAGGCGGACGTAATCAGCGGGCGCGAGTTCGGCTTCGCGCACGCTGTCCCACAAACTTCCCCACATCATCGCGCGCAGAAAGTCATCTTTTTCGTTTTGGATATTTTCGAGAACGTAAGCGCGGCTTTTCTCGTCAAGCAGAAAGATGCCATAGCCGTAATCTTGGTAGTTTGGGAAAAGGTAATCAGGTTCTGAAGTTAAATTAGCTATCACTACTGATTTGCTCAAAATGCTATTTCGCGACGCAACTTCATTCGGAGTTTTAAATCTAAATGTCTCCTGTTTGCCGTTCTTCATTTTAGTTAGAAGATAAAAGTTGATTCGCCTTACTTTATAAGCCTCATCTTTACTTAATAATTCTCCAGCGAACAAATCATTTTGTTCAAATCGAAATTTTGTTCCTTCATCTTTTGTAGATTCATACGTGAACTTTACAACTGAAACCCCTTTTTGTTTTACCCACGAATCCGCCCAATCTTTCAAATCCTGCTTGCTTGCCGTTTCAAATTCCTTCACCAAATCCGTCCATTCGGCGTTGGCGAATTCGTGTTTCTTCAAAAATGCGCGGACGGCGATTTGAAATTTATCTTCGCCCAGATAGAACTCGGCTTGGCGCAGAAACGACGGGGCTTTGCGATAGACGATGTTGCCGTAAGCGGATTTTGCCGCCGAGAGGTTCGGGATTTCCTGATAAATCGGTGTCGTTCCCTTTGTCGCGTCGGTCAGATAGGCAAGCTGTTTGTTGCGCTCGTAAAAGATTTTCCACGCATTGTATTCGGGCATCACTTTCGCAAGCGTCTTATACGCCATAAACTCGGCAAAGCCTTCCTTGAGCCACAAATCGTCAAACCAGCGCATCGTTACCGTGTCGCCAAACCATTGATGCGCGGCTTCGTGAAAGATGACGTTGGCGCGGGAAACGTAATCATTTTTGGTCGGCTCTTGCGGAAAGATGATTGAATCTTCCCTTAAAAAAGTCGCTCCGGCGTGTTCCATTCCGCGAAACGGAAATTCGGGAATCAAAACAAGGTCGTATTTCGGAAACGGGAATTTGTAATCAAAATAAGATTCAAGAAACTTCACGCCTTCGCGGTTCAGCCGAAAAACTTCCGCCGCGTGCTGTTTGAATTTCTCGGCTTGCGATTTACGAACGTAGATTTTAGGTGTTCCTGAATATATTCGCGTTACTATTCCATTGTTTTTTGCAATATCTTCTGTTGATTCAAAACTAATTGTTTCCTTTTTTGTATCTTCAAACTCCGCAAACTCTCCTGCGGCAAAAGCGAAAACGTATGTGCTGATTGGTTGAGTTTCTACAAACGTAGTTTCATATAGTTTTTTTCGTGCATCTTCGGTATGTGAACCAGGAAGTGTTTGAACTCTCGTCAGCAAGTTGTTTGAAATTACTTTCCAATCGTCTGGTATCTTTATTTTCAGACTAAATCGCGCCTTCAAATCCGGCTGGTCAAACACGGGAACCGCCGTGCTTGCGTCGGACGGGACAAACAGTGAATAGATGTATTCCGCGCCGTCTTCCTTGTCAACATAGCGCGTGATTGCCGCGCCGCTCGTCGCAATAGGCGATGTGAAATCGAGTTTAATAACATTTTCGCCGAGTTTTACGCCGTCCTGAAAAACGAGATGTTCATTGATTTCAAAAAAGTTTTGCTCTTCTCGACCTTCGACTATAAAGTTGAACTTACTAAAATCAGGATTCAAAACGACAAATCTGCCGTTCACCGAAACATTAGAAATTGTTGATAAATTTTCTTTGCCTTTGATTTTTCGCCAATCCAGTATAATTGTCGGTAGAGAATCAAATCTTTGAAACGAACCGCTATTATCACCTTGTTTCTTTGTTTCCCCACCGTTTTGCCGCACATTGATTCTTATCTCAATCGTGCCTTTCAGCGTCGGCGACATTTTTTCCAGCGTCAGATTCAATTTATAACGCACGTCCGAATAATTCGCCGCCCGCCATTTCGCCAAAATTTGCGGAACGCCTGTTTCAATCGTCGGTGTTTGAGCGAAAATCGAACTTGTCATCAAAACAAAAGCAAAAATCAAAAGTCGTGTGAGCATAATTTTCCTATAATTATTTTCACCACAGAGACACAGAGAAGAAATTTAATAGAGATGAACAGAATAAAATTTTATTCGCGCTATTTCGTGTTCTTTCGCAGCTAAAAATCTCTGTATCTCTGTGCCTCTGCGGTGAAAGCGTTTCTCTAAAACATTAGGCGACAATTCAGCCAAAAAGGTTGTCACTCAAAACCGTTTCTAAGGCGCTTCGATAATTTTGTAGATTTCTTTCGCGCTTGGGTCAGCCAAATCGCGCCTGACAAGCAGATAAAGTTTCACGCCCGGACGCAGCGGGAAAGTTCCAGTATACTTATAACGCGCTCCGTATCTTTGCTGTAACTCGCCGAGTTGTGCTTCGGAAGCAACAATCATTTCCGAAGTTTTTGCGTCGGCAAACTGTCCGTGAAAAACCGCCTTCGGAAACTCGCGCAGATACCAGGGCATTGACCAGTAATCGGACGAGACTATCTCGATGCTCGCGTCTTTGCCTTTGCCGCTTTTTTCGGCGTAACGATTTATTTCCGCGATAAGGTCGTGAAAACCGCGCTGCGTATGCGCGTAAACATATGGCATCTGGTCATCATCGTAACGCACAAAATTCAAATCGTAGGTTTGGTAACCCAAAACAATCGTCGCTAGCGAAGCAAAAATCCAACCCAGAATTTTCTGCCAAACGTCGCGCGAAGTTATCAGTTCGTTGACGGCGTAGCCCGCGATAATGCACATCGGCAAAAGAAACGAAAGCGCGAGCCAAGGCGTTTTGTATGGAATAATCGAATACGCGGCGAACATTCCGAATGCCCAAAACGCGGCAAAAAGCGCAAATCTGTGACGCGCTTTTATCAAAGCAATCAAAGTTCCGATAGCCGACAGAATAAAAATCGGCGATTCGAGCTTCATTCCCCATTTCAAATATCCCCAAGTTCCGTTTTGCGTATGGTCTTTGCTTCCGGTTTTTGTCCAGAAAGCGTAAGCCTCAAACGCTTTGGAAATACCTTCCTGATAAGTGAAAAACGAAGAGAAAAACAAAATGCCGACATACGCGAAAACAAACGCGGAGGCGAAAATCAAAAGCATCAAATCAGTCGAACCGCCCAATCTTTCACGAAAATTTGTCCAAGTTAATTCGACGGGTTCGAGTTCGTTTTCTTCCGGCTCACCGAAAGCGGCGCGATAAATTTTCCGCCAAATCCATACGCAGATAACCGCGATTGCCATCGTGCCAATGGTGATAAATGCCGTTTCCTTTGTGGCGAAAAGCAAAACTGCCGAAGCCGACGCGAGCAGCAAATAAACAGGTCTGCCGTCGTTCCAAGCCAAAAGCATTCGCATTATCATAAAAACCAGGACGGCTTCGACGGCGAACAAACCGACGCGCAAAATCCAAACCAGGCTTGCATTTTCTTTGCCGACGGCGTTTGCCAAATTCAGCGCAGTCGGCAGAAAGCAAACGAGCAAAAGCAAAGTCATCGCGGCGATAGCGAAAGTTCCGGCTTTGTGTTTTTCAATAAAAAACAAAACTCCCAAAACAATGCCGAGACTAAAAAAGACAAACAAAATCTCGTGGATAAAATAACGCGAGATGAAAACCATTCCGGGCGAAAGCGCGAGAAACAGCGCGGCGGCAAGAGCGCCGACTTTGCCGATGTATCTTTTGAGAAAAAACGCCAGAATAACTGTTAAAACACCAAAAATCGCCACGCTCGCGCGAATTGGAATCGTGTCCAAACCAAATGCTTTTGTAAAGCCTAGCGCAACATAATAAAGCGTCGGACCGTGATAATTAGTCGGGTCATATTTATAAACGCCCTCGCGGAAAAGCGTCGTCAGGAAAAACCCGTTAACGCCTTCGTCGTGGTGCAGAGGTTTTAGTTCGAGCCAAAAGAAACGCAAAAACGTGGCGATTGCGGTGATTAATAAACAACTCGCCAACCAAGGTAAGTTGTGAGTTGCGAGTTGCGAGTTGCGAGTGTTTTCGCTCTGACTGCTGACCGCTGATTGCTGACCGCTTTCTTCCAATCTTTGTTTATCTGTGTTCATCTGTGGATAAATAATTCTTCACGTTTCCGGCTATTTAATTTTATAAACTTTGTATTGTCCGGCTTCGGCAACAACGGGAAATTTCGCAAAAAATTCTTCGTTCACCGCCAGAGAATTTCTCTCTTCGGGACTTATTAAAACATATTCGATTCCGTATTTGTTCAGGAAAGTTTGCGCCGCCCTTACATCTCCTGCGTAAATTCGTTTGAGTTCGTTTTCGCGCGGCTGGTATTCGATGCCGTATGAAGAAAGATGTCCGGTATAGCGCATCAAGGAACGTCTGCCCGATAAAACAACGGCGGAATTATATGTTGGCGCATTTAGGAATAAAGCGTTTGGCGCGGTCTTTTGTTTGATTTGTTCGGCGATATTTATTGCGTCTCTGCCAAAGATTTGATAATTAATTTGACCGGAAACGACGCGCAAAACGTCCAACGCGCCCGAAAAGGTTAAAACAACAAAACTCGCGGCGGCAACCAATTTGAAAAGAATGTTTTTTTTCCAAAGCCATGCCAAAGCAAACGCCGCAAACGGAAGCGAGCCGACAAACCAGTAAATCAAAACCTTGATATTGTCCCATTCCCACGGCGCGAGCTTTACGGCATTAGCGACAACAAAGAGAGTTACGAACGGAACATAAAACAATAAAAGTGGTAAATAGTTCGCTTCGCCCGGCTTTCTATTTTCCTTTGCGTCATCGCGTCTTTGCACCTTTGCATTAAAAAAGATGTAAACTCCGAAAATCAAAAGCGGAATGAACAATCCCAAATTCTTCAACCAAAAAACAAAAAAGTTTTCATTTCTTTTGTCCCAGCCGAAGTGCCAATCAACAAATTCGGTTAATCTGGTTGCGCTTCCGGTCATCGCCCAAAGCAGTTCGGGAACGGCAATAATCGAAACACCGACGCCAAAAGCAATCCACTCGCGCCATTTGTTCAAGCTAAAAAAAAACAAAAACCCGCTGACGACGAACAAAACTACAAGGCTGTGGACGTGAACCAGCGCCAAGGTTCCGGCAAGCAAACCGACGAAGAAAATGGAAAATGGAAAATGGAAAATGGAAAATGGTTTTTTATTCTGTAAATCCTGGTCATCTCGGTTAATTTCTTCTCTGTGTTTCTCTGTGTTCTCTGTGGCAAACAATACCCAAAGTTTTTGCAAAACAATCAGCGTCAGCGGCATTCCGAAAAGCAAACTTCTTTGCGTGACGAAAAGCGCGACCAGCGAGTTTCCCCAGCGAAACTTTTCTCCGATGGTGTAATCGCTCGGAAGCTTCATCAAAAAATCAAAAAACGCAAGCGATTGCTGCCGGTAATCATCGAGAAACCACAAGAAACCGAGACCGCCGCCGAACAGCAAAAGCGCAGGCGCGAGTTTTCCGGCGAGGCGATTTCCGGTTAATTTAAAGACGAATCTTTCGAGCAAAACAACGAGTGAAAAGCCGAAAAATACATTTTGTAAAAGCATCGCTTCGCGGATACCCGCGCCGAGTTTTACAAAACTCGCGGTTATTAAATCAGCGATAAACGGATAGGAAAATTTCGCAAAAGCGAACGAAGGATTTTCCGGCGGAAAATTATTGCCCTCGGTAAAAGAGAAAATCGCGCCGAGATGAAACGGCAAATCGCCGAGATTTTGCGACGCGCCCGTGAAAATTCCGTCCGGCTTGACAAGCATTGCGCGTTCAAAGAAAAACCACAATAAAACAAAAAAGAAAACGTAATAAGCAAAACGCACGAGTCTGCCGAAATCCGCGCCTTCGAGGTTTTTTTTCGCCGCTTGCCAATCGTTTGAAAATCCGCTGCGAAAATCCTTTCTGCCGAACAAAATTAAAGGTAAAAGAGAAACAAAAAGCGAAAGTATAATTGTCGTCTGGGTGAATCCGAACGCGGATGCCATCAAAAAACAAATCAAACCGAAAACTGCCGAACCGACAATGTTTCCCGCCGCAGCGCGCCACAAAAGCGTTTCGTCGCGGGCGAAAAGATAAGTCAAACTCAAACCGCCGATTGTCAGAAGCGAAATAAAAATTAAGGAAACGAACATATGTTGATTTGTCTTCCGTTCGGCGCGGCGAAATTCTTCCGTCAAAATTAAGCCATAAGTTTCCGATTTCTCAAAACTCGTATTCAAGGTTAAAATACTTGTTTTGTTTTAACTTTGAACTTTGAACTTTGAACCCGGAACTAATTTTTATGTTACAAGCAGGAATTGTTGGCTTGCCCAACGTCGGAAAATCCACCCTTTTTAACGCGCTGACCGTGCAGGAAGCGGCGCTTGCTGCCAATTACCCGTTTGCCACCATCGAGCCGAACATTGGCGTCGTAGCCGTGCCGGACGAGCGTTTGCCTGTTTTAGAAAAGATGAACAAGGCGCAAAAAGTCGTTCCGGCAACCGTCGAATTTCTTGACATCGCCGGTTTAGTGCGGGGCGCGTCAAAAGGCGAAGGCTTAGGAAATCAATTTTTAGCGAATATCCGCGAAACCGACGCCGTTATCCAGGTTGTGCGCTGTTTCGAAGACGAAAACATCGTTCACGTTGAAGGCTCGGTCAATCCAGTGCGCGACATTGAAACAATCCAGATTGAGTTGGCTTTAGCAGATTTAGCTTCGGTTGAAAAGCGACGCGAAAAAGCGCAGCGCGGCGCAAAAACGGGTGACAAAATTGCAAAAGCGGAACTCGAAGTTCTCGATAAAATTCAACCCGTTTTGGAAGAGGGAAGACCGGCGCGGGCGGTTGATTTAACAAAGGAAGAACAAATAATCGCCAAACAGTTTTTTCTGCTTACGACAAAACCGACAATTTATGCGGCAAACGTTGACGAAGATACATTATTAAACGCGGACGAAAATGCGCACGTGCAAGCCGTCAAAGAACACGCGACGAAAGAAAATGCGGAAGTCGTGATTATCTGCGCGAAAATCGAAGCCGAACTCGTCGCGCTTGAACCAGAAGAACGTAAAGAGTTTTTAGCCGATTTAGGCGTCACGTCGAGCGGCGTTGATAAATTAATAAAATCCGCATACAAAATGCTCGGTCTGATGAGCTTTCTAACGGCGGGCGAAAAAGAAGTTCGCGCGTGGACAATTCCGATTGGGACGAAAGCGCCGCAGGCAGCGGGCGAGATTCATTCAGATATCGAACGCGGATTTATTCGCGCTGAGATTGTTTCCTACGATGATTTAATCGGCGCCGGCTCTGAAAAGGAGGCGCGTGAAAAAGGTTTGACTCGTCTGGAAGGCAAAGACTATATAATGCAGGAAGGCGACATCGTAAATTTTAGATTTAACGTTTGAAATTCGGCAGTATCCTAATTTGAGTTGCTGGAAAATAATTGGTTTTTGACGATTATAAAAGTTGGTTTGTAATTGTCACATAAATCAAGCAACCTAGTTTAATAAGGAAAACAATTGATTTCTAAAATTTAAGATTTACGCCAATTCACCAATCGAACATAATCAAAAAGCCGCAGTTTTGACGCTTACGGCTTTATTCTTTAGTGTGCCCATTCTAAACCCACATTTTATCCCTAAAATTCACAGTAAAATTAAAAATAAATGTGAAGCTACTGACCGCATTGCACGTTCGGATTGAACGGTGCGAACATTCCCGAAGGATTATGCTTCCAAATCCAAACATGAAGGTCGTAGTGCCATGGCATTCCCGGTTCATGCCCAGGCATTGGACCGTCGAAAGTTTGCCCGAACAAACTCGGGGCAGAATTAAATTGACCTTCCGGCGGCGGTCCTGGTCCAAACCACGGACCTGCGCCGTTGACAATCACTGGAACGAAATATTCCACTGCAATAAGACGCAGCTTGCCGTTTTTCATTGTCTCGTAAGACAAGACTTCTGGTTGAGCTACATTCACATTCATATCCATCAAAGATGGATTAATATAATGTGTTCCCATTCCGCCATCCGGACTGGAAACACATTCTGGAGTTGGAATATACCCGTCAGCTAAAGCGGCTTCTACTCTGTGATACTTTGCAGTTGCTTTTCGCGCCTGTGCTAAGTTTTTATGACATTCTGTATCACAGTCAGTTTGTGAAAGCGCATCATTGGGAAATGATAAGCTAAAAACAAACATGATAAATGAAACTATTAAGGTTTTTTCTAGACAATTCTTTATAACTTGAAGATACATAAATTTTTCTCCTTATTTACTTTTAGTTGTTGTGTTGGTTGATAACAGTGCAGTGTTAGTTCTGACTGTTCATCAAACGTCTCCGATCACACGACGGCTTGTGTCATGCAGAGGCATAATAAACTTTGGGATTGAAGATGTCTTTGAAAAATTATCCTATTCTTCTCCTAAATATCTCCTTGTGCGTTATTAAAAGGCAAAGAAAGCGTAGAAGACAGGTCTAGAACATTTTTAGCGCGATCAGCATGTACCCGAAAACTGTTTATGACAAGCTGTGAGCAAAATAGATGAGTTTTGGTATTAGTTAAATATCAATAAGAAAGCCGCAAGGTTTAACGCTCACGGCTTTTTATTTTTAGTTATTTTGAATTGTTTTAAGGAACAAAAGCACCGGGAATAGGTATGTCGGTTGGCACACCAAATATAACGACTGTAAATCCATCTCTACTTCTGAGCTGATGCCAAGTTCCATTCGTGAAAACAGCTAAATCTGTTTTACCGTCACCATCGTAATCTGCGGGCGCGGGCGTGCCGGTTGATGTTCCGAATTCAACCTGTAAGAATCCCGCACTTGATTGTCGTAGAAACCACATTCTTTCTTGTGGACGAAAAACGGCAATGTCGGTTTTACCGTCGCCGTCGTAATCTGCCGGAACGAGCTTATCGGTTGGAATACCGAACGGAATGCCAATAAAGCCCAATTGACTTCTCTGCAAATACCACATTCCTTCTTGCGGTCGGAACACGGCAATATCAGTTTTTCCGTCACCGTCATAATCCGCCGGAACAGGTTTGTCTGTCGAGTAACCAAATTGCTCACCTTGAAATTGATTGTTGGCAAGATTCAGCATGTACCAAAATCCTGAGCGGTAAACTGCTAACTCAGCTCGTCCGTCGCCCGTATAATCTGCGGGAACGGGAATATCGCTGGCGATACCAAAAGGGTAAGCGTTGAAACTGCCGTTTGAACTGTTGACCCAATACCAAAATCCGTCACGGTAAACGGCAATGTCGGTCTTACCGTCGCCGTCATAATCGGCTGGAACAATTTTGTCTGTGCCCAAGCCAAATTGAATACCGGTAAAATCTTTTGTTGATTGTTGAAAATACCAGACGCCGTTTGACGGTCTGAAAACACTTACATCTGCTTTGCCGTCGCCGTCAAAGTCGAACTGAGTTCTACTAGTGTTTGAATCGCCCAGGTAGCGGGCAAGGGCAAAGTTAATGGTTGTTCCGTTGCTACTACCTCCGGCGGTAACAATCTTGCCGTCCGATTGAATCGCAACCGCAGGACCATAACCACCGACAACTATTCCGTTCGTTCCGAAAGTAGTGTCAAGTGAACCGTTTGTGTTATACCTCGCAAGACCAGTTCCGGTGACAACAATCTTGCCGTCCGATTGAATCGCAACCGCACCATCACCACCAACAAGAGTCAGGACTTTTCCGCCCATCCCGAAAGTGGTGTCGAGCGAACCGTTTGTGTTATACCTCGCTAGTATAAATTTAAAGCTGACCCCGTAAAGATCGTATCCGACGGCAACAATTTTACCGTCCGGTTGAATTGCCACATCGGAAAAACTAGCAAGGTTGCTGCCGCCGCCGGCAGTGGTTACTATTCCGCCTGAGCCGAAAGAAGTATCGAGTGAGCCGTCGGTGTTGTATCTGACTAACGCAAACCCAGCGTCAAAATCGACGATTTCATAGGCTCCAGCGGCAACAATCTTGCCGTCCGCTTGAATCGCCACCGCACTAGCACCTTGATAGTAGTTGCCGATAGGAGTCACGACGATTCCGCCCATCCCGAAAGAAGTATCAAGCGAACCGTTTGTGTTATACCTCGCTAGTGCAAAGCGACTTGTGTTCCCGTTGTGACTACTTCCGGCGACAACAATCTTGCCATCCGATTGAATCGCAACTCCTGAAGCATACGCAGAGTCGCCGATAGGAGTCAGGACTATTCCGCCCGTTCCGAAAGTGGTGTCGAGCGAACCGTCGGTATTGTACCTCGCTAGTGCAAAGTTATAGATGTTCCCGATACGACTGCCTCCGGCGACAACAATCTTGCCATTCGATTGAATCGCTACTGCCTCGGCATAACCAATTTCGCCGACAAGAGTCACGACTATTCCGCCCGTTCCGAAAGTGGTGTCGAGCGAACCGTCGGTATTGTATCTCGCTAGTGCAAATTTAGAGATGTTCCCAATTCGACTATTTCCGACGGCAACAATCTTGCCGTCCGATTGAATTGCTATGTCCCAAGCATAGGCATTGCTGCCACTGATCGAAGTAACAACTTTTCCTCCATTGCCAAACGACGGGTCAAGGTCGCCCGGCGCGGCTGACGTTTGAATTGTCATTGAAACGCAAAATAATAAAATGATGAAAAGCTGCATTGTTGTGAGTTTTATCTTTTTCATATCTATTTCTTCCTATTGTCAAAATGCTTGTTTAATGTTGCGTCGGTTGCTATAATGCAGGTGATTTTTAGCTTAGTCACCGAAAGCCTTCAAGCAACCGACGTTTTTTATTTTGCAAATACACAATAAATGTCGGAGGCAAATGATGTCTTTGGAAAATTATCCTAGTTTTCTCCTAAATTTCTCCGAGTGCGAAATGAGCATTGAAGAGAAACATTTTTACCAGTTTAATTCGTTTCGGCTCGATGTCGCCGAGCGGCAATTATCAAACAACGGCGTTCCCGTTCCGCTCACGCCGAAGGCTTTCGACGTGCTTGTCACGTTGGTCGAGCGCAGCGGTCATCTTGTAGAAAAGGACGAACTGTTGCAGCTCGTCTGGTCTGATTCGTTTGTCGAAGAAGCAAATGTGGCGCGGATTGTTCACACGCTCCGCAAAGTTTTGGGCGAGGACAAAAACGGAAATAAATTTATCGAAACCGTGCCGAAACGCGGTTATCGTTTTGTCGCTGCCGTTCGCGGCACAGATAACCAGCCAACCGACTTCTTCGACGCGCCGAGCGAAACGACTACCGCAACCGCACAATTCAAAGACGTTACAGCGTTTGAAAACGATTTTGTCGCCGAAGCTGACCGTACAAAAATCTTTCCGGTTGAAGAAAAACCCGCAAAACGATTATGGCTGTGGGCGATTTCCGCTTTCGCTTTAATCGGATTTGTGCTGATCGCCGCCAGTTTTTTATTGAATTTTTACGGCGCGAAATCCGGCTACGATTTGAACTTTGAGAAAATGGAACAAACTCGCTTGACGCAAAGCGGAGATGTTTACACGCCAACCATTTCACCCGACGGTCAATATCTGGCGTATATAAATCCCGCCGGCGCGTCGAAGCGCGGTTTGCGACTGAGGCAAATTACGACGGGAAGCGTTTTAGAACTCGTGCCGACGCGCCCAAATGTTAATTTTTGGGCTTTAGAATTTTCGCCCGACAGCAATTATCTTTACTACGTCGAAAACGTCGAGAACAACCACGGTATTCTTTATCGAATCGCGTCGCTCGGTGGACAACCGCAAAAATTAGTCGAGTTCGTCAGCGGCGCCGTAACCGTTTCGCCCGACGGAACGCGCCTCGCCTTCAAACGAATGAATAAAGAAGTCGGCGTCACGTCAATCATCGTGGTCAACAATGACGGTTCGAACGAGCAGACAATCGCCACGACTGACACGAATTCCGATTATTGGTCGCTCGATTGGTCGCCTGACGGCGGCAGTATCGCTTACACAATAAGACATCACGAACCGGAAAATGATTCTTGGTATGTCGCCGAAATTCCGGCGACTGGCGGCGCGGAACGTCGAATCGGCGAGCCGCGCAATTCTCAAATCATAAACGCCAGATGGCTTCCCGACAAAAAAGGTTTGGTTTTGAACGCCATCGATGCAAAAACCAAACAACCGCAGATTTATTATCTTTCATATCCGGACGGCGCAGAGCGGCGCGTGACCAACGATTTAAACGATTATCACGGTTTATCAATTACGGCGGACGGCAAAACAATCGTGTCGCAACGCTCCGAGCAAAACCGGTATATCTGGATTTTGCCCGACGGCGACACCGAGCAGGCGCGGCAATTGACTTTCAAAAAAGACCAGCATTTCGAAACTGTCAGTTGGCTCTCGGATGACACGCTCGTTTTCGATGCGGACGAAAACGGCAGTTACGACAATTACAACATCTGGCGTTTGAAAATCGGTGAAAGCGAGCCACAACTGTTGACGACGGGCGCAGGGAACAATACTTTGCCCGTCGTCGCACCCGACGGCAAAACGATTGCTTTCGTATCGAGCCGCAGCGGAAAGTCGCAGATTTGGCGAATGAATTCGGATGGAACGCAGCCGACGCAAGTAACCAATTCGGATTACGACGTATTCAGCCCGCAATTTTCGCAGGACGGACAAACCGTTTATTTCAAATCATCAATCGGTGGCGAAGGTCGTCTGATGCGCGTTTCGATTGATGGCGGCGCGGCGGTCCAAATCAGCGAGACGGACATTCATCGTTGGGCAATTTCCCCTGACGGCAAAAAGTTGGCTTATAGTTCGCTCGACCGCGACACAAAGCGGGTTACGACTCGAATTCGTCCGCTTGACGAAGACCGAACCGAAAAAATATTGGACATTGAACCGGAAACATATCTACAATGGTCGCAAGACGGGCAGGCACTTTATTTTAATCTGGCAGCTGACAACGCGAAAAACATTTGGCAACGAACTTTTTCGGAAACGCCGCCGCAACAGATTACTAATTTCGACAAAGAAAAAATCTTTCGTTTCGCCTCGTCGCCGGACGGCAAAAATCTCGCCTGCATCCGCTTTACGATGACTTTCGACGCTGTGTTGTTGAGGTTCGATGAATAAAAATCCGCGAGCTTTAGTGCTTTCAGCTTATTAGAAAATTCAAGCGTAATTATGCTGAAATTCTGGACATTCCGTAAATTTTGGTATATCTTATAAGTGTATGTTTCCGAAGCAAAAAAGAAAACAATTAAAACGCCTCACCGCCGGGTTTTTAACGGTTTGGATGAGCGGAATTGTTTTCCTGTTTTGCTGTCAAATACCGGGAGTTGAGGCGGCAGATTTGGAAGCGGAAAGCTGTCCTTTAGCTAAAACGCACGATTCATGTAATAAATCTAGCAACAAAAACGAATCTCAATTTGTTTCAATCGAAAAGGAACACCTTAATCTCGAATGCTGCAGATTTTTGCCCGCCGTTTTCGATAAAGCGAGAAAGATTGAAAAACTTCAAGAGACCGGGCAATCGGCGTCGAACATAAAAATTTCAATCTTAAAGTCGCTATTCGTAAAACAAGAATTTGCCCAGCCAAAAGTTTTTCGCTCGTTGATTCTTAATCGAGAAAACACGCGTCTGAAAAACTGCGTCTTCAGAATTTAAAAAGAAGTCCGTCGTGTTTTTAGCATCAAGCTTAACAATAAGTTTGGCAGACAATAGGCTTAATTTTTTTAATTCTGGAGAAAATAAAATGAAAAAACGAATTCTTTTAGTATTATCCGTCGTGTTAGTTTTCGGACTTGTGATGGCGGTTTATGCGTTCAATCAAACGAACAGTTCAAAAGCCGGTGTCGAGCATTCCTGCCCGATGAAGGGTATGAACGCTCAAGCTGCCGCCGATCACGAAGGAAAAACTTCGTGCTGCGACAAAGAAGATTGTTGTTGTAAAGGCGACTCTTGCCCGATGAAAGCGCAAGGCGAAAATGCTTCAACAAATTGTTGTGCTTGTTGCGGAGATTCTTGCCCGATGAAGGAAAAGAATGCACAAGCAATGAGCGTTGACATGAAAAACGTAACCGTTGCAAACGGAGAAAACTGTTGTAACGGCGGCGCGTGTTGCAAAGCCAAACACGGCTAACAGGTAAAATAATTTCAAGCACTAAAGCGGCGTATGTTAAAATTACGCCGCTTTTATTTTTGTAAGTTATTTTACAATTGAATTTTTCAATCTCGAAAACAACAAAAATTTAATTTTTAATAACGAATTTACATACTCCTTTGCAATTGATTTAATACAATGCCCGGAACTCTTTATCTTGTCGCTACACCAATCGGAAATCTTGCCGATATTTCCAAACGCGCTTTAGAAACGCTCTCAACGGTTGACCTCATCGCTTGCGAAGACACGCGGCACACCGGAAAACTTCTCAATCATTTCAATATCAAAAAAAGACTCGTCAGCTATCACGAACACAACGAACAAACGCGGGCGGAAGAACTTGCCGAATTGTTAAAGCAGGGAAAATCAATCGCGGTTGTTTCGGACGCTGGAACGCCAGCGATTTGCGACCCGGCTTTTAAGATTGTGCAAAAGGCGCATGAAATTGGTGCAACCGTCACCGCAATTCCGGGCGCGGTTGCTTTCGTCAACGCGCTGATTGTTTCGGGTTTGCCGACCGATTCGGTTTTTTTTGGCGGATTTTTGCCATCCAAGAAAAACGACCGTCGGAAGCGTTTATCGGAAGTTAAAGAAATTCCGGCAACACTCTGTTTTTACGAAACGCCGCACCGCATAGCAAAAAGTTTAGTTGATTGTTTAGAAATTTTAGGAAATAGAAATGCCGCCGTTGTGCGCGAGATTACGAAACTTCACGAGGAAATTGTTTCTGGAAATTTAGCCGAATTGGTGGAGAAATTTTCGCAAACAGACACAAAAGGCGAAATTGTTTTTGTCATTGACCGCTATGAAGTTCAAAGTTTAAAGTTTAAAGTTCAAAGTTCAAAAACAATAGTTTCGCGCGTCGCTGAATTGGAAACGGAAGGTTTTGACCGCAAAGTTGCGCTTAAAAAAGCGGCGAAAGAGTTCGGTTTATCGCGCTCGGAGGCTTACAGGATTTTACAAGCGGATAAACAATAATAGGGAAATGATTTTGAGGAGATTTTTTTCGGATTAATATAAAATGTAACGCCGTTGTCTCGGCGGCTGTTATAGCGGCATCTTGCCGCCATACTCAACCCGATATTGAATTAATTACAGCGAGAACCGAGGGCAAGATGCCCTCAGGACAGCCAGCGCGACGCTGGCGTTACTTATTTGTTCCCGCAGTCGGTTTTGTTGTTGAAATCTCATCAAACGTAAAATAAGCAATCGCTGCATCGTGGTCTGAAAATCGTTCGACACGCGAATCGTCGTTGCGATAAATTTCGGGAAAATCCGCATTCATCCGCGCGTAACCGAAGCCGCCGATGTGTTTTTTCATCGCGTCGCTAACAATTATATGGTCAAGCACCTGCGCGTTTCCGTCAAAGCTGTAAGAATACTTCTGGTCGGCTCTAATCAAGTCAACCAGATTCGTCATATCGGGATTTACCAAATCTTCCGAGTAATTCATCACCGCTTCTTTCGACGCGGGCGTGCCTTTGATTGTGCCGATAGTATCGCCGATGCCGTCGTTAAATTGGTAAGCATTAAAATCGCCTAAAAGAATAATGCGCTCTTTTGGATTGACAGTTTGACGTTCCTGAACCAATTTTGCCAGAAACTCGGCTTGCAATTTTCTTTTCAAACGCACGCGAGCGCCACCGTCTTTCGGGTCATCAACACCGAGAAAAGATTTCAGGTGATTGACGATTGCCGTAAATTCAAACGGCTTGCCGCTTTTCGCGTCGTCAATTGACGCCCGCAAAAGAAGCGGTGGGCGGTCGTTTAAAGTTTCTTCGTCTTTGTTGGGATTTTTGAATTTGTCTTCTTTGCCGAATTGTTTGACTTCGATGACTTTCACCCGCGCAGACTTAATCAGAAATCACAAATCAATTCCGCGCCCGTCGTTGCCGTCAATCAAATACGCTTCATATTTCGGATTCGGTTGACCAGCCGCAACCGCGTCGGCGTTGATTTTTTCGGCTAATCTTTTCAGCGCCGCCAAATTTTCCGCTTCAATAATGCCGATGACATCCGGCGTTTTCATAACATTGCGAATCGCCATCGAGATTTTCCTCAAACGCTTTTGAAACGCTTCTGCCGTCACAATGTCTTCTTTGATTGCCGGGTCGTCCTGGTCGTCGAAAAGATTTTCCAGATTCATTCCCGCAACGGCAAATTGTCTTTCATTCGGCGCGGGCAGTGGTTTTGCCGCAACTGCGCTGGAAATCGCGTGCTTACTGTCAGCGTCAGGCAAAATTGCATAGGCGCGATAAGCGTAATGCAAAACGCCCGTCAGATTTTTAACGGTTGCAAACGCCGTCGTGTCAATGGTCTGCGCTCCGAGCTGCGCCGCGCTTTCTATGCGAATTCGTTCGGGGTTGTTGTCAAAAATCGGAATTTTAGGAAAATCCTTTTTCATCTTCTCTTTATCTTTATCGTTTAAGAGAATGTAATCGTAAAGCTCGATACCGGATTCGCGGAACGGGCGCGGGATGCCTTTCAAAACCGCGTAGAAAACGCCGTTTGATACGGAAGCAGCGGTTTTATCGTCAACTCTGCCGTCGGTCGGCGCGACAACGGTTAATTCATCCGCCTGCACGCGCATTCCTTCATATTTTTCGAGCGCGTCAAGCAAACCTTTATTAAAATCATTGACGGTTAAAACAACCAGTTTCGGAAGCGGGTTGGCTTTTGAAATAACCTTAATCGTATCGCGGTCTTTAAACATCGAAAGCTCGGTTATCGGCAAACTGAGAGGCTCTTGCTTCGGGCGAAATTCTTCGACTGTGCCGGTAACGGAAATTAAATTGCCGATAGCCGCTTCGCCGGACGGTTCACTTTTTGTAAAAACGTAGATGCCTTCGGAAGTATTTGGATTGCCGTCGGTTTTATCGTCGGGCGATTGCAGAAAAAATCCGCCTTTCAAACGCGCCGTTACGATTCCTGTTAAGCGCACGGAATCACCGGCAAAAGCCGATACGTTTTTTTCGCCCTGAACTTCACCGATGGCGCGGTCTTTCTGCCCTGAAGCGCCGGAGACAAAAGGCAAAACGCCAAAAAACAAAACTAAAAAAATCTTTCTCATATTTTTGAGTAGGTTTGTAGGGGCACGCCAAAATGCCTGCCCAATGAGCGAGCGCGAAAATTTCTTTAATTAAATTCAACTTGAATGTAAATAATGTTCGTTAGCGACATTCGTCGCTTTGGGCAGGCATTTTGGCGTGCCCCTACAATTATTGGCGGTCTCTTCTTCTTTCAATCAATTCTTGGGTAATTTTCGGCACGTTTGAGAAAAAGTTATAACCCGTCAGAGACTCAACTGCATCAACCGAAACTCTAAATTGACGCCACGGCGAACTGCTGCTCAAAGGCGGTTGATTTGGGACGATGATTGCAATGGTTCGGGTTGCTTTGTTTATTCGCTGAAGGTCGCCCGCGCCATTTGGCAGAACAAGCACGACCTTCCAAGTAACTTTCGGAACGACGATTCTTCCCTGACCGATTGTTCCGATATTTCCCGCGCCGCCCGAAACAATGTAAAGCTCGTTTCCCCCTTGCGCCAGAGTGCGACAGTAATTCTCAAAATCGTTCCACGGACCCTGATTGTTTGCCGCTAGCTGCGGAAGTATATTGGTCATCAAAAACGTCGCGGAATTGTCCACAACCGAACGCGTTCGGTCGCCCGAAGGAGTCATATGTCCGCGGTCATAACCCGAACCTGTATAATCTTCCGCCGTCACTTGATACCAGCCGGCAGGCAATTGCGGGTCAGGGCGAAAATCGTCCTGCCGGTCAGCTGTTCCAATCCAACTCGTATCGAGCCGCCACGCGACCCAATTTGCCGAGGCGCGGCTTCGGTTGTAAGAAAGCGAGTATTGCGGTTTTATCATCAGGTAATTGTTTTCATTGGCAACGTCAATAGTCGCATTGCTCGGATTTCCCAAAAGCAGAGGGTCTTCGTTTGCCAAAGGCGCGTTAACCGAAATGTTTATGGAAACGGTCGCCGTGCGTGATTGCGCGTCGGAAGCGGTTGCCGAAACATTATAAATTCCGCCGCTCATCCCGCTTGGTATCGTTGCTCTATACGAAAAAACATTATCGCCTGCCGTAACGTCGCCGTTCGTGCCGTCGTCAAAAAATTGTTGATTAGCCGCGCCGCCGATGTTCGTTAAATTTCCGACGACCATAATTCCGGAGCTAGCCGGAGTCGTGGCGGGAATTACGGTAACGGTTAAAAGCGTTGTTGCACCCGGTGCCACTAAGTTCGGATTCGCCGCGCCGCTTGCTTGAAGCGTTCCGCCGAGATTGCAGGAATTCGGCGAATTGCTTGTATTTCGCGGTGTCGGAGTGGTAATCGTAAAATCTAATTTATTATTATCCGTATCGGTGCAACCACCGCCGTTGCGGATTCCGCCTGAAGATACGGTTAAGTTCCCTGTTTTCGCACTCTCGAAACACGATGCCGAATCGCCGTAACCAACGAGGTCAACAATGCTTGCGTCCGTCGGACAGGTTGAAACCGGAAGCGGCGCGGTTGAATTAACCAGCGCGAGTTTTCCTGTCGTTGAAGAAAGATTCGGAGTAAAAGTATTGCCGTTGCTTGTCACGGGCGGAGCGATGAAGTCAGGCGTCGGAAGGGAATTGCCGACACTTCCGTTAGAACCGTATTGAATCAGAAAGTATTGTCCGGGCTGTAAAGTTACGTTGGGTAAGGGCGTAACCAACCAACTAGTTCCGCCGGCGGAAGCATATTGAACAGACCATCCGCTTAAATTAACCGGTTCGTTGCCGCGATTGAAAAGTTCGACAAAATCATTTGTGTAAGGCGCGCCGCTTGAACCGCCGCCACCGAAAAATTGGCTAATAACGACGTTTGGCGAAATCATATTGATTTCCGCCGCTTGATTTGCTTCGCTGTATATGACGTTGGAATTTAGCGTCAGACAAACCGAAAACACACATAGAGCCAATAAAACCGAATAAATTCTTTTCATTAAAAATTCCTTGTTAAATTAACAATTCGGGAGAGAGAAATGTTATTTTATTTATCTTTTAACATTTACCGTTTATGTTTGAAAACTAAAACAGAACCGCCGGTAAAACTCAACGCACAAAAATTGCCGGAACAGGTGTATCGCCGTTTACGCCAAAATGCCTAAAGGCAAAAACACCGTCTGAGCTTTTCAAATAATACCAAACGCCGTCGCTTTGACGAAAAACGGCGATGTCGCGTTTGCCGTCGCCGTCAAAATCCGCCTGCAAAGGTTCATCGCTGCTCAAGCCGAATGGGGCGGCAGCAAACCCAGCAGAGCTTTTTTGCAGATACCAAACCGCGTTCGACGGTCGAAAAACTACAAAATCAGCCTTGCTGTCGCCGTCAAAATCTCCAACTACGGGTTTGTCGCCGATTGCGCCGAATCGAACGGCGGAAAATTTATCGCCGGAATTTTGCAAAACATACCAGAACCCGTTTGAAGGGCGAAAAACGGCAAGGTCAATTTTATTGTCGCCGTCATAATCCGCTTGAACCGGTAAATCTTCCGCCATACCGAAATGAACCGAACGAATCTGTCCGTTCGAGCTTTGTAAAATGTACCAGAAGCCGTTTGACGGGCGATAAACCGCTACGTCAGCTTTCGCGTCGCCGTCATAATCGGTTGGCACGAGTTTGTCCGTGGCGAGTCCGAAAACCGTGTTAAATATCGAATTGTCAGAACTTCGCAAAACAAACCAGGTGCGCGACGAAGGGCGAAATACGGCGTAATCGGTTCTGCCATCGCCGTCATAATCAGCATTTATGGCTACGTCGCCGGGACTTCCCCAAGCAGAGCTGACAAATGAATTGTTTGAACTGTTTTGAACGTGAAAATCTGCATCGTTAACATTATCGCTCGGACGAAAAACGCTAAAATCAGTTTTACCGTCGCCGTCAAAATCAAACGGCGCGCTTTTTGTTTGCGCAATTCCGCAATTGCACACAAAACCGTCTGTAACCGTGACGTTATCAATAAACTGACCTTCGCGGGTAGTCCCGTTATCGGTTCCGACGCGCCAGCGTAACTGAACGCTTTTGCCCGCCGCAGAAGCGGGAAGTTTAACTTTTGAAGTAACGAATTCGGGTGTTTCATTTGCGCCGCTTTTGCCTGACCAAGCCTGTCTGCCCGCCAGCGGATTATTGCAGCAATTGCTCAAAACGCCATCGTAACCGCCCGATTCAAACATTCCTCCCGCTGCCAGAATATCTTGAAATTCACCGCTTCCGATTTTTATCTCCAGCACCGCGCCGTCATAAAGCTGATTTCGCAAAAATGTTGTTTCGAGATGGTAGCGGTTGCGAAAACTCAGCTCAGCGTTCGGCGAATTTATTTGGAAAACAGGTGAAACAAGTTCGTTGACGCCGATTTGACTAACGGCTGGCGAATAAGCCGAGTTTGGCGGCGATTGGAAAGCGATTTCCGATGTTTTCCAAATTTGCTGGGCGCCGGTTGCTGAAGTCGTCCAACCGGCAGGCAAATTCGGAGCTGTAACCGAATCAAAATTTTCCTGAAAAGCGGTACGAGCCGCGCCCGTATTCAAATTTATAGTAATCGCGCCGAGACTTTCTCTGCGGTCATCGAGCAATAAAGTCAAAGTTATCACATCGCCGCATCTCAAATCGGGCGAAGCCGTAAATGTGAACGGACGCGCGACGCTCTCGCCGTTTGCGCTTAACGCGCCGTAATTTTGCGACGGCGACGGATTCGTTACGCCGCCTGTTTCAACCAGCGTTGCTGATAAATTCGTCGTGCTTATCGCGCCTGTATTACGAAGCGTAATGTTTAACGTAACAGTTTCGCCCGGGTCAATCGCGTTGTTTACCGCACAGCTTTCTGCCGTAATTTCATAATCCGTTTCGCTTAAAACCGCCGTCGGTTCGAGCGCGAAATTTTGTGTAATGGTTTCACCTTCGGCAATTGTCACGGTAAAGATTTGCGAACGAAAACCCGGTGCGGAAACGATTAATGTATAAGTGTCCGGCACAAGAAGCATACTGCCGTAATCTCCCGCGGCGTTTGTGTTTCGAATATAAACGGTATTTGCCGTAACAATTGCATTGGCAATTGGCTGCCCGTTAGCGGCGTTTGTCACCGTTCCGTTGATGATGGCTCGCGGCGCATTCGCGCATTCGGGAAATTTGAACTTACCGATGCGCGTCAACCACCCCTGAGAACTTTCCGCTTGACTCTCCGCTGAGTAATACTCGTTAGTCAGCCAAAATGTGCAATCATCGGACGGATCAACGCTCATCGCGCTGTAATCGCCCCAGGAACCGAAACCCGTCTGCACGCCCGTTCCGTTAATCAATGCCGCTTCGGCGCGAAATGTTCCGCGCGGCTCGCTTGCCAGTTTTCCCGTGTATAAAATTGAAGGTTTTTTCTGCTCGCTTGAATAACTGTACCCGACCGCCATGTTGCCTTGATGGTCTTGAGCCGCGCTTGCCATCCAACGATTGACATCGCCGGTTCCGATAGTCGCTTGTTCGTGGACGGCAAAATTTTTCGTAGATTTTCTTAATTCGTAAACGCGAACTCCAGCGCGATATTCTTGATTCGGCGGCGACACGCGCACGGTTTGATTAACGACTAATGATTCGTGCAAGCCGAGATTTCTGTAAGCGGCGCGAAACATCAAACGGTCTGATTGCGAATCGAGCAATTCGCCCGGTGGCGGCTGTTTAACGTCGGCGCGTCCGTCGGGGCTGGTCGGATCAAACGGGTCAACCCGCAAAGGACTTTCGGCTCTTTCGGAAAAAGTAGAATTTTGTGGATTTGTAAAATCAGCGTGAAAATCAAATAACAGAAGCGCGTCCTGCGGGTCGCCGTATTCGGTTGCCGTATAGCCGGTAAATATATTCGGTGCATTCGGCGGCGGCGCATTCAAACCGTCAAAATCTGTGGGAAGAAGCCCGCCCACCCGAATCGTCGAAGGCGACGCCAAATCAAAGTAAATATAACTTGCCGTTTTATCGCCCGCCAGCATTTTCTTTTTGTCAAAAGCGAAAACGCCGGAACCCGCGTAATCACTGCCGAGAAATTCATCGGTTGACATATAAATAGCGTCCCACCAAAGACCGATTTTCGGGTAATCGTTAAATTTCACATTCGGCATGACAAATTCATAAACAAAATATGCGCCGGTCGGGTCGCCGGTTTGCGAAACGGCAATCATCTGTCGAAACGGAGGGAAATTTTTGCAGAATTGGCTTAAAATCCAACGGTCGGCAAGCGCGTCGTAAAGCACTACCGGGTCGCCGTCATTTCTCGTCGAACACGGAGTTTCAAGCACCGAAAAAATACTGCTTAACTTAAACGGGGGCGTTAGCGGATTGCCGCTTTTATCAAAAACGCGGGTCAGAATATTGACCGCTTGAACATAATGATTCGGACCGACATCGCCGTTTGTGTCCGGCGGAACGACGCGAAAACCGTAAGCGGCGGCATTGTCGTTGCTCGTCAATCCGTCAACGGAAAGCGACGGCGCGGGCATTGCAACATCAGAGAAATTTGCGACTGCCGAAACCACATCGTGAACGGCATCACTCTTTTGCTTGCGAAACGGTTCGTTATGCCGAACGGCGCGCGCTTGTTCACCGGCATGCTTTTTTCCGGTTTTGCCGTGGTCGGGCGAAGCCGGCGCAAAATCTGTAACTTTTTTGGAAATGCCGAATGACACGGCTTGAGCGGATTGCGGTTTGATTTCGGAGATAACTTGCTTTTGTCTTTTCGATGAATTTATCTCGTTGCTTTCCGCGGCTTGCCGAAAGGCAAAACCGAAAAGCGCAAAAATTATGACCAAAATTAAAACAAGCCGTATTTTCATTATCAAAAGCCTTTCCGACTACTTTAGAAAACTAATGTTAACGAAAATTTTTGCTTTCGGAAAGCGAAAAATAAAAACATCAGCGATTGAGCGAAATAAACAACTGATTATGCAGACTAATTAATAAGTAAATAATCGAATGTTATTTTTACCCGATTTCTTCAAGAAAACTTTTTCCGTCTTTTAATCGCAATCCAAAGTTTTCCGCGATTGTTTGTCCAATGTCGGCTAAACTTTCGCGCGTTCCCAAATTTACGCCTTGCTTTGCAGAATTTCCGTAAACAAGAAGCGGCACATATTCGCGCGTATGGTCAGACCCGCGAAAGGTCGGGTCATTGCCGTGGTCGGCGGTGATGATTAATAAATCGTCTTCACGCAAGGCATCTGAAATTTCCGGTAATTGAACGTCAAAATCTTCGAGCGATTTAGCATAGCCTTCAACATCGCGGCGGTGTCCGTAAAGCATATCGAAATCAACGAGATTTGAAAAAATCAAGCCTTTCGATTCGGCTCGCAAAGCTTTGATTGTCTGTTCGATTGATTGATTATTGTTCTTCGCGGTCAACTCTTCGGTAACGCCCATCGAATCGTAAATCGAAGCGATTTTACCGATGCAAACTACATCAAAATTGTTTTCTTGAAGCAGCGGCAAAAGATTTTCACGCGGCGGCGGAATGGCGTAATCGTGCCGGTTTTCCGTTCGTTTGAAATTATCTGCGTTTGTGCCGAGAAACGGACGCGCAATGACGCGCCCGACTCGATCTTCATCGTCTAAAATTCGTCGCGCCGTTTCGCAAATTTCGTGAAGCCTTTCGATTGGAATAATTTCCTCGTGCGCGGCGATTTGGAAAACCGAATCGGCGGAAGTATAAACAATCGGCTTGCCGGTTTTTATGTGTTCTTCGCCGAATTGTTTTATGATTTCCGTTCCCGAAGCCGCGACGTTTGCCAAAACGCCGGGAACATTTGTTTCCGCGACAAATTTATCAATTACGCGCGGCGGAAAACCTTTGGGAAAAGTTGGAAACGCTTTTTCCAAAACAATTCCGGCAATTTCCCAATGTCCGGTCGTTGTGTCTTTGCCGTTTGATTTCAGAGCGCATTTACCGTAACAACCCGTCGGATTTTCGATAGCCGGTAAATTTTCCAAAGTTCTAATGTTTGCTAAACCGAATTTTTGCAAATTTGGTAAATCTACTTTGCGCGATTTCAAGATGTTGCCGAAGGTATCAGCGCCTTGGTCGCCCCAATCGGCGGCGTCCGGCATTTCGCCGATTCCCACGCTGTCGAGAACCAATAAAACGATTCGATTAAATTTTGTTGTCATGCTGTTTTTATCATAATACAATGCTGCTTGCGAGGTAAAAGATGATGGAAATTTTTCATGCGCGAATCGAAGCCGACGGCAGAATTCAACTGCCGCCGCAAGTGTTAGAGCAATTGGATTTTGAAGCAGGACAGGATTTGGATATAGAAATAGAAAAGAAGGCTTTGCATATTTCTCTGGCAAAGGCGGAGCAGCGAAAGCAGGCGCAGAATTTTGTTAAAAGCCGCATCGGAGGCGGTCGTTCCGCTGTTGACGAATTTATCGAAGAACGTCGGCAGGAGGCGATAGATGATTGAGAACGTGCTTGATGCTTCCGCTGTTTTAGCTTATCTTTTCGGCGAAACAGGGGCGGATAAAGTGGAGCTTTTACTTGCCAATTCAATCATCAGTCGTATAAATGCTACCGAAGTTTTGACCAAGCTCGTTCAGGACGGATTAATTGTTGACGAAGCCAAAGAAACTTTTGACAAACTAAACTTAGAAGTAGCGGAGTTTGACGAAAATCAATCGCTGAAAGCCGGCGAACTGCGCCCATTGACAAAACATCTCGGTTTATCGCTCGGCGACTGATGTTGTTTGGCTTTGGCGATTTTAGAAAACTTACCAGCCATTACCGCCGATAAAAATTGGGCGAGTTTGAATGTTTGCAAAATTGAAGTTATTCGTTAATTCTGCGGCGCGGTGTAGCCTTCTCGCGCACGAACCAATGCTCCGGCGGGTGCGCCTTTTAATTCAATTTTGATTTTGCGAAATGTTCCGTCACGCCGCTCGTTTGATGAGTAATAACCCAAGGAATATTTTGTGCCGATTTCCTGCGCGACCTTTTGGAAAGCCGCTCTCGCTTCGGAAAAATCGGCGACGGGGAAAACTTTTCCGCCAGAATTTTTAGCCAGAGTCTGCATTTCCGCGTCGGCTAATTCATACAAACTTTTGCTGATGGCGAGGCGTTCAAAATCGCCGAGTTGACAAAAGGCGGAAACCTTTTCAATTTTAGATTTCGGGTAAAATACGCGATAGTAACGCTTGATTTGCGCGGCTGAAAAACGCATCGCGCCTTCGCAGTCGCCTAGAAGATTTTCTTCAAAAAATTCGCGCGTATCAACTTGGATAAAATACGAAACGATTCCGGCTTGCTCAAACTGTTCGCGGACTTCCGCAAAATCGCTGACGCTGGTTGAGTCCACGCCATCGGATAAAGCGACAAGAGCGCGGCGACCGCGAAATTCCGTTTTCGGCGCGTCGCGGAAAACCGTTTCGACCGTTTGCCGAAGCGCGTCGTAATAAGGCGTTCCATTGCTGGTTTTGACTTCGGCGAGAGCGTTTTTCAGCCGGGTTCGGTCATCGGTCAAAGCGGTTAAAACTTCACTGACCGCAACCGATTTGTTATTTTGTTTCTCGCTTTTGAAAGAAACGATTGAAACTTTGTCGCCGGGGCGTAACGACGCGATAAAATTTTCGGCGGCGCGTTGAATAAGCTGCAAATCAGAGCGTGTCGAGCCGGACGTATCAAGCACCAGCGCAACTTCAAAGGGCGCGGCGGTTGTCGAAAATTCCGTCAATTCCTGTCGCTTTCCGTCTTCATAAACGATAAAATTATTTTGTTTAAGATTAAGCAAAGGCTTTCCGCTTTTGTCCAGAACAACGAGCGGAACATCGACTAATTGCGTTTCAATTCGCAGAATTTCGTCGTCTTTGTCATTGGTGTTTTTGTCTTGAGCGTATAAATTTGAAGAAAAGCCTAAGCCGACCAACAACATTAGGAAAAACATTCTAAATCGCATCTCGAAAACCTCGCTTTTTTCGTCACTTATGTTTTCGATTGTAGCAAAAATTTTGCGTAGGTAAATACAAATAAAGAAAATTTTCCAAAATCATATTTTGAAACATTTTCTTAACGCCTTTCGGCTATCATTTAAAATTCGTTTTGTGTTATATTTGCGAAAATCATTTTTTGATTACACAAACCAATTGCATACTCCCATAAGAAAATGTGTGGAAACATATTTACATCTATTAGTATGCGGTAACTTACAGATTTTAATTTCAAAAAGGAGAAGTGATGAATAAAAAATTAGTCTTAAGCGTTTTCACTATCTTAATGATACTTGCAAGCGTAACTTTTATAAATCTTGTGTCCGCGCAAACGTCGAATGATAATCAAAGCGATGGCTCAGCGCCGCAAGTTTCAACCACAATTGTTATCAGTCAGGTTTACGGCGGCGGCGGCGGCTCAACGGGAACTTACCTATTTGATTACATCGAATTGGTTAATATCTCAAGCGTGCCTCAATCACTCAACGGATTATATTTGCAATACGGCTCGGCAACCGGACAGTTCGGCAGCAGTGCCGGTAACATTTTTGCTTTACCGAATGTAACTCTCCAACCCGGTCAGCATTATTTAATTCAGGCAGGATCAACCGGATCAGCCGGAGTTGCTTTTCCAGTTGCGCCCGATGTTATAACACCCAATCTTACTATCGCGGCAGCAAGTGGTAAAGTTGTTTTAACCACTTCGGCAACCGGACTCGAGTGCGGCGCGACCGCAACGCCGTGCGCAGCGAACGACCCGCGCATTATTGATTTGGTAGCATACGGCACGGCGAACAATGCCGAAGGCGGCGTATCGGTTAATAACGGCGTGGCGATAACCTCGACGCAGGGCGTTGTTCGCAAATCCAACGGTTGCACCGATACAGACAATAATAATAACGATTTTACTGTCGTAACGGCACCTGTTCCGCGTAATATGAGTTCTCCTTTAACGCCGTGCGGTGGAGGCGGCACCACACCGCGGCGCGTTCCGATGGATTTTACCGGCGACGGTCGAACTGATTGGGCGACGATTGGTGTAAATGCAGGGGCATGGAGATGGAAAGTAACCGGCAATCCGGCTTCTCCAGTTCCAAATGCCGCTTTCCAGCGAGCGTTTGACTACGGCTTTACATCCGACGTGCTTGTTCCTGCCGATTATATCGGAGATAGAAAAACAGACCCGACCGTTTGGCGTCCAGGCACACCCGGAATTTTCCTGGTTGGCGAATTTCCAATTGGACCTGGCGGAGTTCTGCTTGACCGGGCGATTCAATGGGGAGCTGCCACGGATCGTGCGATTCAGGGAGGCGATTATGACGGCGACGGCAAAGCCGATTACACAGTCGTGCGCGTTGCCCCCGGCACCAGAAACTTAACTTGGTTTATAAAGAGCAGCGCGACCGGTGTAGAAAGAGCCGTTCCTTTCGGAACTCTTAACGGCGTAACTGACGATGAAGCTAAGTTTTTCCCTGGAGCGGACTTTAACGCAGACGGTCGAGATGAATTGGTTTTTGTAATTGCCAACCCGACCAACGGTAACATAATTTACTATGTCGGCGACGCAATAACGGGCGTTGATATTATGACGCGTGAATTTGGTAATTTTGATATTGATACCAGCGTCGCGCCCGGCGATTATACCGGCGACGGAAGAGCCGATTTTGTCGCGGTTCGTCAAACCCTAGGCAATGTGGCTATTTGGTTTATTCAAGATTCCGCGACGGGTGCCATCACCGCAACTCCATTCGGCATTGCCGATCCTGGCTTTACGAATCAAGATATACCCGTACGCGGCGATTATGACGCCGACGGTAAATTTGATATTGCCGTTTGGCGACCAAGTGATCAGACCTTTTATTACTTAAGAAGTTTAAGTAACAATACAGTGTCGGATGGTCAACAACACGGCGCTCCGGGTGATTTTCCGTTGGCAGGTTTAGACGTTCTTTTCTAACGTGAACCTTGCGATACAAAAAGTATCGGGGTGTTGAAATAAAAAGACCGAGAAGTTTATTTTTCTCGGTCTTTTTATTCTTGTTAACGGCTGTTTTTATATTGCAATCCGTTATAAAGGAATGTGATTATGATTAATCTGTTAATCACCGTCGGCAACGGAAAATTTGTAAGTAACGCCAGCGTCTCGCTGGCTGTCCTGAGGGCATCTTGCCCTCAGACTACCTTGAAATTGAATCAAGTGCGGGTTGAGTGCGGCGGCAAGATGCCGCCACGACAACCGCCGGAACGACAGCGTTACATTAACTGGTAAATTGGAGTAATTAGAAATGGCTTTTTTGGTTAACGAATTCAAAAATTGTTAGATTTATGCGCTTTGTTTTCTCCCGAAGATTTTTTATTCTGCTGGCAATCGGTTTCATACCGCTCTCGCTTTCTTGGAGTTTGCCCGCGCTTCGCTATTTTGTTTTAGTTTATGACGTTTTGCTGCTCGCACTCGCTTTGATTGATTATTTCGTTAGCCGCAAACTGCCTGCGGGATTAACCATGACGCGCAAATTTAATAAACGTTTTGCCATCGGCGACGATACTCTTATAAATCTGCGCATCGAAAACATTACGCCGGAGAGTTTTCGGCTTCATATCAAAGACGAGTTTCCGCCCGAAATGAAACTTTCTGAAACGCGCGAAGCGCAAGTCAAAATCGAAGGTCAAACTTTTGTAGATTTTTTTTACAATTTAACTCCGCCGCGACGCGGAAAATACGAATTTGGTAAAACGGCTGTGCGCAGTTTGTCGAAGCTCGGTTTGGTTTGGTGTCAAACCGATTTGGGCAAAGCGGAAACGGTAAAGGTTTATCCGAATATGCGCCGCGCAAAAGAAATGGAACTCAAAGCGCTCGGCGCGAATTCTTATCTTGCCGTCCAGCGCAAGGCAATCCGGCGCGGCGAAGGGCGCGAGTTTGAATCAATGCGCGATTACGTGCACGGCGACGAGCTGCGCCACATTTCCTGGACGGCGACCGCCAGACGCGCGCGCCTTACCACGCGCCAATACCAAATTGAGCGCGACCAGACCGTTTTGATTGCAATTGACGCTGGACGCCTGATGACCGGACGCATCGGCGACGAAACGAAATTTGATACGGCGATTCACGCAAGTCTGGCGCTGATGTCGGCTGCCGCGCGCGGCGGCGACAACTGTGGCTTAATGGTTTTCGGGCGCAAAGTTAAAAAATATCTGCCGCCGCAAAAGGGAATCGCGCACGTTGACGCGGTTTTGGAGGCACTTCACGACCTCGAACCGGAATTGATAGAACCGTCTTACGCCCGCGCTTTTCAATTCGTTTCCGCCAATTTGAAGAAACGCGCTTTTGTTGTGATTTTGACCGATTTAGTTGATAAGGAAAGCTCGAAGGAACTAATAAACTCGCTCAAACTATTGCGCCCGCGCCATCTTCCGCTGGTTGTAACAATCGGCGACAGAGATTTGAACCAAACCGTCAGCGAAGTTCCGAAGGAATTAAAGGACGTTTTTACTCAATCGGCGGCTGAAGAAATTATTCACCAGCGCGAATCGGCTTTAAGGTTAGTCGAAACGCTCGGCGGGCTGGCGCTGGACGTTACGACCAATTCGCTCGCGCCGCGTCTTTTGGAAACTTATTTACGGGTCAAGGAGAGAGGCTTGCTTTAAGCATCAATCGGACTGCGTACGCCGAGCCGAACGACTTGACTTTTTGGTGGGCGTAAATTTTCGAGCCGCGGCAAATCCGTGTGTAAAACCTCGTGGTAGAGAAACAGTAGCATGTATTCGGTTTCACCCCACGCCATCTCAACCGTTAGCCCGCTTCTCTTTCGCAAGCGTGAGGAGTATTTTGAGTTTCGAGTAAAATATGATTTCGATTCGTCCAGCCGTCGAAAATGACATTGATGCTCTTTGCTCGCTTGACCTCATCGCGCAGCGTGAAAATGAACGTCGGGAGTTTATCCATCGGGAAGTCGTCTCCGGCAATTGCTTTGTCGCTGTTGCAGACGAAAAAGTTATCGGTTACGGCGTTTTGAATTACACTTTTTATTATGTCGGCTGTATTGATATGCTTTACATACATTCGGACTATCGGCGAAGCGGCGCGGGCGCAGCGTTACTGCAACATATGGAGTCGCTCTGCCAAACTCCGAAATTGTTTACTTCAACAAACCTTTCTAATTTGCCGATGCAATCGCTGTTGGCAAAACTAGATTATATTTTGAGTGGAGTGATTCACAACTTGGACGAAGATGACCCGGAGATTGTGTATTTCAAGCGCCTTCGCTGACCCGAAACGGCGGGCTAACAAGTCGTTGGACGTGAGGGCGAAATAGCTATTTTGTTACCACGTTTTCTTTTTGCTTTTAGCGAGCTTGGCTGCGATTTCGCCCCACATCAACTCCGCGTTCGGCGGCTTTCGATATATGATGTTGAAGTAGGAGATTTACAATGAGAGAACATTTCTTATCAGCTTGGACAGCTATGTGCATTGGATTATTGCTATCGGTTGTTACCTTTGCCCAAACTGCTAACAAGTCTGAAGCAAAGCAAACGCGGCATGTCAAAGGTCGAATTTTAACTTCAACCTATCTGCCGTCCATCCGCATCAAGTTTGACAAAGCGTTCAAGCACGTTGGCTCGCAAAAGTTCACTCTCTATGAGAGAGCGCAAGCAGAACAATATTATTTTGTAGAAGCCGACGAACAACATCGAATCAAACGGATGTATATTGTGCAGTTTGAAGGTTACTTGCCAGGCGTCAATGCTACATACGATTATCCTGCTACGAAAACAGTTGAGATTGCTGGACAGAGTTATATCGTAGAGGCTCAAGTCGTGCAAAGTGTTTCAGCCGTTCTAAAGCAAAATCCTCAATCGGATGCCGCCCGCGCCGTGTCGTTTTTAGAAGGCAAAGGTTACCGTGGCGGAGAATCAGTGCTGTTTCAGCGTTTCGTTCGTTTAGTCGATAAAGACAAGCGCAACGAGTTTATCTTGCTTTACATTGAAGATTTGAGCGGCACAGGTTTTACTGCGGCTGATTTTGCCAAAGACGGACGTGCTTTCTCTCAAAAGGAAAAATTTTTACACGAGTTATCGAATCAAGCGCTAAAGGGTTTTACCGTTCTCAAGTGAAAGAGTTTTTTACCCGCAAAGCTGTCGAACAAGTCATTGGACATGAGGGCACACGCAGCTACTTTTTTATCGCGTTGTCCGTTAAATTCTAGCTTGCGTATTGACAATTGCGCCCGCGCCAATTGCGCCTAACTATTTTAATCGCGGCAAAACCCGGCTACTAATTCAACAAAACGCTCGGGATTTTCTTCTGGCGGAACGTGACCGCAATTTTTCAATACGACCAGACGCGAGTTTTCAATCGCATCGTGAAGTTTTTCGCCGTTGTGAAGCGGAATAACTTTGTCGTCTTCGCCCCAGATTAAAAGCGTCGGTTTTGAAATCAAATGCGCGTCCGATTCGATTCGGTTGGCGTCCCATCTTCGCGCCGAAGTCAAAACCGAATGATGCGCGTCTTTTGCCCGCAGCGGACGCCTGACGGCTTCGATACGTTCTTCCGTTATAAGATGATGATTAACGGGCGCAATCGTTTTACGCATTCGGTAGCGCAGAAATCTTTTTGAATCAACCAAAAAAGGCGAGAGAATTTCACCCACGCCGCGTATCGAAGTTAATTTCAAAAGCCGATTATTTTTTGCTTCATCATTGCAAACCGCGCTGACGAGAACGAGTTTTTTGACTTTTTCGGGATAATCGAGCGCAATGACTGAAGAAACCGCGCCGCCGTAAGAACTACCGACAAACGTGGCGCTTTCGATGTTTAATTGATTCATCAAACCGATAATCATTGCGGCTTGCGAATTTATCGAATAATCAAACCAAGCTGGCTTTTCCGAATATCCGAAGCCGAGCAAATCAGCCGCGACAACGTGAAAATCTTTTTCGGCTAAACGAGGCGCGACCGTTTTCCAAACGTATGTCGAAGCCGTATAACCGTGAACCAAAAAAAGCGTCGGATTGCTTTTATCGCCAAACTCTTGATAATGAATTCGCGCCCCGTCAATTTCTGCGAAATGCGAGCTTTCCCGGTGATGGATTTTATCGATAGCTTCTTCCCATTTCGCTTCGCTGGCGCGCGTCAGCATTTTCCAAGCGACAACCGCGCCAAAACCGCCGCCGACGGCTATTGCTAAATTTTTCTTTTTCATAACTTTTTATTTTGAACCGCTCTCTGATTTTATATTAAAACCACGCGCGGCTGAACTGTTTTTTCGCGCTGGTCATAAAAGCCGACGGCGATGAGATTTTCCGCTTTGTCAATCATTCTTACCGCTTGATTGTCTTTCATTTCATTATTTGCAAATCTCAATTTTGTACCGTTTTGCGTTTGCTTAATTTCTGTTTCGCTCAAAACGACTTTTGGCAAATGCGCTACGGCTTTGTTCATTGAAATTAAAATTTCATCAAGTTTTTGAGCCGCGACAATTTCTTCCAATTCTTCTAATGTAACAGCTTTCGATAAATCAAAATTTCCCGCCCGCGTGCGTCTTAATGCAGCCAGATGCGCTCCGGTTTCCAATTTTTTTCCAATCTCTTCCGCCAGAACGCGAATGTAAGTTCCGGCAGAACACAAAACTCTAAGTCCAAAGTCATTCAGTGATCGGTGGTCGGTGGTCGGTGGTCGGTTTGTCTCTTCTCGTAATTCGTAATTCGTAATTCGTAATTCGTTTTTCTTCGGCGGCTGAATCATTTCCAGTTCATAAATTGTAACCTTGCAAGGTTTTCGCTCGATTTCAATTCCTGCCCGCGCCAGTTCGTAAAGTTTTTTGCCCGCAACTTTTTTTGCCGAATACATCGGCGGAGTTTGTTCGATTTCACCGCGAAATTCTTTCAAAACATCTTCAATTTCAGCAGCCGAAACCGTTTTTGAACTTTGAACTTTGAACTTTGAACTTTGAGCTTCAGGTTTCGGACTGCCCGTAAAATCTCCTGTATCGGTTTCAAAACCTAATCGAACAACCGCTTCGTATTCTTTCGCGTCTTTGTCCAAAAATTGCGCAAGGCGCGTTGCTTGTCCGACCAAAATCACCATCACGCCCGTCGCAAACGGGTCCAGCGTTCCAGTGTGTCCGATGCGTTTCGTTTTCAAAATTCTGCGACACCGCGCCACGACATCGTGCGAAGTAATTCGGACAGGTTTGTCGATGATTAAAACGCCGTTCATTGATTTTGGATTTTGAGTTTTCGATTTTGGATTTGCAAGTCGAAAAGCGCAATTTATTGAATTTTGAAATTCTCTTTGCATTCGCCGCGCCTTTACGAGAAAATTTTAATATGTTCGGAAGAAACAAATGGCGAGCCCGACCGCGCCGCCCCGCGTCTGAAGATGAAGACGAAAAACCGCGCGAAATCAATGTCGAAAAATCACGCACGAGAACATTTGACCGCGCCGTAAATCTTCTCACTTACAAACCGCGCTCGGTCAAAGAATTGCGCGAAAGATTGCTCGAAAAAGATTGGACAAACGAAGCGATTGTCGAGGAAACAATCGAAAAGCTCGAAAAATATGGCTATCTAAACGACGAGCAGTTTGCCAAAGATTTCGCTGCGTCAAAACTTCGCCAGAAGCCAATCGGCAAAAGAGTGTTAAAGCAAAAACTCGCGCAGAGAAAACTCGGCAGGGAAACGGTTGACGAAGCGATTGAAAAAGCCTTTGAAGAAACGCCCGAAGCGGAAATTATCGAACGCGCAATCGAAAAACGCCTGCGTATTAAAGGCAAACCCGGAACGCGCGAAGACACAAAAAAGTTTTACGATTTTCTTCTGCGGCAAGGTTTTTCTTACGATTTGGTGCGCGATCGAATGCGCGAGATTTCAAAAATTGAAGAAGATTAAAACAAAAGAAAAATCAGAGCGAGTTTTTTGTTTTAATTAAAAAATATCTGCCGCGACAGTAACGGCTCGGATTTCAGATTCGATTGTCGCGGCTTTTGCCTTCTTCAAACAAATTTCTTGTCAGAAAGCGAGTTTTAGAGTAAAAATTAGTTGATTCTTCAATTCTTATGAAAAAGCCAACGCTTCTATACATTCCGCTTTTCGTTTTATTCGCCTTTTCACTTTCGGTTTTGGCAGTTCATTGGAGCAAAATTTTTAAGTTGTTCGCCTCCGCATCGAGCCAGATTGAAATGCCGACGACCGCCAACCGGGAAGTTATAAATTTGCGTCCCGAAGCCGAACAAGCTGGGCTGAAGGTCAATGACAGACTCGTTGCCATTAACGGGCGCGAAATTGTCAACGGCGACACTTATTTTGAAGAAGTGGCAAAAGCGAAACCGGGAGAAGTTTTAAATTTGACGATGGCGCGAAAAAACGCCGACGGTCAGACGGAAAACGTTCAAATAAGCTATCAGCCGCCGCCGCTGGAAAGGAATTTAGCTTTTTACAGCCGTCTTGTCGCCGGATTTCTCTACGCATATATTCTGCCGACGCTGTGCGTCTTGCTCGGATTTTACGTGGCGTTCGTTCGCCCGAATGATTTTCTTGCGTGGCTGCTGCTGTTTATGCTGCTCGGTTTCAGCAGCCTCGGGCTGGAGAGCCACGCGAGAAATACGCTCGTCGGGTTTTATAACAGCCTTTTTTACGGCAGTTGGGCTTTGTCAATGTTTCTGTTCGCGCTTTATTTTCCCGAAAGGTGGAATTTTGATCGAAGATTTCCATGGGCGAAATGGATTTTGATTGTGCCACTCAGTTTTCAGATTTTTACGGTTTTGCTCAGTAATCTCAAATTTTTCTTCGGCGTTAATGTTATTGACCGGTTGAATTTTATCATTAAACCTTACAACGACATTTCGATACTCGTAAATATGGCGGCTATCGCAATGTTTTTTTTTATACTCGGAATCAAAAGCGGAACCTTAAAAGCACCCGACGCGCGGCGGCGTTTGCAGTTGATGGTTTACGGCACAATGGCGGCGATGGTGCCGACATTTTTTATTATTCTCTACGGCGTATTTACCGGAAAGCGCGGCTCGTTTTTTGACCATATGCCATTTTGGTTCGCAATCACCGCGCTGCTCGCGCTGCTTTTGTTTCCTTTAACAATGGCGTATGTCATCGTTGTTCACCGCGCGATGGACGTGAGCGTCGTCGTCCGGCAAGGCTTGCAATACGCGCTGGCGAAAAACGGCGTGCGCGTTTTACAGTTTCTTCTGCTTTTCGCCGTCGGTTTGGGAACGCTTTTTACCATCAACAACTACGGGCGCGACATCTCGCGGCAGATTGCCTTTATTGTCCTCGGCATCGCTCTTGTTCCGCTGATTGATTTCGCCGCTAAACGCCTGATAGTTTGGGTTGACCGCAAGTTTTTCCGCGAGGCTTACAACTCCGAACAGATACTTTCGGATTTAAGCGAAGACGTGCGAACAATGGTTGAAACAAAGCCGCTTCTCGAAACGGTTTCAAATAAAATCAGCGAGTCTCTGCACGTTCCGCAAGTCGCGCTTCTTTTAAAAAACGGCAGTAATTTTCAGCCTGCATATGTTGTCGGTTACGAAAACGCGCCGGACGTTTCTTTGACTGAAAACGGCAGAACAATCGAAAAATTAAAAACGAACGAGCCGCTCGTCGTCTATCAAGACGAAGAAGATTCTTGGATAAACGACGAATCACAGGACAGTGAACGCGCGAATTTGCGCGAACTTAATTCGCAATTGCTTTTGCCGTTCGGCGCGAAAAACGAGCTTTCCGGCGTGATTTCTTTAAGCCCGAAACTTTCCGATTCGCCTTATACGCCGACGGATTTGCGTCTTCTAAAATCCGTCGCCGCGCAGACCGGATTGGCTCTGGAAAATTCGCGTTTGACCGAAGCGATTGCAACCGAAGTCGGACAGCGCGAGCGCATCAACCGCGAGCTTGAAATCGCCCGCGAAGTTCAGGAAAGGTTATTTCCGCAGGAATTGCCGCGCATTGAAGGCTTGGATTATTACGGCGCGTGTCGTCCGGCTTTGGGCGTCGGTGGCGATTATTATGATTTTCTCGAATTGCCGGACGATAAATTCGGCATTGCTATCGGTGACATTTCCGGCAAAGGCATCGGCGCGTCGTTGATGATGGCGAGCCTTCAGGCGAGTTTGCGCGGGCAGTCAATTCATTACAAAGATGATTTGGCAGGGCTGATGTCGCAAATCAACAAATTGGTTTATGAAGCCTCGACGACCAATCGTTACGCAACTTTTTTCTACGCGCAGTATGAACCAAATACCGGAAAACTCGCTTACGTCAACGCCGGACACAATCCGCCGTATGTCGTTCGCCGCAAGGAAAATGATTTTGAAGTCGTCGAACTAAAAGACGGCGGCGCGGTTGTCGGAATGCTGCCGCCGATGATTGTTTCCTACAAACAAGGCGAAGTCTTTTTGGAAAAAGGCGATATGCTCGTTGGATTTACCGACGGAATTTCAGAGGCGATGAATCCGGCGGATGAAGAATGGGGCGAAGCGGAAATGCTTGAAGCGATAAAAGCAAAATTCGATTTATCCGCCGCCGAAATGCTGCCTTATGTCGTAGCCTGTGCCGACAAATTCGCCAACGGCGCAAAGCAGCACGACGATATGACGATGATTGTGGTTAAAGTAATTTAGCCCGTTCGGTTTTTATTAAAAGCGTGAATAAAAAAAGCGAAACCGGACAAAAGGAAATGTCGGCGGGCGCGAAACGCAGCCGGAAAATGTTTCTGCATTTTTTTCCGAAAGGATTTTCCGACGAAAAGTATTTCGATTGGGAACGCGGTTACAAACAGGCAGCACACGAGCAGTGGAACGAAGTTTTAAATCAATCAGCTTTCCGCGCGTTATTAAAGAAAAAGGAATTCACAACGATTGCCGCGCACGCTGTTCGCATTGAATCGAGAACAAATTTACTATTTTCATTTGAGAAAATGGCTCTGCGCGACGGCATTAAAACAGTCGAAGGAGCGCAGGTTTTTGCCGAGGGGCTATACGAATTTTTGCACGGCGCGGGCAAAATGGAAAACAAATTCGAGCGCTGGCGCGAAGCAATTGCCGCATTGCCGCGCAAACAAACCAGAGTTTTAACGTGGACGAACCTGACGGTTTTCCCTTTTCTCGCCCAATCCGAAAAGCACATTTTCCTCAAGCCAAACACGACGCGCAACGCTGCCCGCGAATACGGTTTCGAATTTCAATACAAATCGCGTCCGTCGTGGGAAACATATAAAAATCTACTCGAATTTGCCGAAACAATTCGCCGTGACCAAAGGGATTTGCGCCCGCGAGATATGCTTGATTTGCAATCTTTTATCTGGGTTATTGGCTCGGAAGAATACAAAAACTTTTTGTAAGAATCCACGGCATCGCTAAACGAACTTACACCCATGAATCAAACCGTAATCTACGAAATAACCGCCGTCGTTCGCGTCGAACTTGTCGAAGAATACGAAAAATATATGCGCGAACGGCACATTCCCGATTTGCTCAAAACCGGATGTTTTCGCGGCGCAAATTTTTCGCGCTCGTCGGAAAATCGTTATCGCATTCGATACGAAGCATTTAGTCAAAAGGCACTCGACAATTATTTGGCTAACGACGCCGACATATTGCGCGCCGATTTTCTCACGCACTTTCCCGAAGGCGTCGAACTTTCGCGCGAGGTTTGGGAAGTTTTGCAGGTGTTTTACAACGATAATTAATCAGAGACATTTTCTTGACTTGCTCTTCAAAAGCGAGTAGATTGAGGCAAATTATCATTAATTTATAAACCGAATCCAAAAGGCAGTAATCGATTTTAGCCATTTCTTTTTATATCAAAGACCTAATAAAGTATTTCATAAAATATTCATCCGGCTTTATCAATTTTAATTTAGGTACAAAAAAGGAGATTCTGTTATGAATTGGAAATTTACTTTTCTTCTCGCGTTGGGTTTTGCGATAACCGCTTGCCAAACACCGACTACGACGACAAATTCTTCCGCGCCCGCAAATGCGGCAAAAACAAATACAGTAAATAATTCAAGCACAACCGCGTCCGACGCCGGTAAGAAAACCGTGCCGACCGATTTGCAAGAATTGGCTCGCCGCATCGTAACGCAAAGCGCCGGGGTCAAAGAAGGCGAAATCGTCCGAATCAGCGGCAGCGTGCGAGATTTGGAGCTGCTGGAAAACATTGACATCGAAGTACAGAAAGTCGGCGGTCATCCGCTTTTGACCATTGACAGCGAACGAATGGCGAAAAAGTATTACGCCGAAGTGCCTGAGAAATACGATTCTAAAGAACGAAAACTAGGAATGGCGTTAGCGAAAACGGTTAATGTTAATATCAGCGTTGACAGCACGGAAACCGAAGATTTGCTGGCGGGAGTTCCGCGCACAAGATTTGCCGCCAGCGCAAAAGCCGGACAACCTGTTGATGCCGAATTTATCAAGAATAAAGTTCGCTCGGTTGCTATTGGAAATGGTTTGTATCCGACCGAATGGCGTGCCAAGCGTTTTGAAATGCCGCTTGATAATTTCGCCAAAACCTTTTGGGAAGGCGTAAACATTGATTACGCAAATCTGCAAACAACCGGAGAGACTGCAAAGACGGCTCTGGCTGGCAAAGAAATCGAGATTACGCATCCAAATGGCACAAATTTGAAGATGAACATTGAAAGTCGCCCAGCTTATATCAGCGACGGCATTATCTCAGACGACGACGTGCAAAAAGGCAATCTGAGTGTTTTTCTTCCGGCTGGCGAAGCGGCTGTTACGCCGGTTGCCAACTCCGGCGACGGAAAATTTATCGTCGAGAAGGATTTTTTCGAGGGTAAAGAGGTTAATAATCTGACCTTAACATTTGCTGGCGGAAAGCTGACTTCAATGACCGGCGAAGGACCAGGCTTTGAAGCGTTGAAAGCCAATTACGACGCATTTCCCGAAGGCAAAGATATTCTCGCCTTTGTTGACATCGGAATCAATCAGAATATGAAACTCGCTCCGAGCACAAAATTGGGCAACTGGGTTTCCGCCGGAATGGTCAGCATTGGTACAGCCAATAACATTTGGGCGGGCGGCACGATGAATGCTGTGGGCGGTATTGACGGTCATCTCGCCGGAGCGACGGTGAAGATTGACGGCAAAATGATTGTCGAAAACGGCGTTCTGAAATTCTAAACGATTGGTGTGGTCGCGCCGGATGTGACCTCGTTTCACCTTTTTCTGGGATTCTTATGAATGTTTCATTGAATCCCGTGGTTATATTTCCAAAAAACAAGATTCTACTGAGAGGAGAACAAAAATGAAAAAACTTTTTATTGCAATCACGTTGATGATGATGTTTGGTTCGCTCGCCTACGGACAAAAGAAAATGACCGTCGAGCAAACCTTGATGAATATAGAGCAGGAATTCGCGGATGCCGTCGTTAAAAATGATATGTCCGTCTTTGAAAAATACGTTGCCGATAACGGTACTTTCACCGACCCCGGCGGTATGGTAATGAATAAAGCGCAAACTATCGCTATGTTCAAGTCGGGCGAGTTGAAGATTGAATCTACAAAAATTGACGATATGAAAGTGCAGGTTTTTGGCAAGACGGCAATCGTCAATTATCGTACGACGGACAAAGGCACATTTAAGGGCAGAGACATCAGCGGTCAAGTTCGTTGGACGGAAACATTTATTAAAATGGACGGTAAATGGAAAATGGTCGCCTCGCAAGGGACGCCGATTATGCAGCAATAGAATAACTCGGATTAATAGGGAAAGAATTAATGTGGCTAACAACGCGGGCTAATTTAAAAAAGAACACCTGCCCTTTGACTTTGATTAGTGGCAACGCTGGTAGTTACGCAATACAACCACAAGCTATATCTAACGCGCACCTCAAACATAAATCATCGGTGCCGTAAAGAAAAAGGTGTTTAACAGAAAATAAAAAAGGTCGAATCTAGTAGTTCGACCTTTTAAGTTTTTAGCTTAAGATTGGTTTATTCAAAGGATTACAGCTTAATTCTTCGCCCCGATAAACAACTTAGTGGACATCATGATATCGATGATCACAACCATGGCATACTTCAGCGGCTTCTTTAGTCCAAAAGACGTGAGTGATTGTTCTCGAACCGTTGGAGTGTTCCTTTTCGTAAGTTGAACTCCGACCGTTTGCCGACTGCCTCATAAGTTGACCCCAGCTGTTCGGATTATCCGTAACTTCTTCCGAAGCCGCAATCGAAGCGGAACTAGCTGAAATGGTCGTTGTACTGTCTAAGTGAGCGTAGATACTTTTCAGCAAATCGTAGTCGTGTGTGTTCGGCTTCGGGTTGCCGAGCGCATCATCGTAGTCCATACAGGTGTTTAAGTCCGCTCCTGATTCACTTTGATGACCGAGTCCGAAATCGTGCCCGATTTCTTGGCACATTACGTGCTGGCGATTCGTCTCGCTGTAGCCCGATTTGAAATAGCTGTCATTCATTTTAGAGGTACCCTGCGTGATGTGGCTGCCGCTAGCGTTGATTGACGCAAGCCCGAGCCAACCGTTAAAACCATACTCGGCGTTGCAGGAGCGGATTTTCCCGCTAACCATTGGGCATCTTTTGCGCGTGCGCGATGAATCATCGCCTTGTTCTTTGGTCAAATTCAACACGGTCGAACTTGCCCAGTCTCCCATTGCGGCGTTGAGATTGTCGTCCCAGTCTGAAGTATTACTGTCAACCACCTTCAGCGTGAACGGGTTCGAGGTACGTGCCCAGTGATAATTGCCCCAGGAATGGTCTGCGCTAGATGCATCGGGGAACAGCATTATGGATAGAAAAACGAATGTGATTAAGGTGAATTTTACTAATTGTACTTTTGTTTTCATTTAACGGACTCCTTTTTGAATTTAATAGTTTTAGGTTTTACAGAAATTCTAAATCTGAAGAAACAGATTTGTTAATTATGCCAACTATAAATAAAAACACATGACAAAAACTGCAATCACGTCAACTTAACCGTATTTAAAAGTCATTAATAGGGGATATAAGAATGGATAAATAATGTTTATGACTTTGATAACTATACGCATCGTTTACGATCAGGTCAATATATTTTTTTGCAGATGATAAAAAATGTCTTCGTCCTTGCCGCAACAGACATTTGCTTTTGTTCATCAGAGATTATAAATTGATAGTTATAGTCTAAGAGGAGAAAACGAATGACGAAGGATGAAATAAATGTCGAGGGTGAAAATACGACCGTCCCGGAAGAAGCAGCGGGAAGTCCGAAGCGCGGAACGATTTGGGCTTTGATAAGCGTCGGCACATTTGTATTAATTTTAGCACTCGTGTTTTTCTTTTTTCTCAGCAAATCGGCGACTGACGGAAAACCAAACGAAACTCCGGCGCAGATGGAACAGAAAAGACAGTAAATTTAATTGATAGTTGAGAACTGATAGTTATAAACGGTAAATGAAAGCGAGCAGTATTTTCATTTACCATTTTTATTTCATGTTATCAGTCATCAGTTATCAGTTATCAGTTAATCTTGTGTTGATTTTAGGTATTGAAAGTTCTTGCGATGAAACGGCGGCGGCGGTTGTGCGCGACGGACGCGAAATTTTATCGTCGGTGATTTCTTCGCAGATTGAACTGCATCGTCCTTTCGGCGGTGTCGTGCCGGAACTTGCTTCGCGCGAGCATTTGGAAAAAATTGACCCGATTGTTGACCAAGCGTTGAATGAGGCGAATGTGACGCTCAAGGAAATTGATGCTGTTGCAGTTACGCAAGGTCCCGGTCTTGTTGGTTCACTGCTAGTCGGCGTTTGCTATGCGAAGGCTTTGGCTTGGGGCTTAGATATTCCTTGCATCGGCGTCAATCATATTGAAGGTCACGTTTATTCAGTAGCGTTTGAAAATCCGCCGGTTGAATATCCTACGCTGGCTTTAATCGTTTCGGGTGGACACACAAATCTTTTTTTTATTCCCGAAGCGGGCAAATACAAAGTCGTTTCGCGGACACGCGACGACGCAGCGGGCGAAGCGTTTGATAAAGTGGCGAAAATGCTCGGACTCGCGTATCCGGGCGGTCCTGTAGTTGAAAAACTTGCCTATGAAGGCGATGCAAGCAAAATAAAGTTTCCCATCGCAAAAATATCGGACGGGCGACCGGATTTTAGTTTTAGCGGACTGAAAACCGCCGTGTCGCGTTATATACGCGAAAATGAAATCAAACCCGTCGGCACGGATGAAACCGCGTCGCAGGAAATAAAAGATATTTGCGCCGCGTTTCAAGCAACGGTTGTAAAATCGCTTGTTGGAACGATGGAAAAATTGGCGATTCAATTGCAACCGAAAACTTTAATCGTCGCGGGCGGCGTCGCCTGCAACATGGCTCTCCACCAAGCGGCGCAAAAAACTGCCGAAAAATTAAACGTTCCGGTTTGTTTTCCCTCCAAACATCTTTCAACCGACAACGCGGCGATGATTGCGGCAGCAGGCTTTGCACATCTTCAAAAAGGTGAGCAGTCCGATTTGCGAATGACAGCGGACGTTTCAATGAGGCTGCAAAACTTTGAAAATGAAGATGCTGACTTGAGGAAAAAAAAGGTTAGATACCGCTTATGAGCCGGAAAGGGAAATAACGCAAAAGAAATTTTACCTTTGTGTTGTAAGGAAGCCGAGCTTTTTCCTCTCTTCTTACTTTTCGCCCTTTCGTGTATTTTTCTTGTATTTCTTTGTCTCAAATTATAAGATTGTCTTACTCTCCAAATTCCCTAAAAAGTGAAAATTCGAACGAAGGTTTTAAGATTCGCCGTAGTTTGTTGCTTAATCTCGATGTTTGTAACTTTTCCTTTTGAGGCAAAATTTAGGGAGTGAAGATGTTCGCAGACTAAACTTTCTGCCTAAACGTCTAAGAGATACAAAAGAAATTTAAAGAATATAAGAGAATTTTGAAAAATAATCTATTGACACGGGGAGATTTACAAATGAAGAAGTTAAGTTTTTTGGTTGGTTTATTCGTGTTCGTCGTGCTTTTTAGTTTAGCGGTTTCGGCGCAAGTGTCGTCGTTTAGTCTGCAGCCATTTCTATCGGGCTTAAGTTCGCCTCTTTTAATTACCAATGCAAAAGACGGAACAAAACGTCTTTTTGTTGTGCAACAAGGCGGAATTATTAAAGTCGTCCAACCAGGTTCTACCGTACCGACTGATTTTCTGAACATAAGTTCAAAAGTTGTCGCGGGCGGCGAACAAGGATTGCTTGGTTTGACGTTTCACCCACAGTTTTCTACAAACGGTTATTTCTTTGTCAATTACACGCGATTTGGCGATGGTGCAACCGTTATTGCGCGTTACAAAACAATTGACGCGAGCGACGCGCTCGGCGACCCGAACAGCGAAAGAATTCTATTGGTAATTCCGCAACCGTTTTCCAATCACAACGGCGGAATGATTGAGTTCGGACCCGACGGAAATCTGTATATCGGAATGGGCGACGGCGGCGCGGCAAATGACCCGGGTAATCGCGCTCAAAATATCAACGAGCTTTTGGGAAAATTTCTACGCATCACGCCGGACGTTTCGGGAAATAATACCGCTCTGGCTTATACCGTTCCAGCTGATAACCCGTATGTCGGCGTGGACGGCGCGGACGAAATTTACGCCATCGGTTTTAGAAATCCTTTTCGCTGGTCTTTTGACCGCGGCGGAACACGGCAACTCTGGGCAGGAGATGTCGGGCAAGGTTTACTTGAAGAAGTTGACATTGTTACAAAAGGCGGAAATTACGGCTGGCGCATAATGGAAGGCACGCAATGCACACCGGGCGTAAATCCGAATTGCACTCCGCCGCCCGGTCACATTCCGCCGGTTTTTGAATACTTTAATGCCAATAGTCCGCGCTGCTCCGTAACGGGCGGTTATGTTTATCGCGGAACGCGCGGAACTTTGCCCCTCGGCGCATACATTTACGGCGATTACTGCACGGGCGAAATTTTGATGTGGAATAATAATCAGCAAATTCTGCTCCAGGACACAACGCGCAACATTCCTTCGTTTGGCGAAGACGAAGATGGCGAACTTTATGTTGTCGGGCTTGGCGGAACGGTTGATAAAATTGTCAACACAAGTTTACGCGCCAAAGCCAATGCCGATTTTGACGGCGACGGCAAAACCGATATTTCGGTTTTCCGACCATCAGACGGCGTTTGGTATATCTTGAACAGCTCAAATAACTCGATACGCAATCAGCAATTCGGCGCGAACGGCGACATTCCGGCGCCGGAAGATTATGACGGTGACAACATCACAGACATCGGCGTTTTCCGTCCATCTAACGGAACGTGGTATTTCATAAAAAGTAGGGATAATACTTTTAGCGGCGTTCCATTTGGTCAAAGCGGCGACATTCCCGTCGCCGGCGATTACGACGGCGACCAGAAAGCGGATTTTGTCGTTTTCCGACCGTCAGACGGCGTTTGGTATCGTCTTAACAGCAGTGATAATGTCTTTTCAGCCGTAAAATTCGGCGCAAACGACGATAAACCGGTTGCGGGTGATTATGACGGCGACGGTAAATACGATGTGGCGGTTTGGCGACCGAGCGACGGCATTTGGTATCGCTTAAACAGCAGCGACGGAAGCTTTGCGGCTGTTCATTTTGGAGCGAACGGTGATGTTCCGACGCCGGGCGATTTTGACGGTGACCTTAAAATTGATCAAGCTGTTTTCCGTCCGTCAGACGGCATTTGGTATATTCTTCGAAGCACGAGCGGCACATTTCAAGGTACGCAGTTCGGCGCAAGCACCGACGTTCCCGTAGTCGGCGATTATGACGGCGACGGTAAAGATGACATTGCCGTCTTCCGCCCGTCAAACGGAACGTGGTATGTATTGCAAAGCGCAAGTGGATTTACGGGCGCTTTGTTCGGTCAAAACGGGGACTTGCCCGCGCCCGCTTACGATAAACCGTAGTTGCTGTAAAAATGAACAAACTGAAAGGATGAAGCATTGAAAAATTCTTCATCCTTTTTTCGCGTTCAAAACATCAAAGCATTTGTTAGAATTTCTTTTGTAAGGAAAATTAGTAATGTTTCGGTTGAAAAAAAATTCCATAAGTCTTTTGACGTTCGTTTTGTTTCTCGCGTCAGCAGCGTGTCAAACAAGTTTCCAATCAACAGCACAAACCAAACAGCCCGCTTCGCTTTTCTCGGCATCAACGGAAAAACCCAAACTTTCCGAGATTGCTTCGGATGAAATAAAAAAAATTCTCGCAAGCGCGGTTGAGCAAACAAATCTAACAAAAAGTTATGACCCGGCTTATGTTGTAATTTCCTATCCGAACGGCGACGTGCCGATTGAAAAAGGCGTTTGCACCGATGTCGTCATTCGCGCTTTTAGAAATGCGGGCGTTGATTTGCAAAAAGCGGTTCACGAAGATATGGCGAAAAATTTCGCGGCATATCCGTCAAAATGGGGATTAAAATCACCCGATACAAACATTGACCACCGGCGTGTTCCGAATTTGCAAACATTTTTTACGCGGCAAGGAAAATCTGTGGTAGTGACGGATAAACCGGAAGATTATACACCCGGCGACGTTGTTTCTTGGGATTTGGACGGTAAAGGTTTAATGCACATCGGAATTGTGTCGAATATCCGCAACGAAGGCGCAAAGCGTTATTTAATAATTCACAATATCGGCGGCGGAACGCAGGCGGAAGACAAACTTTTCGATTGGAAAATTACGGGACATTACCGATATTTTTAGAAACAATCTCATAAATAAAAAACTCTTTGCGCCGCTTTGCGCAAAGCTGTTTATAAGATAGCTTTTAGAATTTTTTCACCACTTACGGAATTAACACAGACCGATATTAAACAAAATATAAAATTATTTTTTCGGCACGTTTTCGCCAACCGTCCAGACGACAACCGAACTTGAAAGTCCGAGACCGGAAAGCCGTCCAGCCATCATCACGATTGTTTCGCCCTTCTCGACGACTTTGGCTCTCAGTAAAGTTTCTTCGCCGTCTTTAAGCATCGCTTCGGTTGTCTTTGCTTGGTCGTGACACAAAGGCTCGACGCCCCAAATAAGCGCTAACTGATTGCGAACATCGTCCGTATTTGTCAAAGCAAATGTTGAAAGACCCGAACGCACGCTCGATAATCGTCGCGCCATCAAACCCGATTCGGTAAAAACGGCGACTTTATCGGTTAAAATCTCACGCGCACATATCGCCGCTGCTTTGCACAAGGCTTGCGAAGTTCTGCCCGTCGGCGCTTCGGTAAATTTTACTGGACGTTTTAATTTTGTGGTTTTGACCGTTTCCGCCGTATTGATAATTCGCTGCATTGTGGCGACCGCTTCAACCGGATATTTTCCGGCAGCCGTTTCCGCCGAAAGCATTACGGCGTCGGTTCCGTCCCAGACGGCGTTTGCCACGTCCGACGCTTCGGCGCGCGTCGGGCGCGGATTTTCAATCATTGATTGGAGCATCTGCGTTGCGGTGATAACGAATTTGTCGTGCAAAACCGCTTTTTCGATAATTTGTTTTTGATAAACGGGAACAAGTTCGGCGCTCGTTTCAACGCCTAAATCGCCGCGTGCAACCATCACGCCGTCGGTTTCCGCAATTATGTCGTCGAGATTTTCAATTGCTTCCGCCTTTTCGATTTTCGCCACGAGCAGTGGTCTGCCCCATTTTCTTTTGTTGAGTTTTTTGATTAAGTCTTTAACTTCCTTACAGTCTTCGCCACGGCGAACAAACGAAAGCGCGATATAATCAACGTCCTGTGACATTGCCCATTCCAAATCCTTGCGGTCTTTTTCCGTTAAAGACGGAATCGGCAAACTTGTATTCGGCAGATTAATGCCTTTCCGCTCGCCTAAAAAATCGCCATTGATAACCGTTGTGAAAACGTCGTTTTTAGTTTCTCTTTTAACTTTAAGTTCAATCGCGCCGTCGTCGAGCAAAATTTTCGTGCCTTTCTTAACGAGTTTCGGCAATTCCTTGAAATTAGTCGAAACCTCGCTCGCCGTACCTTCGATGTTGCGCGATGTAATGGTAAAATCCGCGCCGTCTTCGAGCAGAACGGGTTTCGCATTTTGCAACAGTCCGGTGCGAATCTTCGGACCCGAAAGGTCAACCAGAACAGCTAACGGCTTGTCTAATTTTTTCGCTACAGCTTTTGCGGTTTTGATTGTTTCGGCTTGCTCTTCGTGCGTTCCGTGCGACATATTTATCCGCACGGCATTCAGCCCGGCATTCATCATCGCTTCAATTGTTTCAGTCGAATTCGACGCCGGTCCGAGCGTGGCTAAAATTTTTGCTCTTCTCATATAAATAGAGGTTAGATGTTAAATGTTAGCCAGAAATTTTTCAACTAAACTTTAACGGTGGAGTTGACGCGAGCGGAATCAGAAAAAATGGTGAGGGAAAGATACGGCGCCGCGAAGGCGAGCAGCGCGGACAGAGCGTAATGAAAAATTGTCGCCAAACCTTTGAGATGAAATTTTTTTGTGGTGCTTGGCGAGTTTTGAATTGTCTGAATGTTCGCGTAAAACAATATACTGCGAAAGTGCCCAAGTGTTGGTCACAATTTGATGGTCAATTAAAATCATCGCCGTATCTTCAATATTAAATGTTTTCATTTTCTTTTCTCCAAAAATATAAAAATATAAACGCTCGTCTGAAACAATCGTTTTTTTCTTTTCGATGTTGAAATATTATTAGCTGAGAGCATTTAAGAATTGAACGAAACGGCTACTTTTTACTCGTCTTATAATTTTCTTATTGACATATCTCGATATATCGTGATATAAGATTAAAAAATGGTGAAACGAAGGTTTCATTGCAAATTAAAATTTAGTGAGGTAAAAAATATGTTTAGAGGATTTGGATTTAAATTTGGCGGAGCAAGGTGCGGAAGCGATTTTAGGGGTGAGTTTATGCGGATGCGGCGCGGCGACATAAAATATCATTTGTTGGAGATTCTGAAAGATACTCCGCGGCACGGCTACGAAATCATCGGCGAACTCGAAACTAGAAGCGGCGGGTATCGTCCGAGTCCGGGTTCGGTTTATCCGACTTTGCAGATGCTCGAAGAAGCCGGTTATTTGACGGGTGAACAGGTCGAAGGCAAAAAGGTTTATACGATAACCGGAGAAGGTTTGAAACTTTTAAAAGAACGCGGCGAGACGCCATTTGCAGCGAATCCGAAAATGGCGCGGGGTTTTGAAATCAGAAAATCTATGATGAAACTCGGCAGCGCGGCGATGGAAGCGGCGCGCGAAGGCGACGAGAAAACCGTCAAACGCATCACGGAAATCATCAACAAAGCGCGAAGCGATGTTTATGCGATTCTAGCTGAATCATAAAATTTTTAGCGCGGAAATGTTAATAAACGACGCGCGGCTTTAGCCGAAGTTAATAAAAAAACATCAATTATCCTTATTAGCTTTAGCTCGATTTCAGCTAAAGCTAATAGGATTTTTTGAAAGTTGAAAATTAAAAGCGCCCGTGCCTCAAACCTGTGATTATTTTAACGAATGAAATAATGTTGTAACCAAGTTCGTTTGACATCAGCTAAGACAGCATATTACTCATTGCTATATGGGCAAGTCGTTTTTCTCCGCTAATCGAAGCTAGTCCAACATCTCTTTATTACGCAAATAATTTATAACGGTTGCAACGAATGTTGAATGCGACCAGGTGAGCGGCGAAACCGAAATCGGCTCGCCCGTTTGCGGATGAACTTGTTCAGCTAAAACGCCCGAAGGCAAAGCGTGTTTGACAGCCCATTCCAAAATTTCTATTGCGCCCTTTAAATCTTCCTTTGTTTTGGCAATCTCAATTCGATAATCAGCGAGCCAGAGCGTGCAGATAAACCAGCCGTTGCCGGTAATTTCTTCTGAAACGCGCATATAACCGTCATTTTCAAAACGCGCCACGCCGCCGATTTCGGTTTTTACCCAAAGTTTTTCTTCGATTGATTTCATTGTATTTTTTACCATTTCGTCATCGGCGTCGAACGCGCCGAAATAAAACAAACCGAAAAGCGAAGCGTCAACCATTGTGTCAGCTTCGTAAAAGTCGTCGCCGTAAAACTGCAAGGCGCGTAAAAATCGTCCGAGTTCTGCGCTATAAAGATGTTCACGCATCGCTTCGACAATTTCATTGGCGGCTGTTTCATAATGTTCTGCACGTTCATTTTCGCCGAAAAGCCGTGCGAAATTTGCCGCCGCGCGAAGTCCGCCGACAACTGTCGCACAGGTGAATGTGTGAATTCCGCGACGATCTTCCCAGAGATTCCAGCTTGGTTCGGGCAATTTTAAGTTTTCGTCACGAAACTTCAACATAAAATTCGCGCATTTAACAATCAGCGGTTGATAAAGTTCGCGGCTGAATTCGATTTCCCGATATTTGTCGTAATGCTGCCACAACGCCCACAAAACCAGCGCGGTTTCATCTTCCTGAATCGGCACGAGTTTTTTCTTTGCCCAAGCGTCCCAGGCTGCGTGCCAGCCCGAAGCAATCGTGCCGTCGGCATTGTATTTCTGCAAAAAATAACCGTTGGCGTGAACGATTTCGGCGCAGAACTTGAAAAACTTTCTGGTGTAAAAAGGATAACCGGCAAGGTCGAGCGCGTAGGCGACAAGTGCGCCGTCGCGCGTCCACAAATAACTGTAATGGTCAGTCGCTCTTTCGGTTACGTCCGAATCGTTTGCCGCTAAAATCGCGCCGTTGTTGTCAAATTGCGTGCGAACGATTAATAGAGAACGCTTGTAAAGCTCAACGATTTCAGGTGATAAATCAGCAAAATTCGTTTCGTTTTTGTTGACCCAGACGCGCCAGTAATTTTCCGTGTAATCCAAAACCTTTTGTGGTCTCTCTTCAAGAATATGTTGATTAAGCTGACAAACCTCCGCGTGCGATTTGCCCGCCGCAATCCAGTAAAAAAATTCGTAACTGCTCTGCGCCGCGAGCGCGAACTGTAAGCCGACGGTCGAATCAACCGAGCCTTCCGTAATCGCGCTGCCCGAAAGCTCGCCGTCTTCGGCGTCGCGCCACGTTCCTTCCTGCTCGCGGAAAGCCTTTCTTCCGGTTGTGAAAACATTAAAATGCGGTTCGGTGTTGATTAAAAAATAGCGGTCTTTTTTATAGTGAATCAAAGAAAAACTTTCAGGATCATAAACAGCGGTATCACCGATTTTCGTTTCCGAAATACGAAAATCGTGGTGCAGAAAGATGCGGATTTCGCGTGGTTTGTCGCGCAAATTGCTGACGCGCACACGCCGCAGAAAAATGTTTTCGTGGCTCGCAACCGTATCATTGGAGATTATTTCAACGCCAAGATTTTCGTTGATTAAATGAACGTCTGTGACAAGTGTTTCAGACAAATACTGTAATCTACGTTTCCATTCATCTTCAAAAATCCAGGAAAATTCGCCGTCCGCCCAAACGCCGAAGCGAAACGGGAATCCTTCCGTATGATTCTCCTGCCCGACGTGCGGAAAAAAGATGTCGCGGATTTGATATTTATCGTCGAATGTAACGAGCAGCGAGCCGTTTCCAACCGGAATATCGCGCATAATTAACAAAAAAAGTATTCGCCGGAAACAATTTTCAGATTCGGCTTTTACGTTAATTCATATAAAACAATTGAGGGCAGTAATGCAAACGCGATTTCTTTTTATACCGATTGTTCAATGAATATTGATTTTTCCTCTCGAAATATCTTTTCCTCGACCGCAAGTTGATATAATAAAAAAATGGTGAATGAAATTGAAATCAAGAAAAAGAGCGTTAATTATTCAAACGCTTGGCAGGAAGCCAGAAATTTAATCTGGAATTATCGCTGGCGGCTCGCGCTCGGCGGGGTTTTGATGATTATCAGCCGTCTTGCAGGGCTTGTGTTACCGGCTTCGTCGAAATATCTGATTGACGAAGTTATCGGCAAACAGCGTTTTGAATTGCTCAAATGGATTGCTCTGGCAGTCGGAGTTTCAACGCTCGTGCAAGCGGTTACGACTTTTATTCTCTCGCAGCTTTTGGGCGTCGCCGCGCAACGCGCCATTACCGAAATGAGAAAGCGCGTGCAGGCGAAAATCGAACGCTTGCCGGTTTCTTATTTTGACTCGACGCAGAGCGGGCAGCTTATCTCGCGCATTATGAATGACGCGGAGGGCATCCGCAATCTTGTCGGGACGGGTTTAGTACAGCTTTCGGGCAGTATCGTAACGGCTTTAATTTCAATCTGCGTTCTTTTTTATCTCAACTGGCAATTGACTTTGGTTACGTTTGTCGTTCTGGCGGTCTTCGGCGGAATGCTTGCCTTTGCTTTTAAAAAACTGCGTCCGATTTTCCACGAACGCAGCATTATCAATGCCGAAGTAACGGGTAGACTAACCGAATCGCTCGGTGGCATTCGCATCGTCAAGGCTTACACGGCGGAAAAGCGCGAGGAGATTTCCTTTGCACGCGGAGCGCATCGCCTTTTTCGCAATGTCGCCAAATCTCTTACCGGAGTTTCTGCCATTACTGCATTTTCGTCGCTCGTTATCGGTGCCATCAGTGTCGTGATGATTCTAATCGGCGGCAATTCCGTGATTGCCAATCAAATGACCATCGGCGAATTGTTTATGTATATCTTTTTTACCGGTTTAATGGCATTTCCGATTATCGAGCTGACTTCCATCGGAACTCAAATCACCGAAGCCTTTGCCGGACTTGACCGTATTCGGGAAATTTTGAGCAAAACAACCGAAGACGAAGAAGACGAAAAGCGCCAATCTTTGCCGGATGTCCAAGGCAGAATTACGTTTGAAGACGTTTGGTTTGAGTATGAAGAAGGCACGCCGGTTCTGCAGGGAATTTCGTTTGACTCGTCTGCTGGCACGACGACAGCGCTCGTTGGCTCGTCAGGTTCGGGTAAGTCAACGATTTTAAGTCTGGTTTTGAATTTTATCCAGCCGGAAAAGGGAACGGTTCTGGTTGACAACATTGATTTGCAAAAAATAAAGCTGCGCGATTATCGCCAACATCTCGGAGTCGTTTTACAGGAAAATTTTCTTTTCGACGGCACGATTTTAGACAACATTCGCTTTTCAAATCCGCACGCGAATTTTGAACAGATAAAAGAAGTTTGTCGTATCGCTTACTGCGACGAATTTATTGAACGCTTTGAAAATAAATATGAAACCATCGTCGGCGAGCGCGGCGTCAAACTTTCCGGCGGTCAAAGGCAGCGGCTTGCGATTGCCCGCGCTCTGCTGGCTGACCCGAAAATTTTAATTTTAGACGAGGCGACATCGAGCCTCGATTCGGAAAGCGAGCAAATGATTCAAAGCGGATTAAATAATTTACGGAAAGGACGAACCACGTTCGTCATCGCGCATCGCCTTTCGACCATTCGCAGCGCGGACAATATCCTGGTTGTCGAAAGCGGAAAAATTGTCGAAAACGGGACGCACGAAGAACTGCTCGTTTTGAACGGACGCTACCGCCAGCTTTATGACAAGCAATACCAATTTGAGAAAAATCTGTTTATTAATCCGGGCGAAGATTTCACGCAAAAGGCGGAAGCCCGCGCGTAAGCAAGGGCGGAAACGATTGCGGAATGTGGAGTGCGAAGTGCAGATTTGAATTTGGAATTTGAAATCTCTCTGCGCTCACTCACGCGCGAACTTCTTCTTGACTACTTAAACTTAAATTTAATTGCAATCGAAATTGAATTTCAATTCTAAATTATTGAAAATAAACAATTTACTTGACATATTTAATTTTTTATATTAATCTTACTTTGTCGAAAATTTCTGATAGGTAAAAATTATGCCAAGAACAGAATTAATAGAAAACTTGAACCGAGCGTTGAGTCTTGAGCTTTCCGGCATTATTCAGTATTCGCAACACAGCTATCTGGTGACGGGAATCGAGAGGGAAGTTTACAAGGAATTTTTCATTGAACAATCAGCAGAAGCGCAAGTCCACGCGCAGTTTTTGGGCAATAAAATTGTCGCGCTCGGCGGTGTTCCGACGGTTGAACCGGCGATGATTCGTCAATCAACCGAACTAAAGGAAATGCTGATGCAGAATTTGGAACTCGAGCGCGATGCCTTGGCGGTTTATATGTCAGCTTGGAGTTCGTGCGGCGAAGAAGATTTGCCGACAAAATTTTGGCTCGAAGGGCAAATTGCCGAAGAACAACTGCACGTCGAAGAACTCGAAAAATTAACTTCCGAACGCCAATCGAAAGTTAATTCAGAACGAATTGTTTTGCGCGAAGTCAGCTAAATTATTCTTCAAAGTAAAAAGACGGAAAGCACAAATTAAAATGTGCTTTCCGTTTTTATTTTTGCAAATTTGCAAAAGATGATACAAGTTAATTAGGAGAAATTAGGAAACTTTAGAACGTTTGCGAACTTTTCTTTTTCTTCAACTTCCGCTTTCTGACCGTTCAATTTATAACGTGCCGAAGCAATGACGCGATGCAAATCGTCAAGCATTCGGGCGTCGAGCGCCAAAGTTTTCTGACAGCACCAGCCTAAATCTTTAGTCCAGGTCGAAAGTTTAATAATTGCCTGATTGCCAGCCAGTGAAACTTCAAGTTTCTTTTCATCGGAAACAATCGGTAAAAATTTCGTCGCGGTGTTCGCTTGCATATTTTTTAAAAGAAATTGAAAATCAATTTCGATAAGAATTATGATGAAAAAAATTCGCTTCGTCAAGTCCAAAAAATTGAATCTCGACGAAGCAAAATTTTATTTCTGTTCATCCTGTTTATCCGTTTTAAATTTCTTCTCTGTGCCTCTGTGTCTCGGTGGTGAAAATAAAATTAAGCCGAAGTTGCCCGTTCAAACGGAATTTCTTCAAAATGCGTCATCCGTTTGAAACCGCGAAAACGCTCGTTGATTTCGTCCTGCGTCAAGCGGTCAACTCGTTCCGTGCCGAATTCTTCGACGTTAAACGAAGCCATTACCGAGCCGTAAATCATCGCCCGGCGCAGCGCGTCTTCGGTAATTTCCACCTGGCTGGCGAGGTAACCCATAAAACCGCCCGCGAATGTATCGCCCGCGCCGGTCGGGTCGAAAACACTTTCAAGCGGATAAGCGGGAATTGCAAAATAATCATCCTTGGTAAAAAGCGCCGCACCGTATTCACCGCGTTTGATAACCAGCGCTTTCGGTCCCCAACTCATAATTTTTTTCGCTGCTTTGTGAATGTTCGGTTCATCGGCAAGCTGACGCGCTTCGGCGTCGTTGATGATAACGCAGTCCACGACTTTTATCGTTTCAATTACAGCGTCTTTCATCGAATCAATCCAAAAATTCATCGTGTCCATTGCCACAAATTCGGCTTCGGATTGTTCGCGGACTTGTTTTTGCAGCATCGGCAAAATGTTTGCCAAAAACAAAAGCCGTGAATTTTTCGATTCTTCGCTCGGCTTCGGCTCGAAAGTTTCAAAAACATTTAATTGCGTTTCCAAAGTGTGTGCCGTGTTCAAATCGTAATCGTAACGCCCGCGCCAAAAGAAAGTTTTGCCATTTTGGACAACTTCCACGTCGTCGGTATTGATGTTATGACGCTTAAAAACATTCCATTCATTTTCGGTAAAATCATTTCCGACTACGCCGATAACGCGCACATCTGTGAAAAAACTCGCCGAAAGCGCAAAGTGCGTTCCCGCGCCGCCCAAAAGTTTATCACGCTTGCCAAAAGGCGTTTCCAGCGCGTCAAACGCAACCGAGCCAACAACTGTTAAAGACATTTATTAAAAATTTCTCCTAAAAATTTATGTTTATTGTTTTGGAACTTTTACTCTGTAAGGAACAACTAAATCATCATCCGTTCCAGAAATATTATCTTTTCCATTTGACCAAATGATAATTTCAGGATAATTTGGCGGTTTTCTTAAAGCAATGTTTATTCTGTGATTCCGCAAATCCAAAATTAGATTATCAAAATTAGAACAATCCCCACCGCGAACTTTCTGCATTAGAAAATTTGTTTCATCTGCACTTAGAATTTTCCAATTACTATCTTTTGGGATTAGGACTTTAGTATCATCTAATTTTTGAATTTCATTTGTAATCGAACTGATACAAGACATATATGCTGCATCTTCCGCCACGCGCCAAATGTTATAAGCCCAAAAAATGAATCCACAAAAAATCAAAATAGTTATTGGTAATACAACATATTTTGTGATTTTTTGCATTTCCTTATTTTACACGCCAAGGTGGGTTTTGGCGATTTTCGCCCGCGTAGAAAAGACAAATTTCGTTTGCATTCGGATCTAAAAGGTAGGCTTCGCGCCACAACCAAGTTTGGTCTTGTGGCTCGGTTTCAAATTTGATTCCTGAATTTTTTAGTTCAGCGACTTTCTCGTCCAAGTCCGCGCATTCAAAATAAAGCACAATGCTTGAAGCAAGTGGATGAGTTTCCGCCGCGTGAACAGAAAGCGTCGCATCGCCATCGGGACATACAAGCCGCGCGTAACGTGGACACGAATCAACAATCAATTTCAATCCAAGTTTTTGATAAAACTCGACAGTTTCGGAAACTTTTGCGGAACGAATCGTAACTTGATTTAAGTTCATTTCTTCGCTTCGATTTGTTTCAAAGTTTTTTCCGCATCGTTTTTATATTGGCTTTGCGGATATTTTTCCACCAATTGCGAAAGATATGCAACCGCGTCTTCGCGCAATTTTTCGGGCGCGAATTTTTTCTTTTCGGCTTCGGTTTCAATCTTTTGCTTACCTTTATTTTGAGAAAGATAATAACTACTCATTCCCGCCATATACAAAAATTCGTCCATTTTCGAGAATTCAGGATAAGCGGCAAATGTTTCTTCAAAGCGCATTAACACGGCTTTGTAAGCCTTTTTTAATTTGAAATATTGTTGCGCGACTTCGAGGTTGTGTTTGGCGTCGGCTTCCAAAATCGGGTCGCGCTGAACTTGCGGCTCGATTTGTTTTTGCGCGAAAGACGTTGAGGCGAAAGTTAAAAATATAAAACTAAAAATTAAAAATGCTTTTTTCATAAATTTATAAAACTCCTGCCCGGTTTGATGCAGCGAAGTTATCTGCGGTTTGTCGGTCAGTGGTTGATTTTACCGTTTGAATTTGCCAGTTGTCCCAATATCGCGTCAACATTCTTTTTGGCATCGCCGAAAAGCATTCGGCAATTTTCCTTGTAGAACAAAGGATTATCAACACCCGCGTAGCCGCTCGCCATACTCCGCTTTAACACGATTGCAAACGTCGCCTTCCAAACTTCCAAAACCGGCATTCCCGCAATTGGACTGTTCGGGTCTTCGAGCGCGCTCGGATTGACCGTATCGTTTGCGCCAATCACCAGCACAACATCGGTTTCCGGGAAATCCTTATTGATTTCGTCCATTTCCAGAACGATGTCATAAGGCACGCGAGCCTCGGCTAAAAGGACGTTCATATGTCCGGGCAATCTTCCGGCAACCGGATGAATGCCGAAGCGAACCGTTACGCCGCGCCCACGCAAAACTTTGGTAATTTCGGAAACTGCGTGTTGCGCCTGCGCCACCGCCATTCCGTAACCGGGAACAATAATGACGCTCCTCGCATTGTTTAATAATTCTACCGTATCCTCGACTGTAATCGGCGTTGCTTCGCCGTGTAGTTGACCTTCACCTTGAATCGCCGCGCTGCCCGTCGCCGTTCCGAAACCGCCCATCATCACGCTCAAGAAAGAACGGTTCATCGCTTTACACATTATATTGCTGAGAATTGCACCACTGCTGCCGACTAACGCGCCGGTGATGATAAGCAAATCATTGGAAAGCATAAAACCAGCGGCTGCGGCAGCCCAGCCAGAATAACTGTTCAGCATCGAAACAACCACCGGCATATCGCCGCCGCCGATAGCAGCAACTAAATGCACGCCCAAAACGGCAGCAATCGCGGTCATAATTAAAAGCGGCTGAAGCGCGTGTTCCGCGCTGACGAATTGGTATCCGAGCCAAACGACAGCTAAAAGCATCGCTAGATTAAGAAAATGTCTTGCCGGTAAAATTAAAGGTTTGCTGCTGATAAGCGCCCGCAGCTTGCCGAAAGCTATAATCGAACCGGTAAAAGTAATCGCGCCGATAAAAACGCCGATGAAAATTTCTATATCGTGAATGGTTGATTCGACGCCGACGAACGATTTGTTTTCCTGCAGATAACTGCCGATTCCAACAAATACCGCCGCCGCGCCGACAAAGCTATGCAGAATTGCCACCAATTCCGGCATTGAAGTCATGGCGACGCGCGAGGCGAGAAATGCTCCGATAATGACGCCAGGTATAATCATTGCTCCAAGGATTCCGTAACTAGATACGTTTGGACTAAAAGCTGTGGCGACGACAGCAATCAACATTCCGGCAATGCCGAAAATGTTGCCTTTGCGCGATTTTTCTGGGTTAGACAAGCCGCCCAAACTCAGAATAAACAATGCGCTCGCTACAAGATAGGCGACTGTTAGGAGATTGTTTGACATTTTTTCTTTTTCTGTAAATTGTTAATGTAAGTAACGCCAGCGTCTCGCTGCTGTCCTGAGGGCATCTTGCCTTCAGCTTTCTCTAGCTTGAATTAAATTCGGGTTGGGTGTGGCGGCAAGATGCCGCCACGACAGCCGCCGGGACGGCGGAGCTAATTTAACTTCAACACATTTTACTCGCGCTGAAACATCTTGAGCATTCTTTGAGTAACCAGAAATCCGCCCGAGATATTAATCGTTCCAATCAAGACGGCGATTGCGCCCAGAATGGTTGTCGCCGCAGTCGGCGCGCCGGAAATTTGTAGCATACCGCCGATAATGATAATTCCGCTAATCGCGTTGGTCACGCTCATCAGCGGCGTATGTAGCGCCGGAGTTACATTCCAAATCACCTGCCAGCCGACAAAGCAAGCAAGCACGAAAACTGTAAAATGCGACAAAAATGATGAAGGCGCACTCGCGCCAATTCCAATCAGCGCGGCAACTCCCAGCACAATCAAAAACAAACTAGAAATGTTTTTATAGCTTTTTGAGTGGTTTATTTCTGTCGTAATCGCCGCTGGCTGCGCTTTTGGCGCTTCTTGAGTCGGAGGCGTGGCGGCAGGTTTTGCTGTCGGCGGCTCCCACGTAATTTTGCCTTCGTGAACGACTAACGCGCCGCGAACAACTTCGTCGTTCAAATCAACTTTATAATTTTCCTGCCCGCCCATATCGTTGAGCAGATACCAGAGATTTGCGCTGTAAAGCTGGCTCGATTGATTCGCCATTCGACTTGGCAAATCGGTAAAGCCGATAATTGTTACGCCGTTGTGCTGATAAATTTCGCCGGGTTTTGTCAATTCGCAGTTACCACCCTGTTCCGCCGCTAAATCAACTACGACCGAGCCTTCCTTCATAGATTCGACCATTTCGCGCGTAATCAAAACGGGAGCTTTTTTACCCGGAATCAAAGCCGTTGTAAGGATTATGTCAACTTCTTTGGCTTGCTCGGCAAACAAAGCCATTTCAGCTTCTATAAATTCCGCGCTCATCGTCCTGGCATATCCGCCTTCGCCCGTGCCGTCTTCCGCAAAATGAAGCTCGAGAAACTCCGCGCCTAAACTTTCGATTTGTTCCTTAACCACCGGGCGCGTGTCGAAAGCGCTGACAATCGCGCCCAAAACTTCGCGCCGCGCCGATTGCTGACAGTCCGGCGACGCCCGCGCCGATGATTAAAACTTTGGCAGGCGGGATTTTTCCGGCGGCGGTAATTTGCCCGGTAAAAAAACGCCCAAATCGGTTGGCGGCTTCGACGACGGCACGATAACCAGCGATATTCGCCATCGAGCTGAGAGCGTCCATCTTTTGAGCGCGGCTGATGCGCGGAATTGCATCCATTGCTAAAACCGTCGCTTTTTGCCCCGCAAGTTTTTCGAGTAATTCCTGATTTTGTCCGGGCGAGATAAAACTAATTAGAGTCTTGCCCGCGGATAGTAATTCGGCTTCGTGAATGCCGAGTGCCGGATGCGTTTCCGGCGCTCTGACTTTTAAAATAATATCAGCTTCCAACCAGAGCGATTGCATATCGGAGACAATTTGTGCGCCGACCTTCTCGTAAGCCTCATCCGAAAAATCGGCATTTTCGCCCGCGCCGGATTCAATCAAAACTTCAAAGCCGATGTCCTGTAATCTTTTAGCCGAATAGGGCGTCACAGCGACTCTTCGTTCGTTGGGGTGAATTTCTCTCGGGATGCCGATTTTTTTTGGCTTTTTCTCAATTTGAGCGGACGTTTCGGCAACTTCAATTTGCTGGTTGGCGGTTTCGGTCATAGTTTTCATCATCAAACAAACGCGGTGATACGCTGCCTCTCATTAATTGATCGTAGTTTTTTTTCTTTGAATTTTTTATTTTGTTTTTTAACGAACGGGTACGTTTGTTATATTGTAAATCAACGCCTGTATTTTCCGATAATCGCTTCCAGCTTTTTCGCCGTTTCCTGATTCCAATTTTCAGGTTGGGTAAAAATCGCGTTTTTCGTCGCGCCCGCAAACTGATTTGGCGTCTGCTTTGCCGTAACTCTTTTCACGGCTTCCTTCAAAACCAATTGCGCATTTCGCACGTTTTTATTCAAATACTCAATCACCATTTCAACCGAAACGTCGTCGTGTCCTTCGTGCCAGCAATCGTAATCAGTTACAAGAGCTAAGGTTGCATAAGCAATTTCGGCTTCTCTCGCCAATTTTGCTTCTTGCAAATTCGTCATTCCGATAACGTCCATTCCCCACGAGCGATAAACATTCGATTCGGCTTTAGTTGAAAACGCCGGACCTTCCATACACAGATAAGTGCCGCCGCGATGAACTTTTAAATTTTCAACCGTTTTGCAACTTGCTTCCAAAATATCGCCCAGTTCCTCGCAAACCGGATGCGCGAAAGTAATGTGCCCGACAATACCGCCGCCGAAAAATGTTGATTCTTCGACTCTTGCTCTTGTTCGGTCAAAAAACTGGTCTGGAATTACAAAATCCGTCGGGACGTATTTTTCCTGCAAACTTCCAACCGCCGAAACCGATAAAATATAATCAACGCCCAAAAGTTTCATCGCATAAATGTTAGCGCGAAAAGGAAGTTCCGTCGGCGTTAATTTATGTCCGCGTCCGTGTCGCGGCAAAAACGCGACTCGCTCGCCTTCCAAAGTTCCGATAATAAAAGCGTCCGACGGTTTGCCGAAAGGCGTTTCGATATTTTCTTCTTTTATGTCAGTCAATTCCGGCATCTGGTATAAACCGCTCCCGCCGATGATTCCGATTTTTACCTGTTCCATTTTAAATTATTCGTCTTCGTCAAAATTTCCTGTAATAGATAAATCTAATTCATCTTCTCGCCAATCAATATAAAAACTTGCGCCATCTTCAAATTCAATAAGAACTGCTTCTTTTCTATTTCGGCGAATTTTTTAACAATTTTGCCTTTCAAAAGTTTTGTTGCTCTTTCTTCTTCTTTTTTAAGTTGTTTTTTCGGGTCTTTATTGTAAACCGCACTCGTTTTGCGCATTTTAATACATCCATTTCAAGAAAAATTCAGTGTCTTCTTTCGCGCTATCTGCTTGACCACGCACAAATTCATTTTCGTTTTTCAAAGCATTTTCAATTATTGGCTTAATTTTATTTTCGTTTAATTTTCCGTGAATTCGCGCGAGATGTCCAAAACCGAGAATCGCATTGCCGCGCACGTTAAAATGCTCGTGATTTGATAATTGAATACAAAAGTTTTCAGCAAACTCAAAATCGTCAGAATATAAAGCAACAGATAAAACTATAAACAGTAATTTGTCTACATCATTGTTAGCAAGTGCTTTTTCTATTTCTGTTTTACTGTAATTCTTGATTGATTCGTATTTCACAGACTTTACGCAAAAACTAATTTGCTTTACTCATTGAATTTTACCGCTTTTAATTTTCCGTCAATTTCCGTCAAACGGCAAAGCGGCGTTTCCGCGTCGTGATAAAACCAGCAGAGCCAGTTTTCTTGAACGGCTTGCGGCAGTAATTTCTTTTTGTTTTCCAAAGTTTCGAGCGGGAAAAGGTCGTAGCCCATAATCCACGCTGGACGCAGATGATTGGTCGTCGGGATTAAATCAGAAAAACTGTAAATCGTTTCGCCGCCGCGTTTGATTTTTACGGTCTGCATCGAGCCGTTATGCCCGCGCGTTTCGGTCATCGTAATTCCTTCGACGACTTCGTAAACGCTCGGTTTCAATTCGAGTTGACCACTTTTTTTTATTACTTCCCAATTGTCTGAAACGTAACTTGCGCGGTCTCTGTCGTTCGGGTTTTCGGCGTGTTTGAATTCGTTTTCCGAAACAAAATAACGCGCGTTGGGAAACTGCGGCAAAGTCGCGCCCGTTTGCGTTTTTATAGTATTGCCGCCGCAGTGGTCGAAATGCAGATGCGTGTTGACGACGATTGAAATATCTTCGGGTTTGTATCCTGTTTTTTCAGAGAGAGTTTCGGCAAAAGGTTTTTCGCGGAAAATGCCATATATTTCAATTTGCTTTTCCGTCCATTTTTCGCCGATTCCGGTTTCGATTAAAATTTTTTCCGTCGCCGTTTCGACAAACAAACAACTCGTATTTAGTCGAATACGATTAAATTCATCAGGCGGACAAACCTTTTCCCAAAGAACGCGCGGAACAACACCGAACATTGCCCCGCCGTCAAGTCTAAATTCGGAATCGGGAATCGTTTCGATGCGATAATCGTCTAGAAACATTTGTTTCTAAATTACGAATTTCAAATTACGAATTACGAATGTTTTCTCGACGAATTTTCGTAATTCGTAATTGAAGAATTACTTCTTCGGTTCCGGTTTTTTCGTTTCTTTGCCTTGGGGCGCATCTTCGTCGCTTGGCGGCACTTGCATTTGTTGCTGCTGCATTTGCTGCTGTTGCTGTCGCATCATCTGTTGCTGCATCATTTGCTGTATCTGCTCGTTGGAAACTTCAGGCACCGTAAAATCTTCGGCTACTTCAGCCGGATTGTTTGCCACAATCTCGTCCAAAACCTGTTTTTGTTTTTCTTCTTCGAGCTGCGCTTTGACCATTTCCGAAACGGGCATTTCACGCGCCGCCGGATTACTCGGGTCTTTGGTTGTCGTCGTTATCAAAATATGACGAACGTCATACGTTTCGGTCGGTTGCCCGGTCTGGTCTTTTCCCTCACCTTTTCGCTCGAGTTTTATAACATGAAATCCGTAAGGCGTTTCAACTAAATTATCAACAATTTGTCCGGGTTCGAGCGCCAGCGCGGCTTGTTCAAATGCCGGTATCATTTGTCCTTTCGGCACGTCTTTATAAAGCCCGCCCTGCGATTTGCCTTCAGGGTCTTTGTTGCCCGGGTCTTGGCTGAATTCATCGGCTAACTTAGCAAAATCTTCGCCTGCTTTGGCACGGCTTAAAATCTGCTCGGCTTTAGCTTTTTTCTCTTTCGGGTCAAATTCAGGATGTTCGGCAATGTATTTTTGAACTTCTTCGTCGCTAACCTTAACTTTTTCCGCCAAAACTTTTTGCGCGTAGCGTCCGGCGAGAAATTGCGCCTGTTGCAGTTTAACCTGTAAATTAAGCTCGCGCTTGAATTCTTCGCCTAATTCGTTTTTCTTTTGGTTTGCCTCTTCTTCGTAAATTTTGATTCTCGCAAAATCGTCTCTCGCCTGTCCGATTTCTTCTTCGGTCAATTCTTTATCTTTCGGAAACCGTCCGCTTTCTTTAGCAATCGCGATTTTCGAATCGAGAAAATGCTGAAATTCAACTTCGTGGCGACGTTTATCGGCTCCGCCGAATATCCGGTTTATAAAACTCGGCTCGGCTTCTTTTTCGCCCCAGAATTCTTTGATTTGGTCTTCGGTGATAAATCCGAACGGAGGCATTTCTTCGCCTTTGCCTTCATTAATCTTTTTGTCGTAAACACTGGCAGTTACAACCGCTCGAATATTATCAAGCTCGTGCCGGATGTCAGGATTGTCGGAAAAACCTTCTTTTCTAGCTTGGCTGGCAACGGCGAGCAACTGCTTGATGTTTTCGGCTATCTTCTTTTTTTGTTCCGGACTTTCAGCCAACGTCTTTAACTGCATCGGGTTGGCATCTCGCAGAAGAATCTGCATTTCTTCGGCAGTAACGCGGTTCAAATCTTCGCCGTGTCCACCGACTTTTGTTTTCCAGTAAACGAGACCTGCACCTAGTCCTAAAACAACCAGAGCGATAATTAAACCTTTTGCCAGACCACTCATTCCTCTGGTTTGACTTGTTTTCGGCGGCGTGAGCGTCGAAGCCGCTTTTACTTCTCTAACCGCCGTCGGCGTTTCTACAACCGTTGCATTGGAATTTTCCGTCACGCTTTCATCGGCTGAAAAGTTATCTTCAGTCGTCGCCGCCGCAAAATCATCTGTCGGCGTGTTTACAAACTCTAACGGCGTGTCGTCATTCGGACAAATTTCCGTCGAATCGGTGTATTCGGTTCTACATTTCGGACATTTTTTCATTAAATTTTTCCTCTGTTAAATCCTAATTTTTATCTTTTGTCTATTATTTTTTACTTTCTATTTTTTACTTTGCACTAATTCAAGCAAAACGCCGTTCGCCGATGACGGGTGAACAAACGCTACCATGCAATCTTCCGCTCCGACGCGCGGTTTTTCGTCAATTAAACGCGCGCCTTTAGCTTTTAGTTTTGCTAGAGATTCTTCGATGTTTTCAACTTCAACGGCGATGTGGTGAATTCCACCGCCGCGCTTTTCCAAAAATTTTGCAATCGGCGAATCATCCGATGTCGGTTCAAGCAGTTCGATATTTGTTTCGCCAATCGGCAGCATCGCCACGCGCACTTTTTGTTCTTCGACCGTTTCCGTGTGAATATTCTCAAGTCCGAGCGCGTCCTGCCAGAATTTTAACGCTTCATCAATTTCTTTGGTTGCAATTCCTAAATGCTTGATTTTCATATTTACTTTAATAAATCTTCAACTGCCGAATATGGGTCGCGCTTCTTTTTCGCAATTTCCAAGGCTAAACTTTCCAACTTCTCGTTTGTTCCGTTTTTGTTAAGAGTTCTAGCTAAAAGAGTTTCCCGAAGAAGTTCAAGAAGCCGCCAGCGCGCAATATCCGTTCGCCGCGTTAAACTTGTATCGCCCTGCTTTTGAAAATCGTTGTAGCTTTTGATGGCTTCCGACAAATCGGCGATGCCTTTGTTTTCCGTCGCCACGGTTTTGATAATCGGCGGATTCCAAAAATCAGGACGATGCGCGAGTGAAAGCAGCGCTTCGAGTTCTGTTTCCGTTCTGAGAACGCCCTCGCGGTCGGCTTTATTGATGACGAAAACATCGCCGATTTCCATTATTCCTGCTTTTATCGCTTGAATATCGTCGCCCATTCCGGGAACTAAAACGACGACGGAAACGTCTGCCGTTTTGATGATTTCAACTTCGTCCTGTCCGACGCCGACGGTTTCGACAATGATTTTATCAAAACCCGCCGCGTCTAAAATCGCTACCGCGTCAACTGTTGCGCGCGCGAGTCCGCCCAAGTTTCCGCGAGTCGCCATCGAACGGATAAAGACATTTTTATCCAGCCCGAGCGTTTGCATACGAATGCGGTCCCCGAGAATCGCACCGCCGGAAAACGGGCTTGACGGGTCAACACAAACGATTCCGATTTTTTCGCCGCTTTCGCGGTAAAAAAGCGCGAGCTTATCAACAAGCGAAGATTTTCCCGCGCCGGGTGAACCTGTTATGCCAACGATTAAAGCGTTTCCTGTTTTTGGAAAAACCGCTTTCATCAAACGGGAAGCATCTTCGGCACCGTTTTCCACTTTTGAAATCGCCCGCGCCACCGCCCGCGGTTCGCCTTTCAAAAGCCTCTCGGTTAGATCTTCCGTCATTGACATAAGTTTGTAATTTTCTCACTTTTCCCGAAAATTGCCAATGAACAAAGTTGATTTTGGTACAATTTTGCTCGAGCAGAATAAATGAAAAGGCGAGTTTCGCAAAACTCGCCTTTTTTTGTTTTGGATTGAATTCTGCTTTTTCCTTTACCAGCGAACCGGGCGAAGGTTAGGACCGACGGTGTGCGAGCCGCTCAGAACTTCGATGGCATTATCTGGATTAACCAGATGATCATCGCCCGCCTCGTGAATATAATGTGCCGCATACCAGACTACGATATCTTTATTAATCAGCGATTCGCCATTCACCCAAGGCGAAAAATTAGCGGCGATGTTGGCATTCGGGTCGTCGAGTTCATCCGGCACCGCGCCTGTTCCCTTATATTGCAAAAACCAAAAATCTCCTCCGCCAAAAGCATCGGTCACGTGGTCGCCTAAATTCGGCATTAACATATATGCTTCATCGCCGCCTGAATTTTGAATTAAAAAGCCGCGATTGGTTGCGTAATTTTTGGTTCGTGTGACTTCTGTAGTAACCGGCTGCATAAACTTTCGACCGCGTTCAATTTGAAATATGTTATTGGCTGGCTTAACGATGTCGAAATCAAATCGCCAGTAAGCGTGATGATTATGCGCGGTGCAAACGCACGAATTGTTTGTCGAGCCAAAGCCGTAACGCGGGCGAATCGTGCCGTCGGGAGCAAAACGCCATTCCATAATATAACGATACCAGCCGGCATTCATCTCCGAAACCAGTACGGTTTCCATTCCGAAACCGACATCTTGCCGGTAAACAGCTACGCCTAGAAAATTTCCCAAATCGTTGCCCGTCTCAATAGCTGTTCGGGCAATTTTACCGGGCGCTAAAATTCTAATGCCGGGAGCCGGATTTTCCGCGCCTTCTTCAGGAGCATCAAACATCCCTTCATTATACTGCCAATCGCGGTATGGTCCGCAAACATCGCCTGCATACTGCACATTTAAAACCGGCACGTGTCCGCGCTTAAGAACTGATTTTCCTTTATATTTTACGTCGCGCACTTCGATACCCGAGCGTTCATTCGGATTACCCGACGAAGACGACGGACGAATAACCAGCATCTCCCAGAGGGCTGTGCCGTTTTGCGTAACAGATAATTGATATTGTCCCGACAGTCCGTTTGGCGTGTAGCTTTGTCCGGCAGAAGGGATTCCGCAAGTCTCCGGCGCAGCCAGCGAGGTCGGCGGAGCGTTGCCTTCGTAGCGAATAACTTTTTCATTCTTAAAGCTAACGCCGACTACTAAGTTTTCATCTTCGGAGACGAATCTTACACCGACATTAACCAGACGCTCGCCATTTAGATTTGAAATCGCCGGCATCGCGTCAAAAATTTTTAGTTTGCCTTCTTTAAACAATGCGCCGAGTTTAACGTCTTTTTTTATCACTTCAATGGCGTCTCGAAATTCTTCAGCGGCAACACCCGGCTCAAAATTTTCCCGGCGAACGGTGATTTTCTCGAAACCTGCAAAATCACCTTCAGCGACGAAAGTTCGGTCGTTCGTATAATCATAGAAAACGACGCGAAAGCGCGTTGGTTGCGCGCTCGGCTGCGATTTCTCGCTCTGGCTTTCGATGTAGTCAAACAAAACGAGACGATATTTCGCGCCTTTCAACGCATTTTGTACAGCCGCGCTTTGCTCGACTCTATTTTTTGCCCTGTCAACTTCAGTTTGCGTTGGTCCCCAAGTCTTAACTTTTATTTCCACCGGCGCTTGCGCTCTCTTTAGCGCTTTCGGTGGATTTTCGCCGGCAAAAGCGAAATTTGCCGATAAAATAAAACTCAAACCAAGTCTCACCCATTTGCTTTGCCAAACCTTCATAACTTCTTCACCCTTTGAATATAAATATAACCAATTTCGTTTATTGTAACCGATTTGCCGGGCTACTTCCACAAAAAACTAATAATCACTAAAGATGTTCGTTCAATTTTTAGTTTTGTAAAACAAAAGCTTGCCAGTAAACGAACACAAAGCAAGCTATTGTTAAAAATGATTATTTTCGATTATTTACATTTTGAGTAACCACAATCGCGGCAGAAATCGCAGCCCGAAGCATGTTCAAGCTGCCCTTTGCATTCGGGACATGCGCTGATTAAAGTTGCCATCAACGGCTGCGTCTCGAGCGTAACAACACTTTGTGAATTTTCCGCCGCTGTGTTTTTGCTGATTTGCCGTTCCGACGCTGGTAAGTTTTTCAAACGACGGTCGGTTAAAAGCAGGCATTCGGCAATTGCCTGTTCGGGCGATGTCAAAAGCCGCTCGTTAAACCAGACGGCGTGCGTTCCGGTAACTTTATTCAAACTGCGGGCGACTTCCTTAACTTCAAACCCGCCGCGCAGCATTCTCGACGCCAGTAGTCCGACGCCTTCGGAAATTGGACCCGTCGCAAACACTTCTAAAACTTTTTCCCCGTCGTGATTGACCGTCACATAAAGATTTACGTGGTCAAACGGAATGCGCCACGTCGAACCCTGCAACTCGCGCGGACGGTCTATGTGCGCGGTTTTTTCCATTTTGGTTTGAGTTGTCGGTTTTGTTTGCGAAACAGTTTCGAGAGTAGTTATTTCATTACAATCTTCGACAATTATTTTTTCCGCTTTTTCCACATCAGTTTTCTTTTCCTCGGTTTTCATCGAAGTCAAAACTTGCCCTTCGCGTGAACCATCGCGATAATACGAAACGCATTTGCAGCCTAAATCACGCGCCAAACGGTAAAGCTCGTCAACCGTTTCGACCGTATCGTCTTTCGCGCCGTTACAGGTTTTCGAGACGGAATTATCAACATTTCTTTGCGCTGCCGCCAAAACTTGAACGTGCTGTTTTGACGTGATACTCATCGCCGAAATAAAATACGGCGGCAATTTGTCTTCGTTTTCGACCACATATTGCGCGGCTTTTTTGATTGATTCTTCGTCGGTCTGGTCAACTTCGATTCCCAACGCTTCAGCCGCTAAAGTATGAACATAAGTTCTTGTCCCAATCGTGTCTTGTCGAACGTAAGCCCACGAAAAATTCGGCTCGCAGCCCGACGAAGTTTCCGCAACCAAAGAAATTGTTCCGGTCGGCGCAATCGTCGTCGTTTCATAATTGCGCGGCGTCAAAGGCACATCGCGCGAGATTCCGATTTCTTCATACAAAAATTTCTCGTAACTTTCGCGGTTTGCTTCAAATTCAGGAAATACGCCTTTTTCCGCGCCCAATTTTAACGAAGCCGTCCACGATTCTTTTCTGAAAAAGCCCATCACTTTGTTCATCAAATCAATTGATTCGGGCGAGCCGTATGTGATTTTCAGTTTCAAACACAAATCGGCAAAGCCCATAATTCCCAAACCGACCGGGCGAGTTCTTTTGACAACATCGTCAATACTCGCCAACGGAAAATCTCCGGCGTCAATCACATTGTCGAGAAACTGCGTGCAAAGATGCGTTACATTGGCGAGACGATTCCATTCAATAGACTCATCAACATTTGTTCCGTCGCCAACTTTTTTGTAAAACTTCGACAAATCAACCGAACCAAGATTGCAGGAATTTGAAAAGTGCAAAAACTGCTCGCCGCACGGATTGCTCGCATAAATCGGTCCCATCGAATTCATCATATGATTGTGGCGATTTACTTCGTCAATAAAAGCGATTCCGGGTTCGGCATATTTGTGCGCCGACGCGATAATACGATTCCAAATGTCGGGCGCGTAAATCATTCCGTCCTGCGGCGGATTTTCAATTGTGCAATCCGATAAATCTGCTGTTTCAAAAGCGAGTTTGTCGGCAAAAGTTACAGTTTCGCCGTTTTGTCGGCGATAAACGACGTAATCTTTTCCGGTAACGGCGTCAAAAATCGCTTGCGTCCAAGGCTCATCGTCAAATTCGGTTTGAAACCATTCTTTTTTATCAACCGCTTCTAAAAACTTGTCGGTAACATTAACCGAGATATTAAAATTCGTCAGCGAATGCTGGTCGTTTTTCGCGTGGATAAAGCGCAGAACGTCCGGGTGCGTCACGCGCATCATTCCCATATTCGCGCCGCGCCGAACACCGCCCTGTTTGACGACTTCGGTCATCGTGTTGACGATGTTCATAAACGAAACCGGACCCGAAGCGACACCGCGCGTCGAGTTAACCATCGCGCCCGCTGGACGCAGAAATTCGTAAGTCATTCCGGTTCCGCCGCCGGTTTGGTGAATCGTCGCGGCAGCTTTGGCGTGTTCCATAATGCCTGGAATCGAATCGGGAATGTTCAAAACAAAACACGCGGCGAGTTGTCCTTTTGGCTTGCCGGCATTGACGAGACAAGGTGTGTTTGGAACGAATTCACGATTGAGCATTGTCTCGAGCATCGAATTATAAAAATAATCGCGCATCAATGGATCTTGCTCGGCGCTCGAAACGTGACCAACGACGCGGCGCACAATGTCAGCCCAAGTTTCAATTGGCTCGCCGTTCGCGTCCTTCAGCGAATAGCGTTTGCCGATGACTTTTTGACCGTTCAGACCAACAGGTTTGATTTCGCGTTTAAGTTTTGCTCTGTTACCGTTGCCATTGGTTTTTCCGTTTTTGGCGACAAAACCACCCGTAACGACAGGCTCAAATACTGTACTCATTTTCGCTCTCCATTCTTTCGCGTCTTTCAGAGACGACTAGATAATATTTTAGTGTTTTCGACAAGTTTTTGCATTTGTTTTAGATACAAAATGCGGATGCAAGAAGAAATCGTTTTAGACTTCGCTTGAGAAGATTTTGTTCGGCTTTTCGTTTTTTTCGTTCCCAAGTGAAAAGCAATATAGCCGAATTCAATTTCGCTTGTCAACAAAAAAATGCACAATATCTTGTGCCAACCCGAAAATTTTTCGCAAAATAAAGCGTAAGTTAAAGTAATCTCTTAGGTTTCGGGATTTTAAAATTTTTTTTGATTTTGGCGAAATTTTTGATGCCAACACGGATTTGACTTTCGCGTTCCGTTTTTCCGAAACTAAACTTATGGACAAACTGATTCACGGAACAGCCGCCGCCGAAACGATACGTTTTATGGCGGCAATTACAACCGATATTACCGCCGAAGCGATTCGCCGTCACCAAACTTCTCCAACGGTTTCCGCCGCGCTCGGTCGCGTTTTAACCGGAACATTATTACTTGGTTCGAGTCTCAAAGACTTCGACCGTTTAACCGTCAAAATCGAATGCGAAGGTGCAGTCAAAGGAATCGTCGCCGAAGCCGACGCGAGCGGCAAAGTGCGCGGCTACGTAAAAAATCCGCAAGCCGAGCTACCATTTAACGATAACGGAAAATTTAACGTCAGCGGAATAATCGGCGATGGAATGTTTTACGTCGTCCGCGAATCGGGCTACGACATCGGACTTTACCGCGAGCCTTATGTCGGTTCAGTTCCTATTACTTCAGGAGAAATTGCTGAAGATTTCGCTTATTACTTAGTAAAATCGGAACAAATTCCGTCAGCGGTTTTATTAGGTGTTTTGCTGCAAAAAAGCGAGCCTTTCGTTAAGGCTTCGGGCGGCGTAATGCTGCAAATGCTTCCGGGCGCGAACCCACATATTATCACGATGATTGAAGACACAATCAGGCGCGCGCCACATTTAACGTCAATTATTGACGCCGAAACGACACCGCGCGATATTGTAAAATTGGCTCTGGGCGAAATAGATTTTCAAGTTTTGGATGAAAGGGAAATTGAATTTGCCTGCAACTGTTCGTTTAAACGCGCGGTTTCGCTTATCGATTCGCTCGGTAAAACCGAAGTCAAAGCAATGCTCGAAGAAGACGAAGGAGCAATTATGACCTGCGGGTTTTGTAATGAAACATACCGTTTGGACGAAAAAGATTTGCGGGAAATTCTTGAAACCAACGCCGATTAAAAATTAAAAAATGAAAAAGAATTTTAGCGAACCGCTCTATGTTTTCAGCAGCTTTGCCGCGCTTTTGATTTTTACGGCAATGTTTATTAATTATATGATTAATAAACAAATTAGAATTTACCTGCTCGCCGCCGGAATCGTCGCGCTTTTACTAGGTTTCGTCGCCAAAAAAGTAATAGACAATTTAACTGAAAATTGAAATGCCTTGCCGGTCGCACTTTCTAAAATTCAAAAATTCTCTGCATCTAAAAAACACACAACAATTCTTTCTTGTATCAACTTGACACCTTTATCAATTATCAGTTATCAGTTATCAGTTATCAGTTTTTTATGAAGATTGAATTGGAAAGCACGCCGAATCTTTCGCTCGAACGCAAAATGCGGATGCATGAAGCGCGTGAAGCAATTATTGACCGGCTTGCGCGCGACTTGCCGACAAACATTGACCTTGAAAGGTTTCTGCGCGTTGTCGTCTCCGAAATTGGGCGAATGATGCACGCTGACCGCTGCGACCTTTTGCAGCTTTCCGACGCGAGCGAACTTCGCATCAGCCACGAATGGCGAGCGTCCGAAGAAATTCCTTCGAGCGAAGGCACGACCATTCCGATTGACGCCGAAAAACTTTCCGAACGATTTGATATAAACAAACCGATTCGCATCAACGACACTGCGAAAACAAAAGACGCGACCGTTAAATTTTTTACAAAGGCGCTGGAAACACGTTCTTTGCTAATCGTTCCGATTATTTTAAGTGGAAGAGTTTTAGGACTTCTCGGACTTCACGACACAAAATCTCCGCGCGAATGGCTCGACGAAGAAGTCGTTTTTTTAGAATCAATCGCCCGCCAACTTGCCATCGGTTATCAATACACAAGCCTTTACGTCACGCAGGAACAGGAATCGAAACGCACGAACGCGCTTTTAGAAATCGCCAACATCTTAAACTCGCATTCAGACTTCGGGGAAGTCTCGTCAAAAGTTTTGGAACGCGCCATCGAACTTGTCGGCGCCGATTACGGCGCGCTCGGCGTGCTTGACCAGACGGGAAAAAAAATATCACTCGTCGCATTTAAATCAGCGCCGAATGTTGAGCCGAACGCCGTTTTGCAGATGATTCAGGAGCATAACAAATCCCTTGACATCGAACCGTTTCCGGCGCTCGGCGACATCTTGCGCGAAGGCAAAACTTTGCGTTTGGTTGATACGCAATTGCCTTTTGCCATCCGACTGATTTTTAATTCGCAGCTTGGCGGAAAAGCCGCGCTTGTCACTCCCGTTCGCGTTGCGGGTCAAGCATTTGGGCTTTTGGGTTTTGTCTGGAGCGAAGAACGCGCCAAACCCTTCGCTGACCATGACGTTGCTTTGGTAGAAGGCATCGCCGACCAAATCGGAACGGCTCTCGAACGCGACCAATTAAGCGCTGAAATAATGCGCCTAAAATCACAACTTCACGAACGAAACACCAGCCAAATTATCGGACAAGCCTCAAAAATTCGCCGCGCCATCGAACTTGCTCTAAACGTCGCCGATACTAATACAAACGTTTTAATTCAAGGTGAATCTGGAACCGGAAAGGAATTAATCGCAAATCTGATTCATTACAATTCAGGACGCGAAAATGAGCCTTTCGTAAAATTAAACTGCGGTGCGATTCCCGAAACCTTGCTCGAATCGGAGCTTTTCGGACACGAAAAAGGCGCATTCACCGACGCGCGGAATCAGCGGCAAGGACGTTTTGAAGAAGCCGACGGCGGCACGCTTTTTCTCGACGAAATCGGAGAAATGAGTTTGTCAGCTCAAGTAAAACTCCTCAGAGTTTTGCAGGACGGCGAATTTACGCGCGTCGGTGGCAAGGAAGTTTTGAAAACTAACGCGCGTGTCATTGCCGCGTCAAACATTAATCTGGAAAAAGCGGTTGAAGAAGGAAAATTCCGCAAAGATTTATTTTACCGTCTCTCGGTTTTTCCGATAGTTGTTCCGCCGCTCCGTGAACGACCCGAAGACATACATTTATTGGTGTTCCATTTTCTCGAAACTTACAAGGAAAAAACCGGACGCTTCGTTTCCGGTATTTCCAAAGAAGCCTTACGCGCTCTGGTCAATTACGAGTGGTCGGGCAACGTGCGCGAACTCGAAAACGCAATCGAGCGCGCCGTCATTATTGCTTCCGGCAGACAAATCGAACTTGACGATTTGCCCGAAGCAATCAGCAAACGCGCTTTTGAATCGTTCGCGCAAGCCCGGCAGGAACGCGCCAAAGCCGCCAGCGAAGGTCGCTCGATAAATTTGGAAATCGATTTTCCGGCTTCGATGGAAGAAATTGAAAAACAAGCTATCGAACTGGCTTTGGATTATTCGGGCGGCGACAAATCACGCGCCTCGCGTCTTTTGAACATCGGGCGAAAAACGCTTTATCGAAAACTGGAACAATATCAAAACGGTGAAAAATAAAACGAAAAATTTTCTTGAAAGCCGAAAGGAATAATGAAAGAATAGTTTCGTGTAGTTTAGTAAGGTTAGAATTTTGCACTAATTTAGAAAGAGTAAAACGATGAGAAAAATTATCTTCGCTTTTGTATTCTGTTTCTTGTTTGCAATTTCAATTTTCGCGCAAACTCCGACTTCTCCGCCGAATGTTGACGAGGACGTTGTAAAAATCACGACCAAGCTCGTGCAATTTGATGCGGTAGTAACCGATAAAGACGGCAATCAGGTAAAAAGTTTGACCGCCGCCGATTTCGAGATTTTGCAGGACGGTAAGCCGCAAAAAATTACTAATTTCTCATACGTCAACACCGAAGCGCCGCTGAATCAAACAATTGCATCGGAAACCAAAAAGACAGACAAAAACCAAATCTCAGCGCCGCCCGCGCGAACAAATCCGGCAAACGCCGGGCGAATTATCACCTTTATCGTGGACGACGGAAACTGCACGGCTTCGCAAATCGGAATGGTCGCTACTCGTGAAGCGCTCGAAAAATTCGTCAATCAACAAATGCTGCCGAACGATGTTGTAGCGATTTACCGGACGCGCGGCGGAAGCAGCCTTCTGCAGCAATATACTTCGGACAAAACTCAATTGCTGCGCGTCGCGCGTCAGATTCGCTGGTATCCGGCGCAGGGAAGTTGCGGCGGTTACAACGGCGATATTTTCGAGACGGCGCGGAATGATTCAACACTCAAAAATTCCGGTCGAGGCACGTTTGAATCCGCGGAGAGCCGCGGGCAACGCGAAAGAGACGAAGATTCAATTCGCGATAATCAAACAGTCGGGACAATCGGCGTCATTCGTTACGTCGTGCGCGGTCTGGAAAAAATAGGCGGGCGCAAAGTAGTCTTTTTGTTGTCGGACGGTTTGCCCTTGCGGACGCGCGAAAACAATTTCCGGCAGGCGTTCGACGCTCTGCGCGATTTGACCGATTTGGCAAACCGCGCTTCGGTTGTTTTCAATACGATTGACGTGCGCGGATTATTTAGCGCATCAACAATTAACGCGAGCGACGACATTAACGTTTCAGGCGAGATTGACCCGGCAAAACCTTCGGGAACAAGCAAAATCGCCGCCGACCGAACGGCTGAGGTTCGCAACACGCAAGACGGTTTATATTATCTGGCGGAGGAAACCGGCGGCAGGTTTTACAAAGACCAGAATTTTCTCGACGTTCCGATACGCCGCGCACTCGGTTTGGAAAAGGGCTATTACCTAATCAGTTACGAGCCGGATGACGAAACCTTCAAGGACAAAAGTTTCAACAAGATTGAAGTCAAAGTAAAACGTTCAGAATTAAAAGTGTTTTCACGCGCCGGATTTTTAGGCAGAACCGACGAGTCCGTCAAGCCGAAAAAGCGCACTGGCGACAGCGAGCTTTACGAAGCCATTGTCGCACCGCTGCCGCGTGCCGGATTAAATCTCCAATTGACCGCTTTTTTCGGTAACACACCAACCGAAGGCAATTTTGTGCGCTCGCTCCTGCACCTCGACGGCGGCGAAATCACTTTTGTTGATGACGCGAACGGTTACAAAAAAGCGGTGTTTGATGTTGTCGCTGTTACCTTAAACGAGAAAAACGAAGTTGCGGACGAATTTAACCGCACACATACTTTCAAAATCGAAGCGGCGGCAATGCCGTTTATCAAACAAAACGGCTTGATTTATACAACGGACGTTCCGGTCAAAAAAGCCGGAACGTATAATTTCCGCGTCGCCGTCCGGGACGTTTCGAGCCGTTTGCTCGGTTCGGCAACCCAGATTGTTCAAGTTCCCGACCTGAAAAAAAACCGGTTGTTTTTGTCTGGCTTGGCTATCAGCCAAGTTGACGCAAACGGCAAATTCGTTTTACCGTCCGCCGTCAAACCGGAAAACGCGCTTTCTTTAACGGCTACAATGGCAGTTCCGGCAATCCGACGCTTTCAACGCGGCGTTATAGTTGCTTACGCTTATACGATTTATAGTGCACAAATTGACAAATCAACCAATCAACCGAAATTGTCCGTTCAGGTAAATCTATACCGCGACGGAAAAATAATCTCGGAGGGAAAACCGCAAAACGCTCAACTCGAAAAGCAGGCTGATATGTCGCGCATTAACGATTACGCATATTTGCGCTTAAATCAAAACGTGCCGCTCGGCGATTACTCTTTGCAGGTTATCGTCAAAGATTTGCTTTCAAATCAGACGACTTCGCAATCAATTGATTTTGAGGTGACGCAATAGTTTTAAGGCTCAAAGTTTGTAGTTCAAGGTTAAATACAATATTGAACTTTGAACCTTAAACTTTGAACTTTGAACTATGGATATCATCGTCGGCACAGCCGGACACATCGACCACGGAAAAACGGCGCTCGTTAAGGCATTAACGGGCATTGACGCTGACCGTTTGCCTGAAGAAAAGCAGCGCGGAATTACGATTGATATCGGTTTTGCCGAGCTTGATTTGGGCGACGCGCGCGTCGGTTTTGTTGATGTGCCGGGACACGAAAAATTCGTTAAAAATATGCTGGCGGGCGCAAGCGGAATTGATTTGGTTTTGCTCGTCGTTGCCGCTGACGAAGGCGTAATGCCGCAAACGCGCGAGCATTTTGAGATTTGCCGGCTTTTAGAAATAAAAAGCGGCTTGATTGTTCTCACAAAAATTGATTTGGTTGACGAAGAGCTTCTCGAACTCGTCCGGCTCGAAACAGCCGAGCTTGTCGAAAACTCATTTCTCGAAAACCCTTCCGTGATTACGGTGAGCGCGAAAACAGGAGCTGGAATTGAAGAATTTAAAAGTGTTCTACGCGAAGCGGCAAATAAAATTCCTTCACGAAAAAACGAAACCGTAACTCGCCTTCCCGTTGACCGAAGTTTTTCAATTAAAGGATTCGGCGCGGTCGTTACCGGAACTCTGATTTCTGGGGAAATAAAAGAAGCCGACGAAATGGAAATTCTGCCGCTTGAAAAAAAGGTGCGAGTGCGCGGGTTACAAACGCACGGAAAATCCGTAAAATCGGTGCGCGCCGGACAACGCACAGCAATTAATCTCGGCGGCGTGGAACACGCGGCGGTCACACGCGGAATGATTTTATGCGAGGCAAACGTTCTGCGTCCGACGCAAATAATTGACGCGGAAATCGAAGTTTTGAAAAGCGCGAAACGCCCGTTGAAATCACGTCAAAGAATTCGCATTCACATCGGCACAATCGAAGCGCTGGCTCGGGTGCAAGTTCTAAACGAAGAAGGCGAAATCGTGCCGGGCGAAAAGGATTTTGCGCAGTTGCGGCTTGAAATTCCGATTGTCGCAATTCCGAATGAAAGATTTATCGCGCGTTCGTATTCGCCGCAAATAACAATCGCCGGCGGGCGTGTTCTCGACGCTTTGGCAGCTAAGCATAGCCGCAAAAATATTGGAAGTGTTCGCAAATACTTAAACGATTTAATCAAAGCCGAAAGCGAAAACGATAAAGCCAAACAGGTAAAACTTTTTCTCGAAACTTCCGCTGGACACGGTTTGACTTTCGCCGATTTGCAAGCGCGCACCGGTTGGCATAAAAAGATTCTACAAACAGCGATTGATGAAAATATCGAGAAAAAAGCCGTCATCAAAGCCGAACATTTTTATATTGCGCGGACGCCGTTTGAAAATTTGAAAGCAAAAACCGTTGCCGAGATTGAAAATTTTCATAAAAGCGAACCGCTTGCCAAGGGAATTTTGCGCGAAACTCTACGCGAAAAAATCTTTTCGCGCGATGCTTCGGAAATCTTTAAAATAACTTTATTAACTTTGGAAAAGGAAGGAAAAATCGCGGCTGAAAAAGACATCGTTCGGCTTGCCGCGCACAATCTCGAATTGACCGGCGAAGAAAAAATCTTGCGCGAAAGGCTCGAAAACATTTATAAAATTACCGGATTGCAAGTTCCGACGCTCGAAAATGCTTTGAGCGAAGCGATTCAAAATACAAAACTTTCGCGCGAACAAGCTCGAAAAATTTTTCAGCTTTTCTTAAACTCGGGCGAGATTGTTAAGGTTTCGGAAGAATTTTATTTAACCGGAAAAGCGATTGACGATTTGGTTAAAAACGTTAAAGAATTTGCATCAAAAACGCCTGACCGTTTGATAGATGTTTCGAGCTTTAAGGAAATTGCGGGAGTTTCGCGCAAATATGCAATACCGCTTTTGGAATATTTTGACCGCGAAAAAGTAACGCGGCGAGCAGGCGATAAAAGATTGGTTTTATAACAGTAGATGAGAAAATTTCTGACGGCGCAATGGAAAGATTTGGTGATGGTAAATTATGAAATTGAGCCGTCGCTTTTAGCGGAATATGTGCCGAAGGGAACGAATTTGGATTTTCACGATGGCAAATGTTACGCGAGTTTGGTTGCGTTTATGTTTTTGGACACGAGAGTTTTAGGTTTTACAATTCCGTTTCATATTAATTTTGAAGAAGTAAATTTGCGTTTCTACGTTAAACGCGAAACCGATAATGAAATTCGGCGAGGCGTTGTTTTTATAAAAGAAATTGTTCCGCGCCGCGCGATTTCTTTGGTCGCCCGCGCGTTTTACAGCGAACCTTACGAAACCTGGAAAATGAGCCATTCGCGGGCGGAAAACGAGCTTGCTTATTTTTGGTCGAAAGCAAATTGTAAAAACCGTATCGCGGTTGAAATCGGAAAAAATCTAGGCGTTCCCGAAGCCGATTCGCACGGCGAATTTATCATCGAGCATTACTGGGGTTACACACCGCGCGGCGCAAATCGCACGAATGAATATAAGGTTGAGCATCAGAAATGGGAGCTTTTCGATACGAGCAATAATCAAATTGATGTTGATTTTGGATTTGTTTACGGCGAAAAATTTGCTTTTTTAACCAAGACTGACCCGACATCAATTTTGCTGGCGAAAGGTTCGGAAATTTCGGTTTACAAAGGTGAGAGAATTTAGAGCGAAAAGGCAAAAGTAAAAAGTTAAGAATCTTTTTTCCAGCATTGATTTTCTACGCTTCTCCGCCTTTAAATTTCTTTGATTTTAGAAAATTTATGATTATCGGTATCGTCGCCGTCGCGCAAAATTTTGCTATCGGAAAACACGGCAAACTGCCTTGGCATTATTCGGCGGATTTGAAATTTTTCAAACAAACAACGCTCGAAAATGCGGTGGTAATGGGTTTCAACACTTGGAAATCAATCGGAAAACCTTTGCCGAAACGCTTGAATATCGTTTTAAGCCGAAGTGCGAACATCGAAAATCAACCGAATGTTTTGCTGCTTAGAAGTAAAGAAGAAGTTCTGGCTCTGTCGGAATATCTAAATTGTGATTTGTTCGTTATAGGCGGCGCGAAAACTTATGAAAATTTCTCGGACGCGATTGAGAAATGGATTGTTACGGAAGTTCCGTTGAATGTAGAAGATGCGGATACTTTTATGCCGAAAGATTTTCTAAATGATTTTCAATTAAAAGAAACGAAAGAACTGGGCGATGATTTGCGCGTTAAAATTTATAACAAGATTTAACTTTTACAAAGAAGGCGTGGCAGAGTTGTTTAAACAACTCTGCCACGCATATCCAAAATTTCCTACTGCTAGTTTGCTGTGTTTACTTTCGCAATGTTCGTTGTCTTACCGTATTTGAATAACCGGAAACACCAGCCGCGTTATATGCGCGAACGCGATAATAATAATTCCTGCCGCGCAATAAACCGGTGTTAGAGTAACTTGTCACGTTAGCGCCTACCGAACCGATTTCTCTGAACTTTATACCGTCCATTGATTGTTCAATTTTAAATCCGTCTTCGTTTTGCGAATTATCATTCCAGCTCAGATTTATCCGACCCGACGATACGGCTGTAGCAGTTAAGTTAGAAGGCGATGCGGGCGTAGTCGAAGGTTGCGAAGCCGAATACGTCAATTTATAGATTGTGCCGCTGTAATCGTCGGAAATTAGCAAGTTGCCTTGCCCGTCAACAATCGCGTCAACCGGTCGTCCCCAAACGCCGCCGCTCGTCCAGCCGGTTACGAGGTTCATTTCGTCGCCTGGCGTTTGCGTTGCCGTGTTCCACGGAAAATAAATGACTTTATAACCGGTCGGCGTGCTTCTGTTCCACGAACCGTGAAGCCCGACAACCGCGCCCGGCTGATATTGCGCGGGGAAAAGCGTGCCGGACGTAAAGCTAAAGCCGAGCGGGGCGGTGTGCGCTTGGATACCTTTTGTAATGCGGTCGAACGAATCCGCCGCGCCGTATTGTCCGCCCGGATTACTTTGCACGTCCAAATCAAAAGGCATATTGTTCATACCGTTTGCCGTGTCGGGATTCGGATTGGCAAAAGGAAAGCCGTAATTGCCGCCGTCGCGCACGCGCGTGAATGCTTCGGGCGGATGATTATCAACGTAAGACTGCATTACTTTACCGTAATCGTCGCTGCCGTCGCCGTCCCAATCGTTATGAAACGGGTAAGCGATGTTATCGCGGTTGTTGACGACAACCCACAATTCGTTTGAACCGGGAAGTATCGCCAAGCCTTCGGCGTTGCGAAGCCCGCGCGCGAAAAGCCGCCCGCCGCTGCCATCGGCATCATACTGATAGATTGCGCATCTGACGGGATTGCTCATTGCATCGGAAATAGATGCGTTCGTTGCCGATGCAATTGATACGTATAATTTGTTGTTTGAGTCTAAAGCGATGTTTTTGAGTTGGTGACCGTAAGCGCCGTTTAGTTCGGGACTGCTCGAGTCAGGAAGATTGGCAACGACAATCTGGCGATTTTGCGCCGTCGTGTCGCCGTAAGTATAAACGTAACGATTAATTTGATTAGACTCTGCGATATATACGTAAGTCGTGCCGTTGACGGTATGAAAAACGATGTCGTGTGGTATGCGAAGACCGGAAACAAAAGTCGAAACCGTCGGGTCTCCGCCTGTGCTGCCGGGACGAACAATCTTCACTTCACCAGCGCCCGGTCGTGAAACCAGCAAATCACCGTTTGGCGCGGCAGCCATAAACCGCGCGTTCGGAACGCGGGCGTAAACAGAAACGGCGAAATTCGGCGGAACGGTCAAATTTCGGTCAACGTTAAACGGCGAGGTTCGCATACTGCTCGGCACTTGAACTCGAACGGAAACGGATGCCTCGAGAGAATTTTGTGTATTTCGCTCCGTTTTCTCCGCAACCGAGGCTTCGGAGACCTGGTTTTTGCCGATAATTGCAATAAATAACAAACCGAGAACCGTCAGCGAAAACAATATACTATATAACCGATTGCCCTTTGCGAACGGCTGTTGAAACGCCCGTTTTAAATGTTGATTCAAAAACATATAGGCTTAAATCCTCCTAATATATTGTAAGGTTACCACTCAAAAAAAGGTTAAATCAAGTTATATGCGCTTCCATAATTTAACTTTCTTAAATAAAAAAGAAGGCTGGTTAGTTAAAAGGTTCAGCGTCAAAGTCTCCGTCTTTTGACCGATCTCCGTTTAATTAACCAGCCCCAATTTTTCTCTTTTATAAATCGAAATTTTACATTTAAGGATTTTTAGCGGCATTTTCCTTTTGCTTGTCGGTCAGCGCGATGCCCATTTTTTCAAGCGTCAATTGATTGAGCGTGCCGGTAACTTTCACGCCGTTCGCTTCTTGAAACTTCTTCAATCCATCGCGCGTCGTATCGTCGAGTTTACCCGTCTCTTCGCCGCTATACATCCCCTTTGCTTTCATCATTTTCTGCGCCTCCATAATTTGTTCCTTTGAGGCGCGAAACACAGGAGCGCGCGGTTTTTTATCGCTTGCTGACTTTTCAGTTTTAGCGGCAACGAAAGAGCTTGGCGAAACGGGAATTTCCTTTTGTGCGTCGGTCAATGAGATATTCATTTTTTCAAGCGTCGCGCGATTTAACGAACCGCTTTTACGCAAGCCGTTTTCGCCTTGAAATGTTTTAACGGCGGTTTTTGTCTCTTTGTCCATCTTGCCGCTTTCCGCGACTTTTAACATTTTTTGCGCCTGCGTTATCTGCTCTTTATTGGAGCGAAACGATTTCTTTTTCGGTTTCGATTCGGTTTGAGTTGCGGTTGTTTGATTGTTTTTGTTCTGGTCTGTTTGTGCATTGATGGAAACGCCGAACAAAACGCATATGAGAGTGACAAAAATCACTTTTTTCATTTTCTTTCCTCCGAAATTTGAGAGATTTTGGTAAATCATTATCAAAAGACAAAACGGTATGCGAATACAGACATTTAATCCGTATTCGGTAAAAAGGGCTTTGCTCCTGATAATGTCGGAAGTATCTGCCTAAATTTATGTTCTGTCAAGATTTTTTGATAAAATCAAAATAGTCGTAATTACCGAAAAATTAAACGATATATGTTGCTCCAAAAATTTATCGAAGAAAAAATACAGAAAGCGATTGCCGAAAATTTATGAAAAGCAATATAAAAATCGGTACGAGCGGCTTTCGCACAAACAAAATCGAATATGCCGAACATTTACTATGCGTCGAAATTCAGCATACGTTTTACCAGCCGCCACAAATTAAAACGCTTGAACGCTGGCGCGAGGAAGTTCCCGCCGATTTTGAATTCGCGTTGAAAGCGTGGCAATTAATCACGCACGAAGCGAAAAGTCCGACTTACAAACGCCTGAAAAAGAAATTGTCGGAAACCGAACGAGCCGAAGTCGGATATTTCAAACCAACGAAAATTGTCACAGAAGCGTGGGAAACGACGCATGCGTGCGCAAAAGCATTGAAAGCGAAAACCGTTTTGTTTCAATGTCCGGCGAGTTTCAAACCGACACGCGAAAATATCGCAAACCTTGAGAAGTTCTTTTCAAGTATAAAACGCGGGAAATTAAATTTCGGCTGGGAACCGCGCGGCGCGTGGGACGACGCAACGGTCAAAAGCATCTGCCAAGATTTGAAATTATGGCACGTCGTTGACCCTTTCGATAAAAAAACTGTTACGCCGGAAAATTGTTATTACCGCTTACACGGCAGAACCGGCTGGCGTTATAAATACGAAGAAGGCGAATTGGAAGAGCTTGCGGCAATGATGCCAAAAGGGAAAATTTCGTATGTTTTCTTTAATAATATTGAAATGAACGAAGACGCTTTAACGTTTCAAAAAATAACTGAAGAAAACAGTTTATAGCGAAAAACACGGTGAGAAAATATAAGATTTCTCTCAAAGTCTAACGCTTTTGCTTGCTGAATGAACGTTCATTCAGTATGATATATCCAATTTTTGAATCAACTGAAAAAAGGTAAAAATAAAATGTTAAATATCGGAAAAGCCGCCGTTCTAGGCGCGGGAACAATGGGCGCAGGCATCGCGGCGCATTTAGCAAACGCCGGAGTGCCAACTATTCTGCTTGATATTGCGCCGAAGGAATTAACGCCGGAAGAAGAAAAGAAAAGTTTGCCGCTCGACTCGCCCGTTGTGCGAAATCGGATTGCAAATTCAGGCTACAACGGTTTGCAGAAATCGCGTCCGGCGGCGTATATGGTCGGCGATAACGCTTCGTTAATAACGGTCGGAAATTTTGAGGACGATTTATCAAAAATCAAAGATTGCGATTTAGTTATCGAAGCGGTGGTCGAAAACCTGGAAATAAAACACAAAATTTTCGCCGAAGTCGAAAAACACCGAAAACCGAATTCCGTCATCGCCTCGAACACGAGCGGCATTCCGATAAAATCAATCGCCGAACCTTTTTCCGACGACTTCAAACAAAATTTTCTCGGCATTCATTTTTTCAATCCGCCGCGTTATATGAAACTCGTCGAAGTTATTTCGACTGAATGGACAAAGCCGGAAATCGCTTGTTCTATTTTTGGATTTCTTGACCAAAGGCTTGGCAAAGGTGTTGTTTCAGCGAAAGACGAGCCGAATTTTATTGCAAATAGAATCGGAACTTTCGGAATGATGGCGACGGTTCACGAAATGCTCGCTATGAATTTCACGCCGACAGAAGTTGACCAGATGACCGGAAAGGCAATCGGACACGCATCGTCAGCCACATTTAGAACATCAGATTTGGTTGGTTTGGACGTTCTCGCGCACGTCAACAAAAATCTGTATCCGGCTGTTCCCCATGACGAAGACCGCGAAGTTTTTCGCGTTCCCGACGTGATTGAAACGATGTTAGAGAAGAAATTTCTGGGCGACAAAACGAAAGGCGGATTTTATAAAAAGACGAAAAACGCGGAAGGCAAAACCGAGATTCTTGAATTGGATTTGCAGACGTTTGAATACAAATCGCAACTGAAGCGAAAGTTTCCGTCTTTGGACGCGGCGAAAAACATTGAAGATTTGCCGGCGCGCGTAAAAACTCTCGTTTGGGGAAAAGACGACGTGGCGGAGTTTTTGTGGAAAACCGTTTCGCGGACTTTGCGCTATTCGGCAAACCGCATTCCTGAAATCGCCGACACGATTGTCGAGATTGACAACGCGATAAAATGGGGTTTCGGCTGGACAATCGGCGTGTTTGAAACGTGGGACGCAATCGGAGTTCGTGAATCGGTTGAGCGAATGAAAACCGAAAACCAAATCGTTCCCGCAAACGTCGAAAAAATGCTCGAATCAGGCGCGGAAAATTTTTATAAAAACGAAAACGGGCAGCAGTTTTATTTTGATTTGGTCGCGGGCGAATACAAACCCGTCGCCGAGCAAGAAGGCTTTATCATTTTGAAATCGGTTAAGGAGCGAACCGGCACGATAAAGAAAAACTCGGGCGCGTCATTGATTGATTTGGGCGAAGGCGTTGCTTGTCTAGAATTTCACTCAAAGATGAATTCAATCGGCAGCGACACGGTGCAAATGATGAACTTTGCCGTTGATGAAGTTGCTAAAAATTTCAAAGGTTTGGTCGTCGGCAATCAAGGCGGAAATTTTTCCGCTGGCGCGAACATTATGCTTTTGCTGCTTGCGGCGCAAGAGGAAGAATGGGATGACATCAATATGATGATTCGCGCTTTGCAGAAAGCGGTGATGCGTCTCAGATATTCGGCAAAACCCGTTGTTACCGCGCCATACGGTTTAACTTTGGGCGGCGGCTGCGAGATTGCGATGCACGGCGATAAGGTTCGCGCGGCGGGCGAAACTTATATCGGTCTGGTCGAAGTCGGCGTCGGCTTGATTCCGGCTGGCGGCGGAACAAAGGAAATGACGATGCGGGCGATGGATTTGGCAAAGCGAACACCGGATGCCGACCCGCTCGCGTTTTTGAAAAAGACGTTTGAGCTAATCGGAATGGGCAAAGTCGCAACCTCGGCGCAGGAAGCGCGAAGCTGGGGAATTCTTCGTCCGTCCGACGCGATTTCGATGAACGGCGACCGCCTTATCGCCGACGCGAAACAGGAAGTTTTAAATTTATCGGCTTCCGGTTACGTTCAGCCCGTCGAAAGAACCGATATTTTAGCTCTCGGCGAATCGGCGCTGGCGGCGATGAAACTCGCGCTTTATATGATGAAGCGCGGTGGTTTTATTTCCGAACACGACGAAATAATCGGCAAAAAACTGGCGCGCGTGATGAGCGGCGGCGACCTTAATCATCAAACATTTGTCAGTGAACAATATTTTTTAGATTTGGAACGCGAAGCGTTTTTGTCGTTATGCGGCGAGCGCAAAACGCAGGAACGAATCGCGGCGATGCTCAAAACCGGAAAACCTCTGCGAAATTAGGAGTGAAAAATGAATGACCAATTAAACAATTTAACCGGCGAACTCGAAGAAATTTCTCAAAATGTCCAAACGACATTTGGCAATCTTTCCGCCGAACAAATCAACTGGCGACCGAGCGCGGACGGTTGGAGCGTCGGGCAATGTTTCGAGCATTTGATAAAAACAAACGAATCGTTTTACGCCGAACTTGACAAAATCGCGGGCGGCGCGAGAAAAAATTCGTTCTGGGAAAACTGGTCGCCACTCTCTTCGTTCGGCGGAAATTTTTTGATTAGATCTTTGAAATCCGACGCAAGGAAATTTAAAGCGCCGACGCCGAAAATCGTTCCACCGAGCGAGATTGATGCGAACATTGTCGAGATTTTTGCGGCACATCAAGCGGAAGTAATCGAAAGAATTAAACAAACGGCAAACGCCGATTGGCAGAAAACAATTATTACATCGCCGTTTCTGAAAGTGATGACATATAAACTGGCGGACGGTTTTCGCGTTGTCGTCGAACACGAACGGCGACATTTTCGCCAAGCCGAAAGGGTTTTGCAGGCGGAAGGTTTTCCGAGATGAATCGCTGCGGTTGGGCGAAAAACGATTTGGCGATTCTTTATCATGATATGGAATGGGGCGTGCCGGTTCACGACGATAGAAAGCTCTTTGAATTTTTGATTTTAGAAGGCGCGCAGGCGGGTTTGAGTTGGGATACGATTTTGCGAAAACGTGAAAATTACCGCGCGGCGTTTGACGGCTTTGACGCGGAAAAGATTGCGCGATATGACGAAAAAAAGATTGACGAACTTCTGCAAGATGAAGGAATTGTTCGCAACCGTTTGAAAATCGCTTCGGCGATTCAAAACGCGAAAAGTTTTTTGAAAGTACGGGAAGAATTTGAAAGTTTTGATAATTACGTCTGGGGTTTTCTGGAGGGCGAGCCGATCAAAAACGCTTGGAAAAGTTTGGCGGAAGTTCCGGCGAAAACTTCCGTTTCGGACGCGATGAGCAAAGACTTGAAAAGGCGCGATTTCAATTTTGTCGGCTCGACGATTATGTATGCGTTTATGCAGGCTTGCGGGCTTGCGAACGACCATTTGGTTTCTTGTTTTCGATACGAAGAAATTTAATTGAACAGCAAAGTTTATTAGAAGCTATCTCAAAAATAGTTTCTCAACAAAATGAGCATACAGCCCAGTAAAACAAAGCCCAAATAGTTATCCGAATGATATTCGTAACGCACAATTATTCGCCGAAAGTTTTGCA
>Ga0136617_10000010_pt1 | contig 111642 bp, 104 predicted proteins | sample AntDrymUQ3222106_2_FD_129672 | JGI IMG/M metagenome (GOLD analysis project Ga0136617, IMG submission 129672) | Polar desert sand microbial communities from Dry Valleys, Antarctica - metaG UQ322 (21.06) | ecosystem: Environmental > Terrestrial > Soil > Desert | place: Antarctica: Dry Valley...
CCGGTCAACTCATCAGCCAAACTACGCGTCGACTTCGTCGTCCACCGCAACGCACACTCAGGATCCCCACGACTCTCCGGTTCCACCAAGCCATCAAGAGCATCCACCAGACCAGGCATGGACACGGCCGCCATCGCGGCATACAAGCGAGCCGGGTTTCGGGTGATCGGGGAGCGGCGCAACTCCGGGTACTGGCTCGGCCAGTCGGTGAACGAAACGCTCATGGACGCGGTGCCGGAAGACTTCCCCGGGCCGTCTGTCGTGCGACGGTTCGTTGAGCCTGCTCCTCTATAAACCACGGCAACTACAACGGCGCGGCCGGGTGGGCCAGCATACGGGCTGGTCGGGATCCCGGGGCGCGTCCCGCGCGCGCCCGCCCGGCCTCGAACCGAGCAGCGACGTCATCGTGTCGACGCGGATCTATGACGCCCCGGTCGGTGACCGATGACGCTCGACGGCTACGACGGCGTGGACCGCGTCGTACGCTCGTCCAACGCCCGCAATGCTTTCTCCCACGGGTAGTTTGGCAGGTTCTTCGATCCCTGGTGCGGCACGTGCGGCCCGTAGCCTTCTGCGCCGAGCAGCACCGTGACGCCTGCCGCGCGGAGCTCCTGAACGCTCCGCGCGAAGGCCGGGTGCGCTGCCTGGGCCGCGTTCAGGTACGGCAGTGCCACCAGCCGGAGGCCGAGGCCGATGCCTTCGGTCAGCAGGCCGAGCGCCAGCGTGTCGGCGATGCCGGCCGCCCACTTGTTGATGGTGTTGAAGCTCGCTGCGCCCACGATGATGGCGTCCGCGGCCGGTAGCAGGTCAGGGGTGCCCGGTTGTTTGTAGTGGCTGCGTACCGGATAGCCGGTCTGTGCTTCCAGCGCGTCCTTGTCGATGAACGGCAACGCTGCCGGCGTGGCGATGACGCAGACGGTCCAGCCGTCGGTCTGAGCGAGGCCGACCAGGGTGCCGACATGTTCGGATGCCGGTGTGGCACATGTGACGACGTAGAGCACACCCGAGGTGGCCTGCTCGCTCATACCGGTATGCCGATCGCCTCGGCCACTCGGATGAGCTGTATCGGGGCACTGCTGTTGTGCGGGTAACTCCGTACCAGGTCGGTGACGGTCTGGTTGGTCTTCTGGCGGCACCGCACCTCTTCCGGGGCGAGCTGGTGGGCGTCGAGCAGGGTCGTGGCCGCCTCGTCGCGCCTTCCCGCTTGAAGGTATCCACGAGTCACGTCGAGCAGGTGGGTGGCCCGGCGTTCTTTGGGCAGACGGTAGAGGTCATCGAGCGGAATGATGTCGGCTGCCTCGAGCACCCGGCCGCCGCTGTGCATGTCCGCCAGCGCCGACACCTGGTGCACACGCACGTTGGTGACACCGAAAGCGCTCCAGTTCTCGTTGCTTCCCGGTCCGAGCCGACGGGCTACGGTCAAGGCTTCGCTCTGCAGGTCACGCACGTCGGCAGCCTGGTGCAATCGGGCGGCAGCGATGCTGCCCTTGAGCAGGAGCGAACCGTAGGCCGAGAGGAAAGCCGGATCAGCAGTGGCCAGATTCGGAGCGAGGCGGCTGGCAGCCGATCGCACCAGCTCAACGGCGTCACTGCCGTGGTGCGTCGCGAACAGCGCGTGTGCTACCCGGCGGGCGGCGTGGCCGATGAGTGTCAGGTCTTCGGTCTGTTCCGCGATCTGGATGCCGCGGTCCGCAGCCAGCCAGCCCAGTGGGGCGTCACCGAGCTTGAAGGCCGCCGAGGCGGCCAGCTGATAGGTCCAGGCCAACCAGAACTGCGCGTTGCGGCGCTCTTCGGCGTCGAGTTGCCAGACTGCCGCCTGCGCGTCCCGGATGAGGTCGGGTAGGAGCCGGCCGATGACGGCGTAGTTGCTGACCTGGAAGGCCGTCCATCCGTAGCGCACGGTGTGCGCGAGCCGGTCGAGGTTCGGTTCGGGCAGCACGTCACCGTTAGGGCGGAAGATGTTGGTGATGACGTCGTAGCGGCGCAGTGCCGTCCGGATGGCGTCGATCTCGCGCTCGTCGGGGCAGAGCTGGTTCTGTTCGGCGACCTCCAGGTCGATGAGCACCGCCAGCGGCACGTCGAGGACGTGGGCGATCCGGCGCAGCACACTGAGGCGGTCGAGCTGGCGGTCACCGTTTTTGATCTTGTCCACCCAGCTGAGGGATTTGCCGAGGTGGTCGGCGAAGACCTGGCGGGTCAGGCCCCGGCGGCGTGTCCAGTAGAGGACCCGGTCGGCCACCTGGCGGCGTTGCTGTTGGTCATCGTGCTCATCGGTGCTGGTCATGCCCGGTATTCCATCCTCGGGGTGTGCTGGTCGCGGTTGCTCAGTGTAGTCGGCTCAACGAGGCTGGAGAGGCGTGAGGCTGCACAGTTTGTACGGCCTCAGCCATGGCCTCCGGCTAGCTTCGTGATCACGGTGTTGACAGTTCGCATCCTCGCTCTGGGTCGCACCCACCTCATCGACACAACAAACGGGAGTTGACATACCATCATGTTGAGCGCATTGACTGTCGGCTCATGGGTCACCATCCGGAATGGCTGCCCCATCTCATGCATTGAACGGGGAAATACTGACGTCGTGTTCATCTTCGGCGACCCCAAGGATGGCTTCGAGGTCCTCTTCGAGTCTGCGGCACTGCGCGATTTCGTGCGTCTCAGCAGTACGGCGCTCGAAGAGATGGACACTCTGCACGTGCAGTCTTCGGAGTCAGCCGGTCAGTCCTGAGCCGCTGGGATCTCGCGAAAGTTCGCGGCGTCGTGTGGGTACTTCGTGGTCAGCTACGCGGATGGGTCGGGCCAGCCGGGGTCGCACGGCGGTGGTCGTGGTCTTCGCGGCCAACGGGCTGGCGTTCGCGTCGCTCGTCGCTCGGACCCCGGCGATTCGGGAGACTTTGGAGCTGTCCACGGCCCAGCTCGGCCTGTTGCTGCTGTGCCTGTCCGCCGGTGCGGGTGCTGGGCTGCCGCTCTCTGGACCGATCGTGCACCGGTTCGGGCCCGGACCGATCGTGCTCGCGGGTGCGCTGGTGGTCGGCCTCGGACTCGTCTGCCTGGCCACTGCGCTGGTCACCGGGTTGGTCGCGGCGGCCGCGGTCGGGCTGGTGCTGGCTGGGGTGGGTAGTGGGGTGTGGGACGTCGCGATGAACGTCGAGGGTGCCGAGGTCGAGCGCGGGCTGGGTCGGTCGCTGATGCCACGGCTGCACGCCGCGTTCAGCCTCGGGACCGTTGTCGGAGCCGGGGTCGGCGCCGCGTCGGCCGCGGTCGGGGCACCGCTCGCCGGGCAGGTGGTCGTGACCGCCGCGCTGGTACCCGTCGTGGTCGCGCTCGCCGTGCGCGGCTTCCCTGCCCGGCGCCACGGTGGTCCCGGGCAGATCCGGGTCGGCTCCGGGGCGCTGACAGCCTGGCGGGAGCCGCGCACGGTGCTGGTGGGGCTGCTCGTGCTCGGGTTCGCGTTCACCGAGGGCTCGGCGAACGACTGGATCGCCGTCGCGCTGGTGGACGGCTACGGGGCCGGCGAGGCGCTCGGGGCCGTCGCGTTCGGGTTCTTCGTCGCCGCCATGACCGCGGGACGGTTGCTCGGCGGCTCGCTGCTGCTGCGGTTCGGCCGCGTCGCCACACTGCGGACGACCGCGGTGCTCGCACTGGCCGGGTTGTTGCTTGTTGTCTGTGGCGGCTCGACGCCGGTCGCGCTGTCCGGTGCGCTGTTGTGGGGGGTGGGGGCGTCGCTCGGCTTCCCGGTCGGGATGAGCGCCGCCGCCGACGACCCGGCGCGCGCTGCCGCCCGGGTGTCGGTGGTCAGCTCGATCGGCTATGCGGGGTTCCTGGCCGGCCCACCACTGATCGGGCTGCTCGCCGAGCACGTCGGAATTCTGCGAGCGCTACTCGTGGTGCTCGCGGCCCTGGTGCTGGGCCTGCTGACCGCCGGTGCCGCGGCAGGGCGCCGATGACGTGGGCCGGATCATCGGGTGCGGCTCGGCGCCAATCAGGTACCCAGGCCGACGACTCGTACGCCCGGGAAGCGCTGGAAGTCTCGATCATTGGACAGCACCGTGTCGACGCCGTGTTCACGACACAGGGCGACGATAACGGCGTCGGTAACCAGACCGCCGCGCACCTGGCCTTCAGCGAGAACCGTCTTGAGTAGCGGCCAATGCCGCGAGCCTGGGCCGAGGACCCGGACCGTTGGGCTGTCGAGCAGCCGGTCGACGAACTCTACTGCCTGGTCGATCGGAGTCGGCGGGTCGAAGAGCGGCTGTGTGACGATGCGGACGAACCCCCAGGCAACCACTACCCGGGAGTGCCCACGGCACCGAGCCCTCTGCCAGCTCGGTCAGCCGCATGCGAGCGATCTGGTGCAACGGAAGTTCGGCGCGGTTGGCATAGATCAAGACGTTGGTGTCGACTGCGATCACGACGCGGTCGGGCACTGCGAACGATCGAGGTACTCCTCGATCGCGGCGGCGCTGTCGATGTCGACGGTCGGCATCCTCGTCCCGCGCGTGACCGGGAGGTCGAGCCGGAATTCCGTAGGTTCAGGCGTCGCAGCCAGATCAGCCATATACCTGGTGCTGGATCTGCTGGCTGCCGGTCCCGGGGCAGGGCGCCGGTCGGTCAGGCGGCGGCGCTGCGGCCCGGGCGGGAGAACGCGAGCAGCGGCTCGCCGCGGCGTGGCCCGCGGCTGTAGACGAACACCGCCAGGAGATGGCCGTAGACCAGGTGCACGACCAGCTCGAACGGCTGGTTGGGTCCGGTGAGGAACTGCGGCAGCAGGGTGTTGCCGAGGATCAGGAAGTTCACGACGTAGAGGAGTCCGCCGTAGATCCCGCCGGCCAGGGCGATCGTGCCGTTGGTCCGGAACAGGGGCGAGATCAGGGCGAAGATCACCCCGAAGAGTATTGACAGCACGGCGTGCACCCCGACGCCGAGTCCGACGCTGGCGGTCCCGGCCGCCATGGCGCCGGCGCCCAGCACGATCGTCGAGATCAGCAGGAAGGGTTGCGTGGCGGGGTTGCCCATGGACGCGACGAACCACATGGTCACACCGATGAACACGGCCCCGGCCAGCAGGCCGCCGATCGCGCCCTGCACGAGGGCGCGGCCGAGGTCGCGACGGGGGCCGGCTGCGTGGCTGGTCGCTGTAGCGGTACTGGTCACGGGGACCTCCAGAAGGTGGTTCGTGGACTGATGAAGATCGGTTCTCTCCCGAGAGTGCCACGGATCCGGATCGGTCAAACCGGGAAAACCTCACGGTTGAGTTACGGGTTGGTGCGGTGCTGCTGCCTCGGCGTCCGGGCTGGCGGGCCCATACGCTCCTCCTCGTGGCCGGGTTCGACTACGTGATCGTCGGGGGCGGATCCGCCGGCGCCGTGCTGGCCGGGCGGCTGTCCCAGGACCCGGCGGTGACGGTCTGCCTGCTCGAAGCTGGGCCGTCTGACCTGGGCGAGCCAGCGATCCTGCGGCTGGAGCGGTGGATGGAGCTGCTCGGCTCCGGCTACGACTGGGACTACCCGGTCGAGCCGCAGGATCGCGGCAACAGCTTCCTGCGTCACGCCAGGGCCCGGGTGCTGGGGGGCTGCTCGTCGCACAACTCGGCCATCGCGTTCTGGACCCCGCGCGAGGATCTCGACGAATGGGCGGCGCTGGGCTGCGCGGGCTGGAGCGCCGACGAGTGCTGGCCGCTGATCCGGCGGTTGGAGACCAACGACGGCCCGTGGACCGGCCACGGTCGCACCGGACCGGTGAACCTGATGCAGATCCCGCCGCGCGACCCGTGCGGGGTGGCCCTGCTGGCGGCCGCCGCCGCGGTCGGGCTGCCGACTGTGCGGTTCAACGAGGGCACCACGATCTACGAGGGAGCCGGGTTCTTCCAGATCAGCTGTGAGCCGGACGGGACCCGCGTGTCGTCGTCGCTGGCCTACCTGCACCCCGTCCTGGGCCGCCGGTCGAACCTGGAGGTCCGCACCGGTGCCTGGGCGGCCCGGGTGCTGTTCGACGGTCGTCGCGCGACCGGCGTCGAGTACCAGAACGGCGCGGGGCCACGACGGGTCACGGTGACCGCGGGCCGCGAGGTGGTGCTGTGCGCGGGCACGATCGATACTCCGAAGCTGCTCATGCTCTCCGGTGTCGGCCCGGCCGAGCATCTGCGCGAGCAGGGCGTCAAGGTTCTGGTGGACGCCCCGGGCGTCGGCTCCAACCTGGACGATCACGTCGAGGGCCTGGTGATGTGGGAGGCCGCGCAGCCGATGGTCACCCGTTCCACGCAGTGGTGGGAGATCGGGCTGTTCACCCGCACCGAGCCGGGCCTGGATCGGCCGGATCTGATGATGCACTACGGCTGCGTGCCGTTCGACCTGAACACGCTGCGCTGGGGCTACCCGACCGCCGACAACGCGTTCTGCCTCACCCCGAACGTGACCCGCGGACGATCACGGGGCACGGTGCGGCTGCGCAGCCGCGACTTCCGGGACCGGCCGCGGGTCGACCCGCGCTACTTCACCGACCCCGACGGGCACGACATGGCCGTCATGCTGGCCGGGCTGCGGCTCGCGCGCCGGATCTCCGAGCAGCCACCGCTGCGACCGTGGCGGGCCCGCGAGCTGGCGCCCGGACCGGACGCGGTGACCGACGACGAGCTCCTCGACTACGTCACCAAGACCCACAACACCGTGTACCACCCGGCATGCACGGCGAAGATGGGGCCGGCGACGGACCCGATGGCCGTGGTCGACCCGCAGCTGCGGGTGCGCGGGGTGGACGGGCTGCGGGTGGCCGACGCCTCGATCCTGCCCTTCCTACCGGCGGTCAACCCGAACCTCACCTGCATGATGATCGGCGAGAAAGCCGCCGACCTGTTACGCGGCTTACGCGGCTGACGCCGCCCGTGCGCGGTTATGCACGCCCCAGCAGCGATATCCGCGCACGACTCTCCTCGACGTAGGGTCGTGTCCGTGCTCGAGCTCCGCCCGACGCCGTTCGACCACCCCGATGCCGTGCGTCTCATCGGCGAGATCCAGCAGGTGTACCGCGAGCGCTACGGCAACGCGGACGCCACGCCCGTCGAGCCTGTGGAGTTCGCGGCGCCGTACGGGTACTTCGTGGTCGGCTACGTGGACGGGACGGCCGTCGCGTGCGGCGGTTGGCGAGCCCGCAACGGCGGAACCGACCCGGGGCTGCACGACGGGGACGCCGAGATCAAGCGCATGTACGTCGCCGTGGCGCACCGTGGCCGCGGCTTCGCCCGGGTCGTGCTCGCCGAGTTGGAGCGCACCGCCGCCGCGGCGGGGCGGCGCCGGGCGGTGCTGGAGACCGGCGTCCGCCAGCCCGAGGCCATCGCGCTCTACACCAGCGCCGGCTACGTGCCGGTGACGAAGTTCGGCGTCAGCCGCGACAAGGCGGGCTGCCGCTGCTTCGCCAAACCGTTGACCCGGCTGGTCGGGCGGGAGTCGGTCCAGCTGCCAACCGTCCTCTTCGCCCCCGTCGGTCAGTGCGGTCGCCGCTGAAATCTTCATGGGCAACGTCGATCTTCATAGCCCACGAAGTTGAGGTCCACGACTACTTGCGCACCAGAAAGTCTGTAGCTACGATTGCAGCTATCGGGGTGGTCAGGGCCACCTCTGACCACCCCGAGTGCATCGCCGTCCTACGGTCGATCATGAAAGGAGTGGTCTGCGATGCTGATGCGTACCGACCCCTTCCGGGAGCTGGACCGGCTTACCCAGCAGGTGTTCGGCAACTCTCCGGGGACGTGGACCAGGCCCACCGCAATGGCGATGGACGCCTACCGCGAGGGGGACGAGTTCGTGGTCGCCTTCGACCTGCCCGGCGTGTCGCCTGAGGGGATCGAGCTCGACGTGGAGCGCAACGTGCTCACCGTCAAGGCCGAGCGGCGACCCACCGCCGTCGGCGAGCATGTCGAGATGCAGGTGGCCGAGCGCCCGCTCGGGGTGTTCTCCCGGCAGCTGTTCCTCGGTGACACCCTCGACGTCGACCACATCCAGGCGAGCTACGACGCCGGGGTGCTGACCCTGCGCATCCCGATCGCGGAGAAGGCCAAGTCCCGCAAGATCAGCATCACCAACACCGACAGCGGACAGCATCAGATCAACGCTTGACGCGGTAGCCGCACCGCGTGTGCCACCCAGAACGCCAGAACACGGGCCCTGCCAGCGCAACTCCTGCGCTGGCAGGGCCCGTGTCGTTGGTGGTGTCGGGAGCGTCAGGGTGTCACCGGTCTCGGTGCGGCACGCCGAGCTGATCCTCGAGTTCGGCGATGCGGGCCCGCGCGACGTGCAGCTCGTCCTGCAACTCGACGATGCGGGTGGCCGCCTCCAGAGTCAGCCCTTCATCGAACAACACCCGCATCCGCGCGGCGACCACGAGCTGGCGGCGGGAGTAACGACGGTGCCCACCGCCGGAGCGCTCCGGCTGCACCACCCCCGCGGCGTCCAGGCTGCGCAGGAACGCCGGCTGTACCTCCAGCAGCTCCGCGGCCTGACCCATCGTGACCGCTGGATAGTCCTCGTCATCGAGCCGACCCACACCCACCGGCACGCGCACTCCTCCGGCCCACCAACTGAGCACCGTCCGCTGGTGCCCGGACGATGCTGTGGACCCCACACAATAGTAGAGCCAGCAGTACAGATCATGTCAAGCTGCCAACGCAGAACAGGCGACGTACCCGGTTCACGGTAGCGGTACGGACGTGCGCGGTGAAAGCGTCTGATCGCGCCGATACGGTGGGTTCGCGGTGGACAACGGTGCCGGGTACCGCGAAGGAGGTGGGAGGTGTTCGCGTTCTTCGTCGCTCACCTCCTGGTCGCCATCCTGCGGCCGCTGGTGTCCGCGCGCAGCCGTCGTGTCGCGTTCGGGGTGGCCGCCGTGCTGCTGGCTGCACGACAGCTGCGATCGGACAGGTGTCATCAGGAAGGAGGGACGCAGGCCAGTGCAGACAACTCGTGGGTCGCGGTCGCGAACCGGTCCCGGTCACCGAGCAGAGCTGTGACGGTCCGGTGGGTGAGCAGACCCCGTTCGACGAGTTCGCGGAGCCCTTCGCGCAGGGCCACGGCCGGTTCATCCGGCTTGCGCCGCACGGCCTCGACGAGGGTGGCGACGGCGAGGCCGTCGGAGCCAGTGCAGGTCCACGCCGAGACCGGGTCGCACAAGTCCGGTTTCAGGTTCTCCGGGGCCGTGGGCCCAGCCAGCGCCTCGTCGGGGATGGTGAGGTCGGACTGGCGCGGCCGCCTGCCGAGTGGGCGCTCGACGTAGCGTTCCCACCACGTTACGTAGTCGGGCTCCTGAGCCGTGCCGTCGTTCACCCGCGGACCGGACCGACAGTGCTGCTCGACGACGGCAACCCCCGTGATGATCCGGGCGCGGTACTGCTCGGGTGTCCCGCCGAACTCGGCGGCGCAGCGCACCGCGAGCCTGCGTACGAGGGACTCCTGGCCTTCCAGCGGAGCAGGGGACCCGGCCTCGTCCACGAGGTACTCCATCAGGGCCCGATGGAACTCGTCCGGAAGGCCGCGTGCCCGCGCTGCCGACCGGATCCGGTCCACTCGGGCCTGGGCGCCCATCTCGATCCGTCGCCTGCGGATCCAGTCGCCCACGGCCCGGGTTCGGACGTGGGTCCGTACCGCTCCCGGGGGGTTGTGCAGCTCGCCCGCGTGCGCGACAAGCAGACGATCAACCTCCACCAGCATATCGACCAGGAAGTCCCGGCAAGCGCACTCACCCTCGATTCGAACCGGTCCGCCGTCGGGACCTGGCACGCTGATGTGAAGATCGCAGTGGCTGGCTGACACGGCCCGGTGGAGGGCAGCGCGGTGTGTGCGAGTCTCGGACAGGACAACAGGTACCACGCTCGTCCAGCTCACAGCGGTGTCGACAGCGATCGGCGATGGTCCGTCAAGGAGGGGAGGAGATGTGCTCGACACCCACATGTCCGAAATTTTACACGAACACAAGAAGTAGCGTAACTGCGAAAATGTATACAGGCAAACACGTAGCGTGAGACGGGTCGGGCGCGCCCCAACCGAGGAGGGTGTCCATGGGTCTGCTGCCCGCAGAGGTTCCGGACATGCCGGAGTCCCGGTCCCAGATCGTCCCGGCGCGACTGGCGCGCAAGCTCGCACCGCTGTTCGGGGTGCCGTGGCCGACGGGTCCTTTCGGACCGCGGACCTGGGTCTGCGACTATAACAAGATCACTTTGTCCGAGATTGCGCGGGGCGCACCGTTGCCAACCCGCGGCCAGGCCACGCGGACGCGGGCGGAGGTGGACGCCGGGTGGGCGATCGTCGACCGCATCGGTGTCACGGGCACGAACTCGGCGTTGCCGAATGAGATCCCCAACGCCACCCTCAACCGTTTCGGGCCGGACACGAAGGCTGCGGTGGTGCTCACCGCAGCGAACCGGCTGTTGGAGCCGGTGACCCGGGCCGTGGAGTCCGCTCTGCGCCTGCTCGTGGCTGCCGACGGCGCACCGCTGCCAGCGAGTGCTCGCATCGCGGCGTGGGCAGCGTTGCTCGTCGAGGCCTTCCGAACCCAACCCGCCCTCGTCGCGGCGGCGATCCGCGCCCGCACCATCCAGCGCGAACTGCTGGTTGCCTGGCACCTCCCGCTGGCCGCCTCGATCGCCGGGTTGCCGCTGACCCGGTGCGAGGTGGGCGGCCCATCACGGGAGGAGAGCCGGAGTGCCGACTCGCACCCCCGGGACCTCGAGCTCGCCGATCACACCGTTCGGGAGCTGCACACGACGGCACCGGACGAGGTGGTCGACAGGCTCCTGCGTGAGCTCATCGCCATCGGCACCCGGCAGAGCTCGAGCCACTTGTGGCTGAGTGAACGTGCACCCGACCAGCTCGTGGTCGAGGCACTGATCCCGCCGACGGAACTGGTCAGTCGCTACGTCGCGCAGGTCCGGTCGCTGTTCGGGGACGGTGACGACACCGCTCGGGTGCTGCCGCGGGTGCCGCGCGTGGTGGATCTCGACGGCCTCCCGGTTCCGGCCCGCCGAGCGGTCGTGCTCGCCCTGCTTGCCGTGCTGCGCCATGTGCAGTTCGATGCCGAACAGCGCGAGCAGACGAGATCGGCGATCATCTTGCAGCTCGCCGAAGTGGCCACGCTCGCCACGGGCGCGCTCGGGTCGGACGACCCGATGGCCGTGCTCGCCCGCTGTCGGGTGGCCGACATGACGGTGCACACGCTGCGCCACGACCTCCGCCACGACCTCGCCCAACCGATCGAGGAGCTGATGTCACAGGTCGAGCGCTGCATCTCCTTGCTCGACGCCGGTGTGCTGGACCGCGGCGCCGCCGCCGAGGCGATCTCCTCGGCCAACGTCGAGATCAACATCGTGCGGCGCACCAACGCGACGCGCCCAGAGGCGAAACTGTCCACGCCTGAGGCGCTCGATAGCTGGTTGCGCGTCACCTGGTCGGCGTTCGGGCGGGCGGTGGAGATCGACGGACCGCTGCCCGACGGGGATGTCCCAGACCCGCGGCTGACCGTCGGGCACCACCTGCACAACTACGCGTCGTACCTGGCCTCCCACCCCGATGACGAGGAGGACCTGCGCGCTGCGGTCGAACTGTTCGAGGCCGCCGTGATCCCGGCGCGGGAGCTGTACTGGAAGCGGACCCACAGCTTCTTGCCGTTGCGGCAGTCGTTGCAGACGGCCTCTCGCGCGACCACCACGTTGAGCCGCCGCGCCACAGCCGCGGGTCAGGAGACGGAGTCCTGCCGGTGGGCAGCGCGTGGGTACGAGTGGATCGCCCGTGCGCTCGGCAACGAGGAGACCGAGTCCCTGCTCGCACAGGTCATCGAGCCCGCCGCGCATTTCTGCCTCCTCGCCGCGCCGGCGTTGGTCACGGCCGTGGAGACCGGAGTGGCCGGTACCGGATCCATCGATGTGGAGCGTGCTGGCCGGCTGCTGCGCGTGGCGGGGGAGTGGGTCAAACGCGTCACCGGCGGCAACGAGGCGAGCTACAGCCGGTACGCAGAGCTGGTTGACCTGCGGCTACGGCTGGAGGCTCTCAGCAGTCGTCCGGGCTGAGGTCCACCTGCACTCCCAGCAGCAGCTCACGCCAGGGGCCCTGATAGCGCTCCAGCTGCCGGCGCGCTGCCTCGGGGCTGAACTCGGCGTCCTCGCCGAGCGTGCGGTAGTTCTCCACCAGGCCGATCTCACCCCACGGCCGGTGCGGACAGACGACGCCGTCTTCCACTGGCGTGCGCGGCGTCCGGCCGGGTGGCTCGGTCTCGGCGCAACACGGTCCGGACGCGACGTCGGTGTTGCGCACGACGAACTGCACGGGCGCGCGCGACCCTGCCGTCGCGACGAGGAGGGCCTTGCGCGGCCCGGCGTGACCGACGCCGATGAGCGGCCGCAGATGGCTGGCCACCAGCCGGCCCGCGAGGCGGCGGTGCGTCCACAGCGGGGGGAGCACGAGATGCACGACACGGCGTCCGTCGGCCTTCCTGACCCCTTCGAGCTCGTGCGGATCGACGGCCCGGGACAGCCGGGTGACCATCTGCCGGTACTGCCGCAGCGACACACCCGCCGGACGCGGAGGAGCGCCGTCGGGAACAGCGTCCAGGCGGTGGGTGGCGACCCGAAGTCGGCGCAGCAGCAGCGGCAGGTGCTCGGCGAGATTCGCCGGTCGGTCGCCGATCAGCCACTCCACGAGGGGGCCGTTGTCGTCCGCGCCCACGCCCTCGAACAGCCCGGCGACCAGCCAGCCGACGAGGTGGTTGACCTCAGCCACGTTTCCCACCGGGTCGCCGGGGGTCCGGACCCAGTCGGGAACATTGATGGGCACCTCGTTCGGCGACCGCGGCAGCCGGATCCTGCGGCTGAGGATGGTGAAGGCGAGGCGGACCAGCCTGGCCCCCCGTGAACGCTTCCCGGCCACGGCGCCGAGGTGCCCCGCGAACTGGTCGAACGCCGCAATCATGTCGGGCTCGGCGTTGGTCTTCTTGCGCCATGACCCGACGGACCTCGTCATTGCCGCTCGCAGAACCTCGACCAGCTCCTTGGCCACCGCGTCGAGGTCGTCGAGGTCGTCGAGGGGTCCGGCGCCGTTTCGCAGGTCGTCGAGGGCCACTCGGTAGGCGGCCATCCGAACCAGGAAGTCGGCGTTGCCGAGGATGGGGAGATCGATGTCACGGCCTGGAACGGGACGTCCGGACGCCCGGTACGCGGTCGGGAGCTCGGTCCCGCGGCCGAGTACGGCGCGGGTCGCCTCGACCGCAGCCTCGTCCGGAATGTCCGGCCCGGTGCTGAGCACCATGACGACCGCTGGGACGACGACGTCGAGGAGAAACGGCGGCTCGGTCGCGCCGGTGGCGATCAGGGCCGTCCGGATGCGCAGGCTGCGGTCCAGCAACGGGATGAGCTGCTCCTGGTCGTCGGGGTAGTGGTGCCCGATCAGAGTCAGCAGTTCAGGAGAGACCGTCGGGAACCGGCGGTACCAGGCGAAGGACTCCGCGGCGCGGTCGGTCCGCCGCAGGACGCCGCGGGACTTTCCGTGTCCGGTGAGCGTGGCCGCGATGACGCGCGTGTACTCGTCGGCGGTCGCCGGCCGGTCCGTGGCCGCCAACGCGGTGAGCACACCTGCTGCGCGGGCGACGGCGGCGGCTCGCAGGGTGGCGTCCGAGCCCATCTTCGCCACCAGATCATCGAGATCCTCCGGGTCGAGTCGCTCGAACAGCGCGTCGGCCGCCGCTTCGAGAGCGTCTTGGAGCCGGTCGTCCGCGTTCATGAGCGGTCCTCGGGCTCGGTGCGGAACCGTAGGTTCACCGGTCCCCCGGACCCCCTCGTCCGGGCGCGCAGGCGACCCGAGGCGTCGGCCTCGAACGGCACCCACTGTCCCGCTGTGTCGTCCAGGCCCACGAGCAGCGTGGCCCGCGTCGCCGGGTCGACGCGGTCGGCCGTCACGGTGATCTCGTCCGTGTCTCCGGAGCCGAGCCGCACGGTCCACGAGACTGCCCGTGCGCATCCGGCGGCCGAGGCGAGAACGCCCGGGAGCAGCAGGTCCCCGCGCAGCGCCGACGGGTCCGCTCCCTCCGGTCGCTCACCGTCGCCACCGCGGAACTGCCCGGCCGGCCGGAGCCCGCCTGCGGCGTCCAGCGCGCTACGCCAGTCGGGCAGGCCCACGCACGCCCACAGCCCGTCGGCCCACGAACCGACAGTCGTCGCCGCGGCCGCGGGTGTCTCCTGCACCACGCGGACCCGGTACGGGGCCCACGCGGCGGCGAGCTCGTCGATCTCGAGGAGGTCGAGCTGGAGCCACTCCCCGGCGCCATCCGCCTCGATCAGCGCGGCGACCGAGTCGGCTACCCGTCGACCGAACAGCGTGGCCACGTCCGCAGGCAACCGGCCGTCCGCGGTGGTGACGCCGACGAACGCGGGAGGTCCGTGTGGATCGGCCGTCACGAACCCGGCGACCAGCCCGGTGCGCAGCTCGGCCTCGATGGTGGGTTCCACGGTCAGGAGCGTCAGGGTCACCGTCCGGCTTCCCGGCGGCCGGTCGAGGCGAAGGTGACCGTCCCACGTCGTCAGGGTCATCTGCTCCCCCGGGTTCCAGAGGCTACCGACGTCAGGATGTCACAGATCGGCATGGTCCTCCTCAGGCCGGGGTCACCGCCCCCTCAGGCCGGACGTCGCGTCGCAACGGACAGTTGTCCGCCGCCCCGTGACGAGCCGTCTCGATGTGTCCGGCGCTCCTGCCGGGCACGCGGAGAGGAGAGGTCATGTGCGGTGGCTCCGATGACAACTGAGGCCAGGATGACGACCAGCGTGGGATTGGCCCCCTTGGCCTCATGTCGATTAAGCCATTTGGTCCTAACCATACCTCGCATACGACGTAACTGCGGACCGGGTGGGTGCGATGTCTCTTCGAGCGACGGGTGTCTCCCGCCGTCCGTCAGTCCTTGGGCACGACCCGGCGATCACAAGAAGGTGGCCATGACTGACCCCACCCGTCGGCGGCGACCCGGTCTCGTCGCATGGTTTGCGGTGTTCTTGGCGCTGGCCGTCTGCGCGTGCTCTGCTCCGGCACCCGACGGCCCGCCCCCGGAGACCCCGGACGTCATCTCCTACGCCGGGGCTGCCGACTGGCTGACGACGCTCGACCCGGCCGAGGCCGACGATCAGCTGCGGGACTGGGCCCGGTTGGGCCTGGCGTCGTCCCTGGGTGTGGACCGCGACCGGTTGGTAGACAGCCTCTACGACACCAGCTCGATCCGCGACACCGCTCTCGCGGGGCTGGCCGAGCAGCCCGTCGGGCCGGGTCGGGCGCTGTTCGACGGCACGACCTTGCACCTGCTGGTGCCCAGCGACGATCCGCGGCCCGCGCGCACGATCGGCCTGTTGCTGGACGCGCACCGCGCCGATGCCGGCGCGGACCCGGCCCAGGTGCAGGTGCACCGCTACCGGATCCATCCCGAGAACCGCACGATCGAGCTGACCGCGCAGGTCTCCGCGCCGACCGGCCAGGTCCGGGCCGCGAACGGCTGGACGGAGCGCCGGGTCGACCAGCCACCGGGCCTGGCCGACTTCCTCGCGGTCGCCGACCAGCTCTCCCGGTTGGAGACCAGGAACACCGAGACCTGGGCGCTCGGCTGGGACTGGCCCGACGAGCAGGCCGACGTGACCCCCGAGGACGTCGCCGTGCTCCAGCGCGGGTACCTCCAGCGATCCGGGACGCTGCCCGGGTTCTCCCTCGACCCCGTACCCCTGGCGACTCCGGAGGACCTACGGGCGGCGATCCCCGAGCTCGCACCCCAGCTGGTCGCGAGCATCCTGTCGAGGGACTACACCGGATCCGGCTTCTCCTCGGCCACCGAGTTGCGCGAGGTCGTCGAGGGCGCGCTGTTCCGGAACGACCCGCCGATCGACACCCTGGCAGCCCGTGGGCTCCCGACGGACCGCACGCAGCTGTGGGCGGTGCGCAACCTCCTGGTCGACGGCCGGGCGTACAGCCAGGCCCGCTACGACGGCGGGCTGGCTGGCACCGAGGTCGGAATGAGTCTTTTCTACACGGATTACGTGGCGAAGAGCTGGAAGTCCGGCGCCGGCTCGGGTGTCCCCACGGACGCCATCCGCGGGTTCGTCCCCGATTCCGAAGCGGAGACTCCACCCGGCCTGTGCCCGGCTGCGCCGTCTGAACAGTCCGGTCGCTTATGGTTTGGCCAGGAGGACGCGGCGTTCGACTACGAGCCCGACGGTGTCGCGATCGGTGCTCAGGCTACCCGACTGTTCTTCCGCGCGAACGGCCCCGACCAGGTCGAGGTCGAGCCCGACTACCGCTTCGGGCGGGCGCTGCGCTGGTGGGACCGGCACTACCAGGCCGTGGCCGACTACGAGCTGCAGTATCACCGGCTCGAGCAGCTGATGAGGTGGAGCGGTGCCCTCGAGTGGCTCACGTTCACTGGTGGCCGCGCGCTTCCGCAACCCCTGGGCAGCTCGATCCGCTCCGACCTGACCTTCGCCGACTGGTATGCCGAGCACACCGAGCTGCGCGAACGCGACCCGCTGGCCCTCGTCACCCCGCCGTCGGCGAGCCCGGAGGCGGTTCTGCCGATCCCGTCGGCCACCTTCCAGGACTGCGGGCCGCTCTGGATCTCCGGTGGTGTGTCGCTTGCTGACGGGATCGCCCGCCGCGGCGGGTTGCCCTCCGACCCGGTCTCGCTGTCGCCCGGTATGCGGCGGGCCTGGCCCACTGATCCCGTCACCACCGGCGTGGACGCCACCGGCTCAGGGCGGATCGACCGGATCACCCCGATCACACCCGGCCAGGTCGGCGAGCGCATCACCTACGACCTCCGTCGGGGCCCCGACAGTGCGTCCGTCACGGTCGAGGGACCGCCCAGCGTCGCCGTGCGCTTCGGGGACGACCACCTGCAGGCGGGGAACGACACCCGTAGCCGAACCACCGTGGTCCGCTCTGACGGGTCGAACTACGTTATCGACGAGTCAGTGCAGGATGCATGGTTCGGCAGCCTGGAGGTGACCCGGTCAGCGGACGGCGCGACGGAGGTCACGCTCCTGCCCGGGCTCGGCGTGCTGGCCAAGGGACTTGTCGACCGGATCCGGGGCAATCCCGAACGCGGCCTGGAGGGCGCGCCGGAAGTCCGGTATCAGTACGCCCTCTCCGACGGTCCGAGCATCGTGTATCGCGTCGACGATGGCTGGATCGAGGTCGGCCCCCCGTCGCCCTCGTTCCGACCCAACCTGGACGTCGTGTTTGGCGCCGCCGCCGTTGGGTTCCGAACCGGCGCGCCGCGGAGCCTGTCGCAGTTCGACGTTGCGGCGTTCGAGATCACGCAGGGGCCCACCTCCGCCACGTACGGGGAACTCCTGAACCGCGCTCCGTCATCGACGCCGATGTACCTCGACGCCGTGGCCGGCGAGCCGTCGACAGTGCTTCCCGGCGCCATCGCGGCCGACACCCCGATTGTCTGGAGAGCCGCCCGCCCGCGGACCGACGGGGCGACGTCCGGCGGCATCGGCGGTCAGGGAACGTGGAACCTCATCGATCCGCCTGACCGCGGCCGAGGTGGCGGCGGAGGTGGTGACGGCGGAGGTGGTCTCGGTCTGGGCACGGTCGGGGTGCTCGGGGGGGCCGGTGCCGGCGGTGTGATCATTCTCGTCACCACCTGCGAACCGGAGCGGCAGCCGCAGCCCCAGGAGTGCGGGTGATGGCGACGCCGGGGGACGGGTGGGTCGTCGACCCCGGCTCACCCTTCGGGCTGGCCGTGCGTGCTGCGCGCACCGCGTTCGTCGCCGGTGACGAACACGAGGTGAACCGGCAGTTCCCGATCGCCGTCCGTCTCGCCCCGGTCGATCAGCTCGGGATAGCCCTGGCCGTCGAGCACGTCACGAAGCTCCGCCAGCTCGAGGACAGCACGGCGGCGCTGGACCATTGCGAGCAGTATCTGCGCCAGTACCCCCGAGCCGTCCGGCTGCATCTGGTGCGGGCCGAAACGCGGGTCAGTCGTGGCGACTACTCGTGGATCGCCGCTGACCTCGCTGAGATTCGTCGGCTCGCGGCCGTACAGTCGTTGACACCTGAGGCGGAGGCTCTGTTCATCAGGCTCGACGGGCTCGCCGCTGAGGCCGGGCGCAAGTTCTCGTTGGCCCTGACGCACCTCCGGGACGCCGTAGAGCGGTACCGGGCGCTCGGTGACGAGGCCGGAGCCGACGTCGTCGAGATCGACTTCCGGCGGGTCGCCACGCGGAGCGGTACCGGTCCGGCTGAGGTGCCCGCGGAGGTGAGTGCGGACGCGCCGGTATCGGCTCGGCTGGCACGCTCCGAGGAGCTGCGGATGCTCGGGCGCTACCAGGAAGCCTTGACCGAGATCGAGCAAGCACGCGCGGGGCCCGTTGACCCAGCCCAGCTGTACTTCGTCCTGGAGGCGGAGGTGCGGCTGTGCCGGGCGCTGTATGACGACGAGCGGGCCAACGGGCTCATCGCCGCGCTCTACGAGGCAGCCGCGAGCTCCGCGCAGCCCGAGGAGAACCGGCGGCTAGCGGAGCGGCTCGACGGTGCTCACACCGGGCGCTTGGAGACGCCGGTGTCGGCCGACCGCAGGCTCCAGCACGTCCGCAGGCTCGTCAAGGCGGGGTTGCTGAACGAGGCCGAGAGGCTCCTGCTTGCCGAACGCGAACCGCCCGAACCCGATGACCGGCACGCCGCCGAGTGGCACCTCGCCGCAGGCGAGCTCACCATCGCGATCGCTGAAGGCAACGGCGCACCGGAGGTCGCGGACCAGGCTGTCGGCCACCTGAGGAAGGCCGCGCAGCTCGCGGCGGCGGAGTCGCTGGTCCCCATCCGGATCGCGGCGCTGCAGCTGCGCGGCCACGCCCACTGCGTGCGTTACAAGATGCTGTCGCAGCGGCGCGGCCACACCCGCCGCATGAACAACGAGATCTCGAAGGCCGTCGAGGCGTGGGCGGAGGCGCACCATCTCGAGGAGAAGGTGGCCGGCTACCAGCCCACCGACAGCGTGCGGATCCGCATGCTGCGCGGCGCCCCAGACGAGTTCGACATGCAGATCGAGATGGCTCACCAGGCCATACAGCGGGGAGACCAGACTGCGGTCGCCTCGCTCGTCATAGCGATCGAGGCGGCCAGGGGGGCCGCCATGCTCCCGCGCATCTTGCCGCAGGGCTCGCCGGCCGGACGGAACCTGCCGCTTCCCGGTGACGTCCCGGGAGCCCGCCGCTGGATCCGCCGGGCGGTCCGCGGGTTGCCCCGATCCCAGGTGGTGTGGCTGGTGCACGCCACACCAAAGCACGTGCACTACGTCCTTGTGAGCTGGCGCAAGCTCCGGCACTTCGTCGTGGCCTGCGACCGGAACGCGCTGTCCCAAAAAATCGATGCCCTGGGAGATTGTTGGATCAACAGCCAAACCCTTGAACGGTGCGTGGCGACGGGGGAGTTCGACGAGCACCTCTCCGCGGTCGCACGGGACCTAGGTATCGACACGTTGCCGGTGTTGCCCGCGCGCGTCAGCCGGATCGCCGTCGTCGCGGGTGGTGACCTGTCGGAGATTCCGTTCGCTGCGCTGCCCTGTCCCGGACGTACCGACGATCCCGATGAGCTGCTCGGTCGCCGGTATGCGCTGTCGGACCTGTCCTGTCTGTCGGTGCGACAGCCCTTGCGGCAGCGTGCGCGGCGGCAACGTGGGCTGCGCATGCTGCTGCTGGAACCCAGCGTGCGCCAGGGCCGGACGAGCCTTGACGACGAGCTCAGCCCGGCGGCCATGGTGCCGGGCCGAGAGGTTCTGAGCCGGCAGCGCGCGACCCCTGCCGCTCTGCGGGAGGCGCTCGCCGACGGCTACCACGAGGTGCGGATCGACAGCCACGGCAAATACCGTCGGGAGGGCGCCTCCACGCCAGCGTTGATGCTGTGGCCGAGGGGGCTTGCAGGCGAGGTGTGTCCCGGAGACCTGGAGTCGATGCACCTCGGTGCGACGGGCACACTCGTGCTGGGCGCCTGTGAGACCGGGATGGCCACCCGCATCGGCCGCGACGAACGTACCGGGTTCGTGCGCGCCGCCCTGCTGGCCGGGTCGTCTGCAGTCCTCGCCGCCCGCTGGGCGACCGAGGACGAGGCCACAGCCCGCGTGCTCGACAGTTTCGAGGCGAACCTGCGCTACCACCCGCGTGACGTCGCGCTGCATCTCGCAGTGCGCGAGGAGGACCGCGGCGGGCAGGTCTCGGGTGCACATCCCACCCGATGGGTGCCGTGGACGCTCTACGGTGACACCGGTCACCAGACCCGGCACGGGCCCGGGAGGCGGTGGCTGTTGCGCCGATGGGAGCTGGTGCGGCCGTGGTCTTGCCGCGCCGGTGGCGCCGGAGACCCGCGATGAGCGGCGCCGACATCGGACGGACCCGGCGTCTGACCGCATCCAGAACGTCCGGTGACGCGGCGGCCCCAGCGACCGAGGCCGCAGGTGATCTGTCTCCCGGGACCTGTCCCCGCCTCCGTCCAGGACCCTTGCCTCGATCAGCCGTACCGAACCGGAGGAACGCCATGCCCGCGTACGGGGCGCCCCGAGCGCCGCTCGGCACCGCCATCCGGATGGTCGCTCTCACGGCCCTGCTCCTGCTGGCTCTCGCGCCTGCGGCTGGCGCGGATCCCGCTGGTCGGTCACCTGCCCAGGGGTCTGAGGATCCGCCCCCGCGGATCCGGCCGGTGCAGATCGTCGTGCTGGTCGACGAGTCGGGCAGTCTCTCCCCGGAGGACCTCGACCGTGAGCGCGACGCCGTACGGCTCATCGTGCAGGGCGAGCCGTCGGTGGAGTCGACGGTCTCGGTCTTCGGTTTCGGCAGCGCCAACGCAACGGGGGTGTCGCCCGTCGACGCAGTCTGCCCGGCGACCCGGCTGAACACGACGCAGGACCGGCAGTTCCTCGCCGACTGTGTGAACGGGCTGCGCAGCCGGACTCCGGCCGAGGGCACCGACACCGACCATGTCGCGGCGTTGCGGCAGGCCTTGAACACCCTGAGCGCGACCGACCCCGATCAACCGAAGATCGTTTACCTGCTGACTGACGGCGTGCTCGACGTCGGCAACAGCCCCGAGTACGGTTCCGACCCTGCCGCCCGCAACGTTGCGGCCCGCCAGAAGCTGCCGGGCCTGCTCGACGAGCTGAACCGGGCCGGCGTGCAGGTCTGGCCGCTCGGCTTCGGGGACGTCGACAGGGCCCAGCTGGACGGGTTCGCCACCGGCGCCGCGCAGGACACCTGCGGGGAAGGGACGCCGCGCCCGAGCGCGAAGGTCATCGCCGGCTCGGCCGACCTGCTCACGGCCATCGGCGAAGCCTCGAGCGCCGCACGATGCACGAGCGTAGGAACCCCGGTGCCCGGCGTGCTCGCACCGGGCCAGACGCTCGATCTCCCCGTGGATATCCCCGCGATCGCCAGCGAGGGGTCGATCCTGGTGTTCAAGCGCGACCCGACTGTCACCGTGTCCTACCTCAATCCGGAGGGCACGGCGGTGCCCACCATCGGTGAGCTCGGCGGCTCCCGGTTCGATCTCACTGGTCAGGGTTCGGAGACGGAGGCCTTGCGGGTCGTCAACCCGCTGCCCGGTACCTGGACCGTGCGCCTGACCTCGGCACCCGACGCGCCAACGCTGGATGTCAACGTCCTCGCGATCTTCCAGGGGGCCATCCGGTCGCAGATCTCGGTAGACCCTCCCTGCCCGGCGAAGGGGACCGACGCCCAGGTGACGATGCTGGTGAACGGTTCCCGGGCCGCGATCACCGACCCGGCCCAGCTCGAGGGGCTGAGGTTCCAGGTCGGCCTCAGCGGTGCCGGGTTCGATCCCGTCTCACCGGTCAGCCTGATCGACTCGGACGGCGACGGGATGTTCCAGGGCGATATCCGTGTCCCCGACACCGCGACCGGGTCCTTGACCTTCACCGGCAGCGTGTCCGGCATCGGGGTGAGCCCCGACGAGCGGCACTACGACACCCGGTCGGACTGCCCTCCCATGCAGGCCGTGCTGACCTTCGACGAACCCAGTGCCGAGGCCGAGGTCGGCAGCACGTTGGCCGGGACGGTCCGGGTCACGAACGCCACGGGTACGTCGAGGTCGCTGCGCCTCGATGTGGTTGACCAGAGCCCCGGCGCGATGCTCACGGTTGATCCATCGCAGCAGTTCCAGGCCCCCCCGACGGACGCGGAGACCGTCGTGCCCTTCACCGTCCGGTTCGATCCGGCCACCGCGCTCGGACCGACCCGAGCCCGGTTGCGGCTCGTCGACGACAGTGGCGCGACCGTGGAGGATCAGTTGTTCGACCGCACCGTCGTGCCGGTTCCGAGCCTGTTCCAGCAGCTCTGGTGGTTGTGGGCGACCCTCGTCGTCGTGCTGGTGGCCGTCGCGGCGGCCGCGGTTCTCGGGCGTGACCGTGCCCGGGGCCACGCGAAGGTCAAGGGCGTCCAGGTGAGCCTGCTCCGTGACGGGCGGCAGGTGAGCGGTCCGGTCGGGCAGGAGTTCGACAGCAACGCCACCGTGTACGAGTTCGGCATCGAGGGCGAGGGGAAGGGCGCCGTGCTCGTCACGGACCCGGCCGGGGTGCGCCACCGGGTGACCCGGAACGGGCGCGGCCCCCTCGTGGACGGGCGCCGTCCCGACGGCCGTGGCCGGATCACCGTCGACGGCGTGGAGCTGTTCGTCCGCGACCGCGTCGAGGCTCCCGCCCCGAGCCGGCGTCCGCCGCGCGGTGGCTCCCCACCCGAACCGCCACCGTCGTATCAGCCCGGCTCGTCGGCGAGCCGCCGGACGGACCCCAAGGACTAGTGATCTTCCCTGCCAGCGGTCGCTCGTCGACCGGAAGGAGGCATCTCCCATGCCGGAGATGGCTGTTCATCAACCGATGCTCTTCGTCGGCCTCGGCGGTACCGGCTGCCGGGTCGGCAGCGAGCTCGAACGCGTCATGCGCGAGGGGCTCTGCGGCCCGGACGGCGGTGACCTCGTCAAGCGGATAGGTGGGCACGACTACCTGCCCTATCAGCTGCCGCCCTGCCTGCAGTTCGTCTATGCCGACCTCAGCGACGCCGAGCTGCGTAGGGTGCTGCCCAACGTGGTGCCCAGCGCCGAGCACCACGTGGCGGCCCAGCACACCACGCACCTGATCTCGAACCTCGTCCCGCCGAACATCCCCGGCACCCCGAAGCTGCTGCAGAGCATGTACGTGAACATGCCTCCGCGGCTGCGCGACTGGCTGCCGCCCAAGGCGACCGACCCGAGGGTCGCGCCGCTCACCGTGGGTGCCGGGCAGCTGCCGACCGCGGGTCGTGCCGTGCTCCACGAGTCGATGCGGCAGGGCGGTGGCCCCGGCGCGGTGCTGCATGGCGTCACAGCCGCGACGCAGCGGATCAACGGTTCCGGAGCGGCGCTGCGGGCGCTCGGTGGCCGGCTGGGCACCACCCTCGACGTGTTCGTGGCGTTCTCGGTGGCGGGCGGCACCGGCAGTGGCATCTTCTACGACTACCTTCACATGATCGGTGAGCACCTGCGGGTGGCCGGTGTCGAGGCCCGGATCTACCCGATAGTCCTGATGCCGTCCGCGTTCGAGGCTGGGATGGGCGGCGGTCGAGCCGCCGTGCTCAACGCGGGTGCCGCGCTGGTCGACCTGTTCCGTCTCGTCGACGACCAGAACGCCCAGGGCGTCGCGGAGCAGGGTGCCGAGGGCGCTACGGGCAGGGGCCCGCTGTCGGTGCACTTCCCCGGGGACACGCATCTGACCACCTTGCAACCGGCCACCATCCAGACGGCGTTCCTGTTCGGTCGCCCCTCGGACGGAGTGAGCGCCGACGACCTGATCCGCTCGATGGTCTCGCTGGTCATCTCGCTGATCGGCGCCGGGCCGGAGGGCGGTCAGCCCTTCGCCGAGGCGTTCGTGAACCGGGCCAACGAACGTCCGGCGATGTCCGAGACCGGCATCGGCAAGCGCGGTGTCTCGACCGCGGCCGTCGCGTCGCTGACGATCCCGCTCGCCGAGCTGGCCGACGTCGTCAGCTCGCGACTGCTCGCCAACGCGGTGCGGGCGATGCGCGCCGCACCTGCCGGCGGGGGGTCGCACAACCACGAGCATCTCGACCAGTTCGACGTCGCATCCGGGTTGGAGGGGTTCCGCACCTGCGCTCCGCTGCGCGAGTTCCAGGACGTCGCCCTCGCGCCGAAGGGCTACAACGCGATCATCCAGGGCCTGGCCGACCGTGCCCGCTCCGTGCAGGACGGCGCCCAGCGCAACGAGCGGGACCTCGCTTCCCACGTGGCCAAGCTGGCCGCCGACTTCAACCCGGTGCAGGGGGCCGAGACGTTGTCGAGGACGGTCGACCCGTTCCGGCTCCGGCGGATCGCGGTCGGTGACACCGCTTATGCCGACGAGCCCGACCGGGGTGGCTTTGAGGCGATTCTCGCCGAGCGGAAGGTCCCGCGCCGGGCGCCCGCAGCGTATGGGTTCGGCCCCAACCCACCCCAGGCCGAGCGCGTGACCAACAGGAGACTGGGCCAGCTGAAGCTCACCGACCCCAGCGTCCAGCAGGTCCGCGAGGACCAGAACAGCTGGTTCGCCTGGCGGGTCGAGCAGCACTGGCACTCGGCGTGGGGAGCGAGCGCGCGGGTCTGGGAGCCGCGCTGGCGGTCCTTCTGCGCGCAGCTCACCCGGATCACGGATGCGTTCGTCGACCACATCGCCTGGGACGACCAGCACTTCGGCGAGCGGGCCGGCCAGCTCTACGCGTCGCGGCTGGGGGTGTCCTACCTGCTCCCGCCGGACGACGGCGGTCTGGCGGCCTTCTACGCCCGCGTGATGGCCGCACTGACCATCCACTACCAGGAATCGCTCGGCCCGAACTCCACCCCTGCCCACCTCGTCTCGGCGATCTTGTCCGATACCCGGCTCGGCGCGGGCGACGGCTGGTTCAAGGCCTACCAGCTCGGCCGGGAGGACCCGGAGGCCGCCGTCGCCCACGTGCGGCAGCGCCTGCGTGCGGCCGTCTCGGAGCGGTTCCGTCCCGGAGGGGACGAGCGACCGCTGATCCCCTCGATGAAGGAGCTGCTCGCCGCCGCTGTCGGCCGCGCCCGCACGACGATCGACGACGCGGACGTGGCGCACTTCCAGAACACGGTGGCCGGCCTCGTCCCCGGTGGCTACGCCCCCGCGGGCGAGGGCGAGCTGACCGTGCTCGTGTCCTTTCCCGGGTCAGAAGGTGACCGTGAGGTGGAGACGTTCCTGCGGAACGCGGTGCTGCTGCCCAGCGACGGGCCGATCCTCGAGTTCCGGCCGAACGAGTCCGACTCGCTCGCCGTCGTGCTGTTCCGCACCTGCATGGGCATCACCGACGTGCCCGAGGTCCGCGAGGCCATCCAGCTGTGGGGCGAGGCGCAGCGCCACGAGCGTCCCGCCGACCGGCTGCTGTGGCGGCAGCGGCTCGGCCCGGTGTCGCACTACCGTGCCGCTACGTCTGCGGACCGGGCGCTGATCCTGCAGAGCATCCTCAACGCGATGTGGAACGGGTGGGTCCAGGCCGACCCGGACGAACGGAGCCCGGACCGCGTCCGGGTGGGCATCGGTCATTTCGACTCGCCACCGCTGCTGCTGACGCTGACCCCGTTCCGGGAGCTGTCGTCGTGGGCCAGCCTGCTGCAGTCCTACGAGGAGTGGGTGCTCAGCAACGGTGACCGGTCCGACCGCAACCTGGTCGAGCAGGTGATGCAGGTGTTGCCCCGCAACGTCGACCGCAACCCCGACCGGCCCTCGCGGATGCTCACCTCGCTGGTCGGGCTGCAGCAGCCGGAGCTGACGCTCATCGGGGAGGTCCGCCGCCGCCCCGGCATCAGCGGCGGTGAGCAGATCGATATGTTCGAGGAGTTCTGGGGCGAGACGTTGCCGGCCGCGCTCGACCTGCCGTTCCGGGGGGTCCAGGCGCCGTTCGCGAACCTACGCGGTCTCCTGAAGTTCTTTGACTACGACGAGGGGGCCGAATGAGCGTCGTCGTGTTCGACCTGCGCCCCGGTGAGGTCGACGAGGTCGCCCTCGCGGACCTGGAGGGGGCGGTCCTGGTACTGGACCGGGCCGAGTCGGCCGTCGAGAACGACCACGTCTACCAGCGGCTGCTCGGAAGTCCGTACATCTCAGCGGTGATCTGCATGGCCGTCCACGACGGGGCCCGAGACAGGGTGGAGGTCCGGCCACCGCCGTCGCTCGGGCCCGCCGAACACGGGGCCGTCCTCTGGATCGGGCACGAGCACGGCATCCACTGGCGGCCGACCGATTACGTCGTGCAGCGCGTGCCACCGAGTGAGCCGTCCAGCCTGTGCCTGCTGATCGGGGTCCTGCACCATCCCGCGGCGTTTCACGCGGTGGCGAAAGCGGTGAGCGCGCTCCCGTTCAGCACGGCCAGCCCGGGGATGGCTCTGGAAGGGGTTCGGCTGCACGAGACCGAGCTGCGCCGGGTGCAGGTGGAGGCCGTGACCCAGTTCACCGATCCCGACGCGGGTCGAAACGTGGCGTGGGAGCTGCCGCGCGACGAGTTTCGGGCCGCGGTGCGCGAGGTCGTCCCGATCGACCGTGCGGAGGATGTCCTCGTCGCGGACGGCAGGCTGGCAGCCGCGCGCACCGCGGCTTTCGCCGCTCTGGAGACCGCGGAGGAACACCTGAAGCGGCTCGATGACGTCCTCGCCCCGTTCACGGACGACCGGCCGGGCCGGGAGGTGGTGGCCTCGGTCGACCGCGCCTACGCGACGGCCCGTGACTTCCACGAAAAGGCGACCCGTCAGATCAAGCGGATTGAGAACAGCATTCGCAACAGGGTCACCAATGAGGACACCATCGGGCTCGGGATATACCGCGCGATCGAGGCCCGGCCCGACCGGGTGCGGGACCAGGCCAAGGGCATCGTCGGCGACTGGCTTAGCCAGTACCGCTCCATCGGGCGTTTCTTGCCCGATCTCACCGCGGAGCGCACGGCGCTGGAGCCACAGGGTCGCCATATCGGGCTGGCCGGGCTGGAGTCGCTCACCCCGCCGTCCGGACCGCCCCCGGCGTTCTTGACGTGGCCGCCGGCCACGGTCGGTGTCCCACTCGTCGCGGTGAGCGGCGTGCTGGCCGCGCTCGGCGTTGTGCCGGCGGTAGTTCTCCCCGTGCTGGCGCTCGTCTGGTTCGCGGCCGGGCTGTTCCTGCACGCGCGCCAACCGACCGAGGGTGGGGAGCAGGGCGTCGTCGCCGCGCTCAAACCGGCGTTCACCCGCTGGTTGCTGCCGATGATCGTTGGAGGCTTGCTGGGATCGTACGAGGCTGGTGCCTCGTTACCCGGACCTTTGCGTCTCCTCCTCACCGTCGTCGCTGGTCTCGGTCTCGTCGGCACCGTCGCGGTCAGCTGGCGCCGATCGGTGCGCGCGTGGCGTCGTGGACTCGGGCTGGACCGGCTCAAGACCCAGATGGAGCAGATCGACAGCGCTCTCGAGGAGGCACTGCGGGTCGAGTGGCGGCCCTCGGCCAACCGGGCGCTGCTGGCCGAGGGCCTCCGGCAGGCCTCCGTCGGGATGACCACGATCAGTGAGGTACTGGTGCGGAAGGCCGAAGGGCTTCTCACCAGCGTGCGGCCGGATGTCGGGGTCGTCGGCGACTGGGGCGAGCGAGAGGACGCCACACCGGACCGTGACGTCTATCAACAGATCCGCGAGGTGATCGTCGCCGACCTCGCGGACCTGACGGTCTCGGCACTGAGCCCGTGCTGGGAGGCGATCGAGGCCGGTCGGGCCGATCCACCGGTCGAGCTCGTCGAGAAGCGGACCGAGGAGCTGCTCACCGAGTACCGCGAGCACGTGCAGCGCAACGGGCTGCTCGTGCCACCCCCGTTCGCCCGTGTCAGCGACCGCCGGGACGTCCTGGCCGTCAGCATGTGGCGGGCCTCCGACGTCGGCGGGGCGCTCGCGACGGCGAGCGACGAAGAGATGGTGCAGCTATGCCACGCCGAGCAGCTCCATGCGCTGCAGCCGATGGCCGAAGGGGCGGTAGCCCTGAGAGTCGCTCCGGACGCGGTCCGGGCGGTACCCGACCTGCCGGGGCCGGTCATCTGGACCGGTGACACCGATGTGGCCGGCATGGTGCGGCTGGTCCCGCTCAGACAAGGAGTGTTCGAATGACTGACCTAACCTTCGCCGACGACCGGCCCGACGACGAGGAGTCGGTCATCGTTCGTTGTCGTACCGTCGACGGCACGCCGTGCACGCTGCGGCTGAGGGTCGCCGATGCGTTCTCCTCACCGGGCTGTGGGCTGTCCACCCGGATGGTGACGGTTGACGATGACCCGCTGCCGCTGCTGCAGAAGTGGGTGCTGCGGACGCCGGCCGGCCAGCCGGGTGACCTGGAACCGCTGGACCGGGAGATTCGCGCGGCCCACCGCTTCTACTACGTGCTGTACGACGAGCTGAACGACGCCTACCCGCCCGAGCTTCCCCGGCTGCGCTACTACGACGTGGATGGCGACGAGCCGTTCGTCCTGCTCGAGCCCTACCGGGGCGTCCCCGTCCCGGACGTGCTGCATACGCTCGGGGCGCAGGAACGCTACGACCTGCGGGTCGGTCTGCTACGTGCTTTGCACCTCGTGGACGTGGCCGACGTGACCCACGGCCGGGTGAGTCTCGACACGCTGCGCTGGGACGCCGCGACGCAGACCGTCCAGCTCGTCGACTTCGAGCGGTCGGCCCGGCTCGGCGAGCTGCGGTCGGGGGACGTCGACGGTGCACCGGCCGACATCCGGGATGACATGTGGGACGCGGGCCTGGCGATCTGGCGGACTGTCCATCCGAACCACGTCGGCCGCGGTGCCCCGGACCTGACCGACGACGACGAGTCGAACAGCGCGCTGCGGGAGCTGCTGACCGGGGTGTTCGTCGATCCGCGCGATGCCCGTCCCACCCCTGCCGAGATGCTGGTCCGGATCCGTGAGTCGACGGAGGTGCCGGCTCGCGATCTGGGTGCCCCGTTGCGGGAAGGCCGCAGGGCCTTCGACGTCGAGATTGACCGCAAGCGCCGTGACCTCGCGGCGCGGCGGGCGGCGGCCGGTCGGCGCCCGCCCTGGTGGAAACGGCTGTGGAAAGCCCTGAAGGGCGTCTTCAAGCGACCGCGACCTCCGATGGAGGCCCCGTCGCTCCCGCTCGTGCAGTGTCCCGTCTGCCTCGACACCTACCCGTGGCACCACGACGGCGACCTGTGGCTCTACGAGGAAGAACAGCAGCAGTACGTCAAGCAGAACCGTAAGAGTGGCCTGCTGGAGACCATGGGGTACCGGCGTTGCCCCAACCCGTCTCAGGACGTCACGGAGCACTTCCTCCCCGCGATGTACCACTCGTTCGGCCCACCGCTGGTGGTGGCATTGATCGGCCGGCCGGCCGCGGGCAAGAGCCACTTCCTGACCGCGATGATTAGCGAGGTCGTCGACCGGCACGGGTTGACCTCATACGGGCTGCAGGCGAGCCCGCTCGATCTGCGTCGGCACGCGTTCTTCCGCGAGGAGTACATCCGGCGGACCGAGTGCGGCGCCCAGCTGCCCGGTACTCGTGAGCGGCTGACCGAGCCGATCGACATCTTGCGGATCAAGGGCCCGTTCGGGGAGCGTCCTGTGGCGTTCTTCGACGTCGCCGGGGAGGACCTGCAGTCGGTCAGCGAGGGTGACCGGGTGGGGCGGTTCCTGCTCGGCGCGAACGCACTGGTCTTCGTGCACGGCCTGGAGCCCGAGCCTGATCCCAGCGGCAACCAGGCGTTCGAGACCTCGATGGTCCGGCTCCGCGCCAACCCCGCTCTCTGCCTAGCCCCCGCGGTGATCGTCGCAACCAAGTCCGACCGCACCCGCTACCTGCCTCCAGTCGACCGATGGCTGCGGTCAACGCGTGATCCACTCGAGCCTCTCGACCCCGAGCTGCTGCACGCGGAGAGCCGCGACGTCTACGCGTACCTGCATCGGCGTGGTGAGCACGCCGCGCTCTCCCCGTTTCCGATCTTCGACCGCGTCACCCTGCACTTCGCTTCGGCGAGCGGTAGCGAGGCCGCGTCGGAGAAGGAGATGTTCCCCCGGGGGTTCCGGCCGTCCCGGGCCTTGGAGCCCCTGCTTTCGCTGCTCGCGATGAGCGGCATGCTCGCAGGTGGGCAGGAACACCAGGTGGGCCGCTGATGGAGAAGGTCGCCGATTACGCCGCCGTGGACCAGGTGTGGTTCGGCTTCGACCGGCGGGACGGAGTGTCGCAGCGGGCGAGCACCATCGAGGACGCGAGCACTGCCAGTTGGGTCAGGACCATGGTTCGTGGCCACTTACACCTGGACGGGAACGCGAAGATCCGGCCGGCTCCGGTGTTGTCGTACCTCTGTTCAGATGGCCGTGCTGTCGTTCTCCGTCGCGTCAGTGGCGACAGTCCCGGACGGGGGTTCGCCCATGCGCTGGTTGGCGTGACGCGGGCCGTGACACCTGCTCACGCCCTTGCATGGCACGAATGGCCGGGCTGGAGCGCCGAACCGGCCGAGGACACGCGGCGGCTCGACGTCACCGAGCTTCCCCGGCGCGACTCAGCGCAGGTGCGGGGATGGATCGACAAGAACAGGACGCTGCTCGTCCGGGTGTTCGACGAATGGCTCGACCGGGTCGGTCAGGCGCTGAGCGTCGTCGGCTGCCCGGCCGAGACGGTCGTGCCGCTCCTCGCCGGGCTCGTCGAGATCGGTAGCGGCAGTCCCGAGTTCGGCAGCAGGGCGTGGACCTTCTCCACGTTCGAGATCGAGCACGACGACGACTTCGCCGGGCGGACGGACGTCGTGTTCCTGCCGGTGCTGCCGCGGCACAGCACCCGCAACGCCACCCGGGTGATCGTCAACCTCGGCTCGGTGGAAAGCGGGCAACCGGGCAGGCGCGCGATCGAGCTCGTCGAGGACTACCTGGTGCCGCCGGCCGAACGTGTCGGGCCGGAGCCCGAACCCCCGTCGCTCCCGGCTGTGCATCCCCCCGGGCTGCGGGTGTCCACGGAGCACCCGGCCCATCCCGCCTTCCCGGACCCGTGGCTGCGCCATGGTGAATCGGTGGCCAGCCGACGTGGGCCGGTTCCACCGGCGGGCGCGCGAGCCATCGGTCCGCCGGTGCCGTACGGACCTACGACCCACCCCGTGGAGCAGTCATCCGGCGTCGAAGCCGTCGGTCGGGGTCTGCTGGTGTCCCTGGTCGCCGGTGGTGTGGCGCTGTTCGCCATCGGTGCCCTGCTGGGAGTGATGCTCGGCCGATCCGGGCAGAGCCCGGCCGCGACCGGGCCGGTGATCGGGGACCTGCCTACCCCTATGGTGGCCGTCGGCTGGCAGTTCCGGCTGGTTCTGGACCGTCGCGGAAGCGATGCCTCGACGCCTCGTCCCGTGGCGAGCAGCTGTACGACTGATCCGGTCCGAAGGCTGTGGTCATGCGAGATCGGCCGCAACGGTGCCCAGCAACCCGATTCGGATGACGACTACGTACTGGTCGCCCGTCCAGCGGGGGCTCTGGAGAATCTCGGCGGTGCCGAGCTGCCGCCGGAGTGCGGCGTCGATGTGCTCAGCAAGGATCCAGACGGTACGGCCTGTGTGGCCGCCAGGATCCCGGCCGATCCCGACTGAGCTAACGTTCCGCACCTCTACGGGCGGTTGACCGGTTCGTCCGGTTTCCGGGTGCCTGGTGCTGCGGTCGAGCCGCTGTCGGGTAATGATCACAACGGTGCCGGGTACCGCGAAGGAGGTGGGAGTTGCTCGCGCTCGTCGTCGCTCACCTCGTGGTCGCCGTCGCGTTGCCGCTCGTGTCCGCGCGCAGCCGCCGCGCCGCGTTCGGGGTGGCCGCCGTGCTGCCGGCCGTGACCCTGCTCTGGGCGCTCGCGCAGGCCGGCCCCGCACTCGACGGTGGACTCAGCGCCACCACCGCGTGGGCGCCAACGTTGGGCCTCACGCTCAGCTTCCGGCTCGACGCCCTCGCCCTGGCGATGGTCGTGCTGGTCGCGGGCCTCGGCGCCGTGATCATCGTCTACTGCATCGGCTACTTCGGCCCGGACGCACCCGAGGCGACGCGCAGCGCCGCCGGGTTGCTGGCCTTCGCCGGCGCGATGCTCGGCCTCGTCCTCGCCGACGACCTGCTCACGCTGTACGTGTTCTGGGAGCTCACCTCGATCGCCTCGTTCCTGCTGGTCGGGCAGGGCGGACAGGAACGGGAGGAGCGCCGGGCCGCGGTGCAGGCCCTGCTCGTCACGGTGCTCGGCGGCCTGGCGATGCTGCTCGGGTTCGTGCTGCTCGGCGAGGCGGCGGGCACCTACCGGATCTCGGCGATCCTCGCCGACCCGCCACGGGGCGGGCTGGTCACCGCGGCGCTGCTGCTGATCCTGATCGGGGCGTTCACGAAGTCGGCCCAGCTGCCGTTCCACCCGTGGCTGCCCGCCGCGATGGTCGCGCCGACGCCGGTGAGCGCCTACCTGCATGCCGCGTCGATGGTGAAGGCCGGGGTCTACCTGGTGGCGCGGCTGGCCCCGGGTTTCGCCGACCTCGCGGTGTGGTGGGTGCCGGTGCTCGCCGTGGGGCTGGCCACGATGCTCGTCGGCGGCTGGCGGGCGCTGGCCGAGACCGACCTCAAGCGGCTGCTCGCGTTCGGCACGGTCAGCCAGCTCGGGTTCCTGATGGTGCTGCTCGGGGCGGGCAGCCGGATCGCCGCGCTCGCGGGGCTGGCGATGCTGCTGGCGCACGGGCTGTTCAAGGCTCCGCTGTTCCTGGTGGTCGGCACGATCGACCACGCCACCGGCACCCGGGATCTGCGCACGCTCTCCGGGCTGCGCACCGCGCTGCCCGGCTCCGCCGTGGCCACGGCACTGGCGGTGGCGTCGATGGCCGGGCTGCCGCCGCTGCTGGGCTTCGTCGGCAAGGAGACGGCGTTCGAGGCGTTCGTGGCCGGCGGCGGCGTTCGTGACTGGACGGTCGCGGTCGGGATCCTGCTCGGCTCGGTGCTCACCGCCGCCTACAGCGCCCGCTTCCTCTGGGGTGCGTTCGCCCGCAAGCCCGGCGTGGACCCGACACCGGTGCACCGGCCCGAGGTCTGGCTGACCGGGCCGACGTGGGTCTGCGCCGCCGCCGGGCTCGCGCTCGGGATCGGCTACCCGCTCGTCGACGCGCTTGCGAGCAGCTACGCGGCGCCCTACCCCGACGAGGACGGCTACCATCTCGCCCTCTGGCACGGCCCCGGCCTGCCACTGGTGTTCTCGGCGGTCGCGATCGGCGGGGGCCTGGCGCTGCACCGGATGCGCAGCCGCGTCGAGGCCCTGGCCCACCGCAGTCCCGTCGACGCGCAGCGCGGGTACGAGCGGACGGTCGCGGGCATCGGCCGGGTCGCTGTCGCCGTGACCGGCCGGACACAGGTGGGCTCGCTGCCGGGCTACCTCAGTGTGATCCTCGTGGTGTTCGTGCTGCTGCCAGGGACGGCCGCCGTGGTCGCCGGTTCCTGGCCGGGGGACCAGCCGCTGTTCCACGCCGCGATGCAGGTGCCGCTCGCGCTCGTCGTCGTGGTCGCGGCGCTGGCGCTCGTGCGGGCCCGGCGGCGCTTCACCGCGGTGCTGCTGGTCGGTGTGATCGGGTACGGCGTGGGCGGGCTGTTTGTCGTCGACGGGGCGCCGGACCTGGCGCTGGCTCAGTTCCTCGTCGAGACGCTGTCGCTGGTGGTCTTCGTGCTCGTGCTGCGCAGGTTGCCCGCGCACTTCACCGAGCAGCGCCCGCCGGCGCGGGTCCGGGTGCCCAAGGCGATGGTCGCGACCGCGGGCGGGGTGGTCGTCGCGGGCGTCGCGGTGGTGCTGTCCGGGGCCCGGACCGCGCCCCCGTCGACCAGCGCGGAGATGATCCGGCTCGCCCCGGAGCAGGCGGGGGCGGACAACGTGGTCAGCGCGATCCTCGTGGACTTCCGGGCGCTGGACACCGTCGGGGAGATCGGCGTGCTGTTCGTCGCGGCCGCAGGTGTCGCGAGCCTCGTGCTGGCGACCCGGTACGACCGGCGCGGCGGGCGTCGCGCGGTACAGAGCGGTCAGGGCACCCCTCAGCACGAGGAGGACGTACTCGGGTGAGCATCACGGGCAACGATCGCGACGGCGCCGCCCCCCGCCGCGGCACGGCGGAGCGGGCGCTGCTGCTGGAGCTGACCACCCGGGCGCTGTTCCCGACGGTGCTGGTGTTCTCCGGATACCTGCTGCTGGTCGGGCACTACGGGCCCGGCGGTGGGTTCGCCGCCGGGCTGGTGGCCGGGCTGGCGTTCGTGCTGCGCTACATCGACGGCAGCAGCGGGGACCTCCGGGCCGTCGTGCGGGTCCGGCCGCCGGTCGTGATCGGCACCGGGCTGACCGTCGCGGTGCTCACGGCGCTGGCGCCGGTGGCGTGGGGCGCACCCGTGCTGTCGAGCGCGAAGCTCGCTGCGGAGCTGCCGCTGCTCGGCAGCGTCGAGCTGCAGACGAGCGTGTTCCTCGACTGCGGGGTGTACCTGCTGATCGTCGGCGTGGTGCTCGACCTGCTGCGCTCGCTGGGTGCCGGCATCGAGCGGGACCTGCGCGACGCGGGGGAGGGCCCGTGATAACGATCAACGTCGTGATGGCGCTGACTGTGGGGACGCTCTACGCGGTGGGCTTCTACCTGCTGTTGTCACGCTCGCTGATGCGGGTGCTGATCGGCGTCGTCGTGCTCGGCCACGGCACCAACCTGCTGCTGCAGCTGGCCGGTGGCCCGCCCGGGCGGGCGCCGATCATCGGGCAGGCCCCGCCGGAGTCGTTCACCGACCCGCTGCCCCAGGCCCTCGCCCTGACCGCCATCGTGATCACCTTCGCGTTGACGACGTTCCTGCTCGCGCTGGGCTACCGGGCCTTCGTCCTCGTCGGGCACGACGAGGTGCCCGACGACGTCGAGGACCGGCGGATCGCGCGCCAGAAGGTGCCGTCGGCACCGCTGGAGTCCGACGAGGAGGACTCGTGAGCACGCTGCTGCCGCTGGTCGTGCTGCTGCCGATGCTCGGCGCGGCGCTCACGGTCGTCGGGAGCCGGTCCGCGGCGCTGCAACGCGTCGTCGGCGTCGTCGTGCTGGCCACGGTGGCGGCGCTGGCCGGCGTGCTGCTCGTCGTCACCGACGACCGGGGCCCGATCGTCACCGAGCTCGGCGGCTGGGCCGCGCCGGTGGGCATCGCGCTGGTGGCCGACCGGCTCTCCGCGCTGCTGCTGCTGGTCTCCACGCTGGTGACGCTCGCGGTGCTGGTCTACGCGATCACCCAGCGCATCGCCGACTTCGGACGCGACACGACCAGCACGACCTTCCACCCGATGTACCTGATGCTCTGCGCCGGGGTGTCGCTGGCCTACCTCACCGGCGACCTGTTCACGCTGTTCGTCGCGTTCGAGCTGATGCTGACGGCGTCCTACGTGCTGATCACGCGCCGGACCACCGCGTCCCGGATCCCCTCGGGCATGACCTACGTGACGGTCAGCCTGCTCTCGTCGCTGCTGTTCCTCACGGCGGTGGCGATGGTCTACGCCGCCACCGGCACCGTGAACCTCGCCGAGCTGGCCGGCCGGATCGAGACGCTGCCGCCGGGCTTGCGGACCGTGCTCGGCCTGATGCTGCTCGTCGTGTTCGGGATCAAGGCGGCGATGGTGCCGCTGCACTTCTGGCTGCCCGACAGCTACCCGAACGCGCCCGGCCCGGTCGCCGCGCTGTTCGCCGGGCTGTTCACCAAGGTCAGCTTCTACGCGCTGCTGCGCACCCAGACGCTGCTGTTCACCCGCGAGGGGCCGTGGACGCTGATGCTGGTGCTGGCCGTCGCCACGATGCTGATCGGCGCGCTCGGCGCGCTGGCGCAGAACGACATCAACCGGGTGCTGTCGTTCCTGCTGGTCTGCCACATCGGGTTCCTGCTGTTCGGGCTGGCCGTGTTCGACGCGGCCGGGGTGGCGGGCGCGGCCCTCTACGCGGCCCACCACATCACCGTGCTCGCGACGCTGTTCCTGGTCAGCGCCCTTATCACGCGGCGTACCGGCACGGTGGCACTGGATCGGATGGGCGGGCTGGCGCGCACCGCGCCGGGCCTGGCCGTCCTGTTCGCGATCCCCGCGCTGACGCTGGCCGGCATGCCGCCGACGGCCGGGTTCGTCGCCAAGCTCGCGCTGCTGCAAGCCGGGGTGGCGGCGGGCACGGCCGGGGCGGCGGGGGCCGGCGTGGTGATCCTGGCCAGCCTGCTCACGCTCTACGCCCTGGTGCGGGTGTGGGTGCGGGTGTTCTGGGGACAGCCGCGCGCCCCGCTGCCCGACGCCGACCCGACCGACGACGTGGTGGTCGGGACCTCCCGGACGCCGACGACCATGTACGCGGCCACCGCGGGACTGGTGGCGGTGAGCCTCGCGATCGCGACGTTCGCCGGGCCGCTGTCCGCGGTCACCGGGCGCGCCGGGGTGGACCTGCTGGATCGTGGGCCCTACCGGGTGGCGGTGCTGGGCTCGGGGGAGGTCCGATGACGAACCGGGACGGGCGGGACGGACGTGCCGTGGTGCGCCGGCTGAGCGCCCGATGGCCCGGCATCGTCTGGCTGACGCTGGTGTGGGTGCTGTTGTGGGGCACGTTCACCCCGCTGACCGTGGTCGGCGGGGTGCTCGCAGCCGTGGTGGTGACCGGGCTGTTCCGGCTGCCGCCGGCGCCCGACCGGCTGCCCTTCCGCCCGCTGCGGCTGCTCGGCCTGGCCGGCTACCTGGTCTATGACCTCGTGGTGTCCGCGGGCGAGGTGAGCTGGCAGACGCTGCGCCGCGGCCCGGACTCCCGCGGCGCGATCGTGGCGGTGCCGCTGCTCAGCGCGTCGGACCGGGTGGTCATCGTGGTCGCCAACGCGTTCACGCTGTCGCCGGGCACGATGGGGCTCCAGATCGATCGCGACCATGCGGTCTGGTACGTCTATGCGCTCGGCCCCCGCGACCGAGCCGGCGTGGAGCGGGCGCGGCGGCGGGCGATGGACATGCAGCGCCGCGTGCTCGTGGCGTTGGGCTCACCTGCGGAGATCGCTGAGGCGGAGCGCCAGCTGGCGGAGGTTGCCCGACGAACGGGGGGTACCGGATGAACACGGTCTTCGTGCTCACGCTGACGCTGCTGGGCGCCGCGGGGGGGCTCACGCTGGTGCGACTGTTGCGCGGCCCTGAGACTCTGGACCGCATCGTCGCGCTGGACGTCCTCGTGGTGCTCATCGTGGCGGGCACCGCGGTCTACGTCGCCTCCTTCGCCGACGGCTCGAACATCCCGCTGCTCGCCGCGGTGGCGTTGCTGGGGTTCGTCGGGTCGGTCACCGCGGCGCGGCTGGCCGAGCGTCGGGAGCGGCACCGATGACGCGCGCGCCGGCTGTTCGGAGCGCTCCGTGAACGCCGTGGACGTGGTCTCAGCGGCGCTGCTGCTGCTCGGCGCCACCTCGTGCCTGCTCGGGGCGCTGGGACTGGTGCGCCTGCCCGGCCTGCTCGCGCGGCTGCAGGCGGCCACCAAGCCGCAGACCCTCGGACTGCTCCTCGTGCTCGCGGGCACAGCGCTGCGGGTGGAGCCCGACAGCGCCGTGACGCTGGTGCTGGTGGGGCTGTTCCAGGTGATCACCGCGCCGGTGATCTCCCAGCTCGTCGGGCGCTCGGCGTACCGGGCCGGGGCGGTGGCGCCCGACGTCCTCGTCGCCGACGAGCTGGCCGCGAACAGGCCGGAGGACCGCCCCTCCTAGCGTGCATGCCGTTCGGATTGGCACCCGGTACCGTGGGCGCCAGGCCCACATCTTCGCAGGAGGCAGGGGGCACAGCAGGGCCGACGAGATCATGATCAGCAGAACTCCTAGGCTCTTGACGTGTGCCCCGCTATGCCCTCGGTGACGTCGAGCCTGATATCCATCCCGACGCCTACGTCCACCCGGACGCCGTGGTGATCGGCAACGTGACGCTCGGGGCGGAGGCCTCGATCTGGCCCACCGCGGTACTACGCGGCGACGACGGCCGCATCGAGGTCGGGGCCAGGTCGAATATCCAGGACGGTTCGGTCATCCACTGCACCCGGTCCGAGCCGACTGTCATCGGCGTGGAGGTCACGGTGGGCCACAACGTGCACATCGAGGGCGCCACGATCGGTGACCGCGCGCTCATCGCGTCGGGCTCCGTGGTGCTCAACGGGGCCACCGTCGGCGCGGGTGCGGTGGTGGTGGCGGCGGGCGCGGTCGTGTCGCCGAATGCGCAGATCCCGGCCCGGCGGATGGCGCTGGGAGTCCCGGCGCGGGTGCGGGAGGGATACGAGGTGCCCGAGGGCGCATTCGACCACGCCGTGGCGAGCTACGTCCAGCGCGGGAGACGGTTCCGCGCCGAGCTGTGGAGGGTGGAGAGCTGACATGGCCAAGCCGCTGGAGGAGGTCGTCGAGGCCGGGTGGGCGAAAGCCCTCGCCCCGGTCGCGCCGCTGATCGCCGACATGGGGGAGTTCCTGCGGGCCGAGCTGGCCGCGGGCCGCCGTTACCTGCCGGCCGGGGCGAACGTCCTGCGCGCGTTCACCCAACCCTTCGACGCGGTACGCGTGCTGCTGGTCGGCCAGGACCCGTACCCGACGCCGGGGCACGCGATCGGGCTGTCGTTCTCGGTGGCGCCGCAGACCCGCCCCATCCCACGGTCGCTGGCCAACATCTTCCGCGAGTACACCGAGGACCTCGGCCACCCGACGCCGTCCACCGGTGACCTGACGCCCTGGACCGAGCAGGGTGTGCTGCTGCTCAACAGGGTGCTGACCGTGCAGCCCGGCAACTCGGGCTCCCACCGGGACAAGGGTTGGGAGGCCGTCACCGAGCAGGCGATCCGCGCCCTCGTGGACCGCGAGGGCGAGCCGCTCGTCGCGATCCTGTGGGGCCGCGACGCGCGCAACCTCGTGCCGCTGCTCGGCGAGGTGCCGTGCGTCGAGTCGGCGCATCCGAGCCCGATGTCGGCCGACCGCGACTTCTTCGGGTCGCGCCCGTTCAGCCGCGTGAACGCCCTGCTGGCGGAGCTGGGCGGGGACCCGGTGGACTGGAAGCTGCCCTGACGTGCTTCGTGTCGGCGCAGCCGGGCATGGTGCCGGTGTTTGACAGTGCGCTGAACAAATGTTTAGTCTCTTGAACGTGAGGTCAACGACGCGTTCTCGTTCGGTTCGCGGCCCCTCCGCGGTGGAGGACCTCACGACCCGGGCCCGGATCCGCGACGCCGCAATTGCGCAGTTCGGCGTGGAGGGGTTCAGCGCCTCCGTCCGGTCGATCGCCACCCAGGCCGGGGTCAGCCCCGGGCTGGTGATCCACCACTTCGGGTCGAAGGACGGACTGCGGGCCGCCTGCGACGAGCACGTGCTGCGGGTGATCCGCGACGACACGACCGAGGCGATCTGCAGCAGCACCGCCGATCTCTTCGACCGGCTCGCCGTGGCCGAGGAGCACGCCCCGCTGCTCGCCTACGTGGCGCAGACGCTGCTCGCCGGCGGCACGCTCGCCGTCACCTTCCTGGAACACATGGTCACCACCGCGGAGGCCTACCTGGAGGCCGCGGTCGCGGCCGGCACGATCCGACCGAGTAACGACCCCCGTGCCCGGGCGCGATACCTAGTGATGGCGAGCGTTGGCGCGTTGCTGCTCCACCTGCGGCTGAACCCCCCGGTTGACGGGAGCTTCGGCACCGCGCTGCGCTCCGTCGCCGACGTCACCGTCCTGCCTGTCCTGGAGCTCTACACCGAGGGTCTGCTCACCAGCCGCAACATGCTCGACAGTTACCTTATGTACGTCTCCGACTCGCCGGCCGGCACTGATGATCATCACCGCGCAGGCGCTTGACTCGCCCCACCGATCCTCGAGAACTCTGTTAGGTCCCACAATGCCTGCGTACGCCACCACCCCCGCCATCGAGATTCGAGGGCTGAGCAAGTCCTTCGGCTCCGTCACCGCGCTCGACCGGCTCGACCTGACCGTTCCGACCGGCCAGGTGGCCGGTTTCCTCGGCCCCAACGGTTCCGGGAAGTCCACAACGATCCGGGTCCTGCTCGGGCTACTGCGCGCCGACGCCGGCACCGTCCGCTTGCTCGGCGGCGACCCCTGGGCCGACGCCGTCGCGCTGCACCGGCGGGTGGCCTACGTCCCAGGGGACGTGAACCTGTGGCCGAACCTCACCGGCGGGGAGGCCATCGACCTGCTCGGCCGGCTCCGCGGCCGGACCGACGAGCTCCGCAAGGCCGAGCTGCTCGCCCGCTTCGAGCTCGACCCCACGAAGAAGGCCCGCACCTACTCGAAAGGCAACCGGCAGAAGGTCGCCCTGGTCGCCGCGCTCGCGTCCGATGTCGAGCTGCTCATCCTCGACGAGCCCACCTCGGGGCTGGACCCGCTGATGGAGTCCGTGTTCACCCAGTGCATCGCCGAGGCCAGCGTCGCCGGTCGCTCCGTGTTGCTGTCCAGTCACATCCTCGCCGAGGTCGAGAAGCTCTGCCACACCATCACGATCATCAGGGGTGGTCGTACCGTGGAGACCGGGACGCTCGCCGAGCTGCGCCACCTGACCCGCAGCACGGTCACCGCCGTCACCGCGAAGGACCCGTCCGGGCTGGCCAGGTTGACCGGGGTGCACGACCTGCGCGTGGAGGGGGACGAGGTCCTCTTCGACGTCGACAACGCCCACCTCGATGCGGTGATGCGAGCGGTGGCCGAGCTGGGCCTGCGCAGCCTGGTCAGCACGCCACCCTCGCTCGAGGACCTGTTCATGCGGCACTACGGGGACGAGCTCGCGGTTCTGAACGGAGCCGGTGCACGATGAGCACGGCGACACTCGTCCGCGACGGTGCCGACGTGCCCGCAGGATCCCGCACCCTGGCCGGTACCACGGAGCTGCTGCGGTTCGCGCTGCGCCGCGACCGGCTCCGGCTGGCGATCTGGGTGCTCGCGGTCGGCGTGCTCAACGCCTATACCGCGGCCGCGCTGGACAGCGCCTTCCCGACCGCGGTCGATCGGCAGGCACGTGCCGCGCTGATGACCAATCCGTCCGCGGTGCTGCTGGGTGGCCCCAACTTCGGGCTCGACGACTACACGCTCGGCGCGATCGTCGCCAACGAGGTGAGCCTGACGATCATGATCGCGGTCGCGATCATGTCGATCCTGCTCGTGATGCGCCACACCCGTGCCGAGGAGGAGTCGGGGCGCGCCGAGCTGGTCCGCGCCGGCGTCGTCGGCCGCCGCGCCCAGCTCACCTCGGCGCTGATCCTCGCGGCCCTGGCGAACGTCGCCATCGCCGCGGTCGTGGCCGGTGCTCTCACCGCCAGCGGCCTGGCAGGGATCGACTCGATCGCCTTCGGGCTCGGCATCGGCCTGACCGGGCTGGTCTTCGCGGCGGTGGCCGCACTCACCGCCCAGATCAGCGAGCACGCCCGAGCTGCGTCCGGATCGGCGCTGGCCGTGCTCGCCGCCGCGGCGTTGATCCGCGGAATCGGGGACATCGGCGATCCAGGTGGCAGCCTCCTGTCCTGGTTCTCCCCGATCGCGTGGGCCCAGCAGATCCGCGCCTACGTGGACCTGCGCTGGTGGCCGCTGCTGTTCTCGGTCGTCTTCGCGGCGGGCGTGGCGGCGTTCGGGTACTGGCTCGCCGACCGGCGCGACGTCGGAGCCGGGTTGGTGGCCCCGCGCCGGGGCCCGGCGGACGCCTCCCGACTGCTGTCGGGGGCCACGGCGCTGACGGTGCGGCTGCAGCGCGGCACCATCATCGGGTGGGGCATCGGATTGCTGCTCCTCGGCCTGACCGTCGGCTCGCTCACCGACGCGGTGACCGACGCGGTCGCCGGCAACCCGCAGCTCGCGTCGGTGTTCGAGGTCGGCGGTGCACAGAGCCTGACGGACGCCTTCGCCTCGGTGATGATCCTCTACATCGCGCTGGGTGCCGCGGCGTTCGCGGTGACCTCGGTGCTCCGGCAGCGTGGAGAGGAGACGGAGGGCCGTGTCGAGGCACTGCTCGCCAGCGCCCTCAGCCGCTCGCGCTGGCTGGGTAGCGGCCTGCTGGTGACCCTCGCCGGCTCGGTCCTGCTGCTGCTCGCCGGGGGTGTCGGAATGGGCGTCTCGGCGGCCGCGGTCACCGGGGACGGCCGTTTCGTCGGAGCACTGATCGGTGCCGCGCTGGCCTACCTCCCCGCGGTCCTGGTCGTCGCCGGTGTCGCTACCGCCCTGGTCGGGCTGGTCCCACGACTGTCGGCGCTCGCATGGGTCGTGCTCGGCTACGCGCTGCTCGCGGGGTTGCTCGGTGCGCTGCTCGGCCTGCCAGACTGGGCGCTGAAGCTGTCCCCGTTCGGGCTGATCCCGGCGCTGCCCGCCGCTGACTTCGACGTCGCACCCCTGGCCGGACTCACGCTGCTGGCCGCTGGTCTGGTCGCCGCCGGCTTCGTCGGATTTCGCCAGCGGGATCTGAACGCCTCGACCTCGGGCCGCTGGCTGTCGGCGTGGTTGTCGGCGGGTTCGCTGACGGCACCGGACCCTGCGGTGTCGTCGGACTCGCCGATGCCGATGGACTCGCCGCTGTCGGCGCCATCGTCGAGCCCGTCGGCCCGACCAGTCTCGCCGACCCCGTCGGTCTCGCCGGCGCCGGTGCTGTCGGGTTCGCCGGTGTCGTTGTCGCCGGGTTCGCCGGTGTCGCTGATGGTGTCGTCGGACTCGCCGGTGTTGTTGACGTTGTCGTCGGGCGCGTTGGTGTCACTGGTGGTGTCGTTGGACTCGCCGCTGTCGGTGACGTTGTCGTCGGACTCACCGGTGTCGCTGGTGGTGTCGTCGGACTCGCCGGACCCGGGCACCGCGCCACAGCGGGAGCAACCCCGCCCAAAGCCCTCGCCTAGGCCGTCACCGACCCCGCGACCAACACCCACACCACAGAACTCGGCGGCGCGCTAGCGCGCCAGCTCACGGCCAGAGTTGGCTAGCTCACCCCGACATGCACCCATGTCGGGGTGGGAACTAGCCGTTCGGCACCGACGTGGTGCCATATCGGGGTATGTCCAGTACGTACCCAGCTCAGCTGCGGGTGACCTTGCCGGCTTTCAGGCAGGAGGTGCACACGTTCAGGCGTCGGCGGTTGCCGCCGGCGACGCGGGACCGCACGGTCTGGATGTTCGGGTTCCAGCGGCGGTGGGTGCGGCGGTGCGAGTGCGAGACGGACATGCCGAAGCCCGGACCCTTGCCGCAGACGTCGCAGACGGCAGCCACGTCGGACACTCCTCAGGTAGACGATTACATAGGGGACGACAGGGGATGGCAGACGCTTCCCCGTTTCGTGAGTGCCCAGGCTACCCGTGGCGCCGAACGACGTGCACACCCCCCGGTGGTTACCCTCGCGCTGTGCTCCCGATCCTCGACGCCGCGCTGCTCACCGGGTGGGCGCGGGCCGCGACGCACGCGCTGGAGCGGCACTGCGTAGAGATCGACCGCATCAACGTCTTCCCGGTGCCCGACGGCGACACCGGCACGAACCTGGTGCTGACGATGCGGTCGGCCGCCGACGCGGTACGCCGGGGGCTGCGGGAGCCCGGGGACGGCTCGGCCGGAAGCGGGACCGCGGTCGCCGGTGCGCTCGCCCGCGGTGCACTGCTGGGTGCGAGGGGCAACTCCGGCGTGATCCTGTCCCAGGTGCTGCGCGGGGTGGCCGAGGCCGTCGCCGGATCCACCACGACGGCCCCGGGGGGCGTGGTGCTGGCCGACGCGCTGGATCGCGCCGACCGGCTCGCCACCGCCGCCGTCGCCCGTCCACGAGAGGGCACGGTGCTGTCGGTGCTCGCCGCCGCCGCGGCCGCGGCGGCCGCCGCGGCGAGTGACCGCCTCGACGACGTCGCGCTCGCGGCGACCGCGGCGGCCGGCACCGCGCTGCACGCCACCACCGGGCAACTCCCCGAGCTGGCCCGCGCCGGGGTCGTCGACGCCGGTGGCCTCGGGCTCTACCTCGTGCTCGACGCGCTGACCGGGCTGGTGAGCGGCCGGGGGAGTGCGGTCGAGATCGAGGACATCGCGGCAGCACCGACCAGGGGGCCGGCCCGGCACCGCGACGCCCTCACCGCCGAGCGGGAGAGCGGCTCGATCGCCTACGACTACGAGGTGATGTACCTGCTCGACGGGACCGACGCCGGCCGGGTGGACGCGCTGCGCACCGAGCTGGACGCGCTCGGCGACTCGGTCGCGGTGGTCGGCGACGGGGCGCAGCTGTGGAACGTCCACGTGCACTGCACCGACATCGGTGCGGCGATCGAGGCGGGGCTCGCCGCGGGCAGGCCGCACCGGATCACCGTGATCCGGTTCGCCGATCAGCTCGACGCTGGTCCTGTTCCCGACGCGGGCGGGCGGTTCGTCCGGCCCCGCGCGGTGCTGATGGTCGTTGCCGGTGCAGACGTCGCGGAGCTGGCTCGGTCCGCGGGCGCGGAGGTGCTGACGCGCCGGCCCGGACGCGCGGTCACCGACGCCGAGCTCGTGGCCGCCCTCGCCGGGACGCGCGCGCGGCACGTCGTGGTGTTGCCCGACGACACTGAGCTCACCGCGGCAGCCGAGCGGGCCGCGGCGACCGCGCGTCGCGACGGGCAGGAGGTGCTGGTGGTGCCCACCGCGTCGGTGCTGCAGGGGCTCTCGGCGCTGGCGGTGCACGACCCGGACCGCCGGCCCGACGACGACGTCGTGGCCATGGTGGAGGCCGCCGCCGGTACCCGTACGGCCGGGCTGCTCGTGGCGGAGTCCGAGGCGCTCACCTGGGTGGGTCGCTGCGAGCCCGGCGACGTCCTCGGCCTCTCCGACGGCGAGGTCGTGCTGATCGCCCCCGATCTGGCCGTGGGTGCCCTGTGGTTGGCTCACCGCATGCTGCTCGCGGGCGGTGAGCTCGTCACGGCGCTGCTCGGGGAGGGCACCGATGACGCTCTCGGGGAGGGGCTGGCTGCCGATCTGCGCCGCACCCACCCCGAGGTCGACGTGATCGTCCACCGGGGTGGGCAGACCGACTACCCGCTCGTGCTGGGGGTGGAATGACCAGGACCGGAGCAGGGCCGGGGGGTGCTCGGAGGGCGCGGTCCCCCGAGGGAACCGACATGCTGTCGCCGCTGCTGCCCGTCGTCGGGAAGAAGGCGGCCGACATGCTGGCCGTGCAGCTCGACATCCACACCGTCGGCGACCTCATGCGCCACTACCCGCGCCGTTACGTCGATGGTGGCCGGCTCACCGACATCGCCGGGTTGCGGGTCGGGGAGCACGCCACCGTCGTCGCGCAGGTCGAGAAGACGACCCTGCGGTCGATGCGCAACCGACCCGGCAAGCTGCTCGCCGTCGTGATCCGCGACAGCAGGGGCGCCACGCTCGACTGCACGTTCTTCCACGGCGAGAAGCTGCACCACGTGATCACTCCGGGGAAGCGGGCGCTGTTCGCGGGCAAGGTCGGGGAGTTCAACAAGAACCGGCAGCTCACCCATCCGCAGTTCGAGCCGCTGCGCGAGGACGACGAGGTCCGGCCGTTCATCTCGGTCTACCCGGCCACCGCGAAGATCACCTCGTGGGAGATCGCCCGCTGCGTGCGCCAGGTGCTCGACCTGCTCGACGACCCGACCGACCCGCTCCCCGCCGCGCTGTGCCGCGCGGAGGGGCTCGTCGAGCTGGGGCGGGCGCTGCGGCGCATCCACCTGCCCGAGACCGAGGCCGACTTCCACGCGGCCCGCCACCGGCTGGTGTGGGACGAGGCGATGGGCGTCCAGCTCGCGCTGGCGCTGCGCCGCCAGACCGCCGCCGCGCGACCGGCGCCGGCCTGCCCGCCGACAGCCGGTGGCCTGCTCGACGCGTTCGACGCCCGCCTGCCGTTCACGCTCACCGCCGGCCAGCAGGCGATCGGTGCCGAGATCGCCACCGACCTGGCGCGGGAGCACCCGATGAACCGGCTGGTGCAGGGTGACGTCGGCGCGGGCAAGACGGTGATCGCGCTGCGGGCGATGCTGCAGGTCGTCGACGGGGGCCGGCAGGCCGTCCTGCTCGCGCCCACCGAGGTGCTCGCCGCGCAGCACGACCGCTCGCTGCGAGCGTTGCTCGGGCCGCTCGGGCAGGCCGGTGAGCTCGGGTCGGCCGAGCAGGCCACCCGCGTCACGCTGCTCACCGGCTCGCTCGGCGTCCCCGCGCGCCGACACGCGCTGCTCGAGGCCCAGTCCGGTGCGGCCGGGATCGTCATCGGCACGCACGCGCTCATCCAGGACCATGTCGGCTTCGCCGACCTCGGTCTGGTCGTGGTCGACGAGCAGCACCGGTTCGGCGTCGAGCAGCGCGACGCGCTGCGCGGGCGCGGCGAGCGGGCCCCGCACATGCTGGTGATGACCGCGACGCCGATCCCGCGGACCGTCGCGATGACGGTGTACGGCGACCTGGACGTCTCCGCGCTGCGTGAGCTGCCCCGCGGCCGATCCTCGATCGCCACCACGGTGGTGCCGTTGGCGGAGAAGCCGGCCTGGTTCGACCGGGTATGGCGGCGGGTGCGCGAGGAGGTCGCGGCCGGGCACCAGGTCTATGTGGTGTGCCCGCGGGTGGACGGCGACCCGGGTGATCCCGACGGCGACCTCGAGGAGCCCGACGCCGGGGCCGGCTCCGAGGACGGCGCGACCCGTCGCCCGCCCCTGGCCGTCCTCGACGTGGCGCCCCGGCTCGGCGAGGGGGCGCTGCACGGGCTGCGCCTGGGCGTCCTGCACGGCAAGCTGCCCCCCGACGAGAAGGACACCGTCATGCGGGCGTTCGAGCGCGGTGAGCTGGACGTGCTCGTCGCCACCACCGTGATCGAGGTCGGTGTCGACGTGCCGAACGCCACCGGCATGGTCATCCTCGACGCCGATCGCTTCGGCCTCTCCCAGCTCCACCAGCTGCGCGGGCGGGTGGGCCGGGGTGCCGCAGCCGGGGTGTGCCTGCTGGTCACCGAGGTGCCCGAGGGCGCCACCGCCCGCGAGCGGCTCGACGCCGTGGCCGCCACCACCGACGGCTTCGAGCTGGCCAGGCTCGACCTCGAGCTGCGCCGGGAGGGCGACGTCCTGGGCGCGATGCAGTCCGGGCGGCGCTCGGGCCTGCGGCTGCTGTCCCTGCTGCGCCACGAGGAGATCATCGCGAAGGCCCGGACCTACGCGGCCGACCTCGTGGCGACCGACCCGGACCTACGCGCCCATCCCCACCTCGCCGCGCTGGTCGCCGAGACCGTGGGCGACGAGGAGCGCGCGGCCTACCTCGACAAGGTCTGACCCTCCCGCGAGTCCCTCATCCCACCCCGGCGAGTCCCCTCCTGCACCCGGCGAGTTCCCCATTTCAGCACGGTGAGTCCCCTTGCAGCTCGCGAGTAAAGATGGAGAGGACTCGCCCGCGGCGGAACGAGGGACTCGCTGCGGCGGAACGAGGGACTCGCCGTGTCAGAACGAGGGACTCGCCGGGGTGGGACGGGGGACTCGCTCGTCAGGCGGGGAGGGCGCCGCGGGAGGCGGCGTCGAGGGCGGCCTGTGCGGTACGGGGCAGGTGGACCACGTCGGCGCGGTCGAGTTTGGCGAGCTCGGAGCGGGCCCGGGCGTAGGCGGCCAGCCGCTCGGGATCGCTGTCGGAGTCCCGGGCCGTGGTGAGCAGCTTGATCACCCGCTCGACGGTGGCGCGCTCGGCGGGGGAGAGCCCGGAGAGCCGGATGCGCTCGGCCGCCTCCCGAGCCGCCCGCCACGCGCGCTCGACCCGGTCTACGGCGGTCACGAACGCGGCGCCGTGCTCGCCGGTCGGGAACAGCTCGGTCTCCAGCGCCTGCGCTTGGGCGAACGCCTCGACGAAGCGCCCGGTGCTGGCGACCGAGACGTCGGCGAGCGCGGGCAGCCGCAACACCTCCATGGGGTCGCACTCGAACGCGGCGTACTCGGTACACACGGCGTGGAAGCGCGTCCGGGCCCGGTCCCACACGACCTCCGGGCGCGGTGATGCCGCGGGACGGGCCGGTAGCGGTGCCGTGCCCGCCGCGCCGCCGCGGCGCAGGGCCGTCCGGCGCCGGCGCCTGCGGGTCGCGACCATCAGCACCGTGCCGGCGAGCAGGATCGGGAGCAGCGCCGCGAACGCTGTCAGGACGATCGCTCCGAGGACGACCATCGCGGCTACCACGGCGCCGAGAACGCCCACGACGACCGGGACGGCGAGCAGCAGCAAAGGCGACGGCCCGAAGCGGCGCCGTCCGGGATGGCGGCCCCGATATCGCGTGGTGTGGCGGAGCCGCCGGCCCCGCAGCTCGGCCGCCGAGCGCAGGCGACGGCCCTCCGCGAACGCTGCAGACCATCCCGGATGGTGTCGCACCCCTCCTTGGTACCGCTGCGGTCGGGGTAACGCAAAGGAGCGGCTCGAGTTTCGTTCGGGTCCGAACGAGTGCCCGGCGGTACCGTGTCCCTTCGGTCGATCGCCGCTTGGCCCGGCACCGCGACGGGACGCGGGCCATCAGAGAGGGGTTGCCGTGTTCCGCAAGGTGCTGGTAGCAAACCGTGGGGAGATCGCCATCCGGGCCTTCCGCGCCATCGCCGAGCTCGGCGCGTCCACGGTCGCGATCTTCCCGTACGAGGACCGGAACTCGCTGCACCGTGCGCAGGCCGACGAGGCCTACCAGATCGGCGAGCCGGGTCACCCGGTCCGCGCCTACCTCTCCGTCGACGGGATGATCAAGGCGGCACGCACCGCGGGCGCGGACGCCGTCTACCCCGGCTACGGCTTCCTGTCGGAGAACCCGGCACTCGCGGAGGCCTGCGAGGTGGCCGGCATCACGTTCGTCGGGCCGCCCCCGGCGGTACTGCACCTGACCGGGAACAAGGCGCGCGCCATCGCCGCCGCCCGGGAGGCCGGGGTGGCGGTGCTGGACTCCTCGGAGCCGTCCGACGACGTCGACGCCCTGGTCGCGGTGGCCGAGGGCATCGGTTTCCCGGTGTTCGTCAAGGCCGTCGCGGGTGGTGGCGGGCGCGGGATGCGTCGCGTGGGCGAGCCTGACGACCTGCGCGAGGCGATCAGGGCCGCAATGCGGGAGGCCGAGTCGGCCTTCGGCGACGCGACGGTCTTCCTCGAGCAGGCCGTGGTGGACCCGCGCCACATCGAGGTGCAGATCCTCGCCGACAGTCAGGGCGAGGTCGTGCACCTCTACGAACGCGACTGCTCGGTGCAGCGACGGCACCAGAAGGTCATCGAGATCGCCCCCGCGCCCGGTCTCGATCCGGATCTGCGCGACCGGATCTGCGCCGACGCGGTCCGGTTCGCCGAGCACATCGGCTATGTCAACGCCGGCACCGTCGAGTTCCTGCTCGACACCCGCGGCCACCACGTCTTCATCGAGATGAACCCACGTATCCAGGTGGAGCACACGGTCACCGAGGAGATCACCGATCTCGACCTCGTGATCGCGCAGCTGCGCATCGCCGCGGGCGAGACGCTGCCGTCGCTGCGCTTGCGCCAGTGCGACATCTCCGTCCACGGAGCCGCGCTGCAGTGCCGCGTGACCACGGAGGACCCGTCCAACGGCTTCCGCCCCGACACCGGCGTGATCGGGAACTACCGTTCGCCAGGCGGGCCGGGCGTGCGCCTGGACAGCGGGACGCTCTACACCGGTGCCGAGGTCAGCGCGCACTTCGACTCCATGCTGGTGAAGCTGACCTGTCGGGGCGCGACGTTCGACACCGCCGTGCTGCGAGCCCGCCGAGCGGTGGGGGAGTTCCGCATCCGCGGGGTGGCGACCAACATCCCGTTCCTCTCCGCGGTGCTCGCCGACCCCGACTTCCAGGCCGGCCGGTTGACCACCAGCTTCATCGTTGAACGTCCGGAGCTGCTCACCGCGCGCCAGCCGGCCGACCGCGGTACGAAGCTGCTCACGTTCCTCGCCGAGACGACGGTCAACAGGCCGAACGGGCGGGCGCCCGCGGTCGTCGAGCCCGTCGACAAGCTGCCGGCCTGCGACCTGTCGACGCCTGCGCCGCCGGGCTCCCACCAGCTGCTGCGCGCGCTGGGTCCGACGGGCTTCGCGGCCCGGCTGCGCGCGCGCGACGCCGTCGCCGTCACCGACACGACCTTCCGCGACGCCCACCAGTCGTTGCTGGCCACCCGGGTGCGCACCCGGGACCTGCTGGCCGTCGCCCCGTATGTGGCGCGGACCACGCCGGGGCTGCTCTCGCTGGAGTGCTGGGGCGGTGCGACCTACGACGTGGCGCTGCGGTTCCTCGCCGAGAACCCGTGGCACCGGCTGGCGGCGCTGCGCGCGGCCGTGCCGAACATCTGCATCCAGATGCTGCTGCGCGGGCGCAACACCGTGGGCTACACGCCGTACCCGACCGCGGTGACCGACGCGTTCGTCGAGGAGGCGGCGCGCACCGGGGTGGACATCTTCCGCATCTTCGACGCGCTCAACGACGTGGCGCAGATGCGTCCCGCGATCGACGCCGTGCGCGCGACCGGCACCGCGGTGGCGGAGGTGGCGATCTGTTACACCGGCGACCTGTCCGACCCCGCCGAGCCGCTGTACACGCTGGACTACTACCTGCGCCTCGCCGAGCAGATCGTCGAGGCCGGCGCGCACGTGCTGGCGATCAAGGACATGGCCGGGCTGCTGCGCCCGCCTGCGGCCCGGACGCTGGTCACCGCGCTGCGGGAGCGGTTCGACCTGCCGGTGCACCTGCACACCCACGACACCCCGGGTGGGCAGCTCGCCACGCTCGTCGCGGCGGTCGAGGCCGGGGTGGACGCGGTGGACGCGGCCGTCGCGTCGATGGCCGGCACGACGAGCCAGCCCGCGCTTTCGGCGCTCGTCGCGGCCACCGACCACACCCCGCGGGCCACCGGGCTGGACCTGCAGGCCTGTTGCGACCTGGAGCCGTACTGGGAGGCGGTGCGCAAGGTCTACGCGCCGTTCGAGTCCGGGCTGGCGTCGCCGACCGGGCGCGTCTACCACCACGAGATCCCCGGTGGTCAGCTGTCGAACCTGCGCCAGCAGGCGATCGCGCTGGGTCTCGGGGACCGCTTTGAGCTGATCGAGGACTGCTACGCCGACGCCGACCGGATGCTGGGCCGGCTGGTGAAGGTGACACCGTCGTCGAAGGTGGTGGGCGATCTTGCGCTGCACCTGGTCGGTTCGGGGGTGAAAGCCGCGGACTTCGAAGCCGCGCCCGGCGACTTCGACGTGCCCGACTCGGTGATCGGGTTCCTGCGCGGCGAGCTGGGTGACCCGCCCGGTGGCTGGCCCGAGCCGTTCCGCACCCGGGCACTGGAGGGCCGGTCGCCGGGCAAGGCCAGCGTCGAGCTGTCGACCGCGGACCGCCAGGCGCTGTGCGACGACCGGCGCTCGACGCTGAACCGGCTGCTGTTCCCGGTGCCCGCGCAGGAGTACACCGCGCACCTGAAATCCTACGGTGACACCTCGGTACTGTCCACGAAGGACTACCTGTACGGGCTGGAGCCGGAGGTCGAGCACAGGGTGGAGCTGGAGCCCGGGGTGACGCTGCTGATCGAGCTGGAGGCGATCTCCGAGGCCGACGATCGCGGCTATCGCAACGTGCTCACCACACTGAACGGCCAGATGCGGCCGGTGTCGGTGCGGGACGTGTCGATCGAGGTCGACGTCAAGGCCGTCGAGAAGGCCGACCCGACCAACCCCCGTCACGTCGCCGCGCCGTTCGCGGGCGTGGTGACGCTGTCGGTGACCGAGGGCGACGTGGTCGGGTCCGGCCAGACGGTGGCCACGATCGAGGCGATGAAGATGGAGGCCTCGATCACCGCGCACCAGGGCGGGACGGTGGCACGGCTCGCGATCGGCGACGTCGGCCAGGTGGAGGGCGGCGACCTGCTCCTGGAGCTGGGATGAGGAGTCGTGCGCGGAAACCGTCGCCGGAACAACGTTATCCGCGCACGGGCACGCAGTGCGCATTGTAGGGGGGGTGGCGGGGGGACGGCGGCTCGCGGTGCCGCCGAGGGGGACTCGGCCGACGTCGGACCGGGTTCGGGAGGCGCTGTTCAGCGCGTTGGTCGCCGATCCGGGGTTGCATGGTGCGGCGGTGCTCGACCTGTGTGCGGGGTCGGGCGCGCTCGGGCTCGAGGCCCTGTCCCGCGGGGCCGTGCACGCGCTGCTGGTCGAGTCCGACCGGCGGGCCGCGGTGATCCTGCGGCGCAACGTCGCCGACATCGGGTTGCCCGGCGCGGTGGTCCGGGTGGCCCCGGCCGCGGCCGTGCTGGCCGCCGCCGCCGACCGCGCCTACGACGTCGTCCTGGCCGACCCGCCCTACGACGTTCCCGACGCCGAGGTGGCGGGCTGGCTCGCCACCGCCGCCGCGCACGGCTGGCTGGCTGCCGACGCGACCGTCGTGGTCGAGCGCGCGGCGAAGGGCGGCCGGTTCCCCTGGCCCGCGCCGTTGTGCGCGGTGCGGGAGCGTCGCTATGGTGACACCGTGCTCCACATCGGCCACTGGGCGTAGCGGATGTTGAGCGGGGCGTGAAGCGCAGGTCAGGGCTGTTACGGTCCCGGCTCATGAGGCGTGCGGTCTGCCCCGGCTCGTTCGACCCGCCGACCAACGGTCACCTGGACGTCATCGGCCGGGCGGCGGACCTGTTCGACGAGGTGGTCGTCGCCGTGCTGGTGAACAAGACCAAGCGCAGCATGTTCACCGTGGACGAGCGCATCGCGATGCTCGTCGAGATCACCGAGGCCTACCCGAACGTGCGCGTCGGCGCCTTCCACGGGCTGCTCGTGGACTACTGCCGCGAACACGACATCCACGCGATCGTCAAGGGCCTGCGCGCCGTCACCGACTTCGACTACGAGCTGCAGATGGCGCAGATGAACCAGCGCCTGTCCGGGGTGGACACCCTGTTCATGTCGACGAGCCCGGAGTACAGCTTCGTGTCGAGCTCGCTGGTCAAGGAGGTCGCCACCTACGGCGGTGAGGTCGGGCACCTGCTGCCCGACTCGGTGCACAACCGGCTGCTGGAACGCATCGCGCTCGGGACGTGACACGCGGGTGCGAGCGCAATGCGCCGCCCTGACGCACGGTGGTGCGAGAATGCGCGACGTGTACCGGGTCTTCGCATCGCTCGACGCGCTGGTCACTGTCGTCGAGGAGGCTCGGGGCCTCCCGATGACCTCGACCTGCGTGGTCCCCCGCGGGGACGTCCTCGATCTGCTCGACGACGTCCGGGAGGCGCTCCCAGGTGAGCTCGACGACGCCCAGGACGTGCTCGACCGGCGCGACGAGCTGATCGACGATGCCGCGCGGGAGGCCGAGGAGACCCGAGCCGGCGCGCAGTCCGACGTCGAGCGGCTGGTGGCCGAGGCGCGCGCGACGGCCGAGCGCACGATCGCCGAGGCCCGGGCCGAGGCCGAGCAGACCCTGGCCCAGGCCCGCAACGAGGCCGATCGGGCCGTCGCCGACGGCCGCCGGCAGTACACCGAGCTGACCGACCGGGCTCAGGCCGAGGCCGACCGGTTGGCCCATGCCGGCCGCGCCGCGCGCGACCGCCACGTCATCGACGGGCAGGTCGAGCAGGCCCGGCTCGTCTCCCAGACCGAGGTCGTCCGGGCCGCGCACACCGAGGCCGCCCGCATCGTCGACGCCGCTGACGGGGAGGCCGACCGCCTGCGCCGCGAGTGCGACGACTACGTCGACGGTAAGCTCACCGAGTTCGAGGAGACGCTGACCGCGGCGCTGCGCACGGTCACCCGGGGCCGCAGTCAGATCTGGCGGGGTGGCTCACCGAACCCGACTCCGACCGGGCGGCCCTGAGCGGCCGTTCGGGCCCCGACCCGGCCCTGCTCGAATTGATCAACGGCGCCGCGCCGACGGGGTGCCGCAGGCGCTACCCTGCCTTCGTGGCGCGCCGCCTCGAACCTGATCCGTCGAGCTGGTGGGACCGGTACGGGCACCGACTGGAACCGCCGGCGCGCACGGGTGCAGCACCGGATGCAAGGGGAGCAGTGAGAGAGTCGACGCACGGGAACGGCCGCTCGCGCAGCGCCGCCGACCTGACCGACGACATGATCGTCCGACGGGACTCCGAACGGCCCGGCGAGGGCTGGCGTGGGGCCCTCTACCGGGCCAGCGGTGGGCTGGTCAATCCCGGCCCCAGCGACGCCGAGCGGGAGCGCCGGGAGCTGGTGCACCGGCTGCGCCGCCCGCTCACCGAGTCGCACCGCATCGCCGTCACGTCGATCAAGGGCGGTGTCGGCAAGACCACGGTCGCCACCTGCCTGGGCCTGACCCTCGCCGAGAACCGCGGCGACCGGGTGATCGTGCTCGATGCCAACCCGGACGCGGGGACCCTGGCCGACCGGCTCACCGGAGAGTCGTCGGTGACCGTCCGGGAGCTGCTGCGCGACCTCGACCGCGTGCACTCCTGGGCCGACATCTCGCGCTACACGAGCCTGGCCGGACGCCTACAGGTGCTTGCCTCCGAGCAGGACCCCGCGGCGAGCGAGGCGTTCAGCCGCGAGGAGTACGAGCACATCTGCGGTGTGCTCGCCCGCTTCTTCAACCTGGTCATCACCGACTCGGGCACCGGTCTGGTGCACTCGGCGATGGAGGGCACCCTCAAGCTCGCCAACAGCGTGATCATCGTCGGCGCGCCGACCGTGGACGGCGCCAGCCGGGCCAGCAAGACGCTGGACTGGTTGCAGGCGCACGGGCACGCGGCGCTGGCCTCCGACGCCCTGATGGTCCTGTCCTGCGACCGCAGCAGCGACGACGTCGACTTGGAACGGATCCGGGAGCACTTCGCGGCCCGGTGCCGGGCGGTGGTCGAGGTGCCCCACGATCCGCACCTGTCCACCGGGGGCCGGGTGGAGCTGACCCGGCTGCGCCCCCAGACCCGCGACGCGTTCCTGCGCCTCGCAGCCCTGATCGCAGACCGCTTCGAGGTCTCCGCGTCGTCCCCGGTGCCACCGGTCCCGCTCTCGGCCCCCACCCCACAGCCCCCACCGCCCCGCTGAGGTGTGCCGACCTCAGCACGCTCTGCCTGGGCTGTGGGGCTTTACCAGCAGCGACAGCATCACGGGTCAGCGACCCGTCGCAGTGCCTACGAGCGAGGCGGTCATGGTGCGATGATGTCCGAGGAGGTGAGCCGCGATGAGCATGTCCGCCGCAGAGGGTGCCTACGAGTTCGTAGTCGCACGGGAGCTTGCCGAGGTCGCTGAGCGTTTCGGCGTGCCCTTGCATGCTGGCGACCGGGTGCGGTTCGAGGTCATCGATGGCGGCCAACCCGGCGGCGGCCCGGGCCGCCGTGAGTCATGGCCGCCAGCCTGGGTCGGTTCTATCACCACCGATGACGAGCACCTGGCGACCCGCGCCCGTGACGTCCTGAGAGCCGAGTTCGGCGAGAAGTGATCCTGGTCGACACCGGCCCGATCGTTGCTGCTGCGTCGAAACGGGATGAGCACCACGCCACCTGCCTGGCTGCGCTGAGCAGCCTCCGTGAGCCGCCTCTCATCACGCCGCTGGTCGTCATGGAGGTCTGCTACTTCCTCGCGACTCGCGCGAGCCCGGCCGCGGAGGCGGCCTTCCTCCGGTCGGTCGCGATCGGCTCGTTCGATCTTGTGTCGTTAAGCGGCGACGATCTGGAGCGGTCGGCCCAGCTGGTCGAGCGCTATGCGAACCTGCCGCTCGGTGCCGCGGACGCGAGTGTCATCGCTGTCGCCGAACGACTCGGCGTCCAGCAGATCCTGACGCTCGACCGGGCGCATTTCTCGATCGTTCGTCCACGCCACGTGGACGTCTTCGAGCTGCTCCCGTAGCAGGAGATGCCGCCCGACGAGACCGTTACACCCTCGATGCCCTGACGATTCCGATACCGCGCCATAACGAGATCAACGAACTGACCGCAACAAGGATCTTCAAGGAGGCTTATTCACGGCCTAGGTCACGACGGACATCGTCGCAGGTCAGAGTACGTACCGGAAGATCAACTCTCGGCTCCTGAATAACCCTCAAGGAGTGCGAGCCGAGGCTGGGAAGGGCTGGTGGTGGAGTTGACCACGACCTACTCCGTGCGTGTGCAGCGCAGCGGAAGGTTCTGGGCTGTCTACGTGCCCGAGGTAGACCGCTGGACCCAGGCGCGACGCCTGCGTGAGATCGACGAGATGGCGCGCGACCTGATCGCGGTCATGCTCGACGTCGCGTCCGACTCGTTCGAGCTCGACATCGATGTTGCCATGCCCGACGACGCCGCCGAGCACCTCCGCCGCGCCGAACAGCTGCGCACTACGGCTATCAAGGCCCAGTCCGATGCGGCAGCCGAGGTGCGCGCCGCGGCGCTGTCGCTCCAGAGATCGGGTATCCCGTTACGCGACCTCGGTCGGCTCCTCGGGGTGTCGTTCCAACGTGCCGGTCAGCTCACCAAGGGTGGCTGAGCCCAGATGCGCGTGATTGGTCGCGGCGCCCGGTGCTCACTGTGGCGGCTCGGGCTGACAGGTCCAGCGCTCCGGGAGGTGTGATCACCGGATCGGGACCGAGCACCGCCTCCGACACAGCGGGCGGGTCCGAAGCAGCGATCACTCCGCCGCACCCACCCGTCATCGTGGCTGGGGTGGTGCCATCGCGGTGGGAACCGCCCCGCCGACGGTAGGCGGAGATCGGCTGGATCCGGAACTGAAGACCGCCGGAGTTCACCCGTCTCGCTCTCGCTACCACGCTCCGGTGCTGTCACTCTCATCTGGGGGGGCGGTAGGGCGCGAACGGGGGGAGGTCATGGCAGCTCGATACGGACGGCTTGTGGGCGTGGTCGCCACGGTGACTGTCGTGCTGTCGGTGAGTGCCGCGGCCCCCGAGCGTGCTGCCACGGCCGATGCCGCCCCGCCGGCGTCGGTCACACTTGGACCGGTCACTCCCGGACCGGCCGCACTCCCGCCCGCCGTCACACCGGCCCCCGCCGCTCCGGTGCCCGAACCGGTGCAGCGGGACCGCGCTCGGGTGCCGGTCGGACCCTGGGGCATCCCGGGCCCGGTCCTCGCGGGTTACCGGCGGACGGCCGAGATCATGGAGTCCCGGGCCCCGGGCTGCGGTCTGGACTGGGCGATCCTGGCGGGGATCGGGCGGATCGAGTCGGGCCACGCCAGTGGCGGGCGCGTCGACGAGACCGGCACGACCCGCGGGCGCATCCTCGGCCCCCGCCTCGACGGGAGGCTGCCCGGCACCGCGGTCGTCCGTGACAGCGACGGCGGCGTCCTCGACGGTGACGCGCAGTTTGACCGCGCCACGGGTCCAATGCAGTTCCTGCCCGGGACCTGGCGCGGTTTCGGCGCCGACGGCAACGACGACGGCGCCCAGGACCCGAACAACGTCTACGACGCGGCACTGGCCGCCGCTCGTTACCTGTGCGCGGGTGGTGGGGACCTTCGGGAGCGGCGGGCCGCCCTGGCGGCCCTGTTCCGCTACAACCGGTCGACCTCCTACGGTCTCGACGTCCTGGCGTGGGCGCAGGCGTACCGGACGGGGGTGCGGCCGCTACCTGGGCGGGCTGATCCGGTGCCGGCGCCGCCACCCGTCTCGGTGTCACCCGCCGTACCGCAGCTATCGCCACCCACCGAGCCCGAGCCACCGGCGGAGCCGCCGCCTGCGGTCCTCGCCGCCGCCGGGGACGAGCCGGGCCAGGCAGCGACTCCGGCATCGAGCCAACCCGCAGCAGAAGCCCCTGGTCCTGATCCCGGTGTGACCGGGACCGGGACCGGTACTGGTGCGCCGTCGGAACAGGCTGTGATGACCTCCGACGCCCCCGTACCGTCGGAAACGGAGACCTCGCCCGCCCCTGCCACGGCTGGCGATACCCCCGCACCGAGCGAGCCGTCCGGGACACCGGAGCCGACCGCCACCCCGGCCGAACCGACGTGCGCGCCCGACCCGGTCGTCCTGGAGGCGACGGCCACGTCGCCGGTGCCCGATGGCACCGGCCTGCTGCTGCGTTTCACCCTGTCCGAGCCACCCGAGGGCTGTGGTGTGGTCGCGGCGACGCTGCGGCTCGACCCCGGCGCGGCCGCCGACGGGCGGGCCCTCGCGGTCGCGCGGGTGACCGATCCGTGGTCGGACGCGGTGACCTCGGCACCCGCCACAGCCGGTCCGGCGGTCGGGTCGGCACCGGCGAGCGGTCCGCGCTCCTGGGAGGTGCGCGAGCTCGTCGTCGCCCTGCTGGCGGGCAACGGTCACGGGTTCCTGGTGGAGCTCGCCGACGGCGGCCCGCCGGTCGCCTGGGCGGAGTCGGCTGGGCCGCCGCGCCTGCTGGTCACGTTCGGCTGATCGCCGGTGCCGCGGCCGACCGCGGACCCGCTTACCCTGGGACAGGTGAGCACGCGTCGTCCCACCCCCGGCCGTCCCGACCCGTCGAGCCCGTGGGTCTTCACCATCCGGGAGCTCGGCAGGCGCCCCGGGGACATGCGCACCTACACCCGCCAGATCCCGGCCCCCGCCGACCCGGACCGGCTCGGCCTCGACGTCATCGGCGTGCCCGCGGGCGAGCCCGTCGAGCTGGACATCCGGCTGGAGTCGGTCACCGAGGGCGTCTACGTCTCGGGCACCGTCTCGGCGCCGCTCGCCGGGGTGTGCTCGCGCTGCCTCGACGAGCTGTCCGACGAGATCACCGTGGACCTCTCGGAGCTGTTCGCCTACCCGGACAGCGTCACCGACGAGACCACGGACTCCGACGAGCTGCCCCGGGTGGTCGAGGAGCAGATCGACGTCGAGCAGACCGGGCGGGACGCGATCGTCCTGGCGCTCCCGCTGGCCCCGCTGTGCCGCCCGGACTGTCCCGGGCTGTGCCCCGAGTGCGGCGAGAAGCGGGTCGACCTCGGTCCCGACCACGGGCATGAGATACTGGACTCCCGCTGGGCCGCTCTGCGTGAGCGTCAATTCTGAGTGACGCTGTCCGCCGACTGACCCGCCACGTCGCCCTCGAGCACCGCAAGGAGATCCACCGTGGCCGTACCCAAGCGCCGGATGTCGCGGTCGAACACGCGCTCGCGTCGGGCGCAGTGGAAGGCCACTGCTCCCACGCTCGTCACGTGCTCAAACCGGGCGTGCCGCGCCACCACACCCCCGCACATGGCCTGTCCCACCTGCGGCACCTACGACGGCCGCCAGGTCGTCCGCCCGGCCTGATCGCCAGACCAGCGGCATGGCGGAGCGTGGCGTGGCCCGTGGATGACCGCGAACCCCTTCTCGTGTCCCTCGGCGTCGAGCTCGACGCCGACCTGCTCACTCTCGCGCTGACCCACCGGTCCTACGCCTACGAGAACGGTGGCCTGCCCACCAACGAGCGGCTGGAGTTCCTCGGCGACTCGGTGCTCAGCATCGTGGTCACCGAGCGTCTCTACCTCGACTATCCGGACCTGCCCGAGGGGCAGCTGGCGAAGCTGCGGGCGAGTGTGGTCAACATGCACGCCCTCGCCAGCGTGGCCGCCACCCTGGGCGACGCCGGGCTCGGTACGTACCTCTACCTCGGTCGCGGTGAGGAGCTGACCGGCGGCCGCACCAAGACCAGCATCCTGGCCGACGCCACTGAGGCCCTGATCGGGGCGGTGTACCTGAAGCACGGTCTGGAGACCGCACGTGAGCTCGTGCACCGGCTCTTCGACGGGCTGCTGCGCAGCGCCCCGTTGCTCGGTGCCGGCCTGGACTGGAAGACGAGCCTGCAGGAGCTCACCGCGGCGGCCGGCCTCGGCGTGCCGGAATACCGGATCGTCGAGGACGGGCCGGACCACCAGAAGGTCTTCACCGCCACCGCCGTCGTCAACGGCCGCCGGCTCGGGTCCGGGGAGGGGCCCACGAAGAAGGAGGCCGAGCAGCGGGCTGCCGAGCTCGCGTGGCGCACCCTCACCGCCGAAGCGGCGGGCGGCACGGGCTCCGACGACCCGTCCTGAGCATCCCGACGTGCCCGAGCTCCCCGAGGTCGAGGTCGTCCGGCGCGGTCTCGCCGACCACGTCCTCGACCGCACGATCACCGCGGTCACAGTCGGCCATCCGCGGGCGGTACGGCGACACCTGGCTGGTGCGGCCGACTTCGCGGCCCGGCTGACCGGGCGCACGATCACCGCCGCCCGTCGGCGTGGCAAGTACCTCTGGTGTGAGTTCGACGGTTCCGGGGAGGCCGTCCTTGCCCACCTCGGAATGAGCGGGCAGCTGCTGGTGGTCGACGCCGCTCGGGCCCAGGAGCGCCATCTGCGGATCCGGGTCCGCTTCGCCGACGACGGGCCGGAGCTGCGGTTCGTCGACCAGCGCACCTTCGGCGGGCTGTCGCTGCACCCGCTGGTGGCCGCGGCCGGAGGCGGGCTGCTGCCCGAGCCCGTCGCCCACATCGCCCGCGACCCGATGGACCCGGCCTTCGACCTCGACGCCGCGGTGGCCGGCATCCGGCGGCGCCGCACCGGCCTCAAGCGCGCCCTGCTCGACCAGACGGTCGTGTCGGGCATCGGCAACATCTACGCCGACGAGGCGCTCTGGCGGGCCCGGCTGCACGGGGCGCGCCCGACCGAGGGGCTGTCCCGCAAGCAGGGCCGCGAGCTGCTCGGTGCCGCGACCGACGTCATGGCGCAGGCGCTCGCCGCTGGCGGCACGTCGTTCGACGCGCTCTATGTGAACGTCAACGGGGCGTCGGGGTACTTCGACCGATCGCTGAACGTGTACGGCCGGGTCGGCCAGGCGTGCTACCGCTGCGGCACCCCGATCCGCCGCGACGCGTTCATGAACCGCAGCTCGTTCAGCTGCCCGCGCTGCCAGCCCAGACCCCGCCACCCGCATCCTTGAGGTGAGCCCGAACCGGGTCAGCGCCGTGACCCGACCAGGCAGGCGCCGACCTGAGCCGCGACGAGCACACCCATGATCAGCACGATCAGGCCGAGGTCGAGCTCGAGGGCCGTACCGGCGGTGCCGGCGGCGAGCACCAGGACAGCGGTGCTGATCACCAGGGGCTGGGCGTAGGGGTAGCTGCTGCCGACGCGGCGTTGCAGTCGCATGAGCACGACGAGGTACACCGCCAGCGGGATCGCGACGGACAGCGCGGCGACGAGCTCGGAGACGCTGCTGCTACCTTCCTCGGTCTCGATGGCGACCTCGATACCGGCACCGAGCGCGGCGACGGAGCCGAAGACGAGGTAGTGGCCGTAGGCCCAGCCGAAGGTCGTGCGCAGTGAGACCCGCAGCCCGTCGGCGGCCCCGATCCGGAAATAGGACCACCAGAGGCCGAACACCAGCAGCAGCGCCCCGACGGTGAGCATGATCAGCGAGCCGGACGCCCCCAGCGCGCCGAAGGATGACTGGATCGCTGCGGTGGTGCCGAGGATGGCTTCGCCGAGCACGATCAGGGTGAACAGGCCGTAGCGCTCGACGATGTGTTCGGGGTGCCAGGGCGTGGCGGTTCCGCGGAACTCCGCCCAGATCGGCACCGCGAGCTCGGCCCCGGCGAGCACGGCGAAGGCGAGGTAGTCGTACGGGTGGGGCAACGCCAGGCGTACCAGTCAGCCGACCTGGACGACGCCGATCCCGGCGGCGTAGCGCAGGGTGGCGGAGCGTCCGGCGGGGTGTTCGCGGGCGGCGTGCAGCCATTGGACGATCAGCGCGATCCGCATGAGCACGTAGCCCAGGGTCATCACGGTGAAGTCCAGCTCGCCGAGTCCGGCGGGCACGCCGACGGCGAAGACGAGCACGCCGGCGATCTGCAGCAGGGTGAGCAGCCGGTAGGTCACATCGTCGGTGTCATAGGCCGAGGCGAACCAGGTGAAGTTCACCCAGGTCCATCAGATCGCGAAGAACACCAGCAGGTAGCCGAGCACCCCGGCGCCGGTGTGGCCCTCGGTGAGGGCGTGGTGCAGCTCCGCAGCGGCCTGGGCGACCGCGACGACGAAGCACAGATCGAACAGCAGTTCCAAGGGTGTCGCGGCGCGGTGCGGCTCGTCCGGGTCGCGCCCGGTCATCAGCCGCCGCAGCGGCACCGTTCTCACAACCAGCCCCGCCGCTTGAAGGCGGTGTACAGGCCCAGACCCAGCAGCAGCATCAGGATGACCGCGAGCGGATAGCCGAACGTCCATTTCAGCTCGGGCATGTGCGTGAAGTTCATCCCGTAGATCGAGGCGATTAGCGTGGGCGCGAACAGGATCGCCGCCCACGACGAGATCCGCTTGACCTGCTCGTTCTGGTCGTAGCCCGCTTCGGTCAGCCGCGCCATCTCCTCGTTCTGCCGCTGGGCGACGAGCGCGGCGTTCACGGTCAGGATGTTGGTGAGCAGCTGCCGGAAGCCCTCGGTGCGCTCGAGGACGCGGGTGGCGTGGTCGGTCACGTCGCGCAGGGCCCGGCGCAGCTCCCGGTCGGCCTCGCTCGCCCGTTCCTTGAGCTGTTCGCGCAGCTCGTCGAGGATCTCCCGCAGCGGCTCGACCGCGCGCTGGAACTCGATCACCTCGCGGGTGAGCTGGTAGATCCGCCGCGACACGCCGGGGTCGCCGCCGAAGACCTGCACCTCGATCTGGTCGATGTCGTTCTGCAGCCCGTCGAGCACCGGCGCGTAGTCGTCGACGACCTTGTCCAGCACCGCGTAGAGCACCGCGTAGGGCCCGTGGCCGAGCAGGTCCGGGTCGCTTTCCAGGCGCTGGCGGACCGCCCCCAGGTCGGGCTCCTCGGCATGCCGGACGGTGATCACGAAGTCGGGCCCGAGGAACAGGTGCACCTCGCCGATCTCGACGACCTCGACCGGGTCGACGTAGCGGGCCGGGCGGAGCACCACGAAGACGACGTCGTCGTAGCGCTCCAGCTTGGGACGCTGGTGGGCTTTGACGGTGTCCTCGACGGCGAGGCTGTGCAGGCCGAACTCCGCGGAGACGGCCTGGACCTCCCGTTCGGTCGGGTGCAGGATGCCGATCCAGCAGAAGCTGTGCCCCTCGTCGGGGCACTGGCGCAGCTCGGCGAAGGTGTGGTCCAGCGAGTCGGGCACGACGGCTCGGCGGCCGTCGACATAGATCGCGTTGTCGACCACCGACATGCGGGCTCCTTGCTCGAGTATTTGCGGCGAAGGGTATCGGTACGATCGCGCCACCGCCCCACCCGAGCTGATCACGGTGCGGTAGCCTGGCGGGCACTGTGAGTACCAACAGTGACGCCGCCGTTCGGCTCACCGCGTGGGTGCACGGGCGCGTCCAGGGTGTGGGTTTTCGCTGGTGGACGCGGTGCCGTGCGCGCGAGCTGGGGCTGGTCGGGGTGGCCCGCAATCTCCCGGACGGTCGGGTCGCGGTGGTCGCCGAGGGCCGCCGGGTGGCGTGTGAGCGGCTGCTGGCGGTGCTGCGCGGCAGCGGCGCGCCGGGCCGCGTCGATGGGGTCGTGGAGCAGTGGGCCGCCGCGCAGGGCGACCTGGACGGCTTCGTCGAGGCCTGACCCGTGTCCGGGGGACCGTTCGCGGCCGGGCCCGGCCGGTAGCCTTCACGACCACCTGCTCCCGGGAGAGCCGTGCATCTCAAGAGTCTGACGCTGAAGGGCTTCAAGTCCTTCGCCTCGGCCACCACGCTGCGCCTGGAGCCCGGGATCACCTGCGTCGTCGGGCCGAACGGCTCGGGCAAGTCCAACGTCGTCGACGCGATCGCCTGGGTGCTCGGCGAGCAGGGTGCCAAGGCGCTGCGCGGGGGGAAGATGGAGGACGTCATCTTCGCCGGCACGTCGGGCCGGGCGCCGCTGGGGCGCGCCGAGGTGACGCTCACGATCGACAACTCCGACGGCGCGCTGCCGATCGACTACTCCGAGGTCTCGATCACCCGCCGGATGTTCCGCGACGGCGCCGGCGAGTACGAGATCAACGGTTCGACGTGCCGGCTGCTCGACATCCAGGAGCTGCTGTCGGACTCCGGCATCGGCCGGGAGATGCACGTCGTCGTCGGGCAGGGCCAGCTCGACGCGATCTTGCAGTCCAAGCCCGAGGACCGGCGCGCCTACATCGAGGAGGCCGCGGGCGTCCTCAAGCACCGCAAGCGCAAGGAGAAGGCGCTGCGCAAGCTCGACGCGATGCAGGCCAACCTCACCCGCCTCACCGACCTCACCGCCGAGCTGCGCCGCCAGCTCAAACCGCTCGGCCGGCAGGCGGAGATCGCGCGGCGCGCCCAGGCCGTCCAGTCCGAGCTGCGTGACGCCCGGCTGCGGCTGGCCGCCGATGACCTCGTGACGCTGCGCGACGAGCTGGCCCGCGAGGAGGCCGACGAGTCCTCGGCGCGCGCCCGGCGCGCCGAGGTCGAGGGGCAGCTCTCGGTCGCCCGGGTCGAGCAGGAGCGGCTGGAGACCGCGCTCAGCCACGACGCGCCGCGGCTGGCTGCGGCGCAGGACGTCTGGTACCGGCTTTCGACGCTGGCCGAGCGGCTGAGCGGGACGGTCCGGCTCGCGCAGGAGCGCACCCGGCACCTCGCCGACTCCCACGAGCACACCCCCGGGCGCGACCCCGACGAGACCGAGGCGGAGGCGGACGTGGTCGCCGAGCAGGAGGACGAGCTGGTCGCCGGCGTCGCCGAGGCCCGCCGCGTGCTCTCCGAGGTGATGGCCGAGCGCACCGAGCACGAGCGCACCCTCGCCGCGGCCGAGCGCGCGCACATCGCCGCGGTCCGGGCGCTGGCCGACCGCCGCGCCGGGCTCGCCACGCTCGCCGGGCGGACCGAGGCCCTGCGCAGCGGTGCCGCGGCCACTGCCGAGGAGATCGAGCGGCTCTCGCAGTCCCTCGCCGAGGCCCAGGAGCGCACCGATGCCGCCGAGGGCGAGCTGGCCGACGCCCGCGACGAGCTGGGCGCGCTCGACGACGGCGACGGCACCGTCGGGTCGCTCGCGGGCTCGCTGCGCGGGCTGGAGCAGCGCTGCGCGGAGGCCGCCCCCGCCCACGAACGGGCCCGCACCCGGGTGGCCGAGCTGGTGGCCCGCGAGCGTGAGGTGGAGCAGCAGCGGGCGCATTGGCGGGCCCGGGTGGACGCGCTGTCGGTCGGGCTGGCCCGCCGCGACGGTTCCGGTGCCCTGCTCGACGCGCAGGACCCCGGGGTGCTCGGTACCGTGCCCGGGTTGGTCACCGTCGAGCCGTGGGCCCGCACCGCGGTGGCGGCGGCGCTGGGCGGGCTGGCCGACGCGGTCGCCGTCGCGTCCCCGGAGGTCGCGGTGGCGGCGCTGCGCCGGCTGCGGGACCGCGACGAGGGCCGCGCGTCCCTGCTCGTGAGCGGTGCCGCCGCCGCGGCGCCGGCCGGGTCGCCGCCGGCGGGTCGGTGGGCCGCCGAGCTGGTCACCGCCGCGGAGCCGCTCGCCGGGTCGGTGCGCCGGGTGCTGCGCGACGTGGTGGTCGTCGAGGACCTCGACGCGGCGCACGCCGTGGTCACCGCCGCGCCCGAGCTGACGGCCGTGACCACCGGTGGCGACGTGCTCGCCGCCGACCGGGCCGACGGCGGGTCCGGCGCCGCGTCCAGTGCGCTGGACGTGCAGGCCGCCGTGAACGAGGCGCTGGAGCGCCGCGAGGCCGTCGAGCAGGAGCTGGCCCGGTTGCGCCCCGCGCTGGACGGCGCCCGTGCCGAGGAGGCCGCGCGGTGCGCCGACCTTGAGGCCGCCCAGCAGGCTCAGGGGGCCGCCGAGCAGCATCGGGCCGCGGCGACGGCCCAGCTCGGGCGCCTGGAGCAGGTCGTCCGATCGGCCACCGCGGAGGCGCAGCGCCTGCGCACCCGCCGCGACGAGGTGGAGGCCCGTCGCTCCGACGCGCTGCTCGCGTTGGAGGCTGCCGAGCAGCAGCTTGCCGTGGCCGAGGACGAGCCCGTGGACGACGAGCCGGACACCGAGATCCGCGACATCGCCGCCGAGGCGCTCGCCGCCGCCCGCTCCGCGGAGGTGGACGCCCGGCTGGCGCTGCGCACCGCCGAGGAACGGGCCCGCGCGATCGCCGGGCGTGCCGAGTCGCTGCGCCGGCAGGCCTCGTCGGAACGCCAGGCCCGGGCCCGGGCCGCCGCCGCCGTGGCCGTCCGGGAACGCGACGCCGCGGTCGCGGCTCGCGTCGTCGAGGCAGGACAGCGGGCCTGCGCGCAGATCGCGGCCTCGCTGGAGCAGGCGGCCGTCGAACGTGACGCCGTGGCCGCCGCCCGGGACTCGCGGGAGCGGGCGTTGGGCGAGGCCCGCGCCACCACCGACCGGCTGACCGCGCTGATGGACAAGCTCACCGACACCGTGCACCGCGACGAGGTGCTGCGCGCCCAGAACCGGCTGCGGCTCGAGCAGCTCACCGAGAAGGTGCTTGCCGACCACGGCCTCGGTGTCGAGGACCTGGTCACCGAGTACGGGCCGGACGCCCCCGTCCCGGCGTCCGCGGCGGAGCTGGCCGAGTTCGAGGCGGCCCGCGAGCGCGGGGAGTCCGTCGTCGCGCCGCCGCCGATGCCCTATGAGCGGGCCACCCAGGAACGCCGGGCGCAGCGCGCCGAGAAGGACCTCGCGCTGCTGGGCAAGGTCAACCCGCTGGCGCTGGAGGAGTTCGCGGCGCTGGAGGAGCGCTACCGCTTCCTGTCCACCCAGCTCGAGGACCTCAAGAACACCCGCCGCGACCTGCTGACCGTCGTCCGTGAGGTGGACGACAAGATCCTCGAGGTCTTCACGGTCGCCTACGCCGACGTGGCGCGGGAGTTCGTGGTGGTGTTCGAGACGCTGTTCCCCGGCGGGGAGGGGCGGCTGGTCCTCACCGACCCCGATGACATGCTCACCACCGGCATCGAGGTCGAGGCCCGACCCCCGGGCAAGAAGGTGAAGCGGCTCTCGCTGCTCTCGGGGGGCGAGCGCTCGCTGACGGCCATGGCGCTGCTGGTGGCGATCTTCCGGGCGCGACCGTCGCCGTTCTACATCCTCGACGAGATCGAGGCGGCCCTCGACGACACCAACCTGCGCCGGCTGATCGCGCTGCTGGAGCAGCTGCGGGAGACCAGCCAGCTGGTCGTCATCACCCACCAGAAGCCGACGATGGAGGTCGCCGACGCGCTCTACGGCGTCTCCATGCGCGGCGACGGCATCACCACGGTGATCAGCCAACGCCTCCGTCCCGCGAGCTGAGCGCCCGCGTCCCGACGAGCGGCACCCTCGTTGTATAGGTCCAGACGGATGTGCAGTTCGTTCGATGTGCCGATGGCGTGACAGTCAGTTCGTGTAGGGGTGAACCGTGCGTTAGCATCGAACCACTGTGATAATCCCGAGGGGGAGAGTAAAATGTCGAACAACTGGCCAACATCGAACCGATCGTGGTGGTCGTACCGATTATCGTCGCATTGATCGCCGCGGGCGGTGCCGTGATTGCCGCACTTGCTCCGTCTTTGTTCGGCGGTGACGGAAACAAGTGCATCGTCTGATTCTGGTATCGCAACGACTGTCTCCGAAGGCGTGCCAGATATCGGTCGGCCGACGGTCGGAAGGCCAGTGGAATCTCCAGACGCGATTGGCGCCGAATTCACCGAGTGACGTTCCTGTGGGTAAGTTTTCATGATCGGGTAGGGGCGGGCTTGGTTGGCTGTCGGGCGCTTCAGCTTTGGTCGAACTCTCCTAGCTTGACGCCCTCGATGAACGCCGACCACTCGCCGGGCGTGAAGATGTGTACGGGGCCAGCGCCCTTGTCCTTCGTGTCACGTAGGGCGACCCTGCCGCCGTCAATGAAGGCGACCCCGACGCAGCTTCGTTGTCCGTCGCTCCGGCTGCTCGTGACCCACTTGGCTCGCCGCTGTTCGTCTCTGTTCACTTGTCCAGCTCCTTTGCCGTGTCGACAATGAGACTCCTGGAGGCGGCCTCGTCGAGCGCGGTGCTCCAGATGTCTGTGAATACTCCGCTGTAGCGCTCGATCTCGTGCGCCTTGTCCAGATACAGCTCTCCGGTGAAGCTCTCCACGTAGACGATAGGCGGTTCGGTGAGCGCGCCGTTGACGTTCACCGGGAAGTCCAAGATGGCGAACTGTCGGGACATGATACCGTGATGCATCCCGGCGTCGAATGGCATGACCTTGATGGTGACGGTGGCGAGCTCGGCCACCTCTACCAGATGTGCGAGCTGAGCGGCCATGCATTTCTCGCCGCCGACCGGCCGCCGCAGGATGGCCTCATTGAGCACGACGTTCACCTCGGGCGGGCTCGTCACCCGCCCGAGCAGCGTCTGGCGTTGCATGCGGACCTGCACGCGGCGCTCGATCTCCGCTTCAGCTACGCCGGGGTTGTCCGCCTGGATCAGGGTGCGGGCGTAGTCCTCGGTCTGCAGTAGCCCTGGTACCAGCTCGGACTCATACAGCTGAAACCGCGCGGCGGCCTCTTCCAGACCAATGTACACGTCGAAGCCCTCGGGGATCACGTCGTTGTAGCTCAGCCACCAGCCCCGTGCCTTGGTCTCCTTGGCGAGAGCCATGAGCGCTTCGGTCGTGTCAGCCTGGGCCCCGTAGATGCGGCACATGGTCTCCACGTCGAGGCTGCGCATGGAGGTATGGCCGCTCTCGATGCGCCAGATCTTCGCCTCGGACCACTCCAACGCCTCCGCCGCGGCCCTGACCGTCAGCCGTGACTTGTTACGAAGATCACGCAGGTAACGACCGAGCTGCCGCCGGGGCACGGTCGAGCCGGTAGCGCCCTCCTCCGTCATAGCTCACTCACCTTTCCTTGCTGTGAGGGACACCCTACACCCGAGATGAAAGCATCTGATCGCTCATTTCGAAGTGCTGTCCCCGTTTGTGGTCGAGTTTGTGAGTATTTCAGACGAAGGCCGGTACTCCATGGAGGGCTTGATGTGGGATCGGGTACCGCCTCGACCCACGGTGGCCAGGTCCTGTTCAGCGATCCGCAGCCACACGTCGGTGTCGTCAGATGGTGGACATGATCGACGTCTGTGGGACATGAGCTGCACCTGCTCCGTGCACTCTGCAGGGCGACATCGTACGTCGGTGTCGCGGCCATCGCGTGCCGGTGTCCGGTGCCGGCTGGGGTCACCGGGATTGTCGGTGGTCACCCGTAGCGTCTGCGGTGTGCCGTCGAGCCTGCATGAGGTGTTGATCGAGATGTTTCGGCAGCGCCCGTCGCTGGCCGTCGAGCTGCTGGTGGACGGGTTGGGGGTCACGTTGCCCGGCTTCGAGCGGGCTGAGGTGGAGTCCGGTGAGTTCACCGTGTTGACCCCGACGGAGTACCGGGCTGATGCGGTGGTGGTGTTGTCGGTGGCCGGGGTGGCGGTGTGGGCGGTGGTGGTCGAGGTCCAGCTGGGTCGGGATCCGGATAAGCGGTGGAGTTGGCCGGTCTACCTGGCCACCCTGCGTGGGCGGTTCCGCTGTCCGGCGGTGGTGTTGGTGGTCTGCGTGGATGCCGCGACGGCCGGCTGGTATGCCACGCCGATCGAGTTGGGGCCTGGTGCGGTGGTGACGCCGATGGTGGTGGGTCCTGATCGGGTGCCGGTGGTGACCGACGTCGAGTACGCGGGTCGGGTTCCGGAGTTGGCGGTGCTCTCGGCGATCGCGCATGGGGGCGATCCGAACCGGAGCGGGGTGTTGGATGCGGTGGTCGCCGCGCTCGCGACGGTCGATCCTGATCGTGGTGGCCTGTACTGTGACCTGGTGCTGGCTGTGTTGCCGGAGGCGGCGCAGCGTTACGTGGAGGGGCTCATGGCCACGGGAACGTATGAGTACCGCAGTGACTTCGCCCGTCGCTACTTCTTCGAGGGCAGAGCCGAGGGCGAGGCAGCAGGGGAGGCCCGGGCGGTGCTGGCGATGCTCGACGCTCGCGGGATCGACGTTCCCCCCGACGCCCGTACCCGCATCGCCGAGTGTTCCGATCTGGATCAGCTCGACGTCTGGGTGCGTCGCGCGGTCACCGCCGAGACCGTCCACGACCTGTTCAACTAGCCCCGCGTCCTGGCGACTGGCGACGGTGGGTACGTCCGATCTTGCTAGGGAACTGCGGTTCGAACGACCGGCACGAGCGACGGAGGGGTTGGAGGGATGTGCCGCTCGGTCTATGTGTCGGTGACGTGACAGGGTGGCAGCGTGGCTACGGAGACCTTGCTGATCGTCATCGCGGTCGTGGCGGCGGTGCTGCTGATCGCCGTTGCTCTCGGGCTGGTGCTACGCAGGCGGCGCCGGATCAGCCTGCGGGAGACTGAGGAGCTTGCGGGTAGCGCTCAGCCCGAGGAGACCCCACCACCGCGCGGCGGTACCTACCAGGCCGAGGGCGGTTTCAGCTTCTCCTCGGGCACCGCCACGGCTCCGCGGCCCGAGCCGCGGCCGCTGGCCGAGCCATCGCAGGTGTGGTCGCCGCCGGACGCCCCGCCCGGCACGCACCGGCGTAACGGACCGGCGGACGTGGCACCATCCGCCGCTCCGCCCGAGACCCGCGGCGGGTCCCGGGACACGGTCGCACCCGACGCGCCCGCCCCGCCACCGGCCACGACCACGCCGACCCCCGCCCCGCCCAGCCAAGCACCCTCCGACACTGCCCCGCCCGACCCGGCACCCTCCGCTGAGGTCGCACCGGCGAGCGATACTGCCCTGCCCGAGGCACCGTCGCGCTCCACCAACGGCGCGGCACCCGCCCCGACAGTCCCGCCGCAGGCCCCCACAGCCGCGCCCCCACAGCCGTCGCCGGTGGAGGAGATCGCTCCGGCCGAGGGGCGGCTGGAACGGCTGCGGGGCCGGCTCGCGCGGTCGCGTTCCGGGCTCGGGCAGGGTCTGCTGGGTCTGCTCGGCGCGGGTGAGCTGGACGAGGAGTCCTGGGAGGACGTCGAGGCCACCCTGTTGCAGGCCGACCTCGGCCCGGAGATGACCGTCGAGCTCGTCGAGACGCTGCGCACCGAGCTGGCGCGCCGCGCCGCCCGCACCCCGGAGCAGGTCCGGCAACTGCTGCGGGACGTGCTCACCGACGCGCTGCGCTCCGACCTCGACCGGTCGGTGCGCGCCCTGCCGCACGACGGTCGCCCGGCCGTGCTGCTGGTCGTCGGCGTCAACGGCACCGGGAAGACCACCACCACCGGCAAGCTGGCTCGGGTGCTCGTGGCCGGTGGCCGCCACGTGGTGCTCGGCGCGGCCGACACGTTCCGGGCCGCGGCGGCCGAGCAGCTCACCACCTGGGGTCAGCGCGCGGGGGCGACGGTTGTGCGCGGGCCGGAGGGGGCGGATCCGGCCAGCGTGGCCTTCGACGCCGTCAAGCAGGGCACCGCCGAGGGCGCCGACGCCGTGCTGCTCGACACCGCGGGTCGGCTGCACACCAAGACCGGGTTGATGGACGAGCTGGGCAAGGTCAAGCGCGTCGTCGCCCGGCAGGCCGAGGTCGACGAGGTGCTGCTCGTCCTCGACGCCACGACCGGTCAGAACGGGCTCACCCAGGCGCGCGTCTTCGGTGAGGTCGTCACGGTCACCGGCATCGTGCTGACCAAGCTGGACGGCACGGCGAAGGGCGGCATCGTGTTCCGGGTGCAGCGCGAGCTCGGCGTGCCGGTCAAGCTCGTCGGGCTCGGGGAGGGCCCCGACGATCTGGCGCCCTTCGAACCGGCGGCGTTCGTCGACGCCCTGTTGACCTGACAGCGTTGACCTGACATCAGGGTGACCTGACATCAGGGTGACCTGACGCCATCCACGTCATCTGGACGTAACTCCAGGGTTGGTCTCGTTCACCGGTTGGAAACAGTGGCGGACGATGTCCGAAACATGGTCACCCGATAGTTTCTCGCACCGGCCGCTTCACACACCGTCTCCGCGCAGCGACCGCGGGAAGGAGTTGACGTGCTCGATACCGGTGATACCGCCTGGATGCTGGCCAGTACCGCGCTGGTGCTGCTGATGACCCCAGGGCTGGCGCTGTTCTACGGGGGTATGGTCCGCAGCAAGAGCGTGCTCAACATGATGATGATGAGCCTGAGTGCGATCGGGCTGGTCGGTGTCCTGTGGGTGCTCTACGGCTATTCGCTCGCCTTCGGCGACGACGTGGGCGGCGGCCTGCTCGGCGACCCGACCGAGGCGTGGGGGCTCAAGGGCCTGTTCGTCGGCGACTACGGCGCGGATCCGCCGACCTTCCCGCTGTCGGGCACCATCCCGGCGCTGGTCTTCGTCGGGTTCCAGGCGACCTTCGCCATCATCACGGTCGCGCTGATCTCGGGCGCGGTCGCCGACCGCCTGCGCTTCGGTCCGTGGCTGCTGTTCGCCGGGCTCTGGGCGACGGTCGTCTACTTCCCGGTCGCGCACTGGGTCTTCGCGTTCAGTGACGACGAGTCGGGCGTGGTCGGCGGCTGGATCGCCAACGACCTGGGAGCGATCGACTTCGCGGGCGGCACCGCGGTGCACATCAATGCCGGGGTGGCCGCCCTCGCCCTCGTGCTGGTCATCGGCAGTCGCCAGGGCTGGCCCCGCGAGCCCATGCGTCCGCACAACCTCACGCTGGTGATGCTCGGGGCCGGCCTGCTGTGGTTCGGCTGGTTCGGCTTCAACGCCGGCTCCGCGCTGGGCGCCAACGGCACCGCCGCGTTCGCCCTGGTGAACACGATCGCCGCCACCTGCGCCGCGATGCTGGCCTGGCTGGTCGTGGAGCGGATCCGCGACGGCAAGCCCACGAGCCTCGGCGCCGCGTCCGGGGTCGTCGCAGGGCTGGTCGCCATCACCCCGGCCTGCGCGTCGGTCTCGCCACTGGGTGCCATCGCGGTCGGTGCGATCGCCGGCGTGCTGTGCGCGCTGGCCGTCGGGCTCAAGTACCGCTTCGGTTACGACGACTCGCTCGACGTCGTGGGCGTGCACCTCGTCGGTGGTCTCGTCGGCACGCTCCTCATCGGCTTCCTCGCTGACCCGGGCTCGCCGGCCGGTGTCGCCGGAATCCTTTACGGCGGCTACGATCAGCTGTGGCGCCAGGCCGTGGCTGCGGTGGCGGTGCTGCTCTACTCCGGCATCGTCAGTGCCGTGCTCGCGCTCCTCGTGAAGTTCACGGTCGGCCTTCGCTTGACCCAGGAGGCCGAGGTCACCGGCGTCGATGAAACCGAGCACGCCGAGACCGGCTATGACTTCTCCAACCTCCGCACCGGCGGCTTGGGGACGTCGCGACCGGCGACGGTCTCGGAGCAGGTTCCCGCAACCGCAGGCAAGGGGAGCTGACGCATGAAGCTCGTCACGGCGATCGTCAAACCATTCGTCCTCGAGGATGTCAAGGGGGCGCTCGAGCAGATCGGCGTCCTGGGCATGACCGTCAGCGAGGTGCAGGGCTACGGCCGGCAGAAGGGGCACACCGAGGTGTACCGGGGTGCGGAGTACTCCGTGGACTTCGTGCCGAAGGTGCGCGTGGAGGTCGTTGCCGACGACACCCTCGCGGACAAGGTGGTCGACGCCGTGGTGGAGGCGGCCCGCACCGGCAAGATCGGTGACGGCAAGGTGTGGGTGACCTCGGTGGAGACCCTGGTGCGGGTCCGTACCGGCGAACGCGGCACTGATGCGATCTGACGGCGCCCCCCGCTGATCGACGGCCACGGCCTGCGGCGCGGCTCGACCGTGCGGCAGGCTGCGGTGCGTTCTCCATAGTGCTGGTTCGTCTCCGATCGGAGAGTTGTGATGATGCTCGTGACCGCCATCGTCAAGCCCTTCGTGCTCGACGATGTTCGCGCTGGTCTCGAGCAGCTCGACGTGGCCGGGATGACGGTCAGTGAGGTGTCCGGCTACGGCCGCCAGCGCGGCCACACCGAGCTCTACCGGGGTGCGGACTACCGGGTGGACTTCGTACCCAAGGTGCGTGTCGAGGTGGTCGTCGAGGACGGTGTGGTGGAGAAGGTGCTCGGCGCGGTCTCGCAGGCCGCCTGCACCGGCAAGATCGGTGACGGGAAGGTGTGGGTGGTCCCGGTCGACACCGTGGTCCGCGTCCGTACCGGGGAAAGGGGTGTTGACGCACTGTAGTTGTGGTCGCGACGCCGTCGGGGAGACGCATGACCGTGGTGAGCTCCGGGTCCGCCGAGGACCTGGTCCGGGCAAAAGCCGTGCTGCTGGATACGAGCGCGGGCAGACGCAGGCTCGGTGCGGAGGCGTTGCGCACCGCCCTGGTGGACCTGCACGACTTCTGGTTGTCCTCACGCGCGGTCGCGATCGGGCTGACCGAGCGTGCCGCCCTCGTGGCCGTCGGGGCGCTGGGCCGTCGCGAGCTGGCCCCGTACTCCGATCTCGACCTGGTGCTCCTGCACGACGGTCGCACCGACGTGGACCGGCTGGCCGAGCAGCTCTGGTACCCGCTCTGGGACGCCGGGTTCGGTCTTGACCACTCGGTGCGCACCCCGGGCCAGGCCGTCCAGGTGGCGGCTACCGACTTGCGCGCCGCGTTCGGCCTGCTGGAGGCGCGGCACATCGCGGGCACCCACGCCCTCTCGGACAAGGTACGGGCCGCGGTAGGCCAGGCCTGGCGGGCGGGTATCCGCGGTCGCTTCGACGAGATCGCCGACGCCGCCGCAGAGCGCTGGACCAAGGTCGGTGACGTCGCGCACCGCGTGGAACCGGACCTCAAGAACGGGCACGGCGGGCTGCGCGACATCCAGCTCGTCGACGCGCTCGCCGCCAGCCAGCTCATCGACCGCCCGGCCGGGGACGTGCTCGAGGCTCGCCGCCTGCTGCTGGACGTGCGCACCGAGCTGCACCGGCTCGCCGGGCGGGCCCGTGACGTGCTGCGCGCCCAGGACGCCGACGAGGTCGCGGCCGTTCTCGAGATCGGCGACCGCTTCGAGCTGGCCCGCGCCCTGTCCGGGGCCGCGCGGTCGGTGGCCTATGCCGCTGAGGTCGGGCTGCGCTCTGCGCGCGGGGCGCTGCCCCGGCGCGGGCTCGCCGCGCTGCGACGGGTTCCCCAGCGTCGGCCGCTGGACAGCGGCGTGGTCGAGCACGCCGGGGAGGTGAGCCTTGCGCGTGACGCCGCCGCCACCCGCGACCCGGCGCTGGTGCTACGGGTGGCCGCCACGGCGGCCCGCACCGGACTGCCGGTGGCGGCCGGCACCCTGCACCGGCTCGCCGAGACCGCACCCGAGCTGCGCGAACCCTGGCCACGGCCGGCGCGCGACGAGCTGCTGTCGCTGCTGGGCACCGGCCGCCCGCTCGTGGACGTCGTCGAGGCTCTGGACCGCACCGGGCTGTGGGGGCGGCTGTTCCCGGAGTGGGGTGCGGTGCGCGACCTGCCGCCACGCGACCGCGCGCACGTGTGGACGGTGGACCGGCACCTCGTGGAGGCCTGCGCGCAGGCCGGGCGGCTGACCACCCGTGTCGCGCGTCCGGACCTGCTGCTCGTGAGCACCCTGCTGCACGACATCGGTAAGGGTCGCGGTGGCGACCACTCGGTCGTCGGGGAGTCGCTGGCCGTGCAGGTCGGGCGGCGCCTCGGCTTCGACGAGCCCGACGTCGCCGTGCTGGGCGCGGTGGTGCGCCACCACTTGCTGCTGCCGCACACGGCTACCCGGCGCGACCTGGACGACCCGGCCACCATCACCCGGGTCGTGGAGACACTCGAGGGCAGCAGGCTCGTGTTCGACCTGCTCAGCGCGCTCGCCGAGGCCGACGCGCTGGCCACCGGCCCGGGTGTCTGGAGTCCGTGGAAGCGGGCCCTGATCGGTGAGCTGGGGGAGCGCTGCCGTGCGCTCATGTCCGGTGCGCCCCTCCCCGCGCCCGCCGTGCCCGCCGAGTCGGCGGTGGAGCTGGTCGCCACCGTCGCGGCCGAGGGCCACCCGGCGCTCCGGCTCGACGCCAGCGCCGACCCGGCCACCGTCGTCGTCGCGGTCCCGGACCGGCCGGGGTCGCTCGCGGCCGCGACCGGCGTGCTGGCACTGCACTCCCTGGAGGTGCACGCGGCCGAGCTGCAGACGGCTGGGCAGTCGGCGGGCGCCGCCGACGTCGCGGTGTTCACCTTCACCGTGTCGCCCCGGTTCGGCGGGCTGCCCGATCCCGCGCTGCTGCGGTCGAACCTGATCCGCGTGCTCGAGGGGAGCCTCCCGCTGGCCGACGCGCTGGCCCGCAAGGAGCGCGACTACGCCCCGATCACCCCGAGCGGCGAGCCACCTGTCCCGGCGCGGGTGCTGTGGTTCGACGACGAGGCCACCGGGGCGGTCGTGCTCGAACTGCGGGGTACCGACCGGATCGGTCTGCTCCATCACGTCGCGGCGGCACTCGAGGGGTGTGGGGTCGACCTGCGGTGGGCCCGGGTTGCCACCCTCGGCGCCTCGGTTGTCGACTCGTTCTGCCTCGCGGGGCCGGGTGACGGGTTGCCGGTGGCCGAGCGGGCGCGGATCGAGCAGGCGGTGGTGACCGCGGCGAGCTACTCCGCTGCGGCGGTCCCGTAGGCTGGGCCGGGTGTTCGACACCCTCTCCGAGCGTCTCAGCGGCACACTGGCGAACCTGCGTGGCAAGGGTCGCCTCTCCGACGCCGACATCGACGCTACCGCACGGGATATCCGGATCGCGTTGCTGGAGGCCGACGTCGCGCTGCCGGTGGTCCGTGGCTTCATCGCCCGGACCAAGGAGCGGGCCAAGGGCGCGGAGGTCTCCGGTGCGCTGAACCCCGCCCAGCAGGTCGTCAAGATCGTCAACGAGGAGCTCGTGACGATCCTCGGCGGCCAGACTCGGCGCATCACGCTGGCCAAGGAGCCGCCCAGCGTGATCATGCTCGCGGGCCTGCAGGGCTCCGGCAAGACCACGTTGGCCGGCAAGATCGCGCGCTGGTTTGCCAACCAGGGCCACACGCCGCTGCTGGTGGCGTGTGACCTGCAGCGGCCCAACGCGGTCACCCAGCTGCAGATCGTCGGCGAGCGGGCCGGTGTGAGCACCTTCGCCCCCGAGCCCGGCAACGGTGTCGGCGACCCGGTCGACGTCGCGCGTCGCGGCCGCCAGCACGCGCGGGACAAGATGTTCGACATCGTGATCGTCGACACCGCGGGTCGCCTCGGTGTGGACGAGGAGCTGATGCGCCAGGCCGCCGACATCCGCGACGCCGTGTCCCCGGACGAGACGCTGTTCGTCGTCGACGCGATGATCGGCCAGGACGCCGTGGCCACCGCCGAGGCTTTCCGTGACGGCGTCGGCTTCACCGGTGTGGTGCTCACCAAGCTCGACGGCGACGCCCGCGGCGGTGCGGCGCTATCGGTCCGCGAGGTCACCGGCCAACCGATCCTGTTCGCGTCCAACGGCGAGAAGCTCGCCGACTTCGACGTCTTCCATCCCGACCGGATGGCCAGCCGCATCCTCGGGATGGGCGACCTGCTCACCCTCATCGAGCAGGCCGAGAGCGCCTTCGACGCCGAGCAGGCCGAGCAGGCGGCCACCAAGATCGCCAGCGGCGAGCTGGGCCTCGAGGACTTCCTCGATCAGATGCTCGCCGTCCGCAAGATGGGACCGATCGGCAACATCCTCGGCCTGCTGCCCGGCGCCAACGCCGGGCAGGTGAAAGACGCGCTGGCCCAGATCGACGACAAACAGCTGGACCGGCTACAGGCCATCATCCGGGGCATGACCCCGGCGGAGCGGGCCGATCCGAAGATCATCAATGGGTCGCGGAGGCTGCGCATCGCCAACGGCTCCGGGGTGGCGGTCAGCGACGTCAACGAGCTGGTCAACCGTTTCTTCGAAGCCCGCAAGATGATGAAGCAGATGGCCGGGCAGCTCGGTTTCGGCGGTGGCCGCCGGAGCGCCACGCGCAAGCAGGCGAAAGGACGCAAGTCCAAGAAGGGCAAGGGCGGACGCGGTGCCACCTCACCCCCCGCGGGCGCGCTCCCGGCCGGGTCCGGCGACGGCCTGCCCGACCTCTCGCAGCTGCCGCCGTCGCTGCGGGAGCTTCCTCCGGGGCTCGACCAGCTGCCGCCCGGTTTCGACCCGAGCAAGCTGAAGTTCCCGAAGAGCACGTAGGGCGTGCACCGCTATCGGCTTCGAGGAGTACTGCTACCCGAGGAGCGCGACACCGAGCTCTACGTCGACGCCTCGGGTGTGCTCGTGGACGAGCTCGCGGATGCCGAGACCCTCATCGACGGCGGCTGGATCGTGCCCGGCCTGGTGGACGCGCACTGCCACGTCGGGCTCGGCCCGTCCGGCCCGGTAGATCTCGACGAGGCCCAGGTCCAGGCCCGCAGCAATCGCGACGCCGGCACGCTGCTCCTGCGGGACTGCGGCTCGCCGGTGGACACCACCGGGCTGCAGGCCCGCGACGACCTCCCGGAGATCATCCGCGCGGCCCGGCACGTCGCCCGGCCCAAGCGCTACCTCCGGGGGATCGCGGTCGACCTCGACGATCCCGCGCAGTTGCCCGCCGTCCTCGCCCAGCAGGCCGGCGCCGGGGACGGCTGGGTCAAGCTCGTCGGCGACTGGATCGACCGCGAGGTGGGCGACCTGGCCCCGCTGTGGCCCGACGACGTGCTGGTCCCGGCGATCGAGGCCGCGCACGCGGCCGGCGCCCGGGTCACGGCGCACGTGTTCGGCACCGACGCGCTCCCCGGGCTGATCGGTGCCGGTATCGACTGCATCGAGCACGGCACCGGCCTCACCGACGACCTCATCGCGGAGATGGCCCGCCGCGGCACGGCGCTGGTGCCCACCTTGATCAACGTCGACACGTTCCCGGGCATCGCCGATGCGGCCGGCAGATACCCGGCCTACGCCGCGCACCTGCGGGCGCTGCACGCCGGTGCCCGCGACGTGGTCCGGCGCGCCGTCGAGGCCGGGGTGGCGGTGTTCGCCGGCACCGACGCCGGCGGCGGGATCGCCCACGGGCGGATCGCCGACGAGGTCGCGGCCCTGCACGCCGCCGGGCTCGGTGCCACGGCGGCGCTGGGCGCGGCGAGCTGGGTGGCACGCGACTGGCTCGGCCGCCCGGGCCTGCACCCCGGCGCCCGCGCCGACCTGGTCGTCTACCCCACCGACCCGCGCGCGGATCTGTCGGTGCTGCGCGAACCGACGCTGGTCATGCTGCGGGGCGTTCCGGTGCTCCGGAGATCCTGATGTGGTAGATGACGATGTCCCGTCAGGAGAAGCGTGGTGCGATGGTGAGGCAGAGCTGGCGACTGGCCGCCATGATCGCGGCGGCGGTGGCGTTCGGGCTGGGGATCTACGGCTTCGTGCTCCTACAGCCCGGCCCTGAGCCGGTCACAGACCTGATCTACCACACGTTGCAGCTCTTCGTGCTCGGCAGCGACCCGCTCCAGGATGGCGGTCCGTACAACGTCCCGCTGGAGATCTCGCGGTTGCTAGCCCCGGCGACCACCGCTTTCGCTGCGTTCGAGGCGCTGCGCGCCTTGCTCGGCGAGGAGCTGCGGCGTCGCGAGATCGCCCGCAGGCAGGGCCACGCTATTGTGTGTGGAGACGGTCCGACCGCCACGGCGCTCGCGCGAAATCTGCAGGCGGACGGCCAGGACGTGGTGCTGGTGAGCAGCTCGGGCGGTCCCGAGTCGCGAGGGGAGCGGATTGCGGTCGTGCCCGGCGATCCCCGGCAGGCGACGACGCTGCGCGCGGCCGGCGTGCTCGGGGCCTCCTTCCTCTACGCGTGCGCCCCGCAGAGTGCGACCAATGCCGCGGTCGTGCTGGCGGCCGGTCCGCTCCGCAACGGTCGGCGCGGCCGGCTCACCGCCTACGCCCAGCTGCGCAACGACGACCTCGTCGAGGCGCTGCGGGTTCACCAGGTCGCGAACCCGGGTCGGCGTGGCTTCACCATCGAGTTCTTCGCGATCGAGGACACCGCGGCCCGACTGCTGCTCGATCGACACACCCCGGGTGACGGCTCCGTTCCGATCGTGATCGTCGGCTTCGCCTCGTTTGGGCGGGCCTTGTTGCGGGCGATCGTGCGCAGGCCCGCGGAGGTGGGACAGCGCCGCACGGTCCTCGTCGGCACCGTCGACCCGGCCAGCGTGGTGGAGGTTGCCTCCCAGCTCGACGCGGCCGAGCGCGGCTGCGACGTCACCCCGATCGGCGCCGCCGATCCGATCCCGGCCGGAGTCCGGCGAATCTATGTATGCATGCCCGACGAGGACGCCGCCGTCGGGCACGCCCTGCGGCTGAGCCGGCAAGCGGGTCGGGAGGTGGTCGTGTGCCTGCCCCAGGCGGCACCGTTCGACGAGGCCCTGGGCGCAGCCCCCCCGGTGTTCGGCATCCTCGACGCGGCCTGCCGGGCCGATACCATCGCGGAGGCCTCGATCTTCGACCGCACGGCCCGGGCCATCCACGAGAATTATCGGGCCGACTGTGCGAGGCGGGGAGACACCCCTGCCTCGAACCCGTCGATGCGACCGTGGCAGGACCTCCCGGCGTACTTGCAGGAGTCCAACTATGCTCAGGCCGAGCACATCGGCGCGAAGCTGATGGAGATCGGTGCGACGCTCGCCACTCGGCCGGTGACCGGTTCGGCCTTCACGTTCACCGAAGACGAGATCGACACGCTGGCCAGGGCGGAGCACAAGCGGTGGATGAACGAGCGGTTGGCCGGAGGCTATTCCTACGGGCCGCGGCGGGAGGGCAAGCGGCATCCCGACCTCGTCGACTGGCTGGACCTGTCTCCCGAGAGCAGGCAGAAGGACGTCGACGCCGTGACGCACCTCCCCGACCTGCTGGCCGCCGCGGGCCTGCACATCGGACGCCGCCCCCACCCGTAGAGACCTATGGTGCCGGTGCGCCACCGAACGGTTACGAGAACGGCGACTACGCCGGGCGATAGCGGGTCCGAAACACCTCGTCGGGAACCGGCCACAGAGCGCCGTTCGCGTCGCGGAGCAGCCAGTCTCCAGAGCTCGCCGTCGACGTCCCCTCGCGGGTCGGCACCTGAACCGAGCGGGTGAGCTGCACCGCATGGACCGTCTCGTGCTTGGCGTAGCGGCCGTCCGGCAGCTGCCGGTAGCTCCGGTCAAAAGCTTCCGGCGCCACTGTCCACCGATCGCCGTTGGAGGCTGTCAACTCCCAGTCCCCGGCCGCAGCATGCAACGTCGCGCCACGGTCGCTGCGCCACGTCAGCGGCTCGGTGAGGCGACGGGCCGACACGACGGCCGTGGGTTGGTAGGGCGCGGCGTCCACGAGCAGCGCGGTGAAGTCAACGGACGGCACGTTGTCATTCTTGCCCGTCCGTTGGCCCGTGGCAGCCGGGCCGGTGCGGTGCGCGACCGGTAGCGTCGGGGGAGTGGGAACACCGGAGGGGCAGGCGGGCGCAGCGCCGGGGGAGCGGGCCGGATCGGTGCCGGAGGTGTCGTCTCCGCAGCTGTCCTTCCCGGGCCCGTACTCGCCCTCCCCGGGGTACGGGCCGCCGGCGGGGTACCCGGCGCCCGCGCCTGCGCGCCGCACCCACCGCTGGGGCATCGGGTCCTACCTGCTGGTCGAGCTCGTGTTCCTGCTCGCTTCCGGGGTGATCGGGTTCGTCCTGATCGACGGCGGCCCCGGCTCGGCAAGCCTGCTCGCCGTCGCGCTCGGGGTGCCGACAGTGCTGGCCGCGGGCACCGCCGTGCTGGTCACGTGGCTGCGCGGGAACGGTCCGCGGATCGACCTGGGCCTGCGGTGGTCCTGGCGCGACCTCGGGCTCGGTCTGGCGTTCGGCTTCGGCGGGCTGCTCGTGACGATCCCGGCGTCGATCCTCTTCGTCACGATCGCCGGGCCGGACACGACGTCCGCGGTGGGGGAGGTGTTCGGCGGCGTCCGGGCAGGCCTGCCGCTCGCTCTCGCGGTCTTCGCTGTCGTGGTGTTCGTCGCGCCGCTGTGCGAGGAGATCGTCTATCGCGGGCTGCTGTGGGGCGGCGTCGAGCGGCTGGGTGCCGGGCGCTGGGTCACCGTCACCGTGACCACGCTGCTGTTCGCGCTGGCCCACTTCGAGTTCACCCGCACCCCGTTGCTGCTCGTCGTCGCGATCCCGATCGCGCTGGCGCGGCTCTACACCGGCCGGCTGCTGGCCAGCATCGTCGCCCACCAGGTCAACAACCTGCTGCCGGGCCTCGTCCTGTTGCTCGGCCTGCTGGGTGTCGTGCCGCTCGTCTGATCGACGGCCCGAACCGACGGCTCCGTGCACCGGTTCCCGCGCGTCTGGCACAATGGCCGATCGGCCCGCGGCTGGCCCTCTACCGTGCCGCGGCCGCCCCAATGTCGAGTGAGCGCAGCCCGTCGCCCCACGCGAGCTGCGCGGACTCACCCGAAGCACCACGATCCGCGAGGAGCACCGACCAGCGTGGCCGTCAAGATCAAGCTGATGAGGCTGGGCAAGATCCGTCAGCCGTACTACCGCATCGTCGTCGCCGACTCCCGCAGCCGTCGTAGCGGCCGGGCGATCGAGACCATCGGCAAGTACCACCCGAAGAACGAGCCGAGCCTCATCGAGGTCGACTCCGAGCGGGCGCAGTACTGGCTGGGCGTCGGCGCGCAGCCGACCGAGCCCGTGCAGCACCTGCTGAAGATCACCGGTGACTGGCAGAAGTTCACCGGGGTGCCGGGTACCGAGGGCACCCTCAAGCCCCAGCCGGAGAAGGTCGACAAGCTCGCTCGCTTCCAGGCTGCGCTGGCCGCTGCGGGCGGTGAGTCCACGACCGAGGCCACCACCCCGAAGAAGAAGGCCGACCGCCGCCCGAAGGCCGACTCCGAGTCCGCCCCTGCCGAGTCCGCCCCTGCCGAGTCCGCCGTCGACGGTGCGGCTACCGAGGCTCCCGCCGAATCGTGAGCGTGCTCGCGGACGCTCTCGAACACCTGGTGCGGGGTATCGTCGACCACCCCGACGACGTCGCGGTGGAGCTGGTCACCACGCGGCGGGGGCGGACGCTGGAGGTCCGGGTGCACCCCGAGGACCTCGGCAAGGTGATCGGCCGTGGCGGCCGCACGGCCACCTCGCTGCGCACCATCGTGGGCAGCATCGGTGGCAGGGGTGTGCGGGTGGACGTCGTCGACACCGATCGCTGAGCGAGCGAGCCATCGTCACCGAGCTGCTGGTCGGGATCGCGGTCCGGGCGCACGGTCTGCGCGGGGAGCTGCTCGTGGAGGTGCACACCGACTCCCCGGACCAGCGGTTCACCCCCGGCGCCGCGCTCATCGCACGCCGCGCCGGGGCACCCGACGGGGTGTTGACCGTGCGCTCGGCGCGCCCGCACTCCGGACGGCTGCTCGTGACGTTCGCCGAGACGGCCGACCGCGACACCGCCGAGGCGTTGCGGGGCACCCGGCTGCTCATCAGCACCGCTGCGCTGGCGCCGCCCGAGGACCCCGACGAGTTCCACGTCCACCAGCTGGAGGGGTTGCGCGCTGAGCTGACCGACGGCACCGCCGTCGGGACCGTCCGCGAGATCGTGTCCGGCCCTGGTGGTGAGCTGCTCGTGCTCGCCCGCCCCGAGCTGCCCGACGCGCTCGTGCCGTTCGTGCGCGCGATCGTGGTGACGGTCGACCTCGACGGCGGCCGGGTCGTGCTCACCCCACCCGAGGGCCTGCTCGACCTCGACTGACCACGTCCGCGACGATGCTGCCCGTGCGGATCGACGTCATCACCCTCTTCCCGGCCTACCTCGCCCCGCTACGCGAGGCGCTGCTCGGCCGCGCCGTCGCAGCCGGGCTCGTCGACCTGGCGGTGCACGACCTGCGGGACTGGACCCACGACGTGCACCAGGCCGTCGACGACGCCCCGTACGGTGGTGGCCCCGGCATGGTGATGCGCCCGCAGGTGTGGGGCGAGGCGCTCGACGCGGTGCTGGCCCAGGCCGGCGGCCGGGCGCGGCTCGTGGTGCCTACCCCTGCCGGGCACCGGTTCACCCAGGCCGCCGCGCAGGCGTGGGCGGCGGCACCGCGGCTGGTGTTCGCCTGCGGGCGCTACGAGGGCATCGATCAGCGGGTGGTGGACGAGGCGGCCGCGCGGATGCCGGTGGACGAGGTCAGCATCGGCGACTACGTGCTCGTCGGTGGCGAGGCCGCGGTGCTGGTGATGGTCGAGGCCGTCGTCCGGCTGCTGCCTGGCGTACTCGGCAACCCCGCCTCAGCCCAGCAGGACTCCTTCTCCGACGGCCTGCTGGAGGGCCCGGCCTACACCCGTCCGCAGATGTGGCGCGGGCTCGCCGTGCCCGACGTGCTGCGCAGCGGCAACCACGCGGCGATCGCCCGCTGGCGCCGCGACCGGGCGTTGGAGCGTACCGCGCGGCGCCGTCCGGACCTGCTCGCCGCGCTGCCCGAGGAGGCCCTCGACGGTGCGGACCGCGCGTTTCTCGCCGCGCTGGACCGCCCGGGCACCAGCTGATCCGGGCCGGTTTCTCGGGGTCTGGCGCGTCTGGCACCATGGACGAGTTGCTAGTGCCCGACAGACACGCGTCGGGCCCGTCCGGTGTCACCATCTCCGCAACGGGCGGCGCCTTCGCACGACTGCTGTCACAACCACGAACGGATCGTCGCGATGAACACCCTGGACGCCCTGGACGCGCAGCTGCTGCGCTCCGACATCCCCGCCTTCCGGCCGGGAGATACGCTCAAGGTGCACGTGAAGGTCGTCGAGGGCTCCCGCTCGCGCATCCAGATCTTCCAAGGCGTGGTCATCCGCCGCCAGGGCGCCGGTGCCCGGGAGACCTTCACGGTGCGCAAGGTGTCGTTCGGGGTCGGTGTGGAGCGCACGTTCCCGGTGCACTCGCCGAACATCGACAAGATCGAGCTGTTCATTCGTGGCGACGTCCGGCGGGCGAAGCTCTATTACCTCCGCGAGCTGCGCGGCAAGGCTGCGAAAATCAAGGAGAAGCGCACGACCCCGTCCGCGTCCTGACCGCATCGGTGCGGTTGCCGTAGCCTCGTGAGCGTGGTCCGACCCGAGATCCCCGACGACCGGCGGATCCCGCCGCAGCGGTACCGCCCGGCCGACCGGGCGGTACCCGTGCAGGGCCAGGGCACGGCGCCACTACCACCTGGGCGTCCGGTCCATCCGCCGCCGCCCGGTGGGTCTGCGTACCCGGGCAACGGTCAGCCCGCCGGTAGGCCACCGGTAACGCCCCCGCGTGGACGTCCCCTCCCACCCCCCCGGGGACGTCCCGTCCCGCCGCCGTCGAACGGCAGGCCGGTCAACGGTCGTTCCGCCCCACCGATGCGCGGCCCCGACCGGACCGATCCGCCCGACGACGAGCCCACCGTGGTCTTCGAGGAGTCTCCCGTCTCCGCAGAACCCGTTCCCGTTCCCGATGTCGATCACTCCGAGGTGCCCGGCCGGCACCGCCGCCGGCGTGCGGGCCAGGGGTCCGAGGGGCGTCCCGTCGCGGCCTACCGCGAGCAGGTCGAGGTGGGCGGTCGCAAGGTCCGCCCGGGGCGGCGGCGGCGCCCGGCCTTCTGGAAGGAGCTGCCGCTGCTCGTCGTGGTGGCGCTGCTGCTGACCTTCCTCATCCAGACGTTCCTCGCGAAGGTCTACGTCATTCCGTCCGGGTCGATGGAGACGACGCTGCACGGCTGCACAGGTTGCAACAACGACCGCGTGCTCGTCGACAAGGTCACCTACCGGTTCTCCGATCCGGAGCCCGGCGACGTCGTGGTGTTCCGCGGACCGGACAGCTGGAGCAGCGAGATCACCATCCAGCCGCCGAGCAACGCGCTGGCCATCGGCCTGCAGCAGCTCGGCTCGCTGATCGGGCTCGCACCGCCCGACGAGAAGGACTTCGTGAAGCGGGTCATCGCCGTCGGTGGACAGACCGTGCAGTGCTGTGACAGCCGCAATCGAGTGCTCGTCGACGGAGGCCCGCTGGACGAGCCCTACGTCTACTACCTGCCCGAGGCCGGCCAGGCGCGCCAGGATCCGTTCGGGCCGATCACGGTGCCGCAGGGACAGCTCTGGATGATGGGCGACAGCCGCAACAACTCCGCCGACTCGCGGGTCCCCGGGCACGGGGCCGTCCCGATGGACAACGTGATCGGCAAGGCGCGGATGATCGTGTTGCCGCTGCCGCGCTTCGGCTGGATCGCCTCGGTGGACCCGCGGGTCACCGCGGTCGGTCTGCCGGCGCTTGATGCGCAGGTCCCCGCACCGCTGGCCCTCGGCCTACTCGGCGCGCTTCCGCTGGCCGCCGGACGGCAACGGCTCCGCCGCCGCGATGCGGACCGCGACGTCGTCCTCCCGGGATCGCGGGGCGCTCCGCTGCTGCGCGCGGGCCGGGCCCGCCGCTGATCACCCACCCGATGCCCGCTTCCCGCCGTGGCACCGCCCGCAGCATGCGGGCGAGCCTGCCCCCCGAACTGCGCCCCGCGCGCGCCGTCGTGCGCCGCTCCGCGGGCAGCTGGACGCTGCAAGCCACCCTGGATCGACACGGCCTGGGCCCGGTGGCCGGCGTCGACGAGGCCGGCCGGGGCGCCTGCGCCGGGCCGCTCGTCGTCGCCGCGTGCGTGCTGCGGCCCGGCGATGCGAAGCACCTCGACGGGCTCACCGACTCCAAGCTGCTCACCGCGTCCGCGCGCGAGACGTACTTCGCGATGATCACCCGGCGCGCGGTGGATGTCGCGGTGGTCGTCATCGCGCCCGACGAGGTGGACCGGCGCGGCGTGCACGTGGCCAACATCGAGGGCATGCGTCGCGCCGTGGCCGGGTTGTCGGCCCCGCCCGGGTACGTCCTGACCGACGGGTTCGCCGTGCGCGGTCTCGGCAGCCCCGCGCTGGCGGTGCCGAAAGGCGACCAGGTGGCGGCGTGCGTCGCGGCCGCGTCGGTGCTGGCCAAGGTCACGCGGGACCGCCTCATGGTCGCGCTGGACGCGGAGCTGCCGCAGTACGGCTTCGCCGAGCACAAGGGCTACTGCGTTCCGGCGCACGACGCCGCGCTGGCCGCGCACGGTCCCAGCCGCGTGCACCGGTTCTCCTTCGCCAACGTGGCGGCGGCCGCTGCCGGGCCGGGTGCTGGGGTCGCAGCTGCCCTGGTCCACAATGAGACGCTCGCCGTCGGAAGGTCCGAGGTGGGTGTCGGAGGAGGAATGGGACTGTGAGCGCCGAGGATCTCGAGAAGTACGAGACCGAGATGGAGCTCACGCTCTACAAGGAGTACCGGGACGTCGTGGCCCAGTTCTCCTACGTCGTGGAGACGGAGCGGCGCTTCTACCTGGCGAACTCCGTGGACGTGGCCGCGCGCAACGCCGACGGTGAGATCTACTTCGAGGTGCGGATGTCCGACGCCTGGGTGTGGGACATGTACCGGCCCGCACGCTTCGTCAAGAACGTCCGGGTCCTGACGTTCAAGGACGTCAACGTCGAGGAGCTGGACAAGCCCGACCTGCGGTTGCCCGAGGGTAACCAGTTCGGGTCCTGAGACCTTCTCCGCCGGCACCGAGTTGTCCCCATCGCCCTCGGGTTGTCCACAGGATCGAGATCGGTCTGTCGGCCGCCGTCGCCGGCGTCGATCGTGGTGGGCATGGCAGCCAAGGACGTGCTCGGTCGCCGCGGTGAGGATCTCGCGGTGCAGTATCTGGAACAGCAGGGTCTGGTGGTCCTGTCTCGCAACTGGCGGTGTCGCCAGGGTGAGCTCGACGTGGTGGCCACCGATGCCGACCGCCTGGTGGTGTGCGAGGTCAAGACCCGCTCCGGCACCCGGTTCGGGGAGCCGGCCGAGGCGGTCACCTGGCGCAAGGCCGCGCGGATCCGGCGGGTCACGCAGGCGTGGCTGGCCGCGCATCAGGTGCGCTGGTGCGAGATCCGGTTCGACGTGCTGGCGGTCGTCGCCGAGCCCGGTCGCCCGGTCACGGTGCAGCACTACGAGGCGGCGTTCTGATGGGGCTCGCGCGGGCGTGGTCGGTGGCCCTGCTCGGCGTGGCGGGCCACGTCGTGGAGATCGAGGCCGACGTCGGGGGCGGGCTGCCGGGCTTCCACCTGGTCGGCCTGCCGGACGCGGCGCTGCACGAGTCGAAGGACCGGGTGCGTGCCGCGGTCGTCAACTCCGGTCGCAGCTGGCCCAACGAGCGCATCGTGCTGGCGCTCTCGCCCGCCACGCTGCGCAAGGCGGGCAGCGGGTTCGACCTCGCCCTGGCCTGCGCCATCCTGGGCACGAGCGGTGTGGTCGACCAGGCGGCCCTGGACGGCACGGTGCTGCTGGGCGAGCTGGCCCTCGACGGGCGGCTGCGCCCGGTGCGCGGGGTGCTGCCGTGCCTGCTGGCCGCGCGGGCGGGCGGGATGCGCCGCGTGGTCGTGCCCGACGCCGCGCTGGCGGAGGCGTCGCTGGTCGAGGGGATCGAGGTGTTCGGCGCGGCGAGCCTGACCGAGGTGCTGGGCTGGCTGCACGGCGCGCGAAGGCTACGGCGACCGGAGCCGGTCACCGACCGGGACGGTCCCTGCCCGCCCGATCTCGCCGACGTGGTCGGGCAGGACGACGCCCGGCGCGCGCTGGAGATCGCCGCGGCCGGTGGGCATCACGTCCTGCTCGTCGGTCCGCCGGGTACCGGCAAGACGATGCTCGCCCAGCGGTTCGTCGGGCTGCTGCCGCGGTTGGAGCCCGAGGAGGCCCTCGCGCTCGCCGCGGTGCGGTCGGTGGCCGGGCGGTTGCCCGACGGGGGCGCGCTCAGTGCCGTACCGCCGCTGGTGGCGCCGCATCACTCCAGCTCGATGGCGGCGCTGGTCGGAGGCGGCAGCGGGGTCGCCCGACCGGGAGCGGTGTCGCTCGCGCACCGGGGCGTCCTGTTCCTCGACGAGGCCCCCGAGTTCGGCGCCCACCTGCTCGACGCCCTGCGCACCCCGCTGGAGGAGGGCGAGATCCGGCTCGCCCGCGCCGAGGGCGCGGTGTGCTATCCGGCGCGGTTCCAGCTCGTGCTCGCCGCCAACCCGTGCCCGTGCGCCCCGGCTCACGACCGGGACTGCGTCTGCCCGTCGCTGGTGCGTCGCCGCTACCTCGGGCGGCTGTCCGGCCCGTTGCTCGACCGCGTCGACCTCCGGGCCCGGATGTTCCCGGTCACCGCGCTCTCGGCCACCGGCGGCGACGCGGAGAGCACGGCTGTGGTGCGAGCCCGTGTCCTGGCTGCCCGCGCGGCCGCCGCCCAGCGTTGGGCCGGGTTGGAATGGCGCACCAACGCCGAGGTGCCCGGCCCCGTGCTGCGCACCCGGTTCGCGCTGCCCCGCAGCGCCCTGCGTCCGCTCGATGCCGGACTGCGCGCGGGCGAGCTCACCGCACGCGGGGCGGACCGGGCGATCCGGGTCGCATGGACCCTCGCCGATCTCGGCGGGCGCGACCGACCCGACCGTGAGCTCATCGAGGAGGCGTTGTTCTTCCGCGATCGGAGGGCGGCATGACCTCGGATGCGGCCGTGCTGCTGGCTCGGGCCTACCTGTCCCGGGTGGCCGAGCCGCCGGCCGCTGCGCTGGTCCGGTTCGCCGAGGAGGTGGGCCCGGTCCGGGCGGCCCGGCGGGTGCGGGCTGGGGAGGTGAGCGAGGAGGTCGCGGCACTGACCCGGGCCCGGCGCAGCGTCGATCGGGCGGCGGCCGACCTCGCCGCGGCCGAGGCCGCGGGCGCGCGGTTGCTCGTCCCGGAGGATCCCGACTGGCCGGGTGAGCCGTTCGAGGCGTTCACGGCGTGCGGCACGCCGGAGCATGCCCCGCCGCTGGCGCTGTGGGTCCGGGGGTCGGGGCGGCTCGCGGTGCTGGCCGATCGTGCCGTCGCCGTGGTCGGGGCGCGGGCGGCCAGCGGGTACGGCGTGCACATGGCCGGAGAGCTCGCGGCCGGGCTGGCCGCGGACGGGTACACGGTGGTCTCCGGCGCGGCGATCGGGATCGACGGTGCCGCGCACCGCGGCGCGCTGGCCGTCGACGGTGCCACCGTCGCGGTGCTCGCGTGCGGTGTCGAGCGCGCCTACCCGGCGGCCCACCAGGCGCTGCTCGGGCGGATCGCCGACGCCGGGCTCGTGGTCAGCGAGTACCCGCCGGGTGCGGTGCCGGCCCGGCACCGGTTCCTGGTGCGCAACCGGCTCCTGGCCGGTCTCACGGCCGGCACCGTGGTCGTGGAGGCGGGTCTGCGCAGCGGCGCCCAGCGCACCGCGTCCGACGCCCTCGAGCTGGGCCGTCCGGTCCTGGCCGTGCCCGGGCCGGTCACCTCCGGGCTCTCCGCCGGCTGTCACCGGCTGATCCGGGACGGGGCCGTGCTCGTCACCCGTACCGAGGAGGTGCTGGAGGCGGTGGCGCCGATCGGGGCTGCCCTGGCCGCCGAGCCCGCTCCCGGCCCGCCGCGGCTCACCGACGGGCTCGGCGAGGTGGGCGTGCTGGTGCACGACGCGCTGCCGGCGCGCGCGGAGCGCGAGGCGGGCTGGCTGGCGATGGAGGCGGGGGTGCCGGTCGGCGCGGTGCGGGCGGCCCTGGTGGACCTGGAACGGCGCGGGCTCGTCGAACACCGCGACGGCCACTGGCGCCGTCCTCGCTCGGCCAGTGGATGAGAACCACATCACCTACACGGGCAAACCCGCCCGGTAGGCCATCCCGCGCAGCTCGCGACCGATGTGGGTGTCGCGGTTCACCCGCGTCAGCAGTTCGGTGAGGGTCTCCCGGACGAACGGGTCGCGGCGCACCTTCATCGGATAGAGGTCTTCCGCGGTGCGCAGCGACCGCACCGCGTCGTCCTGGCGGCCGCGGAGTTTCGCCTGCGCCCGCCCGTAGTGGGCCCAGTAGAAGGCCCGGTTCGCCGGGAAGGGATGGCGTTCGGGGTCGGTCTCCAGGGCGATGCTCACCGCCCGGTCGGGCTCACCCAGTTCGAGCGCGTGGAACATCCGGACAATCCCCACGGACGTCGGCCCGTACACGATCCCCAACGTGTCGGCTTCGCCGGTTTGCCCGAACCGATCCGCGATCTCAGCGACTGTCTCCATTGCCGCGGCCTCATCGGCGGGACTGCCGTCCAGCGCAGCAGTCAGGCCGCGGGCCTCGGTGAGCCAGCACAACAGACCGGCGGTATCGGCCGTGGTGGGCGGCAACGTGAGCGCCTCAAGCTCGGCCCGCGCCGGCTCGAACGCCCCGCCGAGAAGGAGCGTGTCTGCGACCGCGAATCCGGCCATTCCCAGCATGGTCACCGCACCGTGCTCCTGGGCGAGCCGCCTGGCCAGGAAGACGGTGCGGCGCACCAGATCAGCCGGGGCCACCGCCACGCCCAACCACAGACGGGTGACGTGCACGTGCAAATACACCGCCAGCGCGAGCAACTCGCTGCTGTCGGTCCCGGTGGCCAATGTGGTGTGCAGGTCCCGCATCAGCGCGGGCAGATCGGTGGCCACCTCGACGTACTGACTCGCTCGCCGCTGCGCGTGGATGCGGGTCACCCGGTCCCGCAGCACCGCTACCGGCACCACCAGTCCACCGGGCTGGCCGACGTCGATCGCATCCAGCGCGAGACGGATCGCCTCGACGGAGCTGTCGGTGTGCCCGTTGGCGGGTGCGGGCACGGGCAGCGAGGTCAGCTCCGACGGCGCGATCTGCAGCACGGTGGCCAGCTTGACGATCAGCGACACCCGATCCAGCGGTCGCTCTCCATTCTCTATGCGCGACAGATGCCCCGCAGTGATACCGGCAAGCCCAGCGATCACCGCGAGCGACTTACCCCTCGCATTGCGGACTCGTCGCAGCCGTTGACCGAAGGTGGGGTCGATCGTCGGCAGTGCACTGTCGTCGTCCACGTCCGAGCCTCTCTCACTTCGGGCCGTGCCCCGGCCGTTACCGTGGTGCGGTGCTCCCGGCATGGGATCAGACCGCCAGCGTACGACCATGCGCTCGGCGGTACTTGACCTGGCGTGCCGGAACACGCACCGTCGGGTGGTGACCTCGGCACCGGAGCTTGCGGCTGGCGTCGCCGAGGCGCTGGAGGAGTTCCTGCGGCACCTGGAGCTGGAACGCGGCCGCTCGCCGCACACCGTCCGCGCCTACCGGGGCGATCTCACCGCGTTGCTCGCGGGCCTGGACGATCTCGCGGCGCTCGACCTGCCCGTGCTGCGACGCTGGCTCGCCGCCGGACATGCCGCGGGCTCGGGCCGGTCGACGCTGGCCCGCCGCGCCGCTGCCGCCCGGACGTTCACCGCCTGGGCCCGCCGCACCGGCCGCCTGGCCACCGATCCCGGGGTCCGGCTGGTCTCGCCGCGGCCGCGGCCCGCGCTGCCGGCGGTGCTGGCCGCCGACGAGGCCGCCGCGCTGCTCGACGCGGCGGGTGCGGGTGCCGCGCAGGGTGACCCGCTCGCGCTGCGCGACCAGCTGGTCCTCGAGCTGCTCTATGCCACCGGGGTGCGGGTCGCGGAACTGTGCGGGCTCGACCTCGACGACGTCGACCTCGACCGGCGGGCGTTGCGTGTCGTCGGCAAGGGGGACCGGGAGCGGACCGTGGTCTACGGCGTGCCTGCCGCCGGTGTCCTGCGCCGATGGCTCGACGCGGGGCGGGCGGCGTTGGTCCGGCCCGGGTCGCCGCCGGCGTTGCTGCTCGGGGCGCGCGGCGGTCGGCTGGACCCGCGGATGGCACGGACGGTCGTGCACCGGGCGCTCGTCGCTGTGCCCGGCGCCCCGGACCTCGGGCCGCACGGACTGCGGCACGCCGCCGCCACCCACATGCTCGAAGGTGGTGCGGATCTCCGCTACGTTCAGGAACTGCTCGGGCACGCGAAGCTGGCGACCACCCAGCTCTACACCCACGTGACCGTCGAGCGGTTGAAGGTGGTCCATGAGCAGGCGCACCCCCGGGCGTGAGCCGGCACCGGACCTCGACACGCCGTGATGGCATGGCTACGTACTGGAGTTGATTGGCTACGTTAGGCTAGCCGTCACTCAGCTTTATCCAGACCCGACGGCGAGTGGCTGAAGGTGGTCAGTGAGCAGACGCACCACGGGGTGTGAGCCGGTCGTTGTCGAGTCCGCGCAGCTCAGCGCGCTCACCGGCGTCGTCGCTCTGCCTCGGTCCCGGGTCGACGAGCTCTGGACGGCCTACCTGGCCGATCCGACGAGAACGCTCCGGGACCGCTTGGTGGTGCACTACACCCCCCTGGTCCGCACCGTGGCCTGCCGGGTGGCCGACGGCCTGCCGTCCCACGTCGAGCACGCCGACCTGGTCCAGTCCGGCGTCCTCGGGCTCATCGACGCCGTCGAGCGGTTCGACCCCGAGCGTTGCCCGCGCTTCGAGAGCTACGCCGCGCAGCGCATCCGGGGGGCGATCCTCGACGAGCTGCGAGCCCAGGACTGGGTCCCGCGCACCGTCCGGGGACGCGCCCGCGAGCTCGAGAGCGCCCAGGAACGGCTGGAGGGCCGGCTGCTGCGCGCTGCAACGGTCTCCGAGCTCGCCGCGGAGATGGGTGTTCCGGTGCGTGAGCTGCATGGGCTCTTCCAGGTGCAGCTGGTCAGCGTCGAGGCGCTCGACGAGAGCAGTGGCGGGGTGTCGGAGCTGCTCGCCGACGACGGCGCGCTCGATCCCATGGCGGTCGTGCAGGACCACGAGACCCTGCGGCAGCTCGCGGTGGCGGTCGCGCAGCTCAGCGAGCGGGACCGGACGGTGATCCGGCTCTACTACCTGGAGAACCGGACCCTGGCCGAGATTGGCAGGCTGCTCGGGGTGACCGAGTCGCGGGTCTGCCGGTTGCACTCCCGGCTGGTCGGACGGCTACGGGGCCAGCTGGCCGAGCTCGCCACCAACTGAGGGCTGCTCCGGCGCGGTGGGTGTGGCGCCGTCGCCGGGCCACGGGACGGGCACCGGCAGCAGCCGCACCCGCGGCGGGCGCAGCAGCAGGAGGGGATCGAGGTACTCGGTGCGGTCCCGGCGGACGCCCCAGTGCAGGCAGGCGGGTGCCGTGCAGCCCGGATGGCCCGGATCGAGCAGGCCGAGCACGTCGCCGGACCGGACGACGGCGCCGGCCGTGACCGCGGGCCGCACGGGTTCGTAGGTAGTGCGCAGCCCGTCGTCGTGCTGGATCGACACGACACCGCGGCCGGCTACCGGTCCGGCGAACACCACCGTGCCCGCGCGTGCCGCCGCGACCGGCTGTCCGGGAGAGCCGGCCAGGTCGACACCCCGGTGGCCGGGGCCGAACGGGTGTGCCGGGGCCTGGAACGGGGTGTGCACGGCAGGTGCCGGTACCAGCGGCCAGGCGTATCCGGCTCCGGGCGCCGGGACTCCGGCGCCGGGTAGCGCGGGGGTCGGCACGGGCTCGGGCGGGGTCGGCTCGGGTGGTGCGAGACCCACCGGCTCCATCGCGATGGCGTGCCCCGGACCGGCAGGAGCGTCGTGCCCGGCTGCGGGCGCTGGTCCGAACACCACCAGCACCGCCACCGCCACCGACACCGGACCCCCGCCCCGCCCGTGTCCCCGTACCGTCGCGATGGAGCCCTCCCCACGTCGCTGCTCGGCCACCGTCCCACCCTTCCCCGGGAAGCGGGCGCGCGAGCGCCGAACGCGAGCGTTGTGGACCGGAGCCGGCGCATGTGGACAACTCAGGGACGCGGGTGAGCCGGGATTCGGTCGCGGCGTAGACTTCGCCATGCACCCCGGGGTTGCCCGGGGTGACTTCGCGCGTTCGCGTACCTGCTCGACACGGCCGTCCCGGCCTGCCGATGGGAACGGTGGACGGGCGGTCCCGCGGTTGATGTTGATGCGGGCCCGGACACCGGCGCGACGCCAGGGCGGTGCCGCCGACCGGCGCGCCGCGGAACCGCGCGCGTGGCCGCCGAGCGGCCACGCCCGAACGAGAGGTGAACCGGCCGTGGCCGTCGTCACCATGAAGCAGTTGCTGGACTCCGGTGTGCACTTCGGGCACCAGACCCGGCGCTGGAACCCGAAGATGAAGCGCTACATCCTCACCGAGCGCAACGGCATCTACATCATCGACCTGCAGCAGACCCTGTCCTACATCGACCGGGCCTACGAGTTCGTCCGCGAGACCGTGGCGCACGGCGGCACGATCATGTTCGTCGGCACCAAGAAGCAGGCGCAGGAGGCCATCGCCGACGAGGCGGGCCGGGTCAACATGCCGTATGTGAACCAGCGCTGGCTCGGCGGCATGCTCACCAACTTCCAGACCGTGCACAAGCGGCTTCAGCGCCTCAAGGAGCTGGAGTCGATGGAGCAGACGGGGGGGTTCGAGGGTCGCACCAAGAAGGAGATCCTCATGCTCACCCGCGAGAAGGGCAAGCTCGAGAAGACCCTCGGCGGCATCCGCGACATGTCGAAGGTCCCGAGCGCGGTCTGGATCGTGGACACCAAGAAGGAGCACATCGCCATCGGCGAGGCCCGCAAGCTGGGCATCCCGGTCGTCTCCATCCTGGACACCAACTGCGATCCCGATGAGGTCGACTTCCCGATCCCGGGCAACGACGACGCGATCCGCTCCGCGGCGCTGCTCACCAAGGTGATCGCGCGCGCCGCGGCGGACGGCCTGATGGCGCGCTCGGCCCGGGCCCGCGGCGGTGACGGCGACAGTGCCGAGCTCGCCGAGGGTGTCAGCGCCGACGAGCCGCTCGCCGAGTGGGAACAGAACCTGCTCGCGGGCGGGTCGGACGGCGCCAGCCTGGCGGCCGCCGGCGCGGCGAGCGAGGCACCGAGCGCGGTCGCCGAGCCGAGTTCCGCCACCACGAGCAACGGCACCCAGCAGACCGCGGGCTGATCTGGACGGGGCCCGACCCCGTCCCGGCGACACGTGTCCGACTACGAGAAATGGACCACGAGGCAGCACCATGGCGAACTACACCGCCGCCGACGTCAAGAAACTCCGGGACCTCACCGGTGCCGGGATGATGGACTGCAAGAACGCGTTGATCGAAGCCGATGGGAACATCGAGCAGGCCGTGGAGGCGCTGCACGTCAAGGCAGCGAAGTCCGTCGACAAGCGCGCCGAGCGGACCACCGCCAACGGCCTGGTCGCCGCATCCGGCGGCGCGATGATCGAGTTGAACAGCGAGACGGACTTCGTCGCCAAGAACCCCGAGTTCGGTCAGCTCGCCGAACAGATCCTGCAGGTCGCCCTCGACCAGAAGCCGGCTGACGTGGACGAGCTGCGTTCGGCCACCCTCGACGGCGGTACGGTCGCGGACGCGGTCCAGGCGCTGTCCGGCCGCATCGGCGAGAAGCTCGAGCTTAAGCGCTACGTCTTCCTCGAGGGCCAGGTGGCGGTCTACCTGCACCGCCGTGCCACGGACCTACCACCCGCGATCGGGGCAGTGGTCTCCTACACCGGTGCCGACGCCGACGCCGCCCGCGCGGTGGCCATGCACGTGGCCGCCGCACGGCCACGGTTCACCACCCGCGAGCAGGTGCCGGCGAGCGTGCTCGACGAGCAGCGCAGCGCCGCCGAAGTCGTGGCCAGGGAGGAAGGCAAGCCGGAGGAGATCGTGCCCCGGATCGTCGAGGGCAAGGTGAAGAAGTTCTACGCCGACGCGGTTCTCCTGGAGCAGATCTCCGTCCTGGACGACTCGAAGCAGAGCGTCCAGGCTCTGGTGGACGCGGCGGGTGTCACGGTGACGGAGTTCGCCCGCTTCGAGGTCGGCCAGGCCTGAGCCGGTGAGCACCCCAGGGTTCGCCGCCGCCGGTCCCCGTCCGGGCTTCCGCCGTGTGCTGCTCAAGCTCGGCGGCGAGATGTTCGGCGGCGGGTCCGTCGGTGTCGATCCGGGGGTCGTCGAGACCGTCGCCTACCAGATCGCCGAGGTGGTGGCGACCGGAGCACAGATCGCGGTGGTCATCGGCGGCGGCAACTTCTTCCGCGGCTCCGAACTGCAACAACGCGGTATGGAGCGGGCTCGCGCCGACTACATCGGCATGCTCGGCACGGTGATGAACTGCCTGGCGCTGCAGGACTTCCTCGAGCGCGAGCACCACATCGAGACCCGGGTGCAGACGGCCATCGCGATGGGGCAGGTCGCCGAGGCCTACATCCCGCGCCGCGCGATCCGGCACCTGGAGAAGGGCCGCGTCGTGATCTTCGGGGCCGGGGTCGGGCTGCCCTACTTCTCCACCGACACCGCGGGGGCCCAGCGCGCCCTGGAGATCGGGGCGGAGGCGCTGCTGCTCGCCAAGGGTGTCGCCGGCGTCTTCACCGCCGACCCGAAGCTCGACCCCGGCGCCAAGCTCTATGACGAGATCACCCACCGCGAGGTGCTGGAACAGGGGCTGAAGGTGGCCGACGCCACCGCCTTCAGCCTCTGCATGGACAACCGGATGCCGATCATCGTGTTCAACCTGCTCGTCGAGGGCAACATCGCTCGCGCGGTGCGGGGTGAGAGGATCGGCACGCTGGTCAGCACCCCCGACTACGCGGAAGGCAGGCAGCAGCCGTGATCGACGAGACGCTCTTCGACGCCGAGGAGAAGATGGAGAAGGCCGTCGCCGTCGCGAAGGACGATCTCGCCACCGTCCGCACGGGGCGGGCCAGCCCGAACATGTTCGCCAAGGTGGTCGTCGACTACTACGGCGCGATGACCCCGCTCAACCAGCTGGCCTCCATCAACGTGCCCGAGGCGCGGATGGCCGTCATCAAGCCCTACGACGCGAGCCAGCTCAAGGCCATGGAGAAGGCCATCCGCGACTCCGACCTCGGGCTCAACCCCGGCAACGACGGTCAGATCATCCGTGTGGTGATCCCGCAGCTGTCCGAGGAGCGCCGCCGTGAGATGGTCAAGGTCGCCCGCGGCAAGGGCGAGGATGCGCGGGTCACGATCCGCAGCATCCGTCGCAAGGCGATGGAGGAGCTGCACCGCATCGTCCGGGACGGCGAGGCGGGTGAGGACGAGGTCGGGCGCGCCGAGAAGGAGCTGCAGGCCACCACCGACCGGTACGTCCACCAGGTGGACGAGCTGGTGAAGCACAAGGAAGCCGAGCTTCTCGAAGTCTGAACGTGAGCTGACCGTGACCGCTTCCTCCGAACCCGCCGCAGTGGTGGTCCCGCCGGCCCGCCGAGCCTCGCGTGCCGGGCGGGACCTGATGGCCGCGATCGCCGTCGGGATGGGGCTCGGCGCGGTCATCCTGTCGTCGCTGCTGATCGAACGGCATTTCTTCGTCGGCGTGCTCGCGCTGGCCGCGGCCGTCGGCACCTGGGAGCTGGCCGGTGCGTTGCGTCGCGGCGCCAGCGTTGCGGTGCCGCTGCCGGTGTTGCTCGTCGGCGGTCAGGCGATGGTGTGGTTGTCGTGGCCGTTCGGGCTGCGCGGGCTGGCGGTGTCGTTCGCGGTCACCGCGCTCGCGGTGCTGCTGTGGCGGATGCGGGAGGGGGCGGCCGACTACGTCCGCGACGTCACCGCCGGGCTGTTCACCGCCGCCTACGTCCCGCTGTTCTGCTCGTTTGCCACGCTCCTGGTCGTCGTCGACGACGGTCTGGGCCGGGTCCTCACCTACCTGCTGTGCGTGGTCGCCTCCGACGTCGGCGGCTACGCGGCCGGGGTGCTCGCGGGCCGGCACCCGATGGCGCCGACGATCAGCCCGAAGAAGTCCTGGGAAGGTTTCGCCGGATCGCAGGCCGCAGGCATGCTGGCCGGCGCGTTGTGCGTGGCCCTGTTGCTCGGCGGCCCGTGGTGGGCCGGGGCGCTGACCGGGGCCCTGCTGGTGATCAGCGCGACGCTGGGCGATCTCGTCGAGTCGATGGTCAAGCGCGATCTGGGCATCAAGGACATGGGCACGTTGCTGCCCGGGCACGGCGGTCTGATGGACCGGCTCGACTCGCTGCTGCCCACCGCGGTGGTGGCGTGGGTGACGCTGAGCCTCGTCGTGCCGGTGGCGTGAGGCTCTCGCTGCGCCGCGCCGCGGCGGCGGCGCGCACGCCGCCGATCCCCAGTCCGAACATCTGGAACTGGCCGCAGGTCTACGAGCGGGAGAACGCGGCGCAGGATGCCGACGGCGCGATCTGGGCGACGCTGCGCGCGGTGGTGCCGTGGGCCGGTGCCAATGTGCTCGACGTGGGCTGCGGCGACGGGTACCACCTTCCGATGTTCGCGGCCGAGGCGGCGTCGGTGATCGGGGTCGAGCCGCATCCGCCGCTGGTAGAGCGGGCGCGCCGCCGCGTCGGGAGCTTGGCCAGGGTACTGGCTGCAGGTGCGGCGGCGCTGCCGTTGCCGGACGCGAGCGTGGACCTCGTGCACGCCCGCACCGCGTACTTCTTCGGTCCGGGGTGCGAGCCGGGCCTCGCCGAGGCCGAGCGGGTGCTGCGTCCCGGGGGCGCGATCGCGATCGTCGACCTGGACGCCACCGTCGCCCCCTACGGACGGTGGATGCGTGCCGACCTCCCGCGCTACGACCCGGCGCGTGTGGAGCGGTTCTTCGCCGCCCAGGGTTTCTCGCTGCAACGGGTGCCGACGGTGTGGCGGTTCCCGGATCGCGCCACATGCGAGGCGGTGCTGCGCATCGAGTTCTCCCGCGAGGTCGCCGACCGGGCCGTCGCGGAGACCACCGGTCTCACGCTGCCGGTCGGCTACCGGCTGCACGTGCGCGCCGCGCAGATCCTCAGGCCAGGGTGATCTGGCCCCCGGTGACGGTGACGTCGCGGCTGCGCAAGCCGGTCTGTGCCGGGCCCTTGATGACGCTGCCGTCGAGGGTGAAGGTGCTGCCGTGGCACGGGCAGATGATGTCCGTGCCCTGCACGGATGACACGGCGCACTGCTGGTGTGGGCAGGTGGTGGAGAATGCGGCGAAGCTGCCCGCCGTGGCCTGCGTGACGACGACCTCCTGCTCGGCGAAGATCTTCGCGCTGCCGACCGGGACCTCGGACTCCGGCCCGAGGGCGGTGCCGGCCGGCGCGCCGCCTGCGTCGGTGCCGGACGTGCCGCCGGAGGTCTCCGGGTTCGAGCAGCCGGTCACGACCAGTCCGGCCCCGACCGCTGCGGCACCGGCTCCGGCGACGACGATCCGGCGGCTCAGCGCCACGGGAGTGGGGGCGGGGTCGTGCTCGAGCATCGCGGATCTCCTGGTGGTGGGGAGCGGCGGACTGCGCCGATCCTCGCACGGCGGGTGTGGGCATGGTGTGGGGTGCTCGGCAGCCGGAACTGACACAATCAACCCGCTATGACTGCCCTTCCCCTGGTGTTCGACGCGCCGAAGCGCGCCACCCCGCCGCGCCACCTCGCCGATCTCGACCCGGCCGATCGCCGGGCCGCGGTGGGCGAGCTCGGCCTGCCGGGCTTCCGCGCCGACCAGCTCGCCCGGCACTACTTCGGCCGGCTCACCGCCGACGTCGCGCAGATGACCGACCTGCCCGTCGCCGTCCGGGAGAACCTCGGCGCGCTGCTGCTGCCGCCGTTGGTGGTCCCGGTCCTGGAACAGGCCTGTGACGACGGCACCACCCGCAAGACGCTGTGGCGCGGCCACGACGGCACCCGCGCGGAGTCGGTGCTGATGGGCTATCCGGACCGCGCGACGGTGTGCGTGTCCAGCCAGGCGGGCTGCGGCATGGCGTGTCCGTTCTGCGCCACCGGCCAGGGTGGGCTGGCACGCAACCTGTCCACGGCGGAGATCGTCGAGCAGGTCCGGCAGGCCGCCGCCGCTGCCCGCGACGGCGCGCTCGGGACACCCGCGCGGCTGTCCAACGTGGTGTTCATGGGCATGGGGGAGCCGCTGGCCAACTACGCGCGCGTGGTCGCGGCACTTCGCCGGATCACCGAACCCGCGCCGAATGGGCTGGGCATCTCCGCACGGGGCGTCACGGTCTCCACGGTCGGGCTGGTGCCGGCCATCGACAAGCTTGCCGCCGAGGGGCTGCCCGTCACCCTCGCCGTGTCGCTGCACACCCCCGACGACGAGCTGCGCGACACGCTCGTGCCCGTCAACAGCCGGTGGAAGGTCGCCGAGGTGCTCGCCGCCACGCGGCGTTACGCGCAGACCACCGGGCGCCGAGTCTCGATCGAGTACGCCCTGATCCGCGATGTCAACGACCACCCGTGGCGGGCCGACCTGCTCGGGACGCTGCTGCGCCGCCAGGTCGGGACCAAGCGAGTGCACGTCAACCTCATCCCGCTCAACCCGACGCCCGGCAGCGCGTGGGACGCCTCCCCGCGGCCGGTGCAGGACGAGTTCGTGGCGCGGGTCCAGGCGGCCGGGGTGGCGTGCACGGTGCGCGACACCCGCGGCCGGGAGATCGCGGCCGCGTGCGGCCAGCTGGTGGCCGCGCAGAGCTGAGCTACTGCCACGCCCACGTCACTGCAAGCCCAGGACCTCGGCGAGGTCGAAGGTCACCGGCCGCTCCAACTGGTCGTAGGTGCACGATTCCGGGTCACGATCCGGACGCCAGCGCACGAACTGCACGGTGTGCCGGAACCGCACGCCTTCCATGTAGTCGTAGCGCACCTCCACCACCCGTTCCGGGCGCAGCGGCACGAACGACAGGTCCTTGCCGGCGTTCCACCTGCTGGTCTCGGCCTTGCGCGGGGTGCGCTCACCCTCCTCCTGGCGTGCCCACGCCCACGGATGGTCGTCGAACGTGGTGACCAGGGGTGCCAGCTCGGCGAACAGCGCCCGGCGCTGCTGCATCGGGAAGGCCCCGATCACGCCGACCGAGGCGAGGTGCCCGCTGTCGGTGTACATCCCGAGCATGAGCGACCCGATCGCGTCCGGGCCGGACTTGTGTACCCGGTAGCCGGCCACGACACAGTCCGCCGTCCGGTCATGCTTGATCTTGCTCATGACGCGGCGGTCCGGCTGGTAGCGCAGGTCCAATTTCTTGGCGACGAGCCCGTCGAGCCCGGCGCCCTCGAACTGGTCGAACCAGCCGCGGGCGAGCTCGTGATCGTCGGTGACCGGGGTGACGTGCACCGGTGCCGCGGCGTGGGCCAGCGTCTCCTCCAGCATCGCCCGTCGCTGCGTGAGCGGGTGACTCATCAGGTCCTCGTCGCCGAGCGCGAGCAGGTCGAACGCGACGAAGCTCGCCGGGGTCTCTCGCGCGAGCAGGTTAACCCGACTCTGGGCCGGATGGATCCGCTGCTGCAGCACTTCGAACTCCAGTGCGTTGCGCTCCCGATCGACCACGGTGATCTCCCCGTCGATCACCGCGCGCTCCGGGAAGTTCGCCAGCACCGCCTCGACGACCTCGGGGAAGTAGCGCGTCATCGGCCGTTCGTTGCGGCTGCCGATCTCGACGTCGTCGCCGTCGCGGAAGATGATCGAGCGGAAGCCGTCCCACTTGGGCTCGTACAGCTGACCCTCGGGGATCGCGGGCACCGGCTTGGCCAGCATCGGGCGCACTGGCGGCATCACGGGCAGGTCCACGGCGCCATCCTTCCGGTTCATGTCGTGGTCCGGTTAGAACGGGGGTGGGTCGTCGTCGGGTTGATCGCTTTCGGGTTTGGGTGGCCCGAAGAGGTCGGCTACAGACATCTTGCCGGTGGGGTGGCCGGGTGGGTGCAGGTGCGGGCGGTGCCGGAGTCTCCGGTGTCGGGATCGCTGGTGTCGGCACCGCTGGTACTGGAGTCGTTGGCGTCGGAGTCGCTGGTGGCCGGTGCGGTGGTGGGGTCGGTGCCGGTTTCTGTGGTAGTGCCGGTGTCGAGGGTGGGGGATTCGGTGGCCTCGGTGGGGGTGATGGTGAGGTGGCCGGTGAGCAGGGCAACGAGGAGATCGGCGCGGCGGGCGTCCATGCCGCGGGGGTCCTCGGCGCCGAGTCCACGGGCCAGGCGGGTGAGCCACTGATAGGCCGAGGTCGCATCAGGGGCGGCGAGCAACGCCCACAACGACGCCATCCCTTCGGTCTCCTCCCCGACCACGACACGACGGTCCTTGCGGGCGGCGCGATGCCGCGCCGCAGCACCCTCGGGGTCCACGGCGATCACGGCGCGGGCCAGGGCAGCACGCAGTTGCGCGGTGGTCTGGGTGGGGGCGCGGCCCAGGACCCGGTCCTGGACGGCGGTGGCGTGCTCAGGGCTCACGAAGGCGGTGGCGTCGCTGATGGCGCGGACTTTGGGCAGGTCGAGCTGGCCGTTCTCCCACGCAGAGGGTGTCGGGCAGGGTCGTGGCAAGGTGGGTGGCTTGGCCGAGGCGGACCATGGCGGTGCCGCGGGCCAGGTGTAGGGCCAGCCCGATCTCATCGGGGGCGTAGCGGCTGATGCTCGAGGGCCGATCACAGTTCATCGCCTGGGGGTCGTCGCCGGGGCGGCGGCGGGAGAACTCGGCCAGCAACCGGGCCTGACGGGCTTGGGCCCACGACGTCAGGTGATCGAGCGCGACGACGGCGTCGACCAGCTCGGCGTCGTCGAGCCCGGCGCCGCCCTCACCGGTGGCGGCGTCCACTTCGAGGGCCAACCATCCCGAGGGCTGCACGTTCGCGGGGGAGTACCCCGGCGGCGGGATGTCGGTGTGTTCAAGGAACCCAGGACGCCAGTCCGACGGCGTGTCTGCCAACCAAGGAGGTTCCTCGAGCATTAAATCGAACATACGTTCGATACTACTCGGGCTGTGGCTCCTTGTCCAGTGCGAGTCCTCGCAGAGGAGGATGACGGCATGCTCCGCATCCTGGGCCACGTGGCGGAAGCCTGACATGCCCCGGCTGACCGCAGTCGACCTCGAGGAGGCCCGCCTTCGCACGATCGACGACGTGCTGCCCGGCCCGGCCGACCCGGCGCTGCGGGTGCTGTTCTGCGGCATCAATCCGGGGCTCGTCTCGGCGGCCACCGGCCACCACTTCGCACGGCCCGGCAACCGGTTCTGGCCGGTCCTGCACGGCGCCGGGTTCACCCCGCGGCAACTGCGCCCCGCGGAACAGGGGGAGCTGTCCGGGCTCGGGCTCGGCATCACCAACCTCGTCGCCCGGGCCACGGCGCGGGCCGACGAGCTGAGCGCCGCCGAGATGATGGCGGGCGGGGTGCGGCTGCGTGAGCTGGTCGAGCAGCTGCGTCCGGGCTGGCTGGCGGTCGTTGGGATCACGGCGTACCGCACGGCGTTCGCCGAGCCCAAGGCCGCCGTCGGTCCGCAGGACCGGCAACTTGGCGACACGCGGGTCTGGGCCCTGCCCAACCCGAGCGGGCTGAACGCACACTGGTCGCTGCCAGCGATGGTGGCGGAGTTCGGCCGGCTCCGAGCAGCCGCCGACGGCTGATCAGCTGTCGAGATCGTGCGCCGCGTCCTCCGCGGGTGGCTCCTCGGCCCCGTCGCGGGCGTCCCGGTCGGCCCATTCCAGCAGCTCGTCCAGGGTGAACACCGCGTCGTCGATGCCCGCATGCAGGTCGCCCAGCTGCGCGAACCGCAGTGGAACGGTGGCGATGGTGAAGTCGCGCGGGTCGGCGTCGTCGGTCTCGCCCCAGCGGATCTGGGTGGACACCACCGCGACGCGCGATCTCGCGGGCGAAGGCGTGCGCGGCCCGCCGGAGGTCGCCGAACCCGTGGTCGGGCGGGATCCGCACGTATCGACCGGCTCGACACCGCGACCAGCCTGGAGCAGCTGGCGCTGATCACCCGCCGCTTGCCGGCGCGAACGTCGTGAGCGGTGGTTCCCGGCAAGCCGGGCGACCGCTGCCCTCGGCGGCGGCCCAGCCACCCCGGTTCTGTCGGGGCTGCTCGGTAGCGTCGCCCAACTGATCGATACCTGAGGGGTGCCTGTGAACCAACGACCACCGTCGGGTCGCGCCCGACCCGGCCCGGTGTACGACGACGCGATGAAGATCCTCGCCGACGACGACCTGGGCGCGCTGCTCTCTGTCGTGGGCGTCGAGGGTGCGGCCAAGCGGCTCAACGTGGAGCTGGCGGCGTCGACGACGAAGGTCGACCTGCTCGCCCGGACGCCCGCAGGGATCGTGCATGTCGAGTTCGTCAAGGACCCCGCACCCGATCTGGACCTGCGCATGGTCGACTATCGGGTCCGGCTGCGTCGTGGCCACCGGGTCACGCCGATCAGCCAGTACGTGCTGGTGCTGCGCGACATCGAGGTCGCCGGACACTATTGCGACGTCGACGGGCAGCTGGCCTGCACCTGGACGGTGGTGCGGCTCGACGAGCTCGACCCATCGGTCCTGCTGGCCGAACCCACCACCGCCGCCCTGGCCGCCCTGGCCGGCGGCACCCCCGGCCAGCGAGCCGCCGCGCTCACCCAGGCAGCCAAGCTGATCACGGCCCGCACCGAGCCGGACCGTCGCCTCGTGCTGCTCGACGCCGCCGCCACACTCGCCTCGATCGTCCTTCCCCGGTCTACAATCTCCACAGCGCTCGAGGAGGCCACCATGCCCGTTCTCATCCGTGACACCCCACTCGGCCGTGAGTGGTACGAGGAGGGCCGCGAGGAGGGCCGCCAGGAAGGCCGGCGAGAAGGCCGGCGAGAAGGCCGGCGGGCCGTTGTGCGCCTGACCGCGCTCGTGCTGCGCCGTAGCTTCGGAGATGACGAGCGCCTCGACGCGATCGCCGAGCGCCTCGCCGACCTTCCAGACGAGGAGCGCCTCGACCGGCTCGACACCGCGACCAGCCTGGAGCAGCTGGCGCGCTGATCACCCGCCGCTCGCCTGCGCGAGCGTCGTGATCGGTGCCGGCGGCTGGCGACGGGCTGCGGACTCGCTCAGCCGGCGAGGTCCGCTCCGAACTGCCACAGGCGCACCGAAGCAGGGAGGCGGCGAGGTCGGTCCGGTCGGCGAGCACGAGCAGGTGGTACGGGGTCGGGGCCGCGGTGAACAGGTACAGCGGCGCCTGCAGCGCGAGCGCGACCAGGTAGATGGCGGCCACGGTCGCCCGGGAGCCGCAGTCGGGCAGCCGTCCGGACGGGAACGCGAACCGGCACCGCCGACACCGCACTGACCGTCAAGCCACCGGGTGTGCTGGGCAACGACGCCAACCTCGGCTTCCGACCGGCGCAGGGCGACACCACCGACAACACCTGACCGCCGATGACGTGCCGTGCAGAGCGAGCTGCGGTTGCTTGGTCCGGGCATCATTAACCTGGTTCGTCGAGGTCGGGCGCGTTGTGCCCGACCTCGCGGGCGTCCCGGTCGGCCCATTCCAGCAGCTCGTCGAGCAGGAACACGGCCTCGTCGATGCCGGCGTGCAGGTCGCCCAGCTCGGCGAACCGGCTCGGAACGGTGGCGATGGTGAAGTCGCGTGGGTCGGCGTCGTCGATCTCGTCCCAGCGGATCGGGGTGGAGACCACGGCCTCGGGTACGCCGCGCACCGAGTAGGCGCAGCGGATCGTGTGGTCGCGGGCGTTCTGGTTGTAGTCCACGAAGATCGACGTGGAGTCGCGGTCCTTGCGCCACCACGTCAGGTCGACCAGGGAGCAGCGCCGCCCGACCTCGCGGGCGAAGGCGTGCGCGGCGCGCCGGACGTCGCCGAAGCCGTGCTCGGGTGCGATCCGCACGTACACGTGCAGGCCCTTCCCACCCGAGGTCTTCGGCCAGCCGGTCGCGCCCAGCTCGTCGAGCACCTCGTGGGCGACGTGCGCCACTCGCCGGACGTTGGCATAGGACGCCTGCGGCATCGGGTCGAGGTCGATGCGCCACTCGTCGGGTCGCTCGGTGTCCGCCGCGCGACTGTTCCAGGGATGGAACTCCACGGTGGACATCTGCACAGCCCACACGACATCGGCGGGGTGGGAGACGCAGAGCTCGTCGGCGTGGCGGCCCCAGCGGGGAAACTCGACGCGGACCGTGCGCACCCAGTCCGGGGCCCCGGCGGGCAGCCGCTTCTGGTGCACCTTCTCGCCGGTGACGCCGGTGGGGAAGCGGTGCAGCATGCACGGCCGGTCGCGCAGTGCGCGCACGACGCCGTCGGCGACCGCCAGGTAATAGCGTGCCAGATCCAGCTTGGTCTCCCCGCGAGCCGGGAAGTAGACCCGGTCCGGGCTGCTCAACCGGACGGTGCGGTCACCGACCTCCAGCTCGACGGGGGAGCCACCCATCCGGGCTCAGCGGGGCCAGGGGCGGCGCTTGCGGACCGTGTACCGCACCAACCCGAAAGCCATCAGCGCCGCAGTACCGATCAGCCACAGGCGCGCAGTCTGACTGGGGTCGTTGTCGATCATCATCAGCAGCAGGATCGCGACGGTGGCCCAGCCAGCGATCATCATCCCGCGCGGGAAGCCGCCGTGCCAGCCCCACTCCACCGACGGCTCGTCGTCCGGAGCCACGGCAGGCCGTCGCGCCAGCTCTCGGGATTTCCTCGCCACACGCCCTCCTCGGCCACCGAATGCGGGCCCCATCGTCGCACAACAGCGCGACAGGGATGATGGACGGTGATGAGTATCCGTTCCGTTGTCGTGCTGGGCTCGACGGGCTCCATCGGCACCCAGGCCCTCGACGTCCTCGCGGCCCACCCGGACCGGTTCACCGTCGCGGGCCTGTCGGCGGGCGGCGGCGACGTCGCGCTGCTGGCCCGGCAGGTCCGCGCGCACGGCGTGCGCCGGGTGGCGGTGGCCCGCACCGACGCCGTGCCGGCACTGCGGGCCGCGCTGTCGGAGCTCGGGCTGCCCGACGTCGAGGTGCTGGCCGGGCCGGACGCGGCCACCGAGCTGGCCGCCACGGCGGGCGCGGACACCGTGCTGAACGGGATCACCGGCTCGGTCGGGCTGGGCCCGACGCTGGCCGCACTCGCCTCCGGGGCCACCCTCGCGCTGGCGAACAAGGAGTCCCTGGTCGCGGGCGGTCCGCTGGTCACTAGTGCGGCGGCGCCGGGACAGATCGTGCCGGTCGACTCCGAGCACTCCGCGCTGGCCCAGTGCCTGCGCGGCGGACGCGCCGAGGAGGTGGCGCGGCTCGTCGTCACCGCGTCGGGCGGCCCCTTCCGCGGCCGTCGCCGCGACGAGCTCACCGGCGTCACCGTCGAGCAGGCGCTCGCGCACCCGACCTGGGACATGGGCCCGGTCGTCACCATCAACTCGGCCACGCTGATCAATAAGGGCCTTGAGGTGATCGAGGCGCACCTGCTGTTCGGGCTGCCCTACGACCGGATCGACGTGGTGGTGCACCCACAGTCGATCATCCACTCGATGGTCACGTTCACCGACGGCTCGACTCTCGCCCAGGCCAGCCCCCCGGACATGAAGCTGCCCATCGCCTTGGCGCTGGGATGGCCCGACCGGCTCGCCGGCGCCACCGAGCCCTGCCGCTGGGACCTCGCGCAGAGTTGGACGTTCGAGCCGCTCGACGACGACGCCTTCCCCGGCGTGCGGCTGGCACGCGCCGCCGGCGAGCGGGGCGGGTGCCTGCCCGCCGTGCTCAACGCTGCCAACGAGGAGGTCGTGGCCGCCTTCGTGGCGGGCGCCCTGCCGTTCACCGGCATCACCGATGTGCTGGAACGCACGCTCGGCACCGCCGACGGGTGGGCGGCCGATCCGGCTACCGTGGCCGATGTGCTGGCCGCCGAGGACTGGGCCCGGGCCCACGCGCGCGAGCTGGCGGGACGAGCGGGAGTGACCACATGATGACTGTCCTCGGGATCGTGATCTTCTTCGTGGGGATCCTGTTCTCGATCGCCTGGCACGAGCTCGGCCACTTCACCACGGCGAAGTGGTTCGGCATCAAGGTGCCCGAGTTCATGGTCGGGTTCGGGAAGACCGTCTGGTCGCGCAAGGTCGGTGAGACCGAGTTCGGGCTCAAGGCGGTCCCGCTCGGCGGCTACATCCGCATGATCGGGATGATCCCGCCGGCTCCGGGAGAGACGCTGGGCAGCAGCCGCCGGACCGGCCCCTTCCAGGGTCTGATCGACGACGTCCGGCGGCAGTCGGCGGCCGACGTGCTGCCCCAAGACGCCGACCGGCAGTTCTACCTGCGGGCGCCGTGGAAGCGCATCATCGTGATGTTCGCGGGCCCGTTCATGAACCTGATCCTTGCGGTGGCCCTGTTCGCGGTCCTGCTCATGGGCTTCGGCATCGTGCAGGAGACGACGACCGTGAGCGCGGTGAGCAAGTGCGTGGTGCTCGCGACGGCTACCAGCAACGTCTGCCCCCCGGATGCACCGCTCACCCCGGCCGCCGCCGCCGGTTTCCAGCCCGGCGACCGCATCGTCGCCTTCAACGGCCAGCCCCACGACGACTGGGACGAGCTCCGCGCGGACATCCGGGCGGCCTCGGGCACCGTGACGGTGACGGTCGAGCGGGACGGGCAGCTCATCGACCTTCGCCCGACACTGATCACGAACGAGCTCCGGGACATCGACGACCCGGAGAAGATCGTGCAGGGGAGCTTCCTGGGGCTCGGCCCCGTGCAGGAGGTGCAGCAACTGGGTCCGGTCGCCGTCGTCGGGGAGATCGGCGACATCGTGGCCCGCACCGGCCGGGCGATCGCTGCGCTGCCGGAGCGGGTGCCGGGGCTGTTCGGATCGGTGTTCCTCGGCGAGAAGCGCGACGTGTTCGGGCCGGTCGGCATCGTCGGCGCCTCCCGGATCGGCGGGGAGATCCTGTCCCAGGACAGGCCCGTCGGCGAGGAGATCGCCTTCATGCTGAACCTGCTGGCCGCGGTGAACATCTCGCTGTTCCTGTTCAACCTGCTGCCCATCCCGCCGCTGGACGGCGGGCAGATCTTCCCGGCATTCTGGGAGTCGATCAAGCGGCGGATCGCGCGGCTGCGCGGGCGCCCCGACCCGGGGCCGGTCGACGTGGCCAAGCTGATGCCCGTGGCCTACGTGGTGGCGCTGGTGTTCATCGCCTGGAGCGGGCTGCTGTTCGTCGCCGACGTCATCAACCCAGTCCGCCTGTTCTGACCACCCATCGTCACCGACCGCTACCACTGACGGGGTTGGAGAGGTTGTAGGTGTGACGCAGCGGTGCGACGTGTTCGTCTTCTACGCCTATGAAGATCATGCCTGGGTGCAGGTGCTGGTCGAGAACCTGCATCGGGTGGGTCTGGAGGTGTTCTTCGACGTGTACGGCAGACTGCTCGTCATGCGCGACGAGCAGATCCCGCCCCATCACACCGTCGAGGTCCGCTTCGCTAATAGCGACTACGTGAACGTGTGCGAGACCTACGGGGGCGGATGGCAGCTCCTCGGCTGGTGGCAGGATCTCGGCGATCTGCTGGTGCACCGGCCCGGCTGGTACTTCGAGATGGGCAGCGGCCAGCTCCTCTGGAACCTCGGGACCTTCGGTGCCTCGATGCTGAACATCCACGTCGACAAGAACGGCAACTTCCACTGCTTCGACTACGCCGATGACGAGGCCGTCCAGCTACGCACCGTCGGGGAAATCGAGGCCTGGCTAGCTCCTCGCGAGGCGAACGCACGCCAGCCCACGACGCTGCAGGATAACCTCCTCAAGGATTCCGACTGGCGCATCCTGCGCAGCGGCGCCTCCGTGTTCGACGTCCGGATCAGCTGGTCGGACGGCTGGTACTACGCCGATGTGCGAGGGCTGCCCGAGGAGGCCGTCTTCGAGAAGACCGTGAAGGCCGTGATCAAGAGCGCCCGAGCCATGCTCGTCCGAAGCTTCGGCGCACCCGACGACGTCGCTCCGCAGCTCACACTTCGAGTTGCCCTCGACGAGAAGGCCTCGGCCCGCTTCACCAGCGACTGATCAACGGCTTGTAGGGCCTCAGTACGTCGGGACGCCGTGTAGATGAGCAATCTCGCGGCGACCTGGTGCCCAGCAGCGCCTCTGGCCAGCAGCTCGGTCAACCTTCGGGAGGCATTCCCATCCCCGGCGTCGGCCCGGGCGCGCAAACCCTCGACATCACCGCGCTCCACTATCGGAGTCGATGGTGATGACGCACCCGCCACCCCTGACCTGCGAACCTCTGCGGCTCCTCCGAGCAGGCCAGATGCATGCCCTACACAGCGCAGGACACCACCGGAGACACATGCCTCGAACGACAAGACGCCTACATCAAGGTCCACACAGGCTGCTCCGATCACTGGCTGCGGCCCACGACCCACCCGTCTCGCTGCGCCTGCGACCAGTACTCCCGGTGATCTACCGACACGTCGACGACTACATTACCGAGGGCCCGCATGACCACATACTGTACAGTAGATCTTGACTCATGCGCACAATGCTTCGGACTCGACAGGATCGTGAACGAATGTAGGTCTTTACTACCATCACCCCAATCCCTGACCCTTCGCTACGCCGAGGGTCTGTGCTAGTACTACAGGGACACTTGCCTGATCCAGGGCTTCCCGACCTGCGGAGATGCCGCTCTCGCCGACGTCGCGACCAGGGATCTGGCCCTGTAGTACTAGGACGGTTCCGGTGGTCTGGACTGACGCCATCAGGTCATTGAGCAGTGCTTCCGGGATCGATCCGGCACCGAGTCTGGCTCGATCGACGAGCGCAGCCAACGCTCCGGTCTGGGCCGACGTCATTTGCGTCCGGCATGCTGGGTGGCCCAGTGCTTCCCGGGCGGCGAAGGCGTCTGCGGATCGTTCGACCTCTTCGATCAGCTCGACGGACATGAGGTCTGCTTCATCCTGATGGACTCCGGTGGTGAGGTCGACCGCGGTGAGGCCGAGCCGGATACGGAAGAGCGTCGTGGGCCGGTCCGATGACTGCCAGGTGAGTTGGACTGCGGTGAGCATCGCAGCAAGATCTTCGGCGTCCAGTTGTTCAGCCTTGAGGTGTGCATAGCTGCGAAGACACGCCGCCACAGCCTGTTCCCACGGCTGGGTCATGACGCTGGTGTCGATGCGCGTGAGCGCGGAGTCGGTGTTTCCGTCGAGCACACGCGCGATGATTCGCGCTTGGCGGGCTTCGCGCAGCTGTTCTCCGGCGGTGTCGTACTGTTCTGCGTGCGCTGCGGTCTTTCCCCAGTGGCCGGCGGCGGCTAGTACTACAGTGCTAGATCGTTTTTGTTGGTGTCGTCGTTGCAGGTGAGGGCGTTGTCAGCCGGTTCCTGGCGGTGTGGCTGCGCGTGGGCGCCGGTCTAGTGGCGCCTCCGCGGTCGTTC